>ERZ724516.237-NODE-237-length-35398-cov-6.150808_pt1 | contig 35398 bp, 34 predicted proteins | sample MGYA00376049_ERZ724516 | MGnify/ENA primary metagenome ERZ724516 (study PRJEB28724, sample SAMN07190886) | activated sludge metagenome | isolation source: activated sludge of sewage treatment plant in Hong Hong | place: USA: Christiansburg, Virginia | collected... | reverse complement strand
ACTCCAACCCGCCGATCCACGGCGGCGCCTTGGTTGCCGCAGTACTTTCTTCACCGGAACTGCGTCAGCAATGGGAAACCGAGCTGGGTGGCATGCGTGACCGCATTCGTGCCATGCGTACCGGCCTGGTCGAAGCGATCAAGGCACAAGGCGTCGCTCAGGACTTTTCTTTTGTCATTCAACAACGTGGCATGTTCTCCTACACCGGACTGACCGCTGCACAGGTTGAGCGCATGAAGGAAGAGTTCGGCATCTACGCCGTATCAACCGGCCGTATCTGCCTCGCCGCGCTGAACACCAAGAACGTCGATTACGTGGCCAAGGCCATCGCCACCGTCATCAAGCCCTGATCAAAAGCAGGCGCCAAAAAAAGAGGCCTCGGCCTCTTTTTTATTGCCCAGGTTTTATCGGCTACCAATCGTCGACAGATCAGGAAGCGTTCCACTCACCCGCACCGGCAGGCGCTGGATAGCCACCGAGGTCTTCATGGTGACCGACAAGTCCGCGTCGACACGCTGATCCGGCGTCGTTGAAAACTGGCCGTTGGCAACGACCATCCCTGCATCCAACTGCATGGCCCGCCCTGAAATCTGGCGCGGGTTGATGGCCACCTGCCCGGTCAGGCGATCAAACTTGGTACCGCCACCGCGCACCACAGAACCCGGACCACGACGGAACACTTCGCCCAGATCAATGCCCTGCAAAATGCCGTTCGTCATCGTCAAATCAAGCCCTGCTTCAATATTTCGCCACAAACTTGCCGCATCCTGCCCGCCACTACGCAGACGCAAGACACCCGCCATTTCTCCATCGAGATTGAAATTTGGTGCGAATGCAGCCGTTACCTTGCGCGCATTCAGGCGCGCCAGCGTTGCGTCACCGGCCATCGCCAGTCCGTTAGTCCAGTCAAGCATCCAGCTTCCCTTGATGACACCGCCGAGCAAGGTGGTATCGAAACTGTGAATAAGCAGCTTGCTGCCTTGCACCTGGCCTTTTGCCTGAAGCTGGTCGAAGGAGATCGCCTGATTCGAAAAAGGCTTCCAGCCGAATCCTTCGACCCCAAGGAGTACGCCAGAAGCGCTCGGGGCGACAGATAAGCGAATGCTGCGGTCAACCGTCTGAAACTCGGCTTTTTCTGCGATCCCGTCACCGCGCAGCAAAATTTTACCAATCAAGCCGTCAAGATGCAGGTCACCAGCCTTCACCTTCAGTCGATCAATGGTGATTTGTCGCACAGAAAATGGATTTTGAGCAGCACTCACCGACGAAGCAAAAAGCGGCAAATCTTGCAATCGCTCAGCGGGGAAAGAAACCCCCGCGATATCAAGACGCTGAATATCATGCTTACCCGACCCCAAAAGTGACCACGGTGAGAAAGATATTGTTTCAATCGAAACATCACCCTGACTACCAAGCCGGGTGTTTGACAAGACCAGTGCCGGTTTTGGCAAATATCTGATTTGTAGCGAACCTATCTTTACCGGCATCTTCAGGTATTGACTGCCTGCCGCTTCGAGACCCGGCAATAACCTCTCGTACGGATAGAAAAGCAGTGTTCCCACACCAACAAGAAGCGCCGCAAGGATTGCGAGAAAAAACAAGCGCCCCCAAGGCAATGGCTTCCTGTCGCTGAACACCTCCCGCTTCTCTGCAACCATGACACCAGGTGCATCAGGAAGCCGGTTTTCGTAGGGACGATTGGCTTGATTCAACTTGCCAAAGTCCGAGAAATTACTGGCCATGGCTTTTGAATAGCCCGAGTTCGATGAAGCGCCAGCCATCGGCCCAAATGTCGAGAACTCCGAGACAGGGGCCGCCGCCCGCGCTTTCGCCGCCTCCCAAACCGAAACACCTTCGAGCGTAGGCGCTATAAACCCATCGCTTTCAAGCTCACGCAAGGCAGCTTCAACCATTTGCGGGTTACCGATTTTGTCGCTCAGTTCCGCCACGGAAAGCTTGCCATCGACTTGCACAAGGACCATACGCAGATTGCGTTTGACCACGCGAGTACTCTGACGAACTGCTTCGTCACCGATCGGGGTTTTTACATAAACGAGATGATTGTCCATAAGCTTCACATTTTTTCATAGTATATCGCCCAAGTCGCTTGACCCATGGGGATTCAACCTCTATAATACTGCCTTCTGTTCCTCGATAGCTCAGTCGGTAGAGCGCCGGACTGTTAATCCGTAGGTCCCTGGTTCGAGCCCAGGTCGGGGAGCCAAAAGTTTGAAACAGAAAGCCCAGCTCACAAAGTTGGGCTTTCTGCTTTTCTGGCTACACATCGTTTCAAGAGTGCCCCTACCATGCCTGCAGACACCGCTTACTGTTATCACTGTGGAAAACACCATCCCATTGAAGAAATGCGGCAAGTTGTCACCAAAGGTGGCAAACGCTGGCGCTGCATTAAAAGTATCGAAGCCACCAAGAAGCCCACTTCTGAACGTGATGCCTTCGGCAACACGGTGACCTCGATCAATCGCTCGCTGAACCAGAATCGCATGAAGGCGCAGGTCAAGGAATAACCATGGCTGTTACCGCTGAATTTGCGGCCGACCAGCTAAGCGCCATAGCTTCACCTGAGACTCAGCGTCTGGCCGCACGCATGGCGCAGGATGCCTTTGCCGGCCTATTCCGCCTGACCTTGAGCGGTGATCTTGAGCAGCTTAAAAAGACCCTGCCGGAAGCTGAATTACTTTGCTTCAACTGGAGCCTGGCCGGTGCTTCCGAGGAAGCTCGGGCGTTACGTCTGGCTTTGCTGGTAAGCGGGATTGATCAATGGGGCCTGGCTTACAGTCAGACTTTTGACCTTAACGCCATTCCTGGCGTCAGTGCCCTGCTTGGCAATCTGCGCGCCCGCCTTGATCCGCAAGCCGATGCCCAGTTTCAGCGGTTTTTTAGTCAAATCGATGAAACTGAAACTGATGCAGTCGATTTCAAGGTAGAGATTCGCCGCAGTATCCATCTGGCACTTTGGCACGCCATGATTGCCTGTGAGGCCACAGAGGAATCACAACAAATCCTCCAAAACCTGGCCAGCATGATGCTGGTGCTTGATGGAAAAATGCCGCAGCTTGGTTGGCGTCTGCTGGCTGATGCATTAGCCAGTATTCAGATTAGCTTGCTCTCCGAATCACTGGCAGCATCCGCCCTGGCGCAGGAAGCGACCCAGCAGCTATTCGAAGCTTTACGCCAGTCGCTCCCCAAAGAACGTTTCCAGGCCATGCTTGCCTATTCGGGGCAGGCCGTTCTGGCCTGGCAACAGTCACGACGCCCGGCCAACTGACCTAAGGCCAAGGCGCTCAAACGCTTGAGTGCAGTCGAATTGCAAGGCCACCATCACCGATTGCTCGCCACCCAGGCAACGAATTACCTGATACGAGCAAGTTCGATAGCCCTGCCCACCAGTTTTTCCAGTAGACGACTGGCGCCAATGCGCCCCGCGCTGCCCATACCGGGCAAGCGATAAGCATACATAACCTGCTCAGGAGCCTGCCGAGTACGGTAAACAGCAATCGAGAGCGGGCACAGGGCGATTTGTGCCGCCGCCTCTTCGACTAATTGTCTGGCCAGGTGTGCGCTGCAGAACTGGATGATTTCTGCATCTATATATGGGCTGGCACCTTTGCCCAGATCGCTGGCGGTACGTTCGAGCATGGCGCCAAACGGGATGAGCGAACTGACGACCAATCCATCGGCCTCGATGCTTTCGATCAGCGCTTCACGGGCTGACGAAAAATCACTATTAACGACAGCAATTGCTCGCACATCATCGGCAGCAACGGCTTTCGGAATCTGGCAAAAAATGAGGGCGGCCAGCACCCAGCAAGCTATTGAGAAAAAAGCGGGCGCCCCGCAGGACGCCCGAAACAGACTCGATGAAGACATCTGGTTTTGGAGGGAAATCAGCTTAATGACGATCAGAAGAAAATGATGCCACCGAGGGAAATGGTACGATTTTTGTTATCAAAGTTGGTATCGGCCACATTGGTGATTTTCTCGTCGTTGAACTCGCCGACCAGCGTAACAAACTTGTTAAGCGAGTGATAGACGCCCGCGGTATAAGCGCGGTTCTTGATGTCGTTCATCGCACTTTGGGCGCCAGCGCCACCGGTAACACCGACATAACCGTTCTTGTCCTTGTTCTCACCATAGTTCAGACCGACCTTGGTATTACCGAACTTGTAAGTACCCTGCAGGAAATAACCCATGGAGTCAGTTTTATCCCCGGCGCCATTGCTACCGAGATAGAACTGCGCACCCACCGTGGATAGACCAAGACCACTACCCGAGAAGCCATAGGCAACAGCCTCGAAGTTACCGAAAGCGGCTTTGGCACCAAGTTCATAGCCAGTTGCCGTGAACTCCTTGGTCGCACATGGGCTAACCGAGCAACTGGTGCTCTGAGTCACCAGTCCGCCCCAAAGTTTGCCGACCGTTGAGCCCGCCTTGAAATCATAGTTGGCTATCGCCTGGATACCCGGTGTGCTGGTTTCGTCGCCGGCAAAGCTGCTTGGCTGAAAAATACCAACGGATGCCTGGAAGCCACCCATAGCAGGCGTTGTATAGGTAATTTGCGGCTGGAAACCGGTGTACATGTAGCCGTGCCGGTCGTGATGTAGTGGTCATCGACATTGAAGTTGACGCTGCTGTGGCGCAGGCCGCCGGTAAAACCCCAGCGTTCGCCCTGCCACTCAGCCTGGGCATACTGGTCGAAACTACTGACACGGTCTTCTTCGCTGCGGCGCAGGGCACCTTTGACACCAAGCGTGGTGCCGATATAGTTTTCGTAGCCGCGGCGATCATCGGTCGACTTTTCATAATCGAGGCCAACGGTGGTCGTCAGCTTGCCACCCGCCACCTGATAGCGACCGATCCAGCGACCGGAAACACCGGCGAAATCACGGTCGAAATCAATCACGCCACCGGAACTCTTGCGCACCGCCGCATTGGCCGGCGTGCTCGGCAGAATCAACTGGGTCGCACGCGGAATCGATTGATACTGAATCACCGAGCGCTGCCCGACATAGGCGGAAAGCTGAATCGCAGCATCGCCAAAACGCCGCTCGTAGCTCACGCCACCCTGCGCATGGTCTATCGTTTTACGGGTGTCGTACAACTCGGCGACCACCTCGACACTGCTCGGATCAGTCTTGTAACGGTTCCAGGTCAGGCCCAGCGGATCATCGGCCTTTTGCGAAAAGCCATTGGCGACAAACATCAGGCGGCTGTCGGCGTCCGGCGCATAGGTCAGCTTGGCCATGCTCTGATCACGCTCGACAGCGCTATGGTCACGATAGCCATCGCTAACAAAACGCGAGGCATCAAGCACGTAACCCACCCCACCAGCCTCGCCCTGAGTGCTGACATCTGCCTTCCAGGCACCGTAGCTGCCGGCGGCAAAGCCACCTTCCATCGTCGGCCTACCCTTGCCATCCGCCGTAAACATCTGGATCACGCCACCGGCGTGGTTGCCATAGACCGAAGACATTGGCCCGCGCATCACCTCAATGCGCTCGGCGCGATCCAGGTTGAAAGTCGCCGCCTGGCCCTGACCGTCCGGCATTGAGGCCGGAATGCCGTCGCTGACCAGACGAATACCGCGCACCCCAAAGGCTGAGCGGGCACCGAATCCACGCGAGGAAATCTGCAGATCCTGCGCGTAATTCTGGCGGTTCTGGACCGAGATGCCGGGCACCGCTGCCAGCGCTTCCGAGACATTGACCCGGGCCTGATCAGCGCCGATTCTGGCAGCATCCACCACATCAACCGCCGCTGGCAGGTCGAAGCTGCTGTGTTCGACGCGGCTACCGGTACCCATGGCGCGCAGCTTGTCCTCGAAGACTGTTGCGGTCCACGGCTGTAAATCGTCCATTTTCATGCGTGTTCTCCGTCATTGATCAGCATCCCGTCAAAGGCCAGCTCGATCCCGGCGCGCGTCAGTTCGGCGCGCTCCGGCGAGTCCTCGTCGAGAATGGGGTTGGTGTTGTTGATGTGGATCAGCACCTTGCGCGGCTTCGGGTAGCGACTGAGCAAAGCAATCATGCCGTCCGTACCGGATTGCGGCAGATGGCCGATTTCCCGCGCCCGCTTGCTGGAAATCCCGAGATCGATCATCTCGTCATCGCTCCAGAAGGTGCCGTCGAGCAGCAAGCAATCGGCCTCGGCCAGATAGGTTTCGAGATGCGCTTCCATCGCGCCAAAGCCGGGTGCGTAGAAAACCTTTTGCCCGCTTGCCTCATCCTCAATTAACACTCCGATGTTGTCGCCGGGATGCGGATCATGGCGATGCGGCGAATACGGCGGCGCCTTGCTGCTCAGCGGTACCGGCGTGAAACGCAACCCCGCCGCCCCGGGAATGGAGAAGGGCGTCGGAGGCAGCGCCTGCACCGGCTGCCAGCGCACGGTGCAGAAGTGAGACAGGACATTGAAGATGGGATTGCCGGTGGTCAGGTCTTCATGCACCTGCGGCGTGCACCAGACATCGAGCGGCTTGCCCTCGCGCAGCATGAACAGGCCGGTGGTGTGGTCGATCTGGGCATCGATCAGCACAACACCGACGATGCCGCTATCACGTAGAGCGCGCCCCGGCTGCAAGGCAGGATTGGCGCGAATCTGCGTCAGAATGTCGGGCGAGGCGTTGAACAACACCCAGTCGACGCCGTTGGCGCTCACCGCAATCGACGACTGCGTGCGCGCCGTGGCCCGTACGCTGCCATTACGCAGGCCAGCACAATTACGGCAATTGCAGTTCCACTGCGGAAAGCCACCACCAGCGGCGGCACCAAGAACGAGTATTTGCATTTTTTTTGGCTCTTTTGGACGGTTGACCGCAACAATCAGGGGAGAAAGGCTGTCGACACTGCCCCCGCCCAACGCTTGATCAACGGCTTGTGAAAACGCATCGTCCGGGCGGCATAGGCCACCGCCTCCTGCACCAGATGATGCTGCGGCGAACGGCTGCAGGCAGGGTCCGTCGCCCCGGCATCACCAGCCAGCAGCAGCGCCTGACAGCGGCAACCACCGAAATCCTTTGCCTTCTCCGAACACGAGCTGCACGGCTCGGGCAACCAGTCGAGGCCGCGATATTTGCGGAACAGCGGCGACTCCTCCCAAATCCAGGCCAGCGGCTGGTCGCGCACCGAAACAAATTCCAGACCGGGAATCACCCGCGCCTCAAGGCACGGCAGCGCCACACCATCCGGCGCCAGAGTCAGGTGTATCGCCCCCCAGCCATTCATGCACGCCTTGGGACGGCCCTCGTAATAATCGGGAATGACGAAATATATCCGCATCCGCTCGCCCAGCTTCTCGCGCCAGCGCTGCACTGTCGTCTCTGCTGTGCGCAGATCGGCCAGTGTCGGCATCAACTCGTCGCGATTGAGCAAGGCCCAGTGGTAATACTGAATATTGGCCAGCTCGACATACTCGATGCCCATTTCCTCGGCCCAGGCCAGCAACGCATCAATCTCGCCCAGATTCTGGCGAAAGAGCGGCACATTGAGCACCATCGGCAAACCATGCGCCTTGACCAGCCGCGCCGCCGCCAGCTTGGCCGCGTGACTGCGCGCCCCGACCAGCGTGTCGTTCAAGGCCGGCTGCATCGCCTGCAAGGACAACTGCACTTGCTTCAAACCGGCCGCCTTGAGCGCCAGCAAACGCGCCTCGCTCAAGCCGATGCCCGACGTAATCAGGTTGGTGTAAAAACCAATGCTGTCAGCGTAGGCAACCAACTCCTCCAGATCGTCACGCAACAAGGGCTCGCCGCCGGTAAAGCCCAATTGCAACGCACCCAGATCCCGCGCCTCGCGCAGTGCCTTCTTCCATTCGTCCGTGGACAATTCACGCGTGCCGTAATCATCAAAATCCAGCGGATTGCTGCACCACGAACACTTCAGCGGACAACGGTAAGTCAACTCCGCCGACACCCACAAGGGCTTGCCCTGCCCGCTCAGGCTGGGCACATTTTGATCCTGCGACATGGCATTCCTTCCACTGGCAACAATGCGATGAGGCATTGTTGGCCATGGAAGAAAGCAGCGCGCCGGGGAAATCAGGAAAGTGGGCTAATGATTTTCTGGAGGGATGACAAGGGCGTTTCAAAACAATTCATATTGCGTATTGCTTTTGGGTTGGGATTCTGTGATTCTGAAAACGTTTTTGATGAAAGCTGCGGTTCCTCAACTTTCACGAATCAGCCGTGGAAACATTTTAACCGCTCGCTTAGTTGAAAATTTCACCTTTTAAGTCATTGTCTTAATGTCAAACTCAACCATATATTCACTGCACTAGCAGGAAGTAGGTTGCCCCATTATTGCTGCACCAAGAAATTGGGAAAACAAATGACAAATTCAATTAATCAACCAGATACAACAGTTGATATGGTTACCGCTCCGACTACGAACTACTTTGAATTGGTCAAGATAGTTCTGACGGATCCCAAGCTGGAATGGGAACAGAAAAAGATACTCATCGATGAACTCAGAAAAGGGAGTGTTAGCGACCGATGGACATTCCGATGGGCAATTTTGATTCTGGGGGCAGCAGTTCTCCTCACGATTGGTGCGCTTTGGGGACTCAGCAGCGGGAAATACGAAATACCCGAGGGTTTAGTTGCAATTGGCTCTGCTGCTGCAGGCGGACTCGCAGGACTTCTAACTCCAGGCCGTAATAGTGGACGCGACACACCACCCTGAAGCGTTCAGGCCCACACTGCGGTCGAGCTGGTGCTATATATAACCATGAGGAGTAAAGCTGCAATGCACGCCAAGAACTTTGCTTTATTAATTTTCCCCGCGTCATTTGGTTTTCTTACAGGGTGCAACACAACTCCGTTGACGGGCATGAAAAGTTCTCCATCCACCGAATTGATGGCGCCCAATCATTCTGACGCGAAGGCGAAAAATACTTCCAAGACCAATGAGGAGACAACGAAAGTCACTGCAGAGCCGGGGTCGTCGACACCTCAAGAGGCGAAGCAAGACGCGTCAAAACCAATTAACCTAACTCCACTAAGCACCTATACCGACGAATGGACTAACAACGCACCCAAAGGCGCATCGTTCTCTGGGGCATATACGCGAGTCGTAATATTCAGTGATTTGCCCGCTGATGGCGATAAATTGATTTCAGCCGATAAAACCGTTTCAGAGGAAGTTCGACCTCTAGCGTACACGCCGAGACCATTGTGGCTACGCGCACTGGTTGGCAAGGAATTTTCTGTCAACCTAACTGCGAAGATTACGATAGGCGCCTTTGAGAGCACGATTCCATTGGCAACTATTGGGCATCAGAGCAACTCTGATGGTGAGCAATGGAATAGGGCTATTTATCATTCAAATGCTAGCTTCCCACTATTCTTGGTGAAAGCAGATGGTAGTGCCTCGATCCCGACCATAAAGCTTTCAGTAAACGGAACCAAGTCATATTCTTCCCGAGGAGCCGCAGCCGCTGTTCAAGTTGCCCTTGGTGTTGCAAGAGCAACCGGTCAGCCAGCGTCTGTAATAACACGGCTTACTGAACAGACGACAAAAGACCGGGCACGCGCAATCGACGATGCAATCTCAAAGCTATTCGCGAGCGGCATTACCGAGGAACACTGGACAGACCGCGATCTAAAATTATGGAGCGTCGCGGACAACAACCAGCTTCGTGGCGTAAAGGTTAAATTCAGCATACCCGGTGACGAGCAGGACTGGAATTCAAAGCCTTCCCCTGTGGGAACATGGACGATTAGTTTTGACTATCCGAGACCATCGATATTCTCAGATTGGCGTGTTTGCAAGACCAACTCACTTCCCCGCTGTAGCGAAAGCATGGAAGAAGCTGAGGCGAATGTCCTTAAGGAAATCAATCCGAGTGAAGTATTGAATTACGTTCTGGTAAACAGCAATAACGGTCTCGGCACAATCAGAGCGTTTGTCAGTCAACAAGACTGGTATGTCTCTGCACAGTCAGCACTCGCGAACTCGGCCACTGCAAATGCGACCGCATCGTCTTTATGCCGAAGAATAGTGAATGAAATTGTAGGTCTTGGGCTTAACGGTTCTGATGCACGAATCGTAGCATGGGCGGTCACAAAGGGAATGCCATTACCAGTTGGCGTATCGACCTTCCCGGCAGTAGAAGATTGCAATCAGTCCAATACGCTCAGAGCGCAACGTAAGAAGTGACAACGGCCAACCCGGCGCTCGGCAGTACAAAAGTCAGCGCTTTCAACCAACTCAAAAGTAGAAGCCCCCATGCCCACCCCCACCAACACCGTCCGCCTCCACCGCGTCCTGGGCACAACGCCCGAGCGTCTTTATCGGGCTTTTCTTGATCCCGATGCGATGGTCAAGTGGCTTCCGCCGCATGGCTTCACCGGCAAGATGCACAGCATGGATGCGCGCGTCGGTGGCGGCTATCGGATGTCGTTTACCAACTTCAGTACGGGCAATAGCCATTCGTTTGGTGTGAAGTACCTCGAACTGAGGCCTAATGAATTGATCCGACACAGCGACCAGTTTGATGACCCCAATCTGCCGGGCGAGATGCTGGTGACGATCACCTTGCAAGCAGTGGCTTGCGGCACCGAGTTGACGATTGTTCAGGAAGGCATTCCGGCGGTGATTCCGGTCGAGTTTTGCTACCTCGGATGGCAGGAGTCTCTGGCGCTGCTGGCACATCTGGTCGAGCCTGATATTCCGGATGGGGCGTAGCAAGCGACAAAAATGCGGCCAAATCGGCCGTCGACCGCAACATTTGCCAAAAATCACTCCCGCGCAACGCTCGGTGGCCAATTAGGCCTGTTCACCCGTATGTTTTCAAGGCGAAAGAGGAGCAGAATAGGACACAACATATTCATTCCGGGTCTCCTTAAAACAATAACCGGATGATTTTCGTAGTGGAGGAATATCGTGCAGATACAGTCCATCAGCGCCCTGGCAATTGGCGTACTGCTGGCATTCACCGTTGAAGCGCGCGGGCCGTGGCGGGCCAGCGAGGCAAATACGCGCGGCTGGCAGTTAATGACACCGGAAGAACGGATCGAGCACCAGAGCAGAATTCGCGGCTTTCCTACGCTTGAGGAATGCCGAAGCTATCAACTCAGTCATCATCAATTGATGGAAGAGCGAGCAAAACAGCACGGCATGGCCTTGTCCGGCGGCGGCCGGGATATCTGCGAACACCTCAAGCCGGGCAAGGCGCCCCGCTGAGACTGGTTTGATCAAAGCGCTGGCCATCCATGTCCATCCTGCATTTTCTGTCGATCCCGCTTTTGATCCTGGCAGCGACACTTGCGCCGGTTTATTGGGCGCTGCCCGAAGGTCTTTCGCTGGTGCGCAGTGGCGGCATTGTGCTCGGCTGGGCCGGCTGCGGCCTTCTTGTGGCCAGTTTGCTGCTGATGCTGCGCGAGCCACGGTTGGCGCTATGGCTGGGCGGGCTGGAAAGGATGTACCGCTATCATCATTGGGTCGGCATGGCCGCCTATGTTTCATTGCTGGCTCACCCCCTGTTTCTGGCTGCCGATGCCTGGCCGGAAAACCGGCTGCTGGCGTGGCAGACGCTTTCACCGTTTAATCAGGGCTGGCCGGTCTGGCTTGGCTGGCTGTCGCTGCTCCTGCTCATGGCGGGGCTGGCGCTGACCTTTGAAAAACGCATTGCCTATCGCCTCTGGCGCTGGCTGCATATCAGCCTCGGGCTTGCCGTGCTATTGGGTTTGCTGCATCTAATTTGGCTCGGGATCGATGAACCGGTGTGGCCAATTCTGGCGCTGAGCACCGCCTTTCTCGGCTGGCGCATCGTACGTGAAGATTTCGGTTTGGCCGCCCTTCCCTACACGGTCAAGACCGCGACTCCGGTAACCGACAACCTGATCGAAATCACCTTGCAACCCTTGCTTGATCGGGTGGCGATAGCGCCCGGCCAGTTTGTACTTGTTGCATTTTTCGCCGGCCCTACGTTCAAAGGCTGCGGCGAGATTCACCCGTTCACAGTCAGTGCGGTTGGCGCTGATGGCAATTTGAGTATTGGCGTAAAGGCGCTGGGCGATTGCACGCGAAAGATCCAGTCCATCGAACCTGGAGTCATGGCACGCGTTCATGGCGCCTTTGGCAACTTCCTGGCTGAGCGCCCCGCGTCGCCGCAACTGTGGATAGCCGGCGGCATAGGGATCACGCCATTTCTGGGGCAACTTCGCGCCGGCGCGCTGAATCAGCCGACTTTGCTCGTTTACCTTTTTCGCACAGAGGCCGATGCAGCATTTGTCGAAGAAATTCGGGGCTTGGCGGCGAATGATCCAAAGCTCTCTTTCCGCGCGATAGCAACCGGCGACGAGGCGCCCGACCCGCAACTCTTTCTCCCTGATGCAGCAACGCTGGCGAGTAGTGACTGCTATCTTTGCGGCCCGCCAGGCATGGTTTCCGCACTGCGCCAAGCCTTGAAAACCAGAGGCATGGGCGCCCGCCACATCCACTTTGAAAACTTCGAGTTCCGATAATGCGCAGCCTCTACTTCACCTCGACCACACTTTTCTGGCTGCTGGTCACCGCCTTCTGGGCCGCCAGCCTATGGTTGCCGCCGGCAGAACAAAGCCTGGCTCTTGCTGCCGAGAAAAGCTATTCCAAGGCTGACCTGGCCAAACATGCGACTGCGGAAAATTGCTGGATGGCGATTCGCGGTGGTGTTTATGACCTGAGCACCTACCTGCCGGAGCATCCCTCACGGCCTGAACTGGTCTTGCCCTGGTGTGGCAAGGAGGCGACAGAAGCCTACAACACAAAAACCAAAGGACGCCCGCATGCGCCTTATACCGATGAACTGCTCGCCAAATACAAGATAGGAAAGTTCACGGCCGACAAACCGTGATGACCACGGCGGCGGCAACCATAGCAACCATGCAGTTCAGCATGGTGCCGCCGTATCCCCTGCCACCCAGCCCAGGGCCTTGATGCAGGCTCTGGCAATCGGGGCGGTCAAAGCACCGTGGCCGGCGCCATTGATTGGCATCCAGGTCGCTTCGGGCCAGGCGCGATGCAATTTACGGGCGGTGAGTGGCGGACAGACCGTATCAGCCATACCCTGCACAATAACGGCCGGAATATGGCGCAGGCGGTCGATGCCGGCGAGAAGCTGGTCCGGGTTGAGAAAGCAATCCTGCGACAGGTAGTGCATCTGAACCCGGGCCTTGGCCAGTTGTGTCGCATCAGGTAGCTCGGCGAGTGGCGGCTCGCCCATCAGCGCGCGCTCGTAATCCAGCCAGGCACGCACCGCCGGCAAGGCTATGCTCGGCTCGGCGGTGAGGATGCGGCGGGCGTAGGCGCCGAGCAAGTCGTGCTGTTCATCTGCGGGGATGGCATTGGCAAAGGTTTGCCAAGCGGCGGGGGCACAGCCATTGCTGCCACGAACATAGTCCTGAATTTCCTCGGCGGTGCCGAGAAAGATGCCGCGCAAGACCAGCCCCTTGACGCTTTCCGGGTAGATTTGGGCGTAGCTCAGCGCCAGCAGGCTGCCCCAGGAGCCGCCGAAGACGATCCAGGCGGGAATGCCGAGCGCTTCGCGCAGGTATTCGAGATCGGCCACCAGATGTGCCGTGGTGTTCGCCTCTAGCCGGCCAGACGGCTGACTGCGACCGCAGCCGCGCTGATCGACAAAAATCGCCCGGTAACGTTGCGGGTCAAACAGGCGGCGCTGGGCCGGCGAGCAACCGCTACCCGGCCCGCCATGTAAAAAGAGCACCGGCTGGCCGTGGACCGCAGCACATTCCTCAACGTAGAGCAGATGACCATCGCCGACGGCCATCTGCCGCGCAGTGTGCGGCTTGCTGGGCGGGAATAGCGGACTGGATTTCAATCAGGCCTCGATCAGTCCGTTGCGCACCGCCACCAGCGTCAGCTCGGCGGCATTTTGCAGATTGAGCTTCTGCTTGATGTGATAAAGGTGCGTCCCGACGGTACTCGGGCTGAGGCAGAAATCGCCTGCCACATCGTTGACCGAGCGCCCCTCGGCAAGCTTGAGGAAAACGGCCAACTCCTTCTCGGTCAGTGTGTCGACCGGGTTGGCTGAACCGGAGAGCTGGGCCAGAGCAACGGTTTGCGCCAGTTCGGGGTCAAGATATCGGCGGCCGCTGGCGACCTGGGCAACCGCGCGCAGGAATTCGTCGGGCGCCGCCCGTTTGCACAGGTAACCGCTGGCCCCCAGGCGCAGGGCGCGCACCGGCACGATGTCGTCGTGATGGGCCGAGAGCATCAGTACCCGTGCCTTCGGCGCCCAGAGCAGCAGGCGCTCAAGCGCGGCGAGGCCACCGATGCCGGGCATCGAGACATCCATGATTAGCAGATCAGGGGTGGTTTCGGCATGGAGGCGGATGGCGTTTTCGCCGCTTTCCGCTTCGCCTATCACTTCAGCCCCGGCGCCTTCGAGCAGCAGACGAAAGCCGAGGCGGACGATGGCGTGATCGTCGGCAAGCAGAACACGAATGCCGTGCAGGGCGTGGTTCATGATATTTCCTCGCTGATGTGCTGTTGCGGCAGGCTGGCCAGCAGGCGAAAGCCGCCGCCAGCCGGTTGGATGAATTGCAATGAACCGCCAAGATCTGCAATGCGCTCGGCCATGCCGGCCAGCCCAAGGCCACAGCCAGCCTGTGCCGAGTGCCGGCCATCACGGCCGCAACCATTATCGGTCAGGGCAATGTTGAGCTGGCCGGCGCCCGTATTCAGCACCAGTTCGACACGGCTGGCCCCGGCATGGCGGACGATATTGGTCAGCCCTTCCTGAACCATGCGGATGACAGCTTGTGCAGTTTGGTCGGTGACCGGCTGGGTGCCGATCGCGATGCTGGCGATCAGCTCGATTTTTTCATGCTGCAGGCGCCAGGCGCTGAGCAGGCGTTGCAGCCTGGCTTCCAGCCCACTGCCGCTTTGCGGGCGCAGACGATGCAAAATGGCCTTGACGCCTTCCTGCATTTCGCCGGTGACGGCAACGATGCTTTGCGCCGGGCTGTAGAGCGCCGGCTGATTACTGCTACGTTGGGCGATGGCGCCGGCCAAGGCGCGCACGGCGGTAATGCCCTGCGCCAGCTCGTCGTGCAGTTCGCGGGCGATCAGGCGGCGTTCGTCTTCAAGTCGGGCCTGCATCTGCTCGGCGACTTCACGCTCGATTTCCAGCCGTACATTGTCGTTGACCGCAGCATTCAGCCGGTCGGCCATGCCGTTGAATGCCCGCGACAAGCGCCCCAGTTCCGGCGTCGTGAAGACCGGCAGGCGGGTATCGAAACGCCCGGCACCGGTCCGGTCGAGCGCCTGCATGACCTGGGCCAGCGGGCGCAGGGCACGGTCGAGGGCGCGCCGGCTGGCAAGGAAGATGACCGCCAGCAACAGGAGAGCCCAGCCGGCCATGGCCAGCAGATCATCCCAGGCATCGATCAGCGAGCGGGAGGCGTCCGGGTAAAGAACCAGTTGCAGCTCGCCAATTTGCAGGCGGCGCGGGGTGAAGTCCGGGTTGAGCAGGCTTGCAAACCACGCCGGCGCGACCCGCCCGGCCTTGTAGGTCGGCGGCGGCGAACGGTAGAGCACGCGGCCGTCGCCAGCGATCAGCTCAAGGGCATTGGCGCGGATACGGCCGAGCGGTTTGACGGCGGCCAGCAGTCGCTCCGGCAGTAGCGCCGGGGGTAGCTGGCGCATTTCGCCGGCAAGGGCCTGCAACCATTGTTGTGACACCCGGCTCGCGGCCTCGACTTCTTCATGCGTCGCGTTGCGGGCGCCATGCAGCCAGAGGCCGGCCAGCACCAGCAGCAGGCTGGCGGCCAGCGCGGTAAACACGAGGCCGACGCGGGTGTGCAGGCTGAGTGGGCGCCGGTTGCGGTCAACCGCAAAAAAGTGTCGAAATTTTTTCATCATTTGGCGTCGAAGCTGTAGCGCAGCCCGATCCAGGCGGCACGCGGGGCACCGGGCGCAACAAAGGTCTCCCGACGCCAGTCGCCGGAATCGATCTGGAAGCTGCCATTGGCGAAGGGATTTTCAGCGAGGGCGGCAGCAGTGGCGTAATGCTTGTCGAACACGTTGTTGATCTTGCCGAATATCTGCAGGTTGGCGCTGAGCCGTGCTTCGGCATTCAGATTGAGGATGGCGTAGCCGGGTGTTTTGCCTGGCCCGTCAAAGGTGCGCGTGTTGCCGAAGGCGTCGGTGGCGCTGCCTGACTGGTGCTGGTTGTTTTCGTTGCCACGGGCGTACTGGCCGGAGAACGCCTGAAGGTCGCCGCCGATGCGCAGCCAGTTGCTGGCCTTCCACGACAGGCCAAACTTTGCGCTGTGGCTGGGCAGACCGGGCAGATGCTTGCCCTTGTTGATGAGGATCTCGTCATCCTGCCCACCCGCCGTACATTCCGCCGTGCTACCGCGCGAGCTGTTGTTTTCGGCGAGGACACAGGCATCGGACTGGAAGGTGGCGTGCAGATAGCTGTAGTTGGCAAACCAGTCGACGCTGCGCTGGCGGCCATTCAACCCCAGCTCCAGCCCCTGACGCCGGGTCTTGCCGAAGTTGGTGAAATAGCCGGCGCTGGTCGAGGTGCCGACGAAGAGAATGTCATCTCGTGAAAGAGTGCGGTACACGCCGGCATTCCAGCTGATATCGCCGATCAGCTTGCCGCGCAGGCCGGCTTCCAGCGTTTGTGCAACAACCTGTTTGAGATAGGGATCGGCAGCCATCGAGTTGGGCAGCGTGCATGGGTTGGCCGGATCGGCGCAGCCGAGTTCGATAGGCGTCGGCACCCGGTTGCCCTGGCTGAAGCCGGCGTAGGCATTGAGCGCCGGCACCATCTGCCAGGTCAGGCCGAAAGCCGGATTAAGTTTCTTGTAGCTGTGGTCGCCATCAAGATTGGGCGGATTGGGGTTAAGTTCATCATGGGTCGTGACGCGGCTCATGTTGTAGCGCGCGGAACCGGTGAGATGCAGGTTCTTGGTCAAGGCGTAGGTGTCGGTGATGAACAGGCTGGCGGTACGCGTCGTGCCGCGCAGGGAGTTTTCTTCCTCCTGCGGCCCGGGATTGGCGATGCCGCGCGTGCTATCGATGACACCGAGTTCCTGAGTTTGCTTGAACTGCATCTCGGCGTAATCAAACGAGGCGCCGACCACCAGTTGCTGACGTTCGGTACTCAGGTTCCACTGCCCGGAAACCCCACTGCCCTGCTGGCTGGTACGAGTCCGGTTATTGGCGCCGGATTCATCATTCGAAATGCCGTCAAAGGGGCCATCCTCGAACTCGTCATTGGCGTCTCCATTCAAGGTGCGCGTCTGGTTGCGCCGATGATAGATATTGCCGCTCAGGCTTTGCGCGTCACTCAGCCAGAGCCGTCCATTGAGGGCGAGTTGGGTTAAATCGTTACGCGTCTCGTCGGGGTGGGTAAAAATCTGATCACGACGCTCGGCCAGCATCGACATCGGCAGCAGGCCATTGCCGGTCATCTTGGTCACGGCACGGGTCAGCGTCAGGTCTGCTTCACCTGCCGCGCTCTTGTGCGACAGCTTGCCGAAGAACTGCTTGGCGTCCGATTTGGAAAAGTCGCGCCAGCCGTCTTCCCTGAACCAGTCGGCAGCAACGTACCAGCCTATGGTGCCGCTGTGGCCGCCATGCTCCAGCTCCAGATTGCTGCGCCCGAAGCTGCCGGCGGAAACTTCGATCTTGCTGCCGGGATGGCTGAAACCGCTCTTGGTGCGGATGGCCAGGGCGCCGCCCAGCGTGTTGAGGCCAAAGACCGGATTCGAGCCAGGGATCAGGTCGATACCGGCAATCGCCGAATTGGGCAGCAGATCCCAGTTGACCGTATCGCCGAACGGTTCGTTAATGCGCACGCCGTCGAGATAGACCGACAAGCCCTGCGCCGTGCCGAGCAGTGGCGACGCGGTAAAGCCACGATAGTTGAGATCGGCCTGAAAGGGGTTGCCCTGAATTTCGTTGAGATTGACGCTAGGCAGCTGGCGGACCATGACCTCAGGCAGATTGAGGCTTTCCTGCTCTTCCATCTGCTGGCTGCTGATCGACTGGACATTGGCCGGCATGTGCAGGCGCGGCACACCAACGCCTGCCAGCGGCGTATTGCCGATCACCTCGACGGTTTCAGCCTGCATCACCGGCTCGGCAGCGACGCCTTGACTGAAGGCGGCGGCAAGGGCCAGGGCAATAATGCCAGGTTGCGGAATTTGTCTCATGTTGTTTTTTTGAGTTTGTAGTTGATCGGAACGACGACTTGAATTTCGTTGCTGTCGAGCGCCTCGGGTAGCGGCGGCAAGCCTGCCAGGGCTTCGAGCATGGCTAGCGCGTGCTGGTCGAGCACATCAAAGCCGCTGGAGTGATCGAGATGCACCGCTAGCAAATTGCCTTTGCGCGCCACTTTCAGGCGCAGGCGCACCTCCCCTTCCCAGCCGCGCATGGCAGCGACGCGCGGATACTCCTGATGGCGGGCAAAAAGTTCGCTCAAGCGCTGGCGATAACCAGCCAGCAACTCGGATTGCGGGCGAGGCGCCGCAGCGCTTGGCTCGGCGGCCGGCGTAACCACTGCCGTCGTTGCCGGAGCGGCGCTGGTGGTAGCGACCGGCAGTGCTGGCGTAGCTGAATTCAGCGGTGCATGGGCCGGCCCGGCAGCCGGTAGCGAGCGAGGAGCTGACAGGGACTCCACGCGCGGCGAGGACTGCCGGACCTTCTGGCGGACGGCTGCAGGCGGCGGCGCATGGAGCGCGGCGGCAACCGGTCCGGATTCGACAAGGGTGACCAGACGAATCGACGCCAACAGCGGCGGCAGGCTGATCGTTCCCTGTTTGCGCTGCCAGGTCGTCAGCGCAAACAGGCTGGCGTGCAGGACAATCGACAGAGAAAAAATAGCGAGAAAGCGACGGTCGACCGCAACACGCAGAAAGTAATCCTGGCGCAGGGGCTTCATTGCTGCAGCGCCTCAAGTTCGGCCGCCGGGAAGAGATGGCCGACCGAACGCCGGTATTCGCTGGCCGCCACCGGTAGCGCGGCAAATTCCGCAGGCAGCGGCAAGGCCAGCACCTCATTCATGTCGAGGCCGGCGCGTGCTGCCTGACGCATGGCGCCTTGCAGCCAGAGCAACCAGGCGCGCGTCTGGCGGATTGGCGCGGCATCGCGGGCAACAGCGCCATGGCCGGGCAACAGCGCGCTGAATCCCTCCTCTCGGGTGATCGCTTCGAGCTGATCGAGCGCTGCCAGCCAGTGTGCAATGTCGGCGTGTGGCGTAGTCGGTGCCCGACCGTTGAAAACCAGATCACCGGCGAACAGTACACCGCTGATTTCGTCATAAATCGCAAGATCGGCACCGGTGTGTCCGTCGAGGGCGATCAGACGCAGTTTGCGCCCGGCAACTTCCATCGTCCCGGCCGCCAGCGCCCGGCTCGGGGCGACAACTTCGGTGCCCTTCATCCAGTCGCCGGTTAGGCGGAAGAGGTTTTCGGCAAAGGCGTTGCCCTCGCCAGCGATGCCGTCAATGGTGGCGGGCAGCGCAGCGATCGGGGTGTCGGCAAATGCCTGATTGCCGAGGAAGTGATCCGGGTGATGATGGGTGTTGATCAGCAAGGCCGGCGGCTTGGCGCTGATCGCGGCGATGGCGCGGCGCATTTGCTGGCCGTAACGGAGCGCGGGGCCGCTGTCGATGACAATGACGCCAGCCGGCGCCACGATGAAGGCGGTGTTGACGATGTTGCCACCGTTGGCCGTAGTGAAATCTTCGCGATGGCCGATGAAGGCATAGACATCCCCGGCAAGCGGCTGGGCAACCAATCCGTAGTCGAATTCGGCAGCACTCGCCAAACCGTCAAACCCGAAGATGAGAAGCAGCAGCCAGCGTTTCATGGTGCGATGCTGGCCTTGAAATTATTGCCGTTGTTGTCGCGGCCACTGGCTTCGACCGGACCGCTGACGGCGCCACGATGGAGCGTAAACACCGGGTTTTCAGCGACTGGTTCGTAGGTCTGAATGCGCACCAGTGCCTGCCCAGCGGCATCGCTGAGGCGGATTTCTTCCAGATGAAAAGCCGGTGTACCTGCTACCAGACCGGTATCCATGGGATGAACGATGCTCAGACGAACGCGGCCACGCTGCGGCCCTTCCGACCATTGGCGTCCACTGACCATATTGAGTTTTTTCTGCCAGTCCCTGGAGGCAGCCGCCGCCGAGGGTGCCGTACAACCGCCGCCGACGGTGTTTACCCAGGTGCCGCCAACATGCCAGACGCCATCTGCGGTGCGCGCCGCCGCCCGGACTGGCGTCGATTGCTGCAGCTTGACGCGAAAACCGAGATAAGCCCCACTGCCCTCGGGGAAAAAGCGCAAGACTTGAACAATCGGATTGAAGTCGGCGAAAACCAACACCTCCTGGACACCGGGCAAGGCCGTCGCATCGATGGTCACCGGCACCTGCATCGGGTTTTCGGCGGTTGACGGGGCAATCACCTTGACGCGCGGATCGAACAGCACCGGCGCTCCACCCAGCACGCTCTTCTGCATCTCGCCCCAGCGCGCCGAGGCCAGCGGGTCACCGCTTTCCTGCAAAGCCGCGGCATCGGCCGGCGACATCAGCGCAGCCAGTGCAACAGCGGCAATGCTCAGTGGAAATCTCATCTCGTCTCACTCCTTGCGCCCTGATGGGCAGCGCCCGACAGTCTGATTGGCCTCAATGTACTAGACAGCGTCGACGCTGCCGGTAATCCATTGTTCCGCCAGATGATTGCGGTTACCGACAAACAGCAGGAAGCGCGCATTCGCTACGTCTGGCTAAATCGCAAACACAATCACGTCGAACCCAAGGTGGCCTGGCTGCACCGCGAAGGGGATTACATTCTCGGCGTTGGCTACTATGCGCCGCGGTCGACGTCTGACGATGCCCGAAAAATGCTCGATGCGGCCAGTGCCGAGGTCAAAAAACAGGGCATGACCAAAGCGTTGAGCAACTTCAACGACAAACGCGGCACCTTCGTTCATGACGACCTCTACGTTTTTGCGATCAATCTGCAAAGTGGCAAATTCGAAGCCCACGGCATGAATCCGAAATGGACCGGCACCGAAGCCAGCGACCTGCACGATGTCGAAGGCAAGCCGCTGGTCAAGGAAATGCTCGAACTGGCCAAAAGCAAAGGCGAAGGCACCGTCGACTACGTCTGGCGCAACCCGGTGACCAACACCGTCGAGAAAAAACGTACCTTCATTCGCCGCGAAAACGGCAGCTTGCTCGGGGTTGGCTTTTACAGCGAGTAAGTGTTCTAAAACCAGGGCAAGAGCCGGCCGACCTGGCCGGCTTTTTTACGCGCTCCCCTCGCCTTTCAAGGCGAGAAATTCATCGATCAGGCGCACCAGGATTTCTTCCTCGTCGAGATCGGCGATGCCAAGCAACTCAGCCACCATCTTCATCTTGCCCGGACTAAGCCGCTGACGAGCCGCGGGTAGCGACGGCAGTTCCTCCCACGGCGGAATAGCCGCAGCACCAGTATTTGGCGCAAATGCGTCCACCACCGCTGGGGGTGCTGATTCCTCTTTTTTCCGGCGCCGCCCACTTTCTTCGGAAAGCGCCGTATCGACCGTTTTTCGCGCCAGCTTTTCGCCTTCCGGCAGTTGTACGACCAGATCAATCAGCGACTCAGCCCGCGCCTCGTTTTTCTGAGTCAGCTTTTCGAGCTGGATGGCCGTTCCGGTACTGGCGATTTTCCCCGAATCGAGTAGCGCGCTCACCTTGGGTGAGAGATTGGCTGCTGCTGTCGCCTGATTGAGCCATGTTGCGGAGCGACCGAAGTGTTCGGCGGCAGCGTCCGAGGTATCGAATGCACTGGCAATGTGTTGAATGGCGTTAGCCATTTCACGCGGTTCAAGCGCGGCTCGGACACCCAGACCAAGGTTCTCGAAAATCCGTACTTCCAGCAGTTCATCTTCGGCGCAGGCATGGATCAGCGCCGGCAAAGTCTTTTCGCCAGCAATGACCGCTGCTCGCCAGCGTCGCTCGCCGACAATCAGGCGGTAGCGTCCGCTGGCATCTGCTGGCTGAACCAGAACGGGGTGAATCAGTCCTTTTTTCTGGATGGCGTTGACCAAACCCTTGAGACTGGCATCGTCGCCATGCTGCCGAGGGTGCGCCGGGTCGGCAACGATCAGCGTTATATCGAGTACCTGAAACTGGATGGGATTGTCTTTGAAAGTCATGGTCACTCAGCAAAAATTGGAAATCGGGGGCAATTCGTAGTTCATGCGGGCGAGCATGACAAATCAGCCAAGGGGCGGCATGTTCGTCGCTATCGTCACTTTTTTCAAGTCAGCCGGCGTGAACTGTGGCGGGCCTTGGTAATTACAATTGAATGCCAGGCATTTGACCTGCAGGCCGCTAGATGCTAAAAGTCACCCATTACCAAAGTAAGGATATGTGGCTCATGAAACCAGGATTATTAAAAGCAATAATGGTTTTGGGCCTCTTGGTTTCATTGACCGGATGCGGGCCTGAAAAACCGCTCCTGATCGGCTTGGTGGCAGGGCTATCGGATCGTGGCTCCGACTTTGGCGAAAGCGTCCGCAACGGCGTAATTCTTGCCGTCGAACAGCAAAACAAGGCTGGCGGCGTCAACGGGCGAATGATCGAACTGGTAATCCGCGATGATGGTCAGGACAAGGACAGGGCGGAAAAAGCAGCGCAGGAGCTGATCGCCTTGGCTCCGGATATGGTGATTGGCCCGGTAACCAGTTCAATGGCCAGCATTATCGTCCCGCTGATGGACAAGGCGGGTCTGGTCATGATCAGTCCGACCGTCGCCTCAACCGTGTTTTACGGAAAAAATGACAACTTTTTTCGGGTTAACCGCACCACTCGCGCCGCCGCCCAGGATCATGCCGGGGTTTTGTTCCGACGCGGTGTGCGGCGCACGGCACTGGCTTTTGATGTCTCCAACGGCCCCTATTCCGATACCTGGCTCACTGAATTCACCGCAGAATTTACAAGACTTGGCGGCGTAGTCAGCGCTACGGAAGGTTTCGACTCATCGGCTGTGCCAAGCTTTGCCAATGTGCTCAAAAAGCTGCTCGTCTCGCAACCGGATTCCTTACTCTTTATTGCCAGTTCGCTCGACACGGCACGCCTTTGCCAACAAGCGCGCCAACTGGCCCCCGGGCTGGCACTCAGTTCAACCGAGTGGGCCGCATCCGGCGAGCTTTTATCTGAAATGGGCGGCGATGCTGTCGAGGGTTTACTGATTGCTCACGCCTACGACCGCGATGATCCCGGCCCCGGATACAAGGCTTTCCGCGAGGCATTCAAAGCCCGTTTTCAGCGTGATTTCGGATCATTCTCGGTGCTTGCCTACGATACCGCCAATGTCGCTATTTCAGCGCTGAGAAAGCGCAGCAAGGACGAGAGCATCAAGACGGCTCTGCTCAAGTACGGCCCATATCAGGGCCTGCAGCAACCCATACAGTTCGACGTGAATGGTGATGCTTTGCGCAAAGTCTTTTTTACTGAAATAACAGGCGGCCGATTTACCCAGATCAAATGACTCCATTTCTGCCGCGCGAATGGCGCTTGCAAAGCTTTCTCGGTGGTCTGCTGGCATTCACCTCGGTATTGACCTTCGCGATTGTCGGCTCCATTTTTCTGCTCAATCGCATTCCGCAACTGGAGCAGGAAATTCGTACCCAGGCCGAGGGGGATGCCCATGAAATCGCCTTGCGCATTGAACTGCAACTAGGTGCCCTGCACGACCAGTTGTCCATTTTGGGAGCAGCCCTGCAGCAGGGTGTCTCAACAAAAACACTGATTAGCCGGGCTACCGGGGAGGGCAAGACCTTCCGGGCGCTCTACCTGCTTTCGCCGCAGGGCCGGGTTGTGGCAGCGGGGCTGGCCCCCAAATACCATCACCTGCAGGATGAAGTTCTTAACAGCGATCTGTCTTCGACACCGCTTTTTGTTGATGTCGTACAACGCCAGACGCCAGTCTGGAGCGACAAATATCTCTCTTCGCTAACCGGCGCGGTCACTGTCGGGCTGAGTTTGCCGCTCGAAAGCGGCGAGGTTTTGCTTGCCGAAATTCCCTTGACCTACCTGCTCAATATTGTCCGGCAAGCAGAAGGAGACCGTCAGCGCGGAGCCATCTGGGTTATTGACCAACGTGGCGAGCTACTGGCCGATACCGAGTCCACAACGCTGATGGGCGGACTCAACCTTTATTCGTCGCCACTGCTGCGGGCGGTACTCAAAGGTGAAGCCCTGCCCACCCAGTTTGCTTTCGACGGCCGCCACTTCTATGTCGGCGGCGCGCGCTCGACAGCCCTCGGCTGGTCTTTCATCGCCCGCCTGCCGGCCGGGCTCGATCACCCCGAAATCCGGGCAACGGTACTGATCGTTTGCGGCGGCTTTCTGGCCTCGCTACTGATTGGCTCACTGCTTGCAATTTATGGCGCTGCGCGGCTCTTACGCCCGCTATCGGGCATAGTCAGCCAAGCACATCAGGTTGCTGTCGGTGAGCAGATCAGTCAATGGCCGCGCGGACGGATTACGGAGTTTAATAATCTCTCCGCTGATATCGGTCTGATGGCGAACAGCATTCTCGAACGCGAACAAAAGTCCCTGGCCGTCTTCAATGCTTCGCCGGTACCGATGCTGTTCAGCGAACTGAACGAAGACTCCATCATTGTCGACGTCAACCAGGCCTGGACACGGATGTTCAAGCGCCAGCGAGCGGAGGTAATAGGACACAGCGGCAAGGAAATCGACATCTGGTGCTCGATTGCTGATCGCGATGAACTGCTGCGCAACGTCCTGCGCGGGCAAGTCCTGAAGGAGGCTCAGCTACGTTGCGGCGACGGCACCTTATTGCTATGTAAAATCTACATCCAGTTGATGCGCTTCGGCGGACAGCAATTTCTCATCTGGGTCATGGAAGATGTCACCGAAATTCGCCGTATCGAACATGAACTGCGCGAACTCAATGCCGGCCTGGAAGCCCGCGTCAGCGAGCGAACCGCTGACCTTTTCATTGCCAAGGAAGCTGCCGAGTCCGCCAGTCAGGCCAAGAGCACCTTTCTCGCCAACATGAGCCACGAAATCAGGACACCGCTCAATGCCATCAGCGGCATGAGCTATCTGATCCGCAAAGCCGGTTTGCCGCCACCTCAGCTTGAGCGACTCAACAAACTTGAATCAGCCGCCGATCACCTGATTCAGGTCATCAACATGGTGCTCGACCTTTCAAAAATCGAGGCCGGCAAGCTGGATCTGGAAGAAATTCCCTTCAACCCGGGCAGCCTGTTTGAAAACGTCTGCTCGATGCTGCGCGACACAGCCAACGCCAAGCAACTGCAACTTGTCATCGAGCTCGCCGATCTGCCCCACCAGTTATTTGGCGACCCCACCCGCCTGCAACAAGGCTTGCTCAACTTTGCCAGCAATGCCGTCAAATTCACCGAGAAAGGTAATGTCATCCTGCGTGCCGCGCTAATTGAAGAAGATGCCGAGCGCGTGCTACTGCGCTTTGAAGTCAGCGATACAGGCATCGGCATTTCACCGGAAGCACAGAGCCGCCTGTTCGCCGCCTTCGAACAAGCCGACAACTCGACGACACGAAAATATGGCGGTACCGGACTCGGTCTGGCAATCACCGCAAAAATTGCCAAAGCCATGGGCGGCGATGCCGGGGTCCGCAGCGTGGAGAATCAAGGCAGCCTGTTCTGGTTCACCGCCTGGCTGAAAAAATCACTGGCCGCGCCGGAAGCGGTCTTGCCAAAAGCGCTCGATACTGAGGCCAGCTTGAGGGCCTCCTTTAGCGGAGCACGCGTTTTGCTGGCCGAAGATGAGCCGATCAATCGTGAAATTGCCGAGATGCTGCTGGCCGATGTTGGCATGCGGTTCGACTCGGCCGAAGATGGCGAACAGGCTGTAGAACTCGCTAGTCGAAACACCTATGACTTGATTCTGATGGACATGCAGATGCCCAAAAGCGATGGTCTGGAAGCAACGCGACGGATTCGTCAGTTACCCGGCTGCTCCAGCCTGCCGATTATCGCGCTGACTGCCAATGCCTTTGCCGAGGACAAGGCGCGCTGCCTTGCTGCCGGGATGAACTATTTCACGACCAAGCCGATTGATCCCGCGACCTTGTACGAGCTGTTGCTCAAATGCCTTTCGGGCAAACAACAGCGGTCTGACTAATCAATCACCAGCGGGCACCAGGCCTCGACTGGTGCCGCTCCAACGCTGAACAACTGCTCCATATTTGATCAGCATCACTTCATGCCGGGCAGCTCACTGAGTGCCGTGAAGTTGACTAATCAACTGATTTTAAGCAATTTTTATTCAGCTTGAATTGATCCACCCAGTCTGGCACATAGCATGCGACTTATCAGGCACGAGTCACGGCAGGTACCAATGTTCTCCTGAACCACGGCCTGCTGGTCTTGAATCAATCATCCGCAACTCAATTCAAGAATCTGGAGACAAACATGCTATATGCCGCTCCCGGCCAAGCCGGTGCCAAAATCGAATACAAGGCCCAGTACGACAACTTCATTGGTGGCAAGTGGGTTGCCCCAACCAAGGGTGAATACTTTGATGTAGTCACCCCGGTGAACGGCAAGGTTTACACCAAGGTTGCCCGTTCCAGCGCCGAAGATATCGAAATGGCTCTGGATGCCGGCCACGCTGCTTTCCCGGCCTGGGGCAAGACCTCCGCCGCCGACCGTGCCAATGTGCTGTTGAAGATCGCCGACCGCCTGGAAGCCAACCTCGAACGTCTGGCCTATGCCGAAACCGTTGATAACGGCAAGCCGATCCGCGAAACCCTGAATGCCGACATCCCGCTCGCCGTCGACCACTTCCGTTACTTTGCCGGCTGCCTGCGTTCGCAGGAAGGCGCCCTTTCCGACATCGACGAAAACACCGTCGCTTACCACTACCACGAGCCGCTCGGCGTCGTCGGCCAGATCATTCCCTGGAACTTCCCGATCCTGATGGCGGCCTGGAAACTGGCCCCGGCCATCGGTGCTGGTAACTGTGTGGTCTTGAAGCCGGCCGAATCGACCCCGATCTCCATCCTGATCCTGGCCGAACTGATCGCCGACCTGCTGCCGCCGGGCGTCCTCAACATCGTCAATGGTTTCGGCCGCGAAGCCGGCATGCCGCTCGCTACCAGCAAGCGCATCGCCAAGATCGCCTTCACCGGTTCCACCTCCACCGGCCGCGTTATCGCCCAGGCCGCCGCCAACAACCTGATCCCGGCTACGCTGGAACTGGGCGGCAAGTCGCCGAACATCTTCTTCGCCGACGTCATGGACAAGGACGACGGCTTCCTCGACAAGGCAATCGAAGGCATGGTGCTGTTCGCCTTCAACCAGGGCGAAGTCTGTACCTGCCCGAGCCGTGCCCTGATCCAGGAATCGATCTACGACAAGTTCATGGAACGGGTCCTCAAGCGCGTCGCTGCCATCAAGCAGGGCAACCCGCTCGACACCGACTGCATGATGGGTGCCCAGGCATCTCAAGAGCAGATGACCAAGATCCAGTCCTACCTCGAAGTCGGCAAGCAGGAAGGCGCTGAATGCCTGATCGGCGGCGCCCGCGCTGTCCTCGAAGGCGACCTGGCCGGCGGTTACTACATCCAGCCGACCCTGTTCAAGGGCCACAACAAGATGCGCATCTTCCAGGAAGAAATCTTCGGACCGGTGCTCGCCGTGACCACCTTCAAGGACGAAGCCGAAGCCCTGGCCATCGCCAACGACACCCTGTACGGCCTCGGCGCCGGCGTCTGGAGCCGTAACGGCAACGTCGCCTACCGCATGGGTCGCGCCATCCAGGCCGGTCGCGTGTGGACCAACTGCTACCACGCTTACCCTGCGCACGCAGCGTTCGGCGGCTACAAGGAATCCGGCATCGGCCGCGAGACCCACAAGGTCATGCTCGACCACTACCAACAGACGAAGAACCTGCTTGTCAGCTACAGCGAAAGCAAGCTGGGCTTCTTCTAAACCGTGCATCTCCTCCACTTGCCCATCGTCTAGTGGGTAATTTCAGGGGGCGGGCAACCGCCCCCCTTTTTTAAGGAGAAATCGATGGTCGACCGCGTCATTGCCACCCCACTCACCCTCGCGCTGATCGCCACTCTGCAAGAGCAGTACGGGCCGGAGCTGATGTTTCATCAATCCGGTGGTTGCTGCGACAACAGCGCTGCCAACTGCTATTTGCCGACTGACCTGACCATCGGCCCCTACGACGTCCACCTCGGCAACATCGGCGGCGTGCCCTTCTATATCAGCGCTTCGCAGTATGAATACTGGAAGCACACGCAACTGATCATCGATGTGGTCGACGGCCACGGCGGCACGTTTTCTCTCGAAGGCAACACCGGCAAGGCCTTTCACACTCGATCCCGGCTGTTCACCGATGCCGAATGGGCCGAACTGCAGGCTGCCGGCCTCGTTTAAGTAAAGGAACAAGATGAACAAGCAACTGACCCATACCCTGCTTCCCCTGCTGGCCGGAGCAATCATCGGTTTTTCCAGCCAGGCCAAAGCCTCGGAAGCCATCGTCAAAAAAGCCCGCTGCGTCGCCTGCCATACCGTCGACCAGAAACGCGTCGGTCCCGCCTACAAGGATGTTGCGACCAAATATCGTGGCGACAGTGGCGCCCCCGGCAAGCTGTTTGAAAAGGTCCGCGCCGGCGGCAGCGGCAACTGGGGTGAAATCCCCATGCTCGCCCACCCTGCCGACAAGATCAGCGACGACGACCTGCATGCGGCAATCAAGTGGATACTGGCACTGGAATAGACATACCGTCACCTCCCCCCTGACAAGGGGGGACCGCGGGGGTTGCTCTACCCCCGCCCAATCCCTGGCGCTATCAACAACCAGCCCAGCACGCCACAGTTGATCAACACTGTCGCCCAAAACACCACGAGAAACGACTGCTTTTTCGATTTATGGCGTAACAGCTTTTGCGCCAACAGTGCTCCCGGCCAACCACCCAACAGTGCAATCAGATGTAGCGTGCTTTCCTTGGTTCGCCAGCGATTGCCCTGCGCCGCCGACTTGTCCCAAGCGTAAACCACAAACGCAACGAGACTGGCAGCGAGATAAACCCCCACAATGCTCCCCGGTAACTTGCCAGCAAAAGCCAACGCAGCCACCACAGTCAAAAAGCAAAGCACCTGAATTATCGTTATCACCGTCGTCGGCATTCAAGAACGCAAGGTAAAGTAGCTCGGCGATCTCACTAGATACGCCGTAAAAGCTGGCCGGAAAGCATAACACGGCGTAACAAGGCACTCAGAATCGCGGTTTGCCTCCACATATTTTTAGATCATTCACCCCACTCGCCCACAAAAATGCCACCCGAAGGTGGCATTTTTGCTCGTTTTCAGCAGTTGACCGCAACAGTCAATATAACTTTAGTCAGAACACTTTGCTCTAGCATGGAGCAGTTGTTCAGTTTTTGAACAGCTGCCGGGCAACATGCGTTGCAGCGTACCGTCACGTTTCAGCGCATGTTTGAGTCCGCCAGCGATATGCAGGACAATCAGGCCGGCACCGGACCAAACAAAAACAACATGCAGCAGCTTGAATAGGCTGTTGAGCGACTCGTCCGGCCAGCCAGTTTTGGGTAGTTCAATACCAAAAAACTTGATGGCGTAGGGCGTAAAGGATGAAGCCAGGTAGCCGGCAACGGGGGCGAGGAACAGGAAGGCATAGAGTGCATGATGGGTAGCAGTCGCCAGACGAGCTTCCCAGCCGCTGGACAGGGTCGGCGGCGCCGGATGGCGGCGCCGCCAGAGCAGGCGAATAAGCACCAGCAACAGCGCCAGCAGGCCCAGCGATTTGTGCAGGCCGTAAGCGGCAGTGCGCTCTGCCCCCTTGGGCAGATCAGTCATCGTCCAGCCCAGCCAGAACAGCCACAGCACGACGATGGCCTGCGCCCAATGGAGCAGGATGGCGGGCAAGGTATAGCGTTGCTGGCTCATCGTATGCTGACACCCCAGGGCAGTTCGCCGACTTCGATATCGTGCAGTTTCTTGAAGCTGGCGGTGTCGATCACCGAAACGCTATTCGAGCGGCCATTGGCGACGTAGAGCTTGCTGCCATCCGGCGTCAGCGCCATATTCCACGGCCGTTTGCCGACCTCGACGGTGGCGACGACGGTATTGCTGGAGGTGTCGATGGCCATCACGCTGCTATCACGGCCGTTGGAGACAAATATACGTTGCCCGGCGGGGTGGACCGCAACACCGTTCGGGTACTGTCCGGCAGTGATTTCAGCAATGACGCGGCGTTCGGCAACGTTGATTGCGTAGACCTTGCCGGCCACCTCGCTGGCAACATAGGCGCGACTACCGTCAGGCAGGAAGGCAATGCCACGCGGTCGCTTGCCTACTGCAATGCTGGCCACCTGCTGGCGCGCAGCAACGTCAATCACATCGACCTGCTCGGCCTCTTCGGCGCTGACGTAGAGCCAGCGGCCATCGGGGCTGAACACCGCGTGCTCCGGATTACGCCCGTGCACCTTGATGCGTGCCAGTTCCTTGCCTTGCGGGGCAGAGAGCAGCACAACGCTGTTGTCGTCTTCGACTGCCACGGCCAGCAACTTGCCATCGCCCGAGAGGCTCACCCCCTCCGGCGAATCACCGACCGGGACACTGCGTTCCAGTTTGCCGGCTCGCCTATCGACAATCAGCAAGCTGCCGGTTTTACCATCGCTGAGGTAGAGATGATCGGCACCGGCAGCGATACCACGCGGCCTGACACCGGCCGGAGTCTGGCCTCGTGTCTGGTCGTTGGCGGTGTCGATAATAGTGATCGTCGCTGACTTTTCATTGGGTACATAAGCCAGCGGTTCGGCGACTGCCGGCATGGCAAAAGCGAGCAGCAGCACCAGATAGTTGGGCTTGAAGCGTTTCATGGTTGCCCTCAGCCAGACAGGTGAGAAATGCCGTGACGCTTGAAGATTGCTGCCACCGCACCGTCACGTTTAAGCTCAGCCAGTGCACCGCCAATGGCTTCGGCAAGCTCCAACTCCTCAGCCTTGACCGCCATCCCCAAGGGCCAGCCGTTAATCTTGAGCTCACCCAGTGTCGGTGTCTCAAGCGCCATGCGGCTATCGCCCTTGAGCGCGGCTTCAAGCTCGGCACGCGGCGCCAGCACGGCAGCAACGGCGCCGTCAGACAATCCTTTGGCCGCCTCAGCAACGGTGCGAAAATGAACAACGTTTTCGCGCAATCTGCCGTTTAGCACGCCGAGCAAAAACGAGTCGGCCAGAGTAGCCGTTTCGACACCAATTTTTTCGCGGGTGAATACCTCCAGCGCGATTGCGGCAGAACCCGAGAGTGCCTGAACGCGCTGCGGATTACGCGCCAGGGCCAGGGTTTCACGATGATAGGCACCGAAGATACGAACCTTGTCATTGGCGCGTGCCAGATGCTCATCGACCGGCACATGCATCATCACATCGGCCGGCTGAGTGCCCAGGTAATGCCCTTTCCAGACCATGTTGCGCAGGTCATCGTTCATGTCCTCATCAGCAGTAAAGCCAACGATTTCCGGCGCCAGTCCGAGCTTTTCGGCAAGTGCTCTACCGAGATCGGCGTCGATGCCTTTGCCGCCAGCCAATGCATAGGGCGGAAAGTTGTTATAGACAGCAATGCGCAGGCGGCCACGCTGGCGAATAATCTCCAGCGAATTAGCCGCCGCCGGCAGTGCGGCGATCAGCGGCAGGCTGGCAAAAGCCTTGAGCCAGAGGCGGCGATCAGTCTTCATGGACGGTTTCCAGCCAGGTACGGATCGCCCACATGGCTTCCTGACTCAAGGTGCCTTCAAAGGGCGGCATGTAAACACGGCCATCGCGTACAGCGCCTTTGCGGATACGCTGCATGAACACCTCATCACCTTCGTCACCCAGTGGCAGGAAGCGCAGGTCGGGTGCGATACCGCCGGAAATGGCGCCCAAGCCGTGGCAACGCGCACAGTTCTGGTTGAAGGCCGAATCGCCGATACGAATAGCGGTCTTGTCCTTGCGGAAAGGATTGGCTGCCTGCCAGTCGGCCCCCAGATTCTTCATTCCAGTGGTGTCGACGGCTTGTGGTACAACATCACCGTGAGCAAAAACCTCTGGCACACTGACTAAAGTAATAAAAATAGCAGCAATAGCGCCAAAATTTCGCAAATTATGTTTCACAATGTCTCCTTTTGTTGATGACGGGTCTGCCTCAGTACCATCCATTCTGCAAAGCTTGTGCCAGGTACTCGGCACTGGGTGCTTTTCCAGCCTGACGAACGCCATGCGAAGGGGCGGGTCTTACAGGCATGGCGCGCTTTGAACTGATCGGTGCCTGGCACGCCACTTGCTGAACTGTTCCATAAGAGTGTTGAGCACATTGCTACCCAAAAGGACAGGTGCTACTTTATGAAGCAATAACAAAAAACAGACTTTGGAACACCGGAGGAGAGATGGGAAAACTTCAAATGCTGGCCGACTCGCACGATCTGCGACTACAACAGGCTAGGCAGCTTTTCTTCGATCAGGGGACGCTTCCTGATGGATTGGTTGCGACACAGATTGCCCGCTCCTGGGAACGCTGCCGGCGTTTCGGACTGGATGAACACAATCCACTGCCGATCATCGAAGGCCTTGATCGTGTTGCCCTGAAAACAGAGCAGGAGCGCAATCGCTACCTGCTACTGCAAGGGCGACCGATCATGGAGCACGTATACGAACAAATTCGCGAATCGGGCAGCATGGTCATTCTGGCCGACGCCAACGGCCTGCTTCTCGAAACCGTGGGCGATGCTGATTTTCTGAATCGCGCTGACCGTGTTGCCCTGGCCGCCGGTGCGTCGTGGGATGAGAACCAGCGCGGCACCAACGCCATCGGCACCACGCTGCTCGAAGAAATGCCGATCGCCGTGCTGGGCGGCGAACACTTCATGGCGCGTAACAACTTCCTGACCTGTTGCGCCAGTCCGATCTTTGGCCCCGATGGTCGCCTGATCGGTGTCCTCGATATTTCCGGCGATTATCGAAGCCAGCAGCACCATACCCTGGGCTTGGTCCGACTCTCATCACTGATCGTCGAAAAGCGCCTGTTCGAAGCCATGCATGGCGGCGACATCATCGTCAGTTTCCATAGCCGCGCCGACTACTTGGGCAGCCCCAAGGAAGGCCTCGCTGCCGTTTCTCCCGACGGCCAAGTATTAGCCATCAATCGCAATGGCACTGAAATCCTCGGCATCCGTCAGGTTGACGCGGTACGCCGTGATTTTTCCATGGTGTTCGAGAGCAACCTGGCAGCACTCATCGACCGTTTGCGCAACCACCCTCAAGCCAATTGCGAAATCAACGTCAATGGACGCAGTATCCACATGCAGATGCGCGGCCAACTTCCACCGCTGGCCGCTGGCCGCCTTTACGATGAAGTGCCGGTGGCACGCGCCCCGCGCCGCCCCGACACGCCGACCGTCAACGGCCCGACCCTGGACACCCTGAATACTGGCGATGCCCGCCTGCAAATGGCCATTGACCGCGCCCGCCGCATACTGGGCCGCGATATTCCCATTCTCATTCAGGGTGAGTCCGGTGCCGGCAAGGAAATTTTTTCCAAAGCCTTTCACAACAGCGGGCCACGCCACAGTGGACCGTTCGTCGCGCTTAATTGCGCCTCAATCCCGGAAACCCTCATTGAGTCAGAACTTTTCGGCTATCAGGGCGGCGCCTTTACCGGCGCGCGCAAGGAAGGCGCCCCAGGCAAGATTCAACAAGCACACGGCGGCACCCTCTTCCTCGATGAAATCGGCGATATGCCACTCAACCTACAGGCCCGCCTGCTGCGAGTACTGCAGGAACGCTGTGTGACACCGCTGGGCAGCACGCGGTCAATACAGGTCGACATCTCGCTGGTTTGTGCGACGCACCGCCGTTTGCGCGAAGAAGTCGCGCGTGGCACCTTCCGCGAAGACCTTTACTACCGACTGAATGGTTTGTGTGTCACCTTGCCGGCACTGCGTGAACGCACCGACATCCGGCAGATGGTCGCCAAACTGGCCGCTGCCGAAGCCGGCGACCGGACTCCTGTACGCTTCTCCGAAAGTGCGCTGCAGGCGATGGAAAAATACGACTGGCCCGGCAACATCCGCCAACTGTTCAACGTCATCCGGGTCGCAATTGCCCTGCTCGATGAGGGCGAAACCCTGATCTGCGAAAGCCATCTGCCGGAAGAACTGTTTGAAACCATGCCGTTCTCCGGCAATGTCATCCAGACAACACGCCCTTACGACCCGTGGGCCGCCGCACCGCTCGAAAGCAACCAGGGCAGCCTGGAAGAAATCGGCCGCCAGGCAGCCTTGCATGCACTGGACACCGTGGGCGGCAATATTTCAGCAGCAGCACGCAAGCTGGGGATCAGTCGCAACACGCTCTATCGCAAACTTGGGAAATTTTAACTCTGGCTCCGTATTTCAGATTCAGTAGGCTACTGAGCTTATCGACCTGCATATACCATCAGGGGTAAGCAGAATGTTTTTCAAGGCTCAGGGATTTCTGCCTTTTTCCGGCAAAGCCATTGTTCGGTCAATGGCTTTCCAAACTTGCTCAAGCAAGGCCAATGTTTCAGGTGTATTTTCTCCTGGGCGAGTGGCGTAAAAAGCGATGACCAGGCGTTTGTCAAAATCGATGTACAGACTTGTCCCATGAGCGCCAATCAAGGCTACACGATTCCGCGATCCTCCCAGGTGCACAAAACCGTAGCGCCGCTCACTACCCTTGGAAAGCCCCTTGACTTCCGTCGAGCGCACGCCTGAAGAAGCAGTTAGCGTTTCGATGAACCAGCCGGGAATCTTGGCGCGGCTGCGACTGCTACGAGCCTCGACAAGCAGTTGTCCCAACTTTGCAAAATCCCGCAAAGCCAAACCCAGTCCAGACGCCAATTCGACCCCTTGTGCGTCACTGACCCAGAGTACAGGATGCTCCGCTTTGGTTCGGCTCAACAGCTGTTCGCAGAATAGCCTGGAGAGTGGCATGGCATTACTTTCTGCCAATGTCCAAGCTAACAAATCGTCATCGGGTGAACTGCTGAATAGCGATGCCTCCCGCTCGTCCAATGGCTTTTCCCAGCGCCCTGATTGAGATAGCCAAGCACGGATGCCGCTATTGGCTTGGTTCGGAATCCAACCGCTGGCCCGCTGCCAATCGTTAACCTCCTCCGGAGCCCAAGCGTGATGCTCTTTGTTTTCCAATAAACGCTGTATCGCCACTTTGCGCAGACCAGTGGAGACAGCGAGGCTGGGAAGATAGCGAATCACGGACTTGTCGGCGGCCAGCTTGCCCTGGCTGACGCTCATTGCCCCAAGCAGATTGAGTAAAGGACGGGTTGCCTCCAACAATAATCGGGGTTTGTCAGGCGTCAGCC
>ERZ724516.236-NODE-236-length-35417-cov-6.414145_pt1 | contig 35417 bp, 34 predicted proteins | sample MGYA00376049_ERZ724516 | MGnify/ENA primary metagenome ERZ724516 (study PRJEB28724, sample SAMN07190886) | activated sludge metagenome | isolation source: activated sludge of sewage treatment plant in Hong Hong | place: USA: Christiansburg, Virginia | collected... | reverse complement strand
AACTGCTTGAGATTCTGCATGTAATAACCTAAGCGAGCAAGCTTTTTTCCGATTTGATATGGCCCTTCTACCCATTCTGCGTTTCCCCGATATCCGCCTTAAAAAAGTGGCGGCCCCCGTTGTCAAAATTGATGACAGCATCCGACAACTCGCCGGTGACATGGCCGAAACCATGTATGAGGCGCCGGGCATAGGCTTGGCCGCGACTCAGGTTGATGTTCACAAGCAACTGGTGATTATTGATGTCTCTGAGGACAAGAGCGGGCTGATGGTTTTTATCAACCCGCGCCTGGAGCGTTGCGAAGGTTCGCAGGAGGGCGAGGAGGGCTGCCTTTCGGTGCCTGGAATTTATGAAAAGGTCGAGCGTGCCGAGCGGGTGACCGTGCATTACATGGACCTTGAGGGCAAGGCACAGACACTGGTGGCTGAAGGCCTGCTCGCAGTGTGTCTGCAACATGAACTGGATCACCTCAATGGCAAAGTATTTGTTGATCACTTGTCACAGTTGAAGCAGACGCGGATCAAGAGTCGGCTGGCAAAGCAGGCGCGGGTTACCGCATGAAGCTGATTTTTGCCGGAACTCCGGAATTCGCGGCGCAGGCACTGGCAGCCATCGTCGACGTTGGTCACGAGGTGGCTTTGGTGCTGACTCAGCCGGATCGTCCGGCAGGGCGCGGGATGGCCTTGCAGCCTTCACCCGTTAAAAAGTTTGCCCTGGAAAAAGGTTTGCCCGTTTTCCAGCCGCTCAGTTTGAAGGATGCCGAAGCCCAGGCCAGGGTCGCGGCGGTGGGTGCTGAGGTGATGGTGGTGGCGGCCTACGGGCTGATTCTGCCTCAGGTCGTGCTCGACATGCCGCGCTTAGGTTGTATCAATATCCACGGTTCTTTGTTGCCACGATGGCGTGGTGCGGCGCCGATACAGCGGGCCTTGCTGGCGGGGGACGCAGAAACCGGTGTTTGCATCATGCAAATGGAGGCTGGACTGGATACCGGGCCGGTGTTGTTGCGCGGTGCTTTTTCTATTGAATCGGATGATACGAGCGCAACTCTGCATGATCGTCTCGCTGCTCTAGGGGCGCGTTTGGTTGTCGAGGCGCTGGGGAAGTTGCCTTTGCCTGCTGAAGCGCAGACGGCAGATGGGGTTACCTACGCCCACAAGATAGAGAAAGCTGAGGCATTGATTGACTGGCACAAGAGTGCTATCGAGCTGGATCGGCACATTCGCGCCTTTAATCCGTTTCCGGGGGCGCAGGTGTTGTTCAAGGGACAGACGATCAAGCTATGGCAGGCTTCAGCGGTGGCCGGAGATGGAGAAATCGGTCAGGTTTTGGCAGTTGACCGCAACCAGTTGCTGGTGGCTTGCGGCGACGGGGCGTTGGCGATTCGTGAGTTGCAAAAAGCCGGTGGCAAGCGTTTGCCGGTACAGCAGTTTCTTGCGGGTAATGCCGTTCGGGTAGGTGACAGGTTCGATCTGCCGGGCTGACTCAGCGGGCGGTTGGCTGGAGTTGGCCGCGTGCTACCGCCTGTTTTTCCAGCCGAGTGGGATCGAACGTGGCGATCATTTCGTCAAACAGGGCTTGAGCCCGGCAGCTGTTGTCGCCGCTGAAATTGCACACATAAACATCTAGTGTCACCCCGCTGACTTCGGGCCAGGTATGAATGGCGAGATGAGATTCGGCGAGTACCACGGTGCCGGTAACGCCGGCTGCAGCGCCTTGTGCATCGGTAAACGGGTGAAATAGCTGGCCGACGACTGTCAGGCCGTGTTGCTGACAGGCATCTACACAGTAGGACTCCAGCCAGGACACATCGAGTAGCCGTTGCGCCGGGCAGCGGCAGTCGTGGAGGTCGGCGATCAGGTGCAGGCCATTCATGATCCGGCCATTTTATGGCGTTCCACGTGAAACGCCAGCGCCAAAAATTTCTTCCAGCAAACGTCCCAGCCGATAGCCACCTTCGACAATTCGGCGATCGGTAATTTCGTGGGCCTGGCGATGGAATTCCTCGGTAATCACGGGTAGCAGGCTACCCTCGGCCTTGGGGTAGGCGAAAGCGAGAAGGCGATGGCTTTCATCGCGCCACTCCCTGACCCGGGTTTGCTTTGGCGGTGGATGGCGCTCAACCATCATGGCGGCCTTTTGTTCCAGACGTTTGCCGCGTAACCACGGCGGACCGGGTAGATCGTCCCAGTAGGTGTGCAGGCTGGTAAATGGCAAGCGCCGGTTGAACGGATTTTCGATCTCGACCTGATTGCCCCCTTCGTCACCGTGTTGCCCAACATGGAGCGGTTGATGGATGTCACCAACGAGATGAATCAGCCACGGCAGAGCATAGGAAATTTGCTCGCTTTTGGCCGTCGACCGCAACAGTTGGCTAAATCGCTCGATTTGACGGTCAAGCTGCCCACTTTTAACGCTGCCATCGGGCAGGAGATCAACGAAATGCCAGTTTTTGTGCCGACCATTGTCAGGCATTGTTGTAGCGGTGGATTCGTCCTGAAAACGCGGGTCGTTGCGGATGTCATCCGGCCATGTCGACGCTTCACAGAAAATTGCTGCGCCATCACTGCTTTTTGCCTTCTCGGCCCAGCGTCCGTGATCCGGATGATGGGCCAGGATGGCTTTAATTTTTTCGTGGGCGCTTGGCGACATTTGCTGCCAGGCAATCATCGCTGTCAGGCGGTGGCCGGCTGCGTTCCAGGCATGTGCCAGTGGTGTCAGGAGGCAAAAGCTTAAAGCAAGCAAGAGTTGTTTCATTGGCGCATTATGCCGCGTGCGATAATCCTCTCCTATGTCCAATCTACCGCCCACCTCACTGGCTTACGCCTTGCTGCATGCCGCTCAGGCCAGCACCGCCGTCTTCAATGGTCAGAGTCTTGCCGAAGGCTTGCTTGGCAAGATTGATCCGCTGGCGCGACCCGCCGTTCAGGATTTGCTCTACAACAGTCTGCGCCGTTACGGCTGGGGCGATTTCATACTCGCCCGTCTGATGGAACGGCCGCTGGATGTCGCCGAGATCAGGTCGTTACTTCTCGTGGCGCTAGCCCGGCTGGAGGCGCGTCCTGACGCTGCGCACACGACGGTTGACCAGGCGGTTCTGGCAGCAGGGGAACTGATTGATGGACGTTTGCGTGGCCTGGTCAATGCGGTCCTGCGCAACTATCTGCGCCGACGTGAGGAACTGGCGACGGCATTAGCAGGTAACGAGGTGGCTCTGCATCAGCATCCGGGCTGGTGGCTGGAAGCACTGCAGGCAGCATGGCCGGAAGACTGGATCAGCATTGCCGCCGCTGGCAATAGCCCGCCGCCGATGGCAATGCGTGCCAACCAGCGCCGCATTAGTGCCAGCGATTACCTGGCGCGTCTGACGCAAGCCGAAATTGCTGCTCGTCTCGATGAGCACGGTGCCATCCTGCTCGACAAGCCCATACCGGTTGAACGGCTGCCGGGTTTTGCCGAGGGTCTGGTTTCGGTACAAGACCCGGGGGCGCAGCGCGCCGCCGTGCTGCTTGACCCGGCACCCGGCAGTCGCGTGCTTGATGCCTGCGCTGCACCGGGCGGCAAGGCGGCTCATCTGCTGGAGCGGGCTGATCTCGATCTGGTCGCCCTGGATTTGAAGCCGGCACGTTGTCGGCGTGTTGAAGAAAATCTGGCCCGTTTGGGGTTGACCGCAACCATCAAGGTCGCCGACTGCATCAAAAAGGACACCTGGTGGGATGGCCAGCTCTTCGATGCCATTCTTGCCGACGTACCGTGCACCGCGAGTGGTGTCGTGCGGCGCAACCCCGATGCCAAGTGGCTGCGTCGTTTTGACGATATCGCCAGTTTTTCAGCCACACAGTCGCGCATGCTTGATGCCCTGTGGCTATGCCTGCGCCCTGGCGGTAAACTGCTGTACGCCACCTGCTCGGTTTTTGCTGCCGAAAACACCGGGCAGATGATGCATTTTCTCGCGCGCCAGCCCGGCGCTCGGCGTGTTGTTGAGGAGCAGCTTTTGCCGACGGCTGACCATGATGGTTTCTACTACTGCCTGCTTGCCAAGCGTGACTGAGCGCCTGCGCTTTCTCTTTCTGGCGTTGGCGCTGGTTTTTCCGGCGTTGCTCTGGGCTGCCGAAATCGAGGTGCTCAATCCGCAAGTCACCGTTAGCGAAGATGGCTATGTGCTGTCCGCCGACCTTAACTTTGATTTTAATCAGCGCCTGGAAGAAGCCGTCACAAAAGGCGTCGTGCTTTATTTTGTTGCTGAATTTGAGCTCACCAAGCCGCGCTGGTACTGGCTTGAGGAGAAAGCCGCCAGTCGCAGTCAGACCTATCGTCTTTCGTATCACGCGCTGACCCGCCAGTACCGTGTGTCGACGGGCGGGCTGCATCAAAGCTTTTCGACCCTGAGTGATGCGTTGCTGGTATTTTCCCGCATTCGTGGCTGGCTGGTCATCGACAAGAATGATAAAGCGGTGCGCGGTGCTGAACCTTATCAGGCGGCATTCCGTTTGCGCCTTGACCTCAACCAGTTGCCGCGCCCCTTCCAGATTACCGCCCTGGGTAACAAGGAGTGGAGCCTGGCTTCGGACTGGAAGATTTGGCCGGTCTCTTTGCCCGTCTTGCCGGTGGTGGAAGCCAAGTGAGGCGTTTCGTTGCCGCCGGAGGTGCAGTTGCCGCAGCGATAGGCGGCATAGTCTGGTTCCTGCTGCTAATGTCCACGGCAGCCGATACGATGCTTTTTTCGCGCAATTACCCGCTATTGATCGGCCTCAACATCGTGCTGGCGCTTGGCATGGTGAGCTTGGTCGGCTGGCAGTTGCGTTCGCTGTGGATCGACTACCGTGCCCAGATATTTGGCGCCCGCCTCAAACTGCGCCTGATGTTGATGTTTGGTGTGGTAGCTGTGCTGCCGGGCGCCTTGGTCTATGGTGTATCAGTGCAGTTTGTGACGCGCTCGATCGAGAGCTGGTTCGATGTGCGCGTGGAAAAAGCACTCGAATCCGGTCTCCACCTCGGGCGTTCGGCACTTGATTCACTGCTCGCCGATCTCGTCGAAAAGGGCCGTGGCATGGCGGTCGAACTGTCGGATATCAAGGAGTCCTCGCGCCGCTCAGCCTTGTTGCGCTTGCGCGAACAGCAAAGCATACAGTCGCTGGCACTTTTCTCTGTGGGTGGGCAGCTACTGTCCAGCGCAACGGTGGATATCAGCAGCCTGTTGCCTGATTTACCCAGTCAGGCACAGCTCAAGCAGGCGCGCTCAGCGCGTTCGGTGACCTCGGTTGAGGGTGAAGGAGACACCCTCCATTTACGTGTTCTGGTTCCGGTTGATGCACGAGATCTGTTCGAAGAGCCGCGCATTCTGCAACTGACCCAGCCCGTACCGGTTGGTCTGGCCCATGATGCCGATGCGGTGCAGGGTGTCTATCGTGACTACCAGGAATTGCAACTGGCGCGCGTGGGCCTGACGCAAATTTATGCCATGACGTTGACGTTGACCGTACTCGTTGCCCTGTTCGCCGCGTTCGCTTTGGCTTATGTCATGGCGCGTCGCCTCGTTGCTCCGCTGCACATTCTGGCCGAGGGCACGCAGGCGGTAGCGCAGGGTGACTTTTCGCCACGTGAGGCGGTCTATAGTAGTGATGAACTGGGTGTGCTGACCCAGTCGTTCAACCGCATGACACGCCAGCTCGATGAGGCGCGCCGTGAAGCAGAGCGCCATCGCGGAGAGCTGGAGGCCGCACGTGGTTATCTGGAGTCGATTTTGGCCAACCTCTCGGCTGGTGTTCTGGTTTTTGACCGCCATTTTGTGTTGCGTACGGTCAATGAGGGGGCGCTCACTATCCTCAACGATGACTTCATCGGCCTGATCGGTGAAGAGGTTGCCAGCTGGCCGCGGCAAACACCACTTGGTGAATTCATCAGAGCAAATTTTGCGGCAACCGAAGAAATTGAATGGCAGGGGCAGCTTGAGATGGAGCACCTCAACGGCATGCCGCAAGTCTTGTTGCTGCGTGGTTCGCGTCTTCCGGAAATCAGTGGTGGCGGTGATGTGGTGGTGTTCGACGATGTCACCCGTCTGATCGCCGCTCAGCGCAGTGCGGCTTGGGGTGAAGTGGCACGGCGTCTGGCGCATGAAATCAAGAATCCGCTGACACCGATACAACTCTCGGCCGAGCGCCTGCAGTTCAAACTAGCTGGTAAATTGCAAAACGGTGATGCCGATATGCTGGCGCGTGGTACGCAAACCATCATCAATCAGGTTCAGGCAATGAAGCGCATGGTCGACGATTTCCGCGACTATGCCCGCTTGCCGACGCCGGATGTAGTGCCGCTGGATTTAAATGGACTGATCGGAGAGGTGCTCGGTCTTTATGAGAGCTCATCGGCGAGAATCAATCTTGAACTGGCCGATGATCTGCCGGCTATTCTTGGTGATGCGACTCAACTGCGCCAACTGATACATAATTTGCTGCGCAATGCTGAAGATGCTCTGGAAGGCGATGGTTCGGGAACGATCAATGTTGCCACCCGGATCAATGGCCGTCATGCCGAGTTGGTGATTACCGACAACGGACCGGGCTTCCCGGTAGAGATCCTGCCGCGTATTTTTGAGCCATACGTCACCACCAAGGCCAAGGGAACTGGCCTCGGTATGCCCATCGTCAAGAAAATCGTGGACGAACATCAGGGCACCATCGAAATTAGAAATGCACCAGAGGGCGGGGCGCGAATTTGCATCCGTTTGCCGCTGGTGAAGGATGAGGAAGCCAAACATGGCAATAATTCTGGTCGTTGACGACGAAGTCGGTATTCGCGAACTGCTTTCGGAAATCTTGATCGACGAAGGCTACGATGTTCGTCTCGCCGAAAACGCCACGGCGGCGCGGCGTATCCGTGGCGAGCTGCGCCCTGATCTTGTGCTGCTCGATATCTGGATGCCGGACACCGATGGCATCTCGCTGTTGAAGGAATGGCATGCTGCCGGGCAACTCAACATGCCGGTAGTCATGATGTCCGGTCACGGCACCATTGATACGGCGGTTGAGGCTACGCGCTTCGGGGCTTTCGATTTTCTTGAAAAGCCGATTGCCCTGCAAAAGCTGTTATCGACGGTGCAGAAAGCACTTAAGCACGATGCACCGCCGCAGCATCCGCCGCTGACTCTGGAAGCCTTTGGGCGCTCCGCCTTCGTCAAGGAGTTCAAGCGCCGACTCGAACAGGCGGCAGCCAAGTCACCACTTTTGCTCATTAAGGGGGCTACCGGCGGCATGGCCGAAATCTGCGCCCGTACCCTGCAGTCGCCGCGTGCACCGTGGCTCGATCTATCCACTGTGAGCAGCGCACTAACCCAGGAAATGCTGGAAAAGGTCACGGGCGGCCTGATATTTGTTTCTGATCTGTCTGTGCTCGGCAAAATGCAGCAAATGAATCTGGCGTATGCGGTCGACCGCCTGGACAAGCTCAATTTACAGCTTGTCGCTGCCATTGCCCGACCAATCAGCACATTGGGCGAGGCCGGCTGGGATAGCAAACTACTGACCCGCCTTGGTGAAGTATGGCTGGCCTTGCCGCCCTTGGCTGGTCATGCCGACGAGTTGCCGGAAATTGCCGCCTTGTTGCTGACCAATTTTGTTGAGCGGGGTGAGGTTCAGCCACGCCGTTTCTCAACCGGCGCACTGAACGCACTCCGTACCCTGCCTTGGAAAAACCAGCCGGAAGCCAGTTGGGGAGATCTTTATGCCCTGGTCCGCAATCTTGCCCTGACAGCGCTGGAAGATGAAATCAGTGCCGAGGATGTGCGCCGCGTCACGCCGATTGAAGAATGTGCCGAGAGCGAAATGGCCTCGTTGCTGCCGCTGTTCGGGCATCCCTTGCGGGAAGCGCGCGATGCCTTCGAGAAATTGTATTTTGAACACCATCTTCGACTCGAAGGTGGCAATATGACCAAATTGGCTGAACGCTCGGGCCTTGAGCGCACCCACCTCTATCGCAAGCTAAAACAACTGGGTGTTGCGCTGAACAAACGTCACGAAGAGTAGAAAAACCAGTGCCGGGGGGCCGGTGAGACGGGGGGAAACATGAAAGTCATTATTCTCGGGGCTGGCCAGGTCGGCGCCAGTGTTGCCGAAGGTCTGGTCTCGGAAGAGAACGACATTACGATTATCGATCCCGACGGCGCGCGTCTGGCTCAGTTGCAGGACCGCCTTGATTTGCGCACGGTGGTTGGCAATGGTGCGGTGCCGTCAGTCATGCGCAGTGCCGGAGCGGAAGATGCCGACATGCTGATCGCCGTGACGCAAAGTGACCAGACCAATCTCGTGGCCTGCAAACTGGCCCACAGCGTTTTCAATATACCGAAGCGGATTGCCCGGCTGCGCTCACGAGATTTTCTGGAAGATGCCAGCCTGCTCTCACCGGCAAATTTTGCTGTTGATTTCGCCCTCTGCCCGGAACAGGTTATTACCGACTACATCCGTCGTCTGATCGAGTTTCCCGAGGCGTTGCAGGTATTGAATTTTGCCAAGGGGCGGGTCAGTCTGGTTGCTGTCCGAGCCTACGAAGGGGGCTTGCTGGTTGGCAAGCAGATCAAGGAAATGCGTGAACTGCTACCGATAGGAATGGATGCACGAATCGCCGCCATTTTTCGCGGTGACCAGCCGGTTTTCCCTGAGGGTGAAACGCGCGTTGAGGCAGGCGATGAGGTCTTCCTGCTCGCCGCTGCCGAACACATCCGGCCAGTCCTGCGGCAATTGCGCCGGATGACGACACCAGTGCAGCGCATCATGATTGCCGGGGGTGGCAATGTCGGTCTGCGCGTCGCCAAGTCACTGGAAAAACGTTATGAAATCAAGCTTATTGAAGGCAGGAAGGAACGTGCAGAGTTCATTGCCAATGAGCTTGATCGTTCACTGGTATTGCTCGGAGATGCGACTGATGAGGACTTGCTTGAGCAGGAAAACATCGCAGAAATGGATTTGTTCCTCTCACTGACCAACGACGATGAAGACAATATCATGGCAGGGAATCTTGCCAAGCGCTTGGGCTGCAAGCGTGTGGTGGCTCTGATCAACCGCCGTGCCTATGCCGAGATGATCGAGGGGGGGCCTATTGATATTGGTATTTCACCCGCTCAGGTTTCGATTGGTACCTTGTTGGCCCATGTTCGGCAGGGTGACGTAGCCGAGGTTCATTCACTGCGTCGCGGAGCAGCGGAAGCCCTTGAACTGGTCGCCCACGGTGATCCAAAAACATCCAAGGTGATTGGTAAGCGCATTGACGAGATCGATTGGCCGCACGGGGTAACGGTAGCTGCCTTGGTCCGTAATTTCGACACGGCGGTTATTGTTGGGCAGACTGATGACTGGACCGCGATTACCCGCCATGGTGAAGTCGTCATCGCGCACCACGACACGGTAATCCAGCCTGACGATCATGTAATCGTCTTTTGTACCCGTAAAAAGCTGGTCAAGAAAGTTGAAAAACTGTTCCAGGTAAGTTTTCACTTCTTTTAAGGGGTAGACCGTGACACGATTTGCCCCTGTTTATCGCGCCCTGGGCATGATCATCATGCTTTTCGGGCTGACCATGCTGGCTCCACTGATCGTCTCCTATGTCTATAACGACGGTGCACAGACCGCCTATGACGAGGCCCTGGGGTTGACGATGCTGAGCGGGACCCTCTTGTGGTACCGCTACCGGAACTGCAAGCGTGAACTGAATATTCGCGATGGCTTTTTGATGGTGGTGCTGGTGTGGACCGTACTGCCTGCATTTGCCGCCATCCCGCTGATGATTCATTTGGGCATCAGCCATACCGATGCTTACTTTGAAACGGTTTCCGGGCTGACCACCACTGGCTCGACGGTCTTGTCCAATATCGACAAGTTGCCGATGTCAATCAATCTCTGGCGGCATGAACTGGTCTGGATCGGTGGCATGGGCTTGATTGTGCTGGCGATTGCCATTCTCCCGCTGCTCGGGATTGGCGGTCGACAAATGTTCAAGGCCGAAACACCTGGACCGATGAAGGACTCCAAGATGACGCCGCGTATCGCGGAGACGGCCAAAGGCTTGTGGATGGTCTATCTGGGTGTCTCGGTGAGTTGTGTACTCAGTTTTCATTGGGCTGGCATGAGCTGGTTCGATGCCATATGCCATGCATTTTCGACGATGGGGCTAGGGGGGTTTTCAACCCATGATGCCAGTTTTGGCTTTTTTGACTCCCCAGCCATCGAGGCGGTTGCCATCGTTTTCATGCTGATAGCCGGCATGAATTTCGGTACCTTGTTTCTTTCGGTAAGTGGGCGCTCGCTTAGGCCCTATTTCCACGATCCGGAAGCCGGATGGTTCCTGGGCATAACCCTGATCAGCATTCTCGTCGTCGCCATGTATATCTGGAAAGATGGTGTCTACCCTGAATTCGACACTGCACTACGGCATTCTGCTTTCAATTTGGTTTCGATTGCGACCACCACGGGTTACGCCAGTGTCGACTACGCTTTGTGGCCGATTTTTGCACCACTCTGGATGCTTTTTCTCTCCAGTTTCGTCACCAGCGCCGGGTCGACCGGAGGCGGTATCAAGATGATGCGTGCCTTGTTGCTTTACAAACAGGTCTATCGCGAACTGCTGCGGGCCATGCATCCAAATGCTGTTTATAACATCCGGATCGGTGGGCAGGTGGCGCCGCAACCCATTTTGTTCGCGGTGCTGGCTTTTGGCTTCATGTACATGGTCAGTATCGTTTCACTGACCTTGGTACTCTCCTTTACCGGTCTCGATATCGTTTCGGCTTTTACCGCCATTGTCGCCAGCGTCAATAACACCGGGCCAGGACTCGGCGTCGTTGGACCGTCGACCACCTATGAAGTGCTGGAAGACTTCCAGACCTGGGTCTGCATCTTTGCCATGCTGCTTGGCCGACTCGAAATTTTCACTCTTTTGGTGGTGTTGACCCCGGCATTCTGGCGTAAGTGACCTGAGTCGAAGAAAGGCGGATAATTCCGCCTTTCCGATTTTCTGGCGGAGTACCCCGTGAGCCGACCCAAGAACGATACCTTCCTGCGTGCCCTTCTCAAAGAGCCGACCGAATATACCCCGCTCTGGCTGATGCGTCAGGCCGGGCGTTACCTTCCCGAATATTGCGAAACACGCAAACGGGCCGGCAATTTCCTCAACCTGTGCAAATCGCCGGCAATGGCCTGCGAAGTAACCCTGCAGCCGCTGGCGCGCTACGATCTGGATGCGGCGATCCTGTTCTCCGATATCTTGACTGTGCCGGACGCAATGGGCCTCGGTCTCTACTTCTCGGAAGGCGAAGGCCCCAAGTTCGAGCGTCCGCTGCGTGAAGAATGGGCGATCAACGACCTGACAGCGCCAGATCCTTACGATCATTTGCGCTATGTGATGGACGCGGTCTCCGAAATCCGTCGTGCTCTGGATAACTCGGTGCCGTTGATCGGCTTCTCTGGTAGCCCCTACACCTTGGCTTGCTACATGGTCGAAGGCCAGGGGTCGAGCGACTTCCGCCATATCAAGGGCATGCTCTACAACCGCCCTGATCTGCTGCACCGGATTTTGTCGGTGACTGCTGATTCAGTGATTTCTTACCTGAATGCCCAGATTGATTGTGGCGCCCAGGCGGTGATGATTTTTGACACTTGGGGCGGTTCGCTGTCCAACGCCGCCTACGAAGAGTTTTCGCTGCAATACATGCGTCGTATTGTTGCCGGCTTGAAGAAGGAAAAGGACGGCCAGCGCATTCCGAGTATCGTCTTCACCAAAAATGGCGGCCTCTGGCTCGAAAAAATCGCTGCTATCGGCTGTGATGCGGTGGGCCTGGATTGGTCCATCGACATTGGCGAGGCGCGTCGTCGCGTCGGTGACAAGGTCACCCTGCAAGGCAACCTGGATCCGAATGTGCTGTTTGCGGCACCGGAAATCGTTGCTGCCGAGGCGAAAAAAGTACTCGATAGCTTTGGCAAGGGCGATACCGGTCACGTTTTCAACCTTGGCCATGGTATTTCGCAATTTACGCAACCAGATAGCGTAACAGCATTGGTCGAAGCGGTGCATTCACATAGTCGCCTATTACGAAAGTGATGTGCCAGGTGGAGAGGAAGGCTTGACTTATACACAGAGTTTCGCCTCTCCACTAAACTTTTTGCAAGATATCGCTTGACAGTTCAAAAACAAGTTAAGTTGTTGAAAATAAAAGATTAGATGTTTTGCTCAATATTTCGGCAAAGTGACAAAATCCTTTGTTTGCCGCTACTTAGCGCAACAACCCAAAAGAAATCCACAAAGTTATCCACAGTTATTGTGGACAAGCTGAAAACCGCCGCCGCCTGAACGGCTTGCGAGCGATTCCGGAGAGTCGACGGCATTAGCCGCACCATTCATGCCTGTACTGCGCGTCGCTCTTGATCTCCCGCTGCATCGCCTGTTTGATTATGTGTGCGTCCACACCTCGCCCGCCGACGTCGGCCTGCGCGTTCGTGTTCCTTTTGGTCGCGGTGAAAAAATAGGGGTGATTGTCGAAGTAGCCGAGAGCAGCGAGTGGCCGCTGGAGCAACTTAAAGCAGCCGGCGAAATCCTCCGCGATATCGCGCCACTGCCGCCTGATTTCTTTGCCTTGTGTAACTTTGCGAGCACTTACTATCAGGCTCCGCTCGGTGAAGTAGTGATGCAAGGCCTGCCGGTTGGTCTCAAACGGCTTGATCCGCCAGAGCGGCGCAAGGCTCGTGCCCGTCGGCTGAGCGAGGAGGTGCAGCAACCGGAATTGACGGCCGAGCAGAGTACGGCACTGATGGCGATTGATCTGAATGCCGGCTTTTCTGCCCATCTGCTGCATGGTGTGACTGGTAGTGGCAAGACTGAAGTCTATTTGCGTCTGATCGCCCGTGCGCTGGCAGCCGGGCAGCAAGTTCTGTTGCTGGTACCGGAAATCAATCTGACGCCGCAGCTTGAGAGCCGGGTCAGGGCGCGTTTTCCGGAGGCCGGTGTGGTTTCCTTGCACAGCGAGTTGGCTGAAGCTGCGCGCGAGCGTAACTGGCGAGCTGCTTTCGCCGGTGAGGCGAGCATCGTCCTTGGTACACGTTTGGCCATTTTCACGCCGCTGCCGCGCCTCGGCCTGATTGTGATTGATGAAGAGCACGATTCGTCCTTTAAACAGCAGGACGGCATGCGTTATTCGGCACGCGATGTCGGTGTCTTCCGTGCCCGCCAGCTCGCCATTCCGATTTTGCTCGGTTCGGCAACGCCGGCGCTGGAGTCTTGGGCCAATGCACAAAGCAAGCGTTACAACTTGCTGACTTTACGTCAGCGGGCCAATCCGGAAGCGACATTACCTGCGGTCCACCTGCTGGATACGCGAAAAATGGTCCTGAAAGAGGGTGTCAGCGAACCCTTGATAGCGGCGATCAAGGAGCGGCTGGCGCGTGGCGAGCAAAGTCTCGTCTTCCTCAATCGTCGGGGCTATGCGCCAGTGCTGGCCTGCATGGCTTGCGGCTGGGTTTCCCGCTGTACGCGCTGTGCGGCAAACATGGTGCTGCATCTGGCCGATCGCTGCTTGCGCTGCCACCACTGCGGCTGTGAGCATCGTATTCCGCAAGCCTGCCCGACCTGCGGCAATCAGGATATTCATCCGTTTGGGCGCGGTACGCAGCGGCTTGAGGCCTGGTTGCAGGAAGCGTTTCCGGAAGCGCGAATTCTCCGTGTGGACCGCGATTCAGTGAAAAGTCGCAAGCAGTGGGAGGTGATGCTGGAGCGGATCCACGGCGGCGAGGCAGATATTCTGGTTGGTACGCAAATGCTGGCCAAGGGCCATGATTTTCCGAAACTTACGCTGGTCGGTGCCTTGGGCGCTGACTCAGCCTTGTTTGCAGCTGACTGGCGGGCACCAGAACGTCTGTTTGCACAGTTGATGCAGGTTGCCGGGCGTGCCGGACGTGCTGAACTCAAGGGCGAAGTGCTGATCCAGACCCAGTATCCGGATCATCCGCTTTATGCCGCGCTGGTTGCCCATGACTATCCGGGCTTTGCTGCAAGCTTGCTCAAGGAACGCGAGCAGGCTGGCTTCCCTCCCTATGCTTTCCAGGCCATGCTGCGTGCTGAAGCGCCGGATATGGCTGATTCAATTGCTTTTCTGAATGCCGCCGCCGCCTTGCCGGTAGTTAGTGAGCATCAGAATGTGATGATTTATGACGCGATTCCGATGAAGCTGTTCCGCCTGGCCAATCTGGAACGCGGCCAGTTGCTTGCCGAATCGGCCTCGCGTCCCGCCTTGCAGGCTTTTCTGCCACGTTGGCGGGAGGCCATTGAAATGATCAAGTCGCCGTCAAAGTTGCGCTGGCATATCGAGGTTGATCCGCTGGAATCTTGAGGCTTTAAAACCTCTTCTAAGTTGTAGCGCTACCGGCACGGCCTTTGCAGTGAGGTTATTCCAATGACTGCAAGGAGTTCAAAATGAGGATTACCGAATCGACAGTTGCGCTGTCCGCCAAACATGAGGCAGAACGCAAGCAAACCAATGAGATCACCCTTGATCATAGCTTCCGTCAGGTTTTTGAGAGCCTGGCCAGTGTCAAAACAGATAATCGTAATGAATTGCAGGAGCGAATCAGCCAGCTTTTGCAATCATTGATTGAGGCCATTATGGCGGCGATCGATGGCAAAAAATGCCCGGAAAACATTGCCGCCGGTGGGCAGCCTGCCGGCGAAGTGGTGCCCTCATTACGGGGTGGGCGTGAGGTGAGTTGGCATAGCAAAATCAGTGAAACAATCAGCGAATCAGAGAAGACCTCAGTTTGCGGCAGTGGGTGGGTAAAGACCTGCGATGGGAAGGAGGTGGCATTTGATTACGCGCTCGACATGGCGCGTGAGTTCAAGAGCAACAAGGTATTTGAGGATTCCGGCACGGTTGTCCTGAGAGACCCGCTGGTTCTCAGTTTTGACGGCAAGGCTAGTGAACTGACCGATACGCGACAGCGCTTTGATCTGGATAGCGATGGCAAGCTGGAGAGTATCCCCGGTTTGGGCGCGAGTAGCGGTTTTCTGGTTTTTGATCGTAACGCCAATGGCAAAGCCGACGATGGCAGTGAGTTGTTTGGCGCCACAAGCGGCAACGGTTTTGCCGAGCTGGCTACTTTCGATAACGATCATAACGGCTGGATAGACGAGGCCGATCCTGTGTTTGCACAACTTGCGGTGTGGTCCGGTGATAACTGGAGTTCGCTGGCGGATCGGGGTGTCGGCGCACTTTACACTGGTGCGGTCGACGCCCCATTTAGCCTGAAAAATTCAGACAACGGCTTGCTCGGGGAGATTCGCGCAGCCGGTATCTATTTGACTGAAGCAGGCACGGCCGGTGCCTTGCAGCAGCTCGATCTGGCTGTTTCAGCGCTGCCGGCTGGGCAGCAACAACCAGATGATAGCCATAATCTGGCCGCCTGAGAGGGTGTAAAAGGCGGCGCGGAACGCAGCGTCGCCTGACCAGCCACTGGCCTGTAGCGCATCGACGAAAATCCCTATGCCCCATTGCAGGCCAAAGGCACCGGCGAAGACCAGCAGGTTGAGCGCGGTATTGGCGCGCCCGGAAAGTGCTGGCGGAAATGACTGGGCGACCAGCGAGTAGGCAATGTTGGAGAGTGAGAAGCAGGCGCCGAGCACTGGCCATAGCCAGGCACTACCGGCATTGGGAGCAACCGTGATAACCAGCAGAATGGCGATGGCCAGAATCATGGCCGTCAGATAAACCCGCTCCAGCTTGATCCCCCGGCGTACCAGCGCAGTGGCAAAGAAGCCCATGAAAAGGAAGCCAGCCAGCATGGCGCCACTCATCCAGGTCAGGCGGGCGGCAATTTCGGCGGCCTCCAGACCTTCCATGACGGTCATCCAGCGTGCTACCCAAAGTCCTTGAACTGCCATGAAGCCACCAGTAAACCAGAAGCCCATCGGGGCATAACGCCAGAAGTGGCGGCTGCTGAAAATACTGCGTACGCCAGCCATTTGGGCGGCAAAACCGGTGCCTTTGTCGTCGCCCGCCTTGTCGGGAACGAAGTACCAAAGAGCGGCGGCGACCACTACGGTGGTCACGGCGAGGAGTAGTGCAACTTCGCGCCAGGTGGCAAAGCCAAGCGCCAGTTCCAGAGGTTTGGAGGCGGCCAGCGCGCCAAGACCACCAGCGGCCATGATCCAGCCAGTCAACGAGGCTTGGCGCTCAGGCGGAAACCACTGCGAAAAAGCTTTGAATGAAGCCATCAGGCAGGCCGATACGCCAAGCCCGATCAGTGCCCGGCCGGTTGCTAGTCCACCCAGCGTATCGGAGAGCGCGAAGATGGCGGCACCGGCAGCGGCGATCAGCAGGAGGCCGGCTTCGACCCGACGTGGGCCGAAGCGGTCGAGTAGCATGCCAAGCGGCAGTTGTGCCGCGCCAAAAGCGAGAAAATAGGTGCTGGTCAACAGCCCAAGTGCGTTGTCGCCGAGTCCGAGTTCACGAGCCAAAACCGGTCCGATGACTGCGTTGACCGTGCGATACAGATAGGAAAGGAAATAGCCTGCAGCGAATGGCAGGAAAAGGCGCAGCCAGAGCTGACGATTGTAGTGAATGCTCACAGGGAATCGGGTTTCACGTGGAACGCCGGGGCTGGCGGTCGGGGTTGATTGGATTGTTGAGCAAGCCAGGCGGCACGATCAAGAATTTTTCGTTGCCAGCCACTGGCGATGTCCGGTGTCGCGGCGAGTTGTTCAAGCTCTTCGGCCAGAGGTCGATGAACTTGCCAGAGCGCCATGGCTGCCGCCAGGGTGGGGGCATTGTATGCCGGCTGATCAAGTTCGAGGCTGTCCCCAGGGTTGATGGTTCCGGGGGTAATGACTCGCCAATACCAGCCGGTCAACGCCTGCTCGGCAATGAACGCGGCCATACCATCACTGTTGAAACGGTCATCGATTTTCCAGCACGGGTTACGCGGTTGGCAAACCTGCAATCGTGCACTGCCGAGTCGGTAGATATCGCCGATGCGTACCGCATGTTCGTCAAGTTCGCTGGTGGAAATATTTTCACCAAGGCTGCCGGGCAGCAATTGGGCAGCGGCTTCAGGGAAACGGGTGGCAAGTTTGGTGTAGTGAGTGGCGGGGTAGAGGTGGACGGCTTTTTCCGGTCCGCCGTGCACGCGGCGATCAGCCTGCTCGTCGCCAATGAATCCTTCCAGGCCAAGTTCGACGGGGTATGAAGGCGTCTGTTTGAACATGCCGGTTGGCCGTCCTGAGTTAGGAAGGGAGGAAATGCCGCCAATATAGAGAGTAATTTGTGCCATGGTCGGTGAATTGTGCCATCAATTCCACAACCAGGCCGCGCCGCGTACCCCCGAGGAATCCCCATGTGCCGGCGGCACGATTTTGTTGTAAAAAGTGTCTGAAAAAACATGTGGACCGCAACAGGCGGGCAAATTGCGATATAGCCGATCCAGTTTGGACAAGCCACCACCGAGAACAATGATTTGCGGGTCGACGATGTTGATAATGCCGGCCAGCGCCCTTCCCAGGCGTGCTTCGTAGCGGCGCAGCGTGGCTTCGCAGGTCGCATCGCCGAGTGCGGCGTGCCGGTCAATTTCGGCGGGGTCGAGTTGCTGGCCACTGTGTTGTTGGTGGTCGCGCCTCAGGGCCGGGCCGCTCAGATAGGTTTCGATACAACCACTGCGCCCGCAATAGCAGGGTGGCAGCGGCAGATCACTGGCTTCGGGCAACGGCAGCGGATTGTGTCCCCATTCACCAGCGATGGCATTGGCTCCGGAGAGTACCTTGCCGTCAACGACAAGGCCGCCACCAACACCGGTGCCGAGGATGATGCCGAAGACAATGGCCGCACCCTGGGCGGCGCCATCAATCGCTTCAGAGAGCGCAAAACAGTTGGCGTCATTGGCCAGCCGGACTTCACGCCGCAGAAGTGCATGTAAATCGCGGCGCAACGGTTTGCCGATCAGGCAGGTTGAATTTGCATTCTTGATCAGGCCACTGGCCAGCGACTCGGCGCCGGGAATGCCGATACCTACTGAGCCACGCTCACCCAGTTCCACCTCACTCGTTTCGACAAGGCTGGCAACAGCCATGACGGTCGCCATGTAGTCACCTTGCGGGGTGGGGATTCTTTTGCGTAATACTTCACGGCCGTCACGCCCGAGGCCAATGATTTCGATCTTGCTGCCGCCAAGATCGATGCCGAGGCGTAATTTGCTCAAACGCGAACGGCGACGGCCTTGACGTTGCCGTAGGTGGTGGTCAGGGTGCGCAAGACGCTGGCCCCGGCTTCGAGCAGCAGCAGAAAAAGGTTACGTTCAGAGTAGAGGCAGACCGGACCGTTGATACCGTATTTTTTGGCCATCGCAGGCGTCAGTTCACTGAACCGTTCTTCGACACTATGGTTGCCATGGGCGTAGCCGTCGGCGAGTTCGGAATGCAGGCCGAGAATGGAAATGTAGAGCTTGCCGCCGATGCGCAGGCGGAGCATCAATTGCCTGACTACCTTGCGCGCCTCAACATAGGGCAGGTGACAAAGGCCGTGGCGAATAACAATAATGTCGTACGGCTCATCCGGTAGCGGATCGGGGATGTCAGTTAATTCCAGCTCGGTAAAGCAAATTTCTTCACCAAGTCCGTTGGCAAGAATGCGTCCTCTAATTTCATCAGCCTTGGCCGGCGGTGCTGCCGCTGTGACACGGGCACCCAGACGGGCAAATTTGACCGTCAACTCGCAACGGCCAGCCGGAAATACCATTACTGCAACACGGTGATCGACGCGCTGGCGCTTGATGCACTCCTCCAGCGCGAAACGCTCGATTTCGTCGCCGCCTGTCTCCATGGGATTGGCAGTATTATTTGTCATCATAATTTTAATCTCCCAAGGTCATTGTGCATGAATGGCTGTTGGTCTGACAACTGGAATGCCAAAGCAAAGAGGAAAAGACAATGCTGGTTAAATTTTTATCAAGCGAAACGGGTGAAATACTGATGTTCTCCGAAGGGGCTGGCCCCTTGTTACGTGCGATCAACAAGGAATGTACTGCACGTGGCACTTTTACGGTGGCGGAAATGATGCCTGCCGCTCTTTTGTTACGCGAAGCTGTGGCGCGTGGTGAGTCGGTAACGCCGAGCGCGGAGGAAGAAGGTGCTGCAGAGAAGCCGGTTGCCTTGCGCTCCCGTGCCTGGCCGTTGATCGACATGCTGGAGCGGACGAGCAAGGGTGGGGCCAAGGCCAATATTGTTTGGGATGCTGCAGCACCGTTTTAGGTAGGTCTGGCGCCGTCCTGTTTATTTGCAAGCTGGCTTGCGCAATTGGGCGGAGATCGGATTTTTAGAAAAGCTCAATCTCGTCGCTTTTTTCTTTCATGTCGGCCATGAATTTTTCGACTGCCTCATGCACCGGAATCCCGTTCATGACCGCCTCGAACATGGCAATTTCTTCACGTGTCGTATATTTCGCCTTGATTTTGCCTTGCAGATCGACCCATTCATTCGGGTTGTAGAGGCGGCGGTTATCAGCCACCAATCCGCTCAGGCCACCAAGGCTGATGCCGACGTGAGCGAGGCGCTGAACCAGTTTGTCGTAGAACTGAAAAGCGATGATGGCCTGATGCACCATGCTTGAGACGTGCTCTGAAACGCCACTCAGATTCTGTTTGGCGACGCCGACTTCACCCTGATCGGGCAGGGTTTGCACGGTGTCGGAAATCATCCGCATGTAGTCGGCCATGGTGGTGAAGGAGTTGGTCAGAACTTCGACCGACGAGTTGCTGTCCTTCATTGCGGTTTCAATCTGGACCGCAGCCAGTTCCAGCATCAGGACGGTTTCTCGGACCTGACTCCAGTTAAGGTCCGGCATGTGAGCCGAGGTGCCGCGCGGTTCTGTGTGTTGTTCGCTCATTCTTGATTCGTCCGGTGAGTCAGGCTTGAAACTATAGCGCATCCGGCATCGGTCATTCCAGCCACTGCCGGCGCATTGGTGTTGCTTAGTGTTTCTTTTTGTCAGCCTTGGCGCGCCAGCGGATGGCGTCCTCCAGCGTTGGTTCGGCGAACTTCCCGCCGCCCGCATTGGCCATGTGTACCACGCCACGGGCGACCTCGAGATCGCTCAATTCGGCGTTACCGCCCTTGGCCGGCATTTTGCGCTCGCCGCGCAGGGCGGCCGGCACCAGATCATCAAGACCTTCGCGGACCAGTTTCCCCCAGTGCTTTTTGTTACCGAACAAAGGGGCATTGTGTTTGCCGCCACCGTGACACTCCATGCAGGTGCTGGCATAGACTTCGGCCCCGGTCTTTTCCTGTGCTACGGCTGGCAGGCAGACGAGGAGCAGGGCAATGGAAAGCAGGCGCATCAGGGTTCTCCGAGGAACACAAAACGCTAATCTTAAATTGCGACGATAATTCGCGCATGAGTTTTAAGCGATGGCTAATTTTTGCCTTGTTGTCCCTGTCGACCGCAATAGTTGGTGCTGCACCTTTGGTGGCGATCGATGTTGGGCATGGCCTGCTCGATAGCGGTGCCGTGAGTGCGCGCGGGCGTACTGAATACGAATTTAACCGTGATTTGGCGAGGCTGCTGGCCGAGGCTGTACGCGAACGGGGTTTGCCGGTGCGTGAAGTGAATTTCGATGGCAGCGTTCGTAATTTATATGACCGTCCCAAGCTGGCGCAGGGCAGCGATTTTTTCATCGCCATCCACCATGATTCGATCAGTACGCAATACCTTGAGTTTTGGGATTGGGATGGTAGTGAAGCCAGTTACACCAACGTCAAACGGGGTTTTGGACTATTCGTTTCGCAGCAGAGTCCGGACCTGGCGACGAGTCTGCGTTGTGCGTCGAGTATAGGTAGCCAGATGCGCCGCGCGGGCTTCACGCCAACGTCGTGGCATGGGCGTCGGCATCTGCCAGCCGATGCGCAGAATGGCGTCTGGTATTACGACAATCTCGTGGTTTTGTATCGCACCGACTTGCCGGCTGTGCTGTTCGAGGCCGGGGTGATCAAGCATCGTGAGGAAGAACTGGAGTTGCTTGATCCTGAGCGTCAGGCGCGTATGGCCGATGCGCTGGCGACGGGGATCGCCGCCTGCCTGTCGGTCAGAGAAAAATCGGCTCCGGAGTAAGGGCTACCCCGAAACGGGCCTGTACATCTTGCTGCACGGCGGCCATCGTTGCCTTGACGTCATCGCCGCTGGCTCCACCACGATTGACCAGGACCAGCGCCTGCTTTTCATACATGCCCACTGGCCCGAGATTTTTGCCTTTCCAGCCGGCCTGTTCGATCAACCAGCCAGCGGCCAGCTTGACCCGGCCATCCGGCTGCGCGTACTGCGGCAGGCCAGGGTGCGCAAGCCCCAATTGTTCTGCCTGCTTGCGGTCGACGACAGGATTGTGGAAAAAACTGCCACTGTTTGGAATGACGGCCGGGTCCGGCAGCTTGCGCTGACGGACCGCGCTGATGGCATTGGCGATGTCCTGGGGGCTAGGTGCGCTGATGTTATTGGCTGCCAGCTCCTGCGTTACATCGGTGTAACGAGTGTTCGCAATCCAAAGCTTGGGTAGCCGGAAGGTGACTGAGGTAATGGCCACTCGCCCACTCAAATGCCAGCCTTCCTGCTTGAACAAGCTGTCGCGATAGGCAAAACGGCAAGTGTTGCGGTCGACGGTGAAAAATGTCGATTTTTCAAAATCCCACGCTGTCAGTGAATGGAAACGTTCGGCCACTTCTAGCCCGTAGGCGCCGATATTCTGGATCGGTGCGGCGCCAACCGTACCAGGAATCAGGCTAAGATTTTCCAGCCCTGGCCAGCCTTGTTGCAGCGTCCATTGCACGAAGTCATGCCAGTTTTCGCCAGCCCCTGCCGCGATGTACCAAGCTTCGCCATCTTCCGTCAGCAAGCGTTTGCCGGGAATTGCCATATGCAGGACGAGGCCGTTGAAGTCCCCTGTCAGAACGAGATTGCTGCCCCCGCCAAGGAGGAAGCGTCGTTCCCCGGCCAGTTCTGTTGCGGTCAACTGCTCGGGGGCGGTGATTTTTTGATAGCGGGCAGCGTGGCCGGGCAGGGCGAGCGTGTTGAAAGGAGTGAGATCGACGTTACGTTGGGTTGCCATGACTCTTTTTGCTCAGGAATCCAGCGACTTGATCAGTTCAAACAGGCGCTGGTAAAACATCGGTGCGATCACGGTTTCCTCACCCACCTTGACCAGAGTGTCTTTATCTATCGACCACGGGAGTGAAACAGAGCCGATGGCAGAAACACTGACGCCGGCATTGCTGCCCTTCGATTTCATCTCGTACTGAGTTTCCAGCGCAGTGGCGTAAATCACGGTACCGAGGCTGCTCGGCAGGCAAACCAGGGTGATCGTCAGGCGGGTAGCTTCATCTGGTGTCGGCCGAAAGAACTTCTCGCCACGGATGTTGAGTGGCTTTGCATCATCGAGCTGATAGCCTTGGCTGAGCAGCGCGCGCTTGGCAATTTCGCAGGCAGCATCCGGTTCCTTGCTGCTGTAATACTGAAATGGTGATTCGCTGGTGAAGGTTTCAGTCTGGTAGGAGCGACTGGTTTTGCTCGTGCTGCAACTGCTCAGCAACAGGCCAAGCAGAGCGGCGGCTGTAGTTGCACGAGCGATGCGCGAGAAGGAATTCAGAGCGGTTTTCATCAATGCGTATTTTAAGGAATTTAAGCCCGGAATTTGGTTGACCGCAACGCTTTGCATTTGCGTGGCGGTAAATCCTTACTGACGATTTTTTGCCTGAAAATACAGGCATGCTTGCCCGGATGCCTCGAGAACGTCGAGACTGGGCTGGCGCCGGCTCTTGAAGTCCAGAATGCGGCAAGCGTAGGGGAAATGGACATCGTGCGTGATGCGGTAATGACTGCATTGATGGCAGCGCCGGGCCTGCTCGAGTGGAGATTTTGTTGAGTCCATTGGCGAGATTGTCTCCTGAAACAGAAAAAGCCCAGCGTTTCGACTGGGCTTTTTGATCAGCGATACATACAACTGTGATCAGGGCTTGCTGGGCGGCGCTGCCTTGTCGCCCTTGGCTGTACCTGAACCCATTCCTGGCCCTGGTTTGCCGCGCATGCCGCTACGCGGACCGGCATGGAACTCCTCAAAGGTCTTTTGCTGTTCAGGACTCAAGGTAGCGTAGAGGGCCTTCAGGGCGGTGACATGCTCATTCATCTGTTCCTGCCGCGCCTTGGTGATTTCCAGCATTTTTTCTGCACGTTGCGGGGCGTTGAGCTTTGACCAGTCATCGGATGGCAGGGCGCCGGTGGCCGCTCTGTGCTGCTCGGAGTCCATCAGTGTTTTCCAGGCAGGTTCCTGATCAGCCGAAAGTTTCAGGGCGTCGTGCAGCATCTTGTGATGCTGCTCCATATGCTTCGCATGCTGCTCGTGATGCCGAGCGTGACCACCCTTGGTGCCGCACCCGGCATCGGCAAAAGCGGGGCCGGCGAAGATGGCACCAAGGCCAGTGGCAAGAAGAAGCGAAGGGATGAGTTTACGGTAATGGGTCACAATTTTCCTTTGAAAGGTGAAGCGAGAAGCGGGCGTTGATGGCTTGTGCGAACGGATTGAAAGTGCCGGTGCTTTCAGGCTTTCCGTGGTTAAACCAAGGTACTGGCGGCTGGCTTCGATAAAGGCAATGATCTCTGGGGCTGCGTGTTGTTTTATTGATTGGCTCATGGCAGTTTTTGACTCCACTGGGTGATCAAGACATGAGTCGTATCTTGCAGTAGAAACGCTGTGATTCGAGTTGTCCTATTGCAACGGTTTGTGTCGAGATGTTTCTGAAGCGATGCGGGCCTTGTCTCTTGTCCGTGTAAATCGGGCAGAATCAGGCGCATCGTTTCGTCTTCCAGGCTTGCCATTTTTCAGATGCCCATTTTTTGCTTTTTGCTGCTTGTCGTTTTTTCCAGACCCATCTGGGCGGACGAGTGCGAGCAATTGCCCAAGCCATCGGTCACTGTGAAACTGATTGAAGATAGCCTGACTTTCAATACGCAATACAGTTACAAATCGCTGAACAATATTGGGGCGGGCTTGGCTCGACCGGGTCAGCAAGTACTTGGTTTGACGCGAGGCAACGCCATCGTCCGCTTTTCTGCCAGCACGGCAACTTACCTTGATCGTGCCGGGCGTTGGGAGTGTGCCAGCCCGCAGCTTGTTTTGAGCGTGGGCTACAGTCCGATGACTGTTTATGTGGCCAGGGAATTCCCTGAAGGGAGTTGTGCCTACAAGGAAATTTATGAACATGAGCTTAGGCATGTCAAAGCCTACCAAAGCCATCTCAAGGCGATAGAGAAAGTGCTTGCCGAAACACTCAACCAACGTTTTGCCACCGGAGCCCCGTGGCGTGGCCCGGTTGGGCAGACGGTGGCCAGTATTCAGCGCGAACTGGACGAGCGCTGGATTCCCTACGTCAAACGGGAACTTGGCCGTGTCGATGCGGCGCAGGCGCTGATCGACACGCCTGAAGAATATGCGCGGGTGGCAGGGAGTTGTGGCGGCGAGATCAAGAAAGGCATGCGGGGCGTGCCGTAGCGGTGGGCAGCAGTTTTGACTGCTGCCCACCGATCAATCAGAGCAACGGGGCCAGCCAGTATTCCGCATCCTTGATCGCCATGTCTTTGCGCGCAGCCCAATCTTCGAGCTGATCCCGCCCAATTTTTGGAATAGCGAAATACGTCGCACCCGGATGGCCGATGTAGAAACCGGAAACCGCAGCGGCCGGCATCATGGCGCAAGACTCCGTGAGCAACATGCCGGCATTGGCCGGTGCGTCGAGCAGGGCAAACAGCTCGCGTTTGGCGGTATGGTCCGGGCAGGCCGGGTAGCCGGGGGCGGGGCGGATGCCTTTATATTGTTCGTTGATCAGCTCGCTGTTGGTGAACGATTCGTCGTTGGCGTAGCCCCAGTATTTGGTGCGGATTTGCAGATGCAGCCATTCCGCTGCGGCTTCGGCCAGACGGTCGGCCAGCGACTTGAGCATGATCGCCGAGTAGTCGTCGTTGGCGGCCTCAAAGGCGGCGACCCGCTCTTCAATACGGTGGCCGGCGGTGACGGCAAAGGCACCGACGTAGTCGCGTTTGCCGACAAAATCAGCAAGCGCCAGATTGAAGCGGCCTTTGGGCTGTTTGTGCTGCTGCCGCAGCCCGACCCAGCGGGTCAGTTCGGTGGTCCGTGATTCGTCAGCGTAGATGATGATGTCTTCATTTTCGGCGCTGGCCGGATAAAGGCCGAAGACCGCTCTGGCCGACAGCCAGTTTTCATTGATGATGCTGGTCAGCATTTTCTTGGCGTCGGCGAACAACTGACGGGCGGTCTCCCCGACCACTTCGTTTTCCAGAATCGCCGGGTAACGACCGGCCAGATCCCAACTTTGGAAGAACGGCGTCCAGTCGATGAGCAGTGCCAGGTCGCCCAAACTCGGGTTGAGTGTTTGCAGACCGAGTTGGTTCGGAATGGTCGGCGAGAACGGCTCGTTCCACGTGAAACGGTTGGCGCGCGCTTCTTCCAGAGTCACCATGGTGGCACCCTTGCGGCTGGCGTGTTCGCTGCGCACGGCCTTGTACTCGGCGACAATTTCAGCCATGTAGCCGTCACGTTGATCGACCGAGAGCAGCTTGGTGGCGACGCCGACGGCCCGCGAGGCATCCGGTACGTAAACCACGGCGCCATCGGTGTTGGGGGCGATCTTGATCGCCGTGTGGGCGCGGCTGGTTGTCGCCCCGCCGATGAGCAGAGGCTGCTTCATGTTAAGGCGCTTCATTTCGCTGGCGACGTGGGCCATTTCTTCGAGCGACGGGGTGATCAGGCCGGACAGGCCAATGATGTCCACGCGGTGTTCGAGCGCGGCTTTCAGGATGTTGTCGCAGGAGACCATGACCCCCAAGTCGACCACGTCGTAGCCGTTGCAGCCGAGGACGACGCCGACGATGTTCTTGCCGATGTCGTGCACATCGCCCTTGACGGTGGCCATGAGGATCTTGCCCTTGCTGCCGAGTCCGGTGCGGGTCTTTTCCGCTTCGATGTAGGGCAGCAGGTGGGCCACCGCCTGTTTCATGACGCGGGCCGATTTGACCACCTGCGGCAGGAACATCTTGCCGGCGCCGAACAGGTCGCCGACGTGGTTCATGCCGTTCATCAGCGGGCCTTCGATGACGCTGAGTGGCGGCTTGCCTTCGGCTTCGAGCTGGGCGCGCACTTCTTCGGTATCAGCCACGACGAAATCGGTGATGCCCTTGATCAGCGCGTGTTCGAGGCGTTTTTCCACCGACTGTTCACGCCAGGTGAGATCCGGACCGGAATCCTTGGCCTTGCCTTCCTTGACCGTCTGGGCGAAATCGACCAGCGCTTCGCCGGCTTCTGGGTTGCGGTTCAAGACCACGTCCTCGACCTTCTCGCGCAGCACCGGCTCCAGATCGTCGTAGATGCCGAGCATGCCGGCATTGACGATGCCCATGGTCATGCCGGCCTTGATCGCGTGATAGAGGAAAACGGTGTGGATCGCCTCGCGCACGGCATCATTGCCGCGGAAGCTGAAGGAGACGTTGGAGACGCCGCCGGAAATGTGGGCGTGCGGCAGGTTCTGCTTGATCCAGCGCACCGACTCGATGAAATCGACGGCGTAGTTGTCGTGTTCCGGGATGCCGGTGGCGATGGCGAAAATGTTCGGGTCGAAAATGATGTCTTCGGCCGGGAAGTCGATACTGAGCAGCAAGTCGTAAGCGCGTTTGCAGATTTCAGTCTTGCGCGCCAGGGTGTCGGCCTGACCCTTTTCATCGAAGGCCATGACGATGACCGCGGCGCCGTAGCGGCGGGCGAGCCTGGCCTGCTCGATGAACTTGGCTTCGCCTTCCTTCATCGAGATCGAATTGACGATGCCCTTGCCCTGGATGCACTTGAGGCCGGCCTCAATGACCTCCCACTTCGAAGAGTCGATCATGATCGGCACGCGCGAAATGTCCGGCTCGGAGGCGATCAATTTCAGGAAACGATCCATCGCGGCGAGCGAATCGAGCATCGCTTCGTCCATGTTGATGTCGATGACTTGCGCGCCGTTTTCGACCTGTTGGCGGGCGACAGCCAAGGCGTCATCGAAACGGCCCTCCAGAATCATGCGCGCGAAAGCCTTCGAGCCGGTGACGTTGGTGCGCTCGCCGACATTTACGTAGAGCGAATCAGCGCCGACATTGAAGGGTTCGAGGCCCGAAAGGCGAAGTTTTTTCTCAATTTCTGGCACTTTTCGCGGGTTGACCGTAACAACTCGCTCGGCAATGATGCGAATGTGGTCTGGCGAGGTGCCACAGCAGCCACCGACAATATTGACGATGCCGCTCTTGGCCCAGCTTTCGATTTCATCGGCCAGCATTTCCGGTGTTTCGTCATAACCACCGAAAGCGTTTGGCAGGCCAGCATTCGGGTGGGCTGAAACGTAGCAGTCACAAATACGGGAGAGTTCCTCGACGTACTGACGCAATTCACTGGCCCCCAGCGCACAGTTGAGGCCGAAAGAAACTGGCTTGATGTGCGATAGGGAATTCCAGAACGCTTCTGCGGTCTGGCCCGACAGCGTGCGGCCCGAAGCGTCGGTAATCGTGCCGGAAATCATTACCGGCCAGCGGCGGCCGGCGTCGTCGAAAAATTTCTCGATGGCGAACAGCGCGGCTTTGGCGTTCAAGGTGTCAAAAATAGTTTCAACGAGCAGGATGTCCGCGCCGCCATCGGTCAGGCCGCGAATGGCCTCCAGGTAATCGGTAACCAGCGCATCAAAAGTCACGTTACGGTAGCCGGGGTCATTCACATCCGGCGAAATCGACGCGGTGCGGCTCGTCGGGCCAAGCACGCCGGCTACGAAGCGCGGCTTCGCTGGGTTGATGGCGGTGAATTCGTCACAGAGCTGGCGAGCCAGCGCAGCACCCTGAACGTTCAGTTCATAGACAATTGGCTCCAACTTGTAGTCAGCCTGCGACACGGCGGTGGAATTGAAGGTGCAGGTTTCGAGAATGTCGGCACCGGCCTCAAGGTAGGCGCGGTGGATGCCGCCGATAATCGCCGGCTGGGTCAACACCAGCAGGTCGTTGTTGCCCTTCAGATCATGCGGGTGATCGGCAAAGCGCGTGCCGCGATAGTCGGCCTCCTGCAGTCCGTGGCGCTGGATCATGGTGCCCATGGCGCCGTCGAGAATCAGCAGACGTTGTTCGAGCAGGGCGGATAGTTCGGCGGTACGGTCGGGTTGCAGCATGGTCACCTCGGCAAAGCTTGTTGTCACCGGGGATGCCGCAAAAAATAAACGGCGTCACAAACCGGGATAGGGAAAATCAGGTTTGCGAGCGCCGTTAATCATTGCCGAGCCTGGCCCCCAAAAATTCATGCACAGGCATGAAAAGGGTCGCAGCGCTCCTCGACAGAGCCGCTAGTTTACTGTTCCCGGCGCTGACTGCCAAGAGACTTGAGAAATACTGCCGTATCCAAGGTGGAACCTATTGTTCGGACTATGATCCGAACTGTCGTTGAGCCAATATTTGAAAAATTACAGGAGATGTCATGAGTCTGACCGAAACCTCAATTCTCGCCGGCGGCTGTTTTTGGGGTATGCAGGATCTTATTCGCAAGCTGCCCGGCGTGATCTCGACTCGTGTCGGATACAGTGGCGGTGACGTCCCCAATGCCACCTATCGTAATCATGGCAGTCATGCCGAAGCGATCGAGGTGGTTTTCGATCCCGCACTACTGAGTTATCGCTCGCTGCTTGAGCTGTTTTTTCAGATTCATGATCCGACGACGCCCAACCGCCAGGGCAATGATCGCGGTTCCTCGTATCGTTCGGCGATTTACTACACCAGCGAGACGCAGCGCGCGGTGGCAGAAGACACCATAGCTGACGTTAATGCTTCTGGCTTGTGGCCGGGCAAGGTGGTAACCGAACTCTGCCCGGCGGGTCCGTTCTGGTTGGCCGAGGTAGAGCATCAAGATTATCTGGAGCACAACCCGGGTGGCTATACCTGTCACTACCCGCGCCGCCAATGGAAATTGCCGCATCGAGTCGTGGCCTGAAACCTGGAAACCCAGGCTTCAGCCCTTTGGTGCAACCCGTTTTGATGTTTTTTTGACGCCGCCGTGGTTTGTGTCGAAATGCACCATGAAGTAGGTTTCATCCATCGGCGGCATACCTTCAACGCGCCATTCCCAGACTTCTTCACGCAGGTTGTCAAAAACCATCTTGGAGCCGGGGGCGCCGAGCAGGCGACGAACGTCATCCTTGCTCAGGCCATCACGAACACGAGCATAGTTGGCATCATTCAGCACCTGTTCCATCGTTTTGACGATCTGGTCGGTACCAAAAGTAATCATGTAGCACTGCACGCCGCTAGGCTGGCGCGAGTATTCCCAAGTCGCTGTGCCATCGTTGTTCCAGTGCTTGAAGCCCGGTTCACCCATGCGCGCGCGTACTTCAGCGGAGGTCGTGATGCCCGGCTTTATCTCAGGCAAATTGATTGCATCGCAGGCGGGCAGGAGCGTAGCCATAATGGTGGCGAGGGCGGTCGTGATCCAGGCGGGGAGTTTCATACAAGATTCCAGGGTGATTTTAGACGCGAGTTTACGTCATCCCGTACTTGCTCTCATAATATTGGCACCCGCTAATTTACGGATATTCGCCGTGCAAGATATTGCTCCCCGTGACGCCTATGTATTCCTGAAGGAACAAGCAGAGGCCGTGCTGGTTGATTGTCGTACCGAGATTGAGTTCATGTACGTCGGACATCCGGTCGGGGCTGAGCATGTTGCCTGGCAAGAAGCGCCAGATTGGGCAATAGACCCGGAATTTTCGGACAAGGTAAAACGTCTGGTCAAGGGTGATCTGAAGCGGCCGGTTTTGTTGATCTGCCGTAGCGGTCAGCGCTCGGTTTATGCCGGCGAGGCACTCGAAGATGCCGGCTTCTTGACGGTGATCAACGTACTGGAAGGCTTTGAAGGCCCACTTGATGAGCGCTTTCATCGCGGGACGCTGGGTGGTTGGCGCTATTACGGTCTACCGTGGCAACAGTCGTAATTTGTGCTGGGTCAGCGCAGCGAGTCCGCCAAGTGTGAGCAGACCGGCCATGCCGAGGGCCATGCTCAGGGTTGACCCCCACAGTGCCGGCACAATGAAAGCGGCGGTTATGCTGTTGAACCCTGACTGGAAGAACGTTTGACAGGAAGCAGCCAGGCCGCGTTGTGCAGGGAAGGGGTCGAGTGCCATGAGGGTCAGGCTGGGCATGGCCAGCGACATGCCCAGGGTGTAGATGAAAATCGGTGTCACGCTCCATGGAATGGAAGGCGGTAGCAGCAGATTGAGGCCAAGATTGTAGAGGGTGGCACTGACCATGATCAGGTAGCCGAAAATGATGGTCCAGCTCGCTGAGATCCTTCCCGCCAGGCGGCCGGAAAACCAGGAGCCGAGCATCAGACCAGCCATGGCCGGGCCAAAGAGCCAGAGAAAACCGGTTTCGTGAATCCCGAGATGGGTCATCAAAAAGACCGGCGCCGACAATACGTAGATAAAAAAGCCGGCAAAATTCAGCGACAGGGCGGCACAGGCAAAAAGGAATGGCGGCGAAGTAAATACTTTCCAATAGGTCCTGCCAAGGTAGCGGGGGTGCAAGGATTGACGTTTTTCCGGCGGCAGGGTTTCAGGCAGGAGTTTCCAGCAGGCGAGCAATAATGCGCTGGTCGCTAGCACCAGGAAGATAAAAACCGAGCGCCAGCCGAACAGGGTTTGCAACCAGCCGCCAATAACAGGCGCGATGGCGGGGGCCAGCGCAAACATCATGGTGATTTGTGACATCAGGCGCTGGGCTGGTGGTCCATCAAACAGGTCGCGCACGATGGCGCGGCTGATGACAATACCGGCACCAGCCGTGATGCCCTGCATGGCACGCCAGAACCACAGGTGTTCGATACGTGTGGCAAAGGCACAACCGGCAGATGCCAGGGCAAAAAGGGCAAGAGCGAAAAGAATCACCCGCCGCCTGCCAAAACGATCGGCAATGGCGCCGTGCCAAAGAGTCATCAGCGCAAAGGACAGCAAGTAGATTGAAAGTGTCTGCTGAACTTCAAGCTGGCTGGCACCGAGCGTCTGTGCAATATTCTGAAACGACGGCAGATAGGTGTCGATCGAGAATGGCCCGAGCGCAGAGAGTGAGGCGAGCAGCATGGCAATGCCGCGCGGCGCGCTGCGCGTTTTAGCCACCGGCAAGGCGTCGGTACTGGATAGCTTCGGCGACGTGGGGGGCGCGAACCGTCTCGCTGTCGGCCAGATCGGCGATAGTGCGCGCTACTTTAAGAATGCGATGCCAAGCTCGCGCCGAAAAATCAAGACGACTCATGGCTTGCTTGAGCAACTTGGCACCGGCCTCGTCGGGCGTGCAACGGGTCTCGACTTCCGCTGGGCTGAGGCGGGCGTTCGATTTTTGCTGGCGCGTGGACTGGATCGCGATGGCCTGTTCGACGCGGGCACGAACGGTGGCTGAGGTTTCTCCATCGGCCTGACCGGCTAGGGCTTCGGCTGGTAAAGCGGGTACCTCGATCAGGAGATCGATGCGGTCAAGAAAGGGGCCGGATAGTTTGCCGCGATATCTGGCGATCTGGTCTGGCGTACATCGACATTTCCCGTTGCCATGCCCAAAAAATCCACACATACAGGGGTTCATTGCGGCAACGAGCTGGAATTCAGCAGGAAATTCTGCCTGACGGGCGGCTCGGGCTATATGGATGCGCCCGGACTCAAGTGGCTCACGCAAGGTTTCGAGAACCTTGCGATCGAACTCAGTCAATTCATCAAGAAAGAGAATGCCTTTATGAGCCAACGAAATCTCACCCGGACGGGGTGGATTGCCACCACCAACCAGAGCTACTGCCGAGGCGGTGTGGTGCGGCGAACGGTAGGGGCGCTGAGCAAATCGCTCCGGGCGAAATTGCCCGACCAGCGATAAAACGGCGGCAGAGTCGCGTGCGGCGCTGTGCCCCAAGGCTGGCATCAAGCCGGGCAGACGAGCCGCCAGCATGGATTTTCCGGAACCTGGCGGGCCAATCATCAGTAGAGAGTGGTTTCCGGCGGCGACGATTTCCAGTGCCCGCTTCGCCTGATTCTGGCCACGTACCTCTTTTAGATCGGGAAAATTTGGGCTGTTTTCGGTGTCGACCGCAACAGCTGTCGGTAATAGACCCTGCTCGGCTAAATGGGCGCAAACTTCCAGTAGTGAGTTGGCGGCGAGCACGGTTCCGCTGTTGCAGAGGGCAGCTTCGCTGGCACTGGCGGTCGGCAGCACAAAAATCTTGCCGCTATCACCCGCCTGCAGGGCCATGGCCAGGGCGCCGCGTACCGGGCGCAATTCACCGGAAAGAGAGAGTTCGCCGGCAAACTCATAGTCGGCCAGGGCATTGCCCGGAATCTGATTGCTTGCTGCCAGAATGCCCAGCGCAATGGCTAGATCGAAGCGGCCTGATTCCTTGGGGAGATCAGCGGGGGCGAGGTTTACCGTGATACGTTTGGCCGGGAATTCAAAACCGCTATTAACAATGGCGGCGCGCACACGATCCCGCGCTTCCTTGACCTCGGTATCCGGCAGACCAACCAGAGTCAGGCTGGGCAGGCCACCGGCGATATGAACTTCGACAATGACTGGCGGCGCATTGAGGCCGTCCAGCGCGCGGCTGTATGTGACGGCTAGCGCCATTTTGCTTACTGGCCCGGGCGGGCTTTTTCCAGCGCGTCGACGCGGGCTTCCAGTGCCTTGAGCTTTTCACGGGTACGGGCTAGAACTTGTGCCTGAATATCAAACTCTTCGCGGGTAACCAGGTCAAGCTTGGCAAACAAGCCGCTCATCACGGCCTTGGCATTTTTCTCGATGTCTTTTGCTGGTGAGTTGGCCAGCAAGGCGCTCATTTTTGCGCCAATATCTTCCAGTGTCTTGGGGTCTAGCATGGGTTTCCTCCGTATCAAGCCAGTGTACCATAGGGCTCGATTCAGGCTCTTTGAGCACTTGTTCATCAGGTATTTATCTTTATCCCAGAACGGTATAAATTCGTGGCGCTGTAAAATTTATCTACGAGGCATCTTTATTGTGGTGATCACAACGTCGCGACAGCGGCCTATTTTGAGGATAACGCTATGAAACTAAAAAGAACCCTGATTGCTGTTGGTCTGATCTCCCTGTCTGGTTTCGTCGGTGCGGCGGACGAACATGCTGGACATGGCGCCCACTGGGGGTACAAAGGCGATGTTGGTCCGGATCTCTGGACAACATTAAAACCGGAATTCAGCGCCTGTGCCGGTAAAAACCAGTCCCCGATTGATGTCTCCGGGACGATTGACGCCAAGCTGAAGCCTTTTAGATTCAGCTACAAGGCCGGCGGCCATGAGGTGGTCAACAACGGGCACACCATCCAGGTCAATATCGAGGACGGCAGTAGCATCGTGGTGGACGGCATTCAATTCAACTTGAAACAGTTCCACTTCCATTCGCCCAGCGAGAACCATATCAGCGGCAAGTCCTACCCGCTTGAAGCGCACCTTGTCCATGCCGACAAGGATGGAAATCTTGCAGTCGTTGCAGTTGTTTTCAATGAAGGCAAGGCGAACGCAACGGTTGCCGCTGCTTGGAGCCGGATGTCGAAGGCAGAAGGCAAGAGTGAACTACCAACGAAAGTGTCTGCTGCCGGCTTGCTCCCCAAGAGTCACGATTACTATCGCTACAACGGTTCCCTGACGACCCCGCCATGTACTGAAGGTGTGCGCTGGATCGTCATGAAGAAGCCGATGACGGTGTCCCAAGAACAGCTCAACGCCTTTCAGACCACCGTTGGCTTTGCCAATAATCGTCCGATTCAGCCTGCCAACGCCCGGCCAGTTTTGAAGTAACGCGAACGGCAATCATCGTTGGGGCAGAATCTTGATGTGCTCAAGATTTCTGCCCCAACGATTGCATCTCGTGTGAGATCGGGCACTGGGGGCGACGAGAACCCCATATCGAATCCATGGCGATATCAGACGGCAGAACGTTGTTTGAGCATGGTGTCTAGAACCGTAGGCAAAATCTGCTCGGACCCTGCCAATGTCAGGTAGATAGTGATGGAAAGTGCCATTCTGGGGGGGGGCTCCACTCGGCAGAGTTTTTCCTGCGCGTCAGCACGGGTTTGAGATATTTCTGCTTTGCTCCGGTGCGGGCATGGGTTGTGTCTGGACACCTTATTTGCTATCGCTCGTCAATGGTGCGCCCGATTGATGTTGTGCACAGTTTTGGTGCGCCATTGTTGTGCAACACATACGCTGACAGGCAAAATCCTATGATTTACATCAAAAATACGTCCTGGCATGCCTCGTGCTTTTATTGCATTGCACAAATATTTTTGTCTTGAATCATTAATCTGGAGAGAAAACATGAAGAAATCACTCATCACCTTAGCCCTCGTCAGCGCCTTCGCTGCACCGGTCTTCGCACAATCTGCCAATCCTTCAATGGATCAGGCAGCGCCGGCTAGCCCGCATACCCTGACCGGCAACGTCGGCCTGTTCTCCAGTTACCGTTTCCGCGGTATTGACCAGACGGCTGGCCAGCCTGCTTTGCAGGGCGGCTTTGATTACTCGCACTCCAGCGGCATATATGTCGGTAACTGGAACTCGAATGTTTCCTCTGGTGCCGGCTTCCCGGAAGCCAATCTGGAGATGGATTTCTACGGCGGCTACAAAATGTCGTTCGGTGATTTCGGGATTGATGTGGGCGGTATCTATTACTACTACCCGGGTTCCGATGCTGGCCCGCTTTCTGGCAGCAACGCCAAGAATCTGGGCAAAAGCACCAGCGGCACTGTAAACAATGGCGAAATCTATATCGGCGCTAGCTGGAAATTCTTGTCGCTCAAGTATTTCCACTCGGTCACCGACTACTTCGAACTGCCTGATTCCAAAGGTACCGGCTATCTGGATTTGTCCGCTAACTATGATTTGGGTAGCGGCTGGGGGGTCAATGGCCACGTTGGACACTTGTATGCCAGTGACTACCGCTACGCATTTACTAGCGGCTCAGACAAGATCGATTACACCGATTGGAAGATTGGCGTAACCAAGGACATTGGCGGCTGGGTTATTGGCGCGGCATATGTTGATACCAATGCCAAGGGTAGCTGTGGGTCAGCCGAGTTTTACTGCTTCTCCAACTCTTTGAACGCCAGTGGCAATACGGGCAGCAAATTCAAGGATGCGGGTCGTGGCATTGCGGTGATCTCCGTTTCCAAGTCCTTCTAAACAGTTTTAAAACTCCTCCGCTGGTGTACCGGCCGGTGCCTGCGGGGGAAAATTTAATTTAATGGGGAACTTTCATCATGAAATTCGTTACCGCCATCATCAAGCCATTCAAGCTTGACGAAGTGCGTGA
>ERZ724516.230-NODE-230-length-35783-cov-5.942734_pt1 | contig 35783 bp, 31 predicted proteins | sample MGYA00376049_ERZ724516 | MGnify/ENA primary metagenome ERZ724516 (study PRJEB28724, sample SAMN07190886) | activated sludge metagenome | isolation source: activated sludge of sewage treatment plant in Hong Hong | place: USA: Christiansburg, Virginia | collected... | reverse complement strand
TTTAGTTGAACTATTAAAACAAAACTTGAACTCGCCTATGCCTATGGAAGAACAAGTAGTTGTAATCTTTGCTGGTACAAATGGTTATTTTGATGATATGAGTGTTTCTCATGTGAAACCTTTTGAGAGCTACTTGCTTGAATCTTTTAATACTAAATATTCAGCAATTCTTAAAGGTATTAAAAGTAGCGGTAAAATCGAAGATCAAAATGCCTTCGAAGACGCAGTAAAAGCATGTAAAGAAGAATACTTATTGAAGAATAATTTAAATAAACCAGAACCAGAAGCTGATGGTTCAGAAACTGATGCAGATCCTCTAGGTGAAGCAAAATCAGAAAAGGTATTAGCAACAGAATAAATTCTAAAAATGCAAGGTCCGTCCTTACTAGACGATTTATCCACATGTGGATAAAAATGATTGTAAAGACAGACCCTACAAAATAATAAGAGAAAGTAAATAAAGTGGCCGGTGGACAAGAGCGAATCTTAAAGCGCAGAATTAAGTCAATTCAATCGACTAAAAAAATTACTCGTGCTATGGAATTAATAGCTGCGTCCAGAATTAGAAAAGCTGAAGATAAAACTAGAGCTGCTACACCTTATGCGAATGCTCTAACAGAAGCTGTTAAAGATTTAGCAGCTGCATCTGGTGCGAATTCGATCAGTCCTTTACTTAAACCTCGTGAAGTTATAAAAAATGTTGCGCATATTGTGTGTGCGGCTGACCGCGGACTTTGCGGTGGCTATAACTATCAGATTATGCGGTCTGGCGAAGGTGAGATAAAAGAACAAAAAGATCAAGGTCGCGGTTACAAACTGTATACAGTGGGTAAAAAGACTCTTGGATATTTTCGTTATCGTAAATACGCAATAGAGGAAAGCTTTACTGGATTCTCTGAGCGTCCAACTTATGAAGATGCTGCTCGCATAGCCGATGTAGTTACAGCTGCTTATATTGCTGGTGAAATTGATGAAGCTCATATTATTTATACACGTTTTATTTCTACTGGATCACAAGAAGTTTTGGTGCGACCAATTCTTCCTTTAGATTCTGAATTACTACAAGGTGGTGATGCAAGACCTGAGGTTAAAGATGGTGTCGTTGCGCCCCAATACTCTTTTGAACCTAGCCCAGATAAACTACTTGATTCATTATTACCAACATATGTGCGAGCACGTATATATGCAGCGCTATTGAATGCTTCTGCAAGTGAATTAGCTTCGCGCCAACGAGCGATGAAATCTGCTACTGATAATGCAGAAGAACTAATCACGAATTTAACTCGAATAGCAAACCGTATTCGTCAAGAGTCAATAACTTCAGAAATTATGGAAGTTGTTAGTGGGGCAGAATCACTTCGAAAAGGACACAAAACTGGTCCTGAAATGATACTTGCTGAAAGTAATGAATATTTAACTGGTGCACAATCATGAGTGTATCAAGTGAGGGTCGTACCCGTAGCGTAAATGCATCGTGGAACAACACCAACTATAAAAATAAAGGAAAAGAATATGGCTTCTAAAACAGAAACAAAGCTCGAACTAAAAACAGGTCGTGTTGTTGCAATCGCAGGACCGGTTATTGACGTTGAATTTCCACCAGAATTTTTGCCAGAGATCAATACTGCTATTGAGGTAACTATTGAGCTAGATGATAAATCAACAGTTGTGACAGCAGAAGTTGCTCAACAAATTGGTGATGGGCGTGTTCGTGCTATTTGTATGTCTGCAACAGATGGTTTAACACGTGGTGCTATCGTAACCAATACAGGTCGTGGTATTTCTGTGCCTGTAGGTAATGGTGTTCTTGGACATGTATTTAATGTTCTTGGAAAGCCACTTGATATTGCTGAATCAGAATTGACAGATATTGACGAGCGATGGGATATTCACCGTAGTGCGCCAGACTTTGCTGATCTTGAACCAAAAGCTGAAATGTTTGAGACTGGAATTAAAGTTATAGACCTTCTAGAGCCATATGTTAAAGGTGGAAAGATTGGTCTTTTCGGTGGTGCTGGTGTTGGTAAAACGGTTCTGATTCTTGAGATGATTAACCGTGTCGCTACCCAACATGGTGGTGTATCAGTTTTTGCTGGAGTTGGCGAGCGTACTCGTGAAGGTACTGACCTTTGGTTAGAAATGCAAGAGAGTGGCGTTATTGAAAAAGCTGCACTGGTTTATGGCCAAATGGATGAACCGCCTGGTGTACGTCTTCGTGTTGCTCTTAGTGCTTTAACCATGGCGGAATATTTCCGAGATGTTAAGAATCAAGACGTTCTTTTATTCGTTGATAATATTTTCCGTTTCGTGCAAGCTGGTTCTGAAGTTTCTACTCTTCTCGGGCGTATGCCTTCTGCTGTTGGTTACCAACCTACATTGGCAGACGAGATGGGTAATCTTCAAGAGCGTATTACTTCAACAAGGGGGCGTTCTATTACATCTCTTCAAGCAGTATATGTTCCTGCAGATGATTACACAGACCCTGCTCCATTTACAACTTTCACTCACCTTGATGCTACAACCGAACTGAGCCGTCAAATAGCTTCACTAGGTATTTATCCTGCTGTAGACCCACTAGCATCTACCTCTAACATTCTTTCACCAGAAGTTGTTGGGGATCGTCATTATCAAGTTGCTTTGAGAGTGCAAGAAATATTACAACGATATAAAGAACTGCAAGATATTATTGCAATTCTTGGTTTAGATGAATTGAGCGAAGAAGATAAAATTACAGTATCTCGTGCACGTAAAATTCAGAGATTCTTATCTCAACCATTCTTTGTTGGTGAAGTTTTCACTGGTCTTAAAGGTGTTTATTGTACAACTCAAGAAACAGTTGAAAGTTTTGAAGCAATTACTAATGGTGATTTAGATCATTGTCCAGAACAAGCATTCTTCAATGTTGGTGGAGCTGAATCAGTATTGGCAAAGGCTAAGACTTTGAGTGAAAGCTAATAGATTAGGTTATTATGAACGTCGAAATTGTTACACCAGAAAAAGTCTTGTTCTCTTCAGAAGCTGAGATGGTGGTTTGTAGAACTACAAATGGTGATCTTGCTTTTCTAGAAGGGCATGAACCATTTCTTGGTCTTTTATCACCTGGCAAAATTCGTGTTATAAACGAAGATGTTGAAATTGCTTTTGAGAGTACAACTGGTTTTGTTGAAGTTAATAGTCACGAAGTCCGTATAATCTCCGACGACGCTAAAGCTGTCTAATCAACAATGGGTCCCAAGTTGGACAATGCCCATTGAAGTAAAGTTAAGAAAACTTGAAACCCTATTATAAGACTAGCAATAAAATAACTAAAATAATTATTGTCCTATAGGGTTGCCATTTTGATCAAGTGTAGGTTGGTTGCCAGCATCATTTTGACTAGGTACAATGATCACTGGCTTTTCATTTGAAGTTCCAGTCTTTAGATTCGTAGGAACAGGAATGCTTTTTGAATCACTTGATGATGTGAAACCAATATACAAAACAGCAGTACACAAAATAAACACAATACTAGCTATGATTATAAGTATTTCTTTCTTATAATTCAATACAAGTTCTGTAAAATTCTTTGATTGTTCACGCTCTTCATCTTGCGCTACTTTAATCTTTGATGTTACAAAATCATTGTTCTCGAATTGTAGAGTATTATTCTTTGTGTCGTGAACTTCATTGCCTCTAAACATTGAATAGTCAAAATCATTGTTCACTTCTTCTACCATTTGCTGTGATACTTCGCTTGGAGCCATTAAGTGTTCATAATCTGAAATTGGTATTTGATTAGCGGTATCTATAGGAAATGTACTGTTTGGAAATTGATTTTGATAATTAAATATATCTTCATAGGCGTTTGGTACATCTTGGTTTGTATCTTGAACATCATATTCGATATAACTTTGTTCTAATATAGGTTCGAGTTGAACTATTGGTTGTTCTTCAGTGAAATTAGGCTCGTAGTTAATACTTGGATTTAGATCTGTCGTAGTTAAAGCTTGGTGAGTAATAAACGGATCATTACCTATATCTTGTTGTCTTAGAACATATTCATTATCTAACTCTGATTGTTCAAATGCTAATACTTTTTCATCTGTTCGTTGAGCATCTATATCATGTTGATAATTTAATATTTCATGTGATTGACTTTGTGGTAGCGAAGCCGATAATGGTGCCACATCGGAAAAAGTACTTGTTGCAAAACTATGTTCATGTGGTTTTTGCGGAAAATCATAATTTGTTTTTAACGCTGCTCTATATATTGGTGTTTGGGGTGCTTCATCTGTGTAGTTCCCAATGTACCCAAATTCATTCTGCTCGTTCGATGCATATTTTTGTCCACGTGTTGAAAAACTATTTGAAGATGGAATTGTTTTTGCTGCAAATTTAGAGACTATGTTATGCTCGTCGAACTCTTGTATTTCGCCGCTCTCAGTTTCTGCTCCCCAAATATCAGGCGCAAATATACGTTTTGGAAAAAATGCATTTACCTTCACTGATCGCTTACTCATTAAAAACCTTAAAAATTAGTTGTTATATTCATATTGACATATAATCGGAGAAAAGTCACTACATATAAAGTGCTATTTAGGTTATCTATTTCGCGTTATTCGTGAAATAGAGCAATATTCGCTTAAGAGTTTAAATCGTTAGAACCTGAATTGACATTTGGAATTTTTACGTTAAGAATCGAGCATTCAGTTCCATTTTTTTGGCATTCTCCAAGCCTGTTAAATGATATATAGCTTACGTAAACAAAAATTAAAAGAAAGCCAACAACAGTTACTCGAAGCATTGGTTTCTCTACATGTTTAATTACCATAAACATAACCAATAAACTTATAACACCTAAAATTACAAAGATAATTCGCATGTGTGATAGATCAAAAAATTCAGGAAGCATAACATTAAGACTATCTTGTTTTAAGAGAGAAATGGTGGAAATAAGTGTTTAATTGTAATTATTCGAATTCTATAGCAGAGAATTCACGTAATTTGTCTAAATGATGTTGTGCTTCAACTAGACGTATTGTCCTTGATTTACTTCGCATTGACAGTGAATATGTTTTTGCCCCATTACCAAAGTACTGGACGCCATCTAAAAAATCACCATTCGATATTCCAGTTGCAGCAAAAAATACATCTTTACCTGAGACTAAATCATCTGTAGTTAATATTTGATCTAGGTCATACCCTAAATCTTGTGCCAGATTTTTTTCCGCTTCATTGCGTGGATATAGCCTACCTATTAGTTCTCCACCTAAACATTTTAATGCTGCTGCAGAAATTACTGCTTCTGGGGTACCACCGATACCCATCAATACATCTGTTCCAGAACCTTCCCAACTAGCAGCAATTGCACCAGCGACGTCTCCGTCTTGAATTGATTTAATACGTGCACCCGCATCTCTAACATCTTTTATCAATTGTTCATGTCTTGGCCTATCTAAAATAACCACTGTTAAATCGTTTACTTGACAGCTACTTGCACTTGCAATATTTTTTAAATTAGTTTTAACATCTGCATCTAAGTCTATTGAACCTATAGCTTTAGGTCCCACTGCTATTTTGTTCATATACATTAATGGGCCTGGGTCAAACATAGTTCCTTTTTCGCTCAAAGCAATCACTGAAATTGCATTATCGCGTCCATATGCAGTTAGGGTGGTACCGTCAATTGGATCAACTGCGATATCGAACGCTGAGCCACCTAGCCCTAGCTTCTCTCCATTAAATAGCATTGGTGCTTCGTCTTTTTCACCTTCACCAATAATTATTGTACCTTCAATTGATAATTGGTTTAAAACTATACGCATAGCATCCACTGCTGCCTTATCAGCACCATTTTTATCGCCTCTACCTAGCCACCTACCACTAGCAAGTGCTGCAGCTTCGGTCACACGAACTAATTCAAGTGCGATATTTCGAGTTGGCACTTCTTTTTGATTATCTAAAGACATCTCTACAAGATTAGTCGCAATTATTTAGATAACGAGGCAAGTAGTATTATTTTGTTTATTATATAAAACCATACTTAGAGGAAATATTTTATTAAATGTCATATATTTGCAAATAGATAATATTCCGAAGATAAAGCTAGAATATATAGATGGATCGTCTCATAGTTCACCCTTGTACCAAACCTTTAAACGGCACTGTTCGCGTATCTGGAATGACAAAGAATGCAGGACTCAAACAAATGGCCGCCTCTTTAATGGCTCGTGGGAAAACTACTTTATCTAATATGAATTCAGTTGCAGATCTATCAATAATGTGTGAACTTTTAGAGTCAATTGGTGCAAAAGTCGTAAAAGAAAATGATACATGCTATTCAATAGATTCCTCTGCTGAATTAACGCCAGAAGCACCCTATGAGTTAGTTTCTAAAATGCGCGCATCAATAAATGTACTTTCACCATTATTGGCAACAGTTGGTAAAGCAAAAGTTTCAATGCCTGGAGGAGACAATATTGGGTTGCGAAAATTAGATATGCATTTTCGTGCCTTAGAAAAAATGGGTGTGACTATAGAATTAGAGCAAGGATATATTGAAGCATATGTAGACAAACTTGTTGGCGCGAGAATAGTATTAGAATTTCCCAGCGTTGGAGCAACTGAAAATATACTTTGTGCAGCTGTTTTGGCCAAAGGCGAAACTGTAATTGAAAATGCTGCTCGCGAGCCAGAAGTAAAAGACTTATGTAACTTTTTAACAAAAATGGGAGCAAATATTGAAGGCGCTGGTACTTCAACTCTAACTATTACTGGAGTAGATGAATTGATGCCAACATCACATTCAATAGTAGGTGATCGTATTGAAGCTGGAACGTTTTTAATGGCATGTGCAATAGTAGGTGGCGAAATTGCTTTAGAGGGTATTGCTATTTCTGACCTAGAAATGGTTGTATTAAAACTTGGAGATATGGGTATGAAAGTATCACCAACAAAAGATGGTATATGGGCAATGGCAGATACGCCATTGAATTGTGTTGATGTATCAACATTACCTTTTCCTGGTTTTGCAACAGACTATATGCCTTTTGCTGTGACGCTTATGAGCGTAAGTAAAGGAACAAGTATTATTACCGAAAATATTTATGACAATCGATTTGCCTTCACTACAGAGCTTGTAAGAATGGGTGCAGATATTCGTACAGAAGGTAGACACTGTGTTATTCGTGGAGTGGATCGTTTGAGTGGAGCACAGGTAAGCGCAGCTGATGTTCGTGCAGGGGCCGCTTTATGTTTGGCAGGGTTAGTTGCAGATGGTGAAACAGTGGTTCATGATACTATGCATGTGTGGCGTGGTTATCACGATTTAGCTAAAAGTCTTACAAAACTCGGTGCTGATGTAAAATGGGAATCAAATTAATATATAATATATAAATCTCGCTAGATAAATACCACAAAGGAAACAAAATGACCGAAATGCTACATGACGCTAATCTTGAAGCCGGGGTTCTCGCTGCATTAGATGTTATTAGACCAGCATTACAAAGTGATGGCGGAGATATTGAATATATTGGAGTTGATGCTAATGGTATTCTCCATGTAGCTTTATTAGGTGCTTGCGGCACTTGCGCTATATCTACTATGACTTTAAAAGCTGGGGTAGAGCGTATTGTTATGGATAGAGTTCCTGGTATAACAGGTGTTGTTAATGATGGTGAATCATCAAATGAAGAAGTATCTGAAGTTTAATCTATCGCAGAAGTCATATTTTCGGATTTTATCCACACTTTAATCTTATATACAGCCTATAATTACTAATCAATATAATCGAACGTAAGGAATAATATGACTATGCCGCCAATTAACCCACCGGGTGATCAACCGGGTGGAATCCCAACTCCGCCAATGCCACCCCAACAACCGCCAATGCCACCCCAGATGCCACCGATGCCTCCTGGCCAAAGTGTTCAAAAAAATGATACGGCAATGTTTGCGATGATCGCGGGTATCTTGGGTGTAACTGTCTGTGCTCTTTTTGCTGGTATTCCTGCGATCATACTTGGTATGTCAGGTAAGAAAAAAGCAAAAGAAATGGGTGGTGAAGGTGAAGGCCAAGCAAAAGCTGGTATCATCCTCGGATGGATTTCAGTGGTTTTGTCTATTATTGCAATAATCTCTTGGGTTCTTTTAGCATTTGTTTTCGTTGATTCTGTAAATAGAATAGACATTTTTAATGATGGTAAACTTTATTCTGACTACCAAAGTTCTGATGATCAATCTGGAGATACTGTAAGCACTGGTGATTATGATATATCAAACCAAGATGTTCTCGTTGAATCTGACGGTGAAATAACTTATTCTGCAACTATTTATAACGATAGTGATGTTGATGCAAGCTATGAAATAATTGTATATTGCGAAGATTCTGATGACGATTACTACTCTGATACTTCAACGGCATACGTGGATAATTTAAGTCCAGGAGATAGTGAATCGTTTGATACCACTATATATCTAGATACTTCAACATTAGCTGCAACTTGTAGAGTAGAGAATGTAGATTATTCTTAATAAACAATAGATCCAATACTAATTTAAAAAGGAGAGGCTAATAACCTCTCTTTTTTTTATATAAAAATTACTCAATTATTATTAGTGAATCACCAACACCTACGAGATCACCAGATGTAATAAGGATATCTTTTATTGTTCCATCTATAGATGCTTTAATTTGGTTTTCCATCTTCATTGCTTCTAAGACGCATAGCGAATCACCCTTAGTTACTGTTTGGCCTAATTCTACTGAGACAGAAATGATTGTACCTTGCATAGGTGCAATAACGTTTCCGGAGCTTTGTGATTGTGATCCTCCACTAATTTTTTTCGGTTTTTTTCTTTTTCTACTTGAAGAAGTATTAGTACCCCCAGATGACATATTCGAAGGAACATAGAGTGTGACATCAATACGTTTTCCGTCAACTTCAGTAATCATTGAAAATGGTTGGTGATCTTCAACTTCATTTGTCGCATTTATATCATCACTTTGGCTAGACCACATTGTCGGATCTAATTCATCTTCAACCCACTTAGTATGATGATTGCCATTAGCAAATGTTTCAGTTTCAATCATATATTTTTGTGCGGAAAGTGTATTTAATACACCTGATATTTTCGTTTCATCGATAGCACGAGAAAGTCTTTTTATTGCCTCATCACGAGTTGGAGCCCATACAATCAATTTTCCAATCAAATTATCGTAATATTGCGATATCTCATCTCCAGCTTCGTAGCCTCCGTCAAATCTAACTCCTAAACCCTGTGCAATAGTAATAGATTCAATTTTGCCTGGTGAGGGTATGAATCCTGAATGAGTATTTTCAGCATTTATACGACACTCAATTGAGTGGCCACTAACTTGAATATCATCCTGTGTAAAACTTAAATCATTTCCCATTGCAACATTAAGTTGCTCTTTAACAAAATCAAACCTAGTAATTTCTTCACTAACGCAATGTTCAACTTGTAATCTTGTGTTCATCTCCAAGAAATAGAAATTCTCCTCTTGGGTATCAGTCTTAGGAACATAAAGCATTTCTATGGTTCCTGCATTTGAATATCCACATGCGCGCGCAACAGCAATGGCTTGTTCACCCATCGCATTTTCAACTTCAGGTGATATAAAGGGAGCTGGTGCTTCTTCAACCAATTTTTGGTGTCTTCTTTGTATAGAGCAATCTCTAGTAGACAGCCAAACATAATTACCATTTTTATCACCAAATATTTGTACTTCAACGTGACGAGGTTTAATCAAATACTTTTCCATGTATGCTTCTGGTCTACCAAAATAGTTTTGTGCTTCTCGTGTTGCTGACTCGAATGCTTCTTTGGCTTCATCGGGCGCATTTACAACTCGCATACCCCTACCACCACCTCCATAAGCTGCTTTGATAGCGATCGGATAACCGTATTTATCACCAAATTCTGTAATTTCTGACACTTGCAATATTGGAGTGTCAGTACCAGGAACCATGGAAACATTAGCTTTTTTTGCTACTTCTCGAGCTGATATTTTGTCACCCATAGATTCAATGGCGCTTGGATCTGGTCCGACCCATATAACATTTGAGTCAATAAGTTTTTGTGCAAAATCAGAATTTTCGCTATAAAAACCATACCCGGGATGTACAGCATCTATATTTGCTTTTTCTATTACCTTTAGAATTTCATCTGTATTTAAATAACTTTCAGCACTAGTATTCCCACCAAGTGCGTATGCTTCATCGGCAAGGCGTACATGTAGAGAATTACGATCTTGATCAGAATATACTGCAACAGTACTAATACCCATCTCTTTTGCCGTACGCATTACCCTTACGGCTATTTCACCACGGTTGGCTATCAGTAATTTCTTAATCATTTTTCTCCCGGTTAGCTATTAATTAAAATTTATCATTAATTCTAATACTAAAATTAATGATAAATTTATATAGCCTATCTTAAGGCAGGGGAGTCCAAAATGATAAAACGCACGTTTGCAGATATTCCCATTTTTGATTTTGATGTGATTGATTCAACTAATAAATATTGTTTAGACAATATAAAATCGCTTGAGAATGAATTCTCTAGATCAAATAGCTGGTTAAAAGCTGTTGTAACAGCACAATTCCAAACTGATGGTAAAGGTAGGCGTGATCGTCAATGGCAAAGTGAGCCCAGCTCAGCTTTGCTTAGTAGCTTCATTATTTATCCAAAATTCTTTGGCACAATGTTAGATACTACATTAATAATAACAACTATTAATATGATTCTTCAAGAATACTCTGTACCTTCGAGCATCAAATGGCCGAACGATATAATCATTGAAAATGGTGAAAATGAAAAAAATAATAAAATCTGTGGAGTTTTAACTCAAATAATTGATGAATATTTAATTATTGGCATTGGGTTAAATGTTGTTAGAGATGATAAAAGTACTTTAGAAAATATCTCTTATCTCGATGATTTTAAGATAAATAAATCGCCCAAGTCTTTATTAGAAGAAATAATTACAAGAGTATGTGGATTTAATGATGACACATTTATACCAAAAAATATACTTGATCAATATAGGAATGCTAGCTCGACAATCACAAAAAAAGTACGAATAGAAACTATTCGAGATAAATTCGAGGGCACTGCGAAAGGAATTTCCCAAAGTGGTTCAATAATTATTGAATTAGAAGATAAAAGTTTGATTGAACTCAGTGAAGGCGATATTATTCACATTCGTTAAATATTGAAATTAAATTATCGTGGAAAATTCTTTCTAATTCTAATTCTAAAATTGGCAACCCAGGTATAAATTTGTTCAAATTCGGAAAGAGTTGACTATCAATTTTGGTAATTGAGCTGACACCTCTTAATGCATTCACCAAAATTAACTCGTCAATACATTCTAGCTCTTCTACAAAGATATCTTTTTCTATTAATGTCAATTCAGTATTGCTGAATTGTTCAAATATAATCTGTCTAAATATCCCATCAATAACATTCGTACCAAGCAAGGGAGTTAATATTTTGTTATCTTTACGAATAAATACATTTGATCTAGTTGATTCTGTGATTTTTCCAGATACAACAATTATAGATTCGTCAATGGTTCCAGTCGCCAATAGTTGACCTTGTCTCATAAGTTCTAAGTATTGTTTTCTCGGATATGTTTTTATTACCTGAGGTGATCTAATTTCTAAATCTTCAATTGAATCGACAGAAATCCCTAATACCCGAAACTTTTCAAAACTTTCTTTAACTGTATTGCTTTGAATGCTTATTAATCCATTCATATCTATAGTTAGCTTTAATTGACCAGCGATAATATTACTTTTCTTTAAATATTCAATAATTGCTGCCTTAATTGTACTTTCGTCTATTGGAATCTCATAAAATTTAATTGAGTTAATTAGACGATTTATATGGTGGTGGTATCCAAATGCAAAATGAATATCTTTTATAAATATTGAAGTAAATACATTTGTAGGCGTACACTTTTCTGCTTTTTCAACAAGTAGTTGAAGTCGTTTTGCTTTTAATTGTGTTTCCTTAAATTCTTCTTCAGAAATTGATCGAGATGTTATTCCTGAACCAACACCTATTGTTGTTTTGTTGTTTTGAAATTCGATTCCTCTAATCGCGACACTTAAATCACATTCATTTTTTTCTAAATCAATCCAGCCTAAAGCTCCACAATATAAACCTCTATCATTATTTTCATAATCATCAATAACTTTTAAAACTCTTGGTTTAGGTGTACCAGTAACTGATGCTATTGGCATAAGTTCTAAAATGCATTTTTTTATATCGAAATTATCTTCAAGCGTTCCGATAATAGAAGAATTCATTTGTACCAAACCTGGGTGCGCTGTTATCTTATGGAAATCAACAACTTTTATAGTTCCGGGCCTGCAGACTCGAGCTAGATCAGATCGCACTAAATCTACGACCATTGTGTTCTCCTCGTGGTCCTTCTCATTATTATTCAGCTCATCGTACGTTTGTGCTGTTCCTTTAATTGGTTGAGAAAGTATTTGATTATTTTTTATTGATATAAATCTTTCAGGTGATAATGAAAGATAAGAGAAACTAGGAGAGTAATGAAAAAACCTGAATTCACATTCATGATCGAATATGCTTTGTATTGCAACTTTAATAGGGTCAACTATCTTATCGATATATAATTTGCGAGTTAAATTTATTAGAAAGTAATTTCCTCTTTCCGTATCGCCAATTATCTGGCCACATTTAGTTATAAATTCTTTATCGCTCATATTCGTTTGCCAAATTAAATCGGTGGAGTCATCTAAATAGTTGTTTATATAATCAATATCTTTTTGTAGAGAAAAATATTGTACATCCTTCCATTTATACCAATGGCCAGATTTTGAGTCATAACTTTGAAAGCCAGTTACGAAAGATCCTGACGGAACCTCTTCAAGATGCTTATATTCTGCTTCTATATTCGTATACAATTGCGTAGAAGAATTTTTTTTGATTATGCAAAACTGCATATTTTCACGACTGGCTATTGATAAAGCTTTTAGAAAATCCACATCCATTCTTAAATGCTAGTTTCACAATGTGCTCTAATGGTATCTGGCATGAGTATTCCAGTTAGAATTAATTAATATGCTTATGTTGATACCAATGTTTCGAAGATTTATGAGTAGATTTTTGCTAGCTGTAATAATTAGTATTGTTTTATCTAGTATTGGTATAGTCGCAGTGAACGCAATGATCAATTCAAGATTTGATGCGTTAAGACGGACACAAGCAAATGTTGCAGCTGATACAGCACTTAGCGAGCCTGCAAACTATTTACTTATAGGTTCAGACTCTCGAGAATTTGCTACTTCGGATGCTGATAAAGATAAATTTTCAGATGCCTCTGGAGAAAGTGGCCAACGTTCCGATACCATGATGATAATTCACGTCGATCCGAAACAGAAAAAGACACTTATCATGGCTATTAGACGCGATTCTAAAGTAAAAATACCAGGTATTGGCACCCAAAAGATAAATGCTGCTTTTAATAAAGACATCGGTGGAGGAGTGGACAAACTAATTGAGACAATAGATGTTAATTTTGGTATACCAATTCAACATTATATAAATATGGATTTTCAAAGTTTTCAGGAAATCGTGAAAGCAGTTGGTCCTGTTAATGTATATTTCCCTTATCCATCGAGGGATAAATTATCTGGACTAGATACCGCAGGAAAGAGTGGATGCTTAGGGTTAGATGGACCACTCGCACTCTCATATGTGAGATCACGTCATTTTGAAGAACTGAAAAAAGGAAAATGGGTAGAGGACCCTTCATCTGCTGTTGGTCGAATTGTTCGCCAGCAAGACTTTATGAAACGTGTTGCATCTATTGCTATAAAGGAATCGTTTACAGATCCTTTGGCAGGACGTAATGTTGTTGATGGTGTTGCAAAGAACTTAGAAGTTGATCAGAACTTTGATAAAAATGCTATTTTTAAATTAATGAATACCTTTAAAGGAGTGGATCCGAACGATACAAACCATGTAGTTTTTGAAACATTACCTGCTAATTCAAAATATGAAAACGGTGTGTCATACGATATAATTGATTATAAGAGTGCTGAACCACTATTAGCAGAATTTAGAAATTTAACTTCTTCTTCTCCAGCAATTACAATTTTACCAAAACCAAAAAATATTAAACTTCGAGTTCTTAACACGACAGCTACCGCAGGCTTGGCAAAGAAAGTCGACTCAGAATTTACATCATTTGGTTTTGTCTCAGCGGGATCGGGAAATGCTTCGCTGATTGAACGAAATGAGATCCATTACAATACTAAATCTAAAGCGAAAGCAGAATTAGTTGCAAAATATGTTGATGCTACATTAATTTTAGATAATCAAATCAAAGATGCTGATGTTGTCCTATATTTAGGCACAAACTATAAAAACTTAATTGATCCTAAAGCTCCAACAACGACCACATCCACACTACCCACTAGCAAAGTAAAAAACACCACTCCTACAAACGATGTTGTAGGTAATGATCCATCATTAGAATGTAAAGCATAATCATGGCAAAAATAAAAGTCTTAATTGCTGGTGTTAACGGTCAAGTAGGTAGTGCGGTAAAAGAGCTTTTAAGTACTAATGAAAAATTTGAAATCTACGGATATAACCATAGTGAATTTGATATTTCTTCACGTAATAGTGTTAGGAATATAATCTACGAATTGATACCAGACGTTATAGTTAATGCCGCTGCAATGACGAATGTTGATCTTTGTGAAACTGAGCAAAATAAGGCTTATAATATAAATTCATTGGGGGCTAGAAACCTAATGCAAGCTGCAAATGAAATTAATGCTCATCTAATACACCTATCAACAGATTATGTTTTTGATGGCGAAAAAAAATCTCCTTACACTGAATTCGATATTCCAAATCCACAATCAGTTTATGCAACAAGTAAATTAGGTGGAGATAATGAAATTCTTATATACGATAAATCAACAGTACTAAGAGTTGCATGGGTATTTGGTAATAAAAAAGGTGATTTCTTTTCATGGGTATTAGATGGAGTTAAGAATAATACAATCAAATCATTAATAGGTGACGCAGTTTGTACTCCAACGTATTCAAATGATATTGCATACGTAATTAATTATGTAATATTAAATAGAATATTTGGTTTAATAAATGTCGCAAATACTGGAGAAACAACCCGATTAGAGATGGGTAACATATTTTTAAAAAAGCTGGGAATTGATGTTGAGCTAAATTCGATAACAACGCAATCTTTAAATAGACCAGCGAAACGACCGCTATATTCTTCTTTGGAAACAAATACATTAAATATTGTAACTGGTATTTCAATGAGGAATTGGCAAGATGCTCTAGAAGAACATATAGAAAAGTTTAAATAATATGACTGCTAATAAAGAATATAGTGCTGTAATCGTAGAATACAATAGTGGAGATTATCTTTTTTCTTGCATTGATTCATTGATGAATCAAACGTTATTGCCAAAAAAGATTGTTGTAGTTAATAACGGAACTAGTAGAACTACATTAACAAAACTACAAAAATATGACAGAGTACATGTAATTAACCCATCAAAAAATCTTGGATATGCAAAAGCTGCAAATTTAGGTATTGCAAATACAGAATCTGAGATCGTTGCAACATTAAACCCAGACATAAACTTAGACCCAGATTGTGCACAAATATTAGTCGAATATCTTAAAGAGAATAATAGAGTTGCTGTAATTGGGCCTATGATTTTTCAAACAGATGGCTCAATATATCCATCTGCGCGTAAAGACCCTTCAATCAAAATTGCTATAGGTCATGCGATATTTAGTTTATTTAAAAAAAATAATAGATTCTCAAATGAATATAGAAATTCTAATATAGAAAAAGATTTGCCAAGCAAAGTTGACTGGTTAAGTGGTGCAGCATTGTTTTTGCAAAGAAAACCATTAGATGAAGTTGGATTATGGGATGAGAGATACTTTATGTATTGCGAGGATATAGATCTTTGTAATTCTTTTAGGGAAAAAGGATATGATTGTATATACGAGCCAAGAGCAAAGATAGTTCATGCAGGTGGAATCTCTACAAGTAAAACTCCAATAAAATTACTATTTTTTCATCATAAAAGCTTATATCTTTACACAGTCAAAAAGTATCATAATAAACCTATAATTAAACCCTTGGCATTAGTATTTATTGGATTTAGATTTCCATTTGCCGTTATTAAACGTAATATTAATATAGACTAAGACAATGAAAGCAATAATTCTCGTAGGTGGCCAAGGTACAAGAATGAGGCCGTTAACTTTAGATTTACCAAAGCCATTGTTGCCAATTGCAAATATAGCCTTTATTACTAGGCAATTATTGTGGCTTAAACAGTATGGTATTTATGATGTAGTTTTGTCACTTTGCTATTTACCTGATCAGTTTGTCGAATATTTTGATAAAAATCCAATAGAAAATATGAAAATTTCATATATCGTTGAAGATTCACCTTTAGGAACAGGTGGTGCTATCAAATACTCAGCTGGTGAAATTCAAGATTCTGTGATTGTTTGTAATGGTGACGTTCTTACAGAAATTGATCTGCAAGAACTTATTGATTTACATAACTCAAAAAATTCTTTAGCAACAATTGCTTTGACTAAGGTTGAAGATCCAAGTGCATTTGGTGTTGTTCCAACAAATGCAGATAGACAAGTTGTTGCATTTGTTGAGAAACCATCAAAGCAAAATGCGCCTAGTCATTGGATCAACGCTGGTATATATGTATTATCGAAAGACTTCCTTGACATTATCCCTGAGGGTATACAAGTTTCGATAGAACGAGAAACATTTCCCAAAGCAATTCTTCAAGGCTCTCTGTATGCTTTAGAATCTGACGAATATTGGCTGGACATAGGAACTGTAGATAAATATATACAAGCGCATACTTATATTCTTAACAAACTTTCTAGTACATCTAATAATGAGACCTATCGTGAAGTATCTAATAACATTTTTAGCGATGGCGCTGTTGATCTAGGAAAGGATGTAGTTGTATTATCAAAATGCCTGCTTGGAGATGGTACAAAAATTGGTGATAATACTATTTTGGACAATGTAACTATCGGTAAAAATGTAGAAGTATCCAAAAATGTTAAAATAATTAATTCAGTTATATATGATGGCGCTGTTATAAATTCCGATGTTAATATATATGACAGTATTATAGGAAATAACGCATTGATAAGTGAAGGCGTTTCATTAAGTGAACTTTGTGTCATTGGCTCAAACGAGAAACTAGCTCCTGGGGAGAGTCTCGTTGCCAAAAGAGTTCCTTCGAACGAATAGAATATTGCACTTATGCTCATTATGATTACCGGTGGAGCCGGATTTATTGGTTCAAACCTTACAGACAGACTTTTAGCAGAAGGTCACGATGTTGAAGTAGTAGACGATTTATCAAGTGGTTCTTTAACAAACCTTTCTGAAGCCAGACGCGTTGGTAAAAGGAAATTTTCTTTCCATCGTTTGGATATTAAAACACGTGCTGTTACTGATTTGATAGCATCACGTAAACCAGAGATTGTAATTCATTTAGCAGCACAAACCGACGTTAAAACAAGTATAGATAACCCAATCTTTGACGCAAATACCAACATTATCGGAACACTAAATGTTTTAGAAGGTTGTGTAAAAGCCAAAGTTAAAAAAATTATCTTTGCTGCAAGTGCTGCAATATATGGTGATCCACAAACACTTCCAATACGTGAAGGTCATCCTATGATTCCACTATCTAACTATGGTGTCTCAAAAAAAGTTATTATCGACTATTTAAACTGCTATAGAAATATGTATGATTTAGAGTTCGTTGCTTTGGTTCTCTCAAATGTTTATGGCCCAAGACAGTCATTCTCAAATGAAGGTGGAGCTATTGCAAAATTCGCATCCTTGATGATTTCGCGAGAACGTCCAACAATATATGGCGATGGTAGTCAAACTAGAGATTTTATTTTTATTGATGATGTTGTCGATGCATTTGTTAGGAGTATTGATAAGGGTAGTGGTTTAGCTATGAACATCGGTACGGGTAAACAAACATCAGTGCAGAGTCTTTTTGACACAATTGCAAAAAGCGTAGGTTACAAAGATCCTCCACGATATAGTGATCTCTCAAATGGCGAAATTATAGACTCAGTATTGGACTTTAAACGAGCTGAAGTGCATATTGGCTTTACACCTTTTACTTCATTTGATGATGGTATTGGCCGAACTGTCCAATGGTATAAATCTCTAGCTAAATAACTTTTCATTGTTCGGAGTGATTAGATCTGAGGCTTTTCCATTACCTCTATATTTCTTATCTATGCCTCTTAATAGAACTCCGTAAGAATCTGCATCTGACATTACAATCGATGCTGCACTTGCAAGTTCATCACAAATAGCAGTTTTGGTATCTAGCCCTGATATTCCCATAGCAATACTAATTTTACCTTGTCTAAATGGCCTAAAGATATCTCCATTAATAATCACAGGTATGTCATATCCGTTTAAATGTTTTAAAGCATTCCGTAAAGAATGCGCTGCTTTATCAATATCGCGAGGTAATAGTATTAAATTTTTTTCATCAAATTCCAAAACACCTGAGTTTTCAGATATAAGTCCATGTATTGTTTCAGTAATTTTTCTGTCTTTAATTATACGCAAATATCTAATAGATTCATTTTCTATTATGCGTGATTTCTCTTGCTGATTTTCATATTCAGCAATATTGCATTGAGCCATAGATATAGAGATAGATGAAAAAATGAATACATCTTTTTCTGTAAGTGGGAATAGATCTTCAGGGATAGTCAAAGATACAGTTTGAGCTAAATCAATTCCGGGTTTTAGTGATTGATTAGTAGCTATTGGATATATTGCTAGCATTAAATATTTTTAATGTATACGGCTTTTTGCTTCTTTGGCTATTTTTATAGTTGAACTAATTGCATCCTCGCTTCGCTTTATAACTTTACAAATAACGTCGTTAGCAAATGGAGCAACATTATTACTGAATGAATTTGAAATATTCTCAGCTGTTGTTTCGACTTTTGGTTTAATTTGTTTTTTTACAGTACCTAATTTAGTTGAAATCATTTCACCTTTTTTTGTGATTTGAGTAAAGCCTATTGCACAGGCACCAAGTGCAATATAAGTACTATTTCTAACATTCTTTTTTATATTTGGCATATTTTGAGTCTAATCTTATTTTGCTTGCAAGTGCAAGCGGAGAATGTGTTCTGATATAATGAACGAGTGAGAAGCCCCAAGTCTAAAAGTAACTTCGTTGAAAAATCTGAAGAATCCGACAAAGATATTAATTTAAAAGAAAATAACTTAAGTAACGTAAAAGAACCAGAGGGTCTAGCTTGGCCAAGCGTTGTTTGTGTCGTAGTAACAAATGACCCGGGTGAGTGGTTTGATGAATCAATAAAATCAATAATGGATTCAGGCTACCCAGACCTAACCACGTTAATCTTAGATCTGAGTATAAACGATGGATTAAAAGAAAGAGTATCAAAATTAGCGCCAAAAGCATTTTTAAGAAAATTTGATGAGACTTATAATTTTGCATCAGCTATTAATGATGCTGTTAATTCTATAGAAGGTGCAACATATGTATTGATCTGTCATGATGATGTTATTATCAACAAAGGTGCAATATCATCTATGGTACAAGAAGCATTTCGATCTAACGCATCTATGGTTGGTCCTAAGATACTTGACGGAGAAAATCCTGATTGTCTTTTAGAAGTTGGTGGAATGATCGACCGTTTTGGAGTGCCCTATAGTGGTCTTGAATTTGGAGAAGTGGACCAAAGTCAACATGATGGTGTTAGAGATGTCTTTTATGTTTCCAGCGCAGCAATGTTGGTTAGGGCAGACCTATTTCGTGCACTAGGTGGATTTGATGAATTATGTTTTCCTGGAGCTGAAGATATAGATTTATCTTGGAGAGCGCATTTAGTTGGAGCACGAGTATTAGTTCAACCTGACGCGACAGTACTGCACCACCAAATTAGTGAATCGATAAATTCCCAACGTAACTCTACAAAAGCAATAGTGGCACAACATAGAATGCGTGCTGTTCTTAAAAACTCTTCCAAGGTATCTTTATTTTGGATACTTCCGATATCTTTCGTTCTTCATAGCATCGAAGGGATTTTCTTTTTACTGAGACTTAATCCATATAGATCAGTTGTTTTATTTAAAGGTTGGGTTTGGAATATAAAACATCTTAGAAATCTAAGGAGATCTAGAAAAGAAGTACAACATACACGAACAGTGTCCGATAGAGTCATATCTGGCCATCAAATAGCGGGTTCTTCCAGAATTAGAAGGTTTTTTAATTCAATATCAAGACGAAGACAAAATACGCTATATAAAAATGTTGTAGCAAGTTCAAAAGTAGATAAAAGCACTCAAACAAATTATGGCACCTTTTACACTGGCGCATTTTTCATCTATCTACTAGCTATTAGAAATTTAATTTTTGGTCAGATTGAATCCATTGGGTCTTTTGTAAAGTGGGGATCATTTAGTAATCAAATTTCTTCTTTATTACATGGTGGTTTTCCAACTGTTTCTAGTCCAAATTATTCATCATCGCTACAAAGAATAGTTGCTCTAATCCTGACACCAATATTTGGTTTTAATGCTGCTTTCGCTCAACGTATATTTGTATTGAGCCTAATTCCAATAGCTGTGATTGGTTTACATTATTTGCTAAAAAATCTGGCTCTTTCATCAAGATCTATAATTGCTGGTTCAATATCTTATGGCTTAGTTATTTTTGGTATGGGCATCTTTGAAAATGGAAAACTCGGCGTCTTAGTGACAGCTGCTTCACTTCCATATTTAATAGACGGTATATTAAAAAATCGATCACGTAAATATGGTCTAAGCGCTGCTTCTATTATTGCATTTAATCCTGCCGCGATAATAATATTGTTAATAACTAGCTTTGCTTACCTATTGGTAGGGGTACGTAGCGATGCCCGAAGAAAAACACTAAGAACCATTACTTTCGGTTTATTTCTTTCCATTGTAATTAATCTAGGCCTAGTTTATGATTCGATAAATAGAATCGATAGATCAACATTTGGGTTTACTGAAGTCTTTACTAGTAACAACAACTATTTCTTTGGCACCGGCTTTTCTAAGAACATAATTCTTGCAATGCTTTTTGTAGGCTTAACAGCTATATTGATTTCGAAAGGAATGAAGTACTCAATACTAAAAGTAGTAGTTTTTTCTACAATATTGTCGTCATCTATAGCAATCGTTGGTATCAATATAAATGAACCAATTTTTGATAATTATAATGTTGTTCTTTTGTTCTCATTTACTTTTTCTTTATCTGTTGGGTATTGTTTAAATTCATTTTCGTCAGAGTTAACCGAAAAATCATTCGGTTTATATCATCTAATAAATGTAATAGCACTCTTTATTATCATAGGAACATTATTATTACAATTGCCAACAATAGTAAATGGAAGGTTAAATTTAAGCTCTTCCAGTTGGTCAAGCCAAATAGAAAATAAATTTCAATCACGTGTAGTCTATCTTGGAAATACTAAAAAAATAGGTTCTAATCCCTCTATGTTGCCTGGAAACAAAGGCTTTGTAATAGCGAGTAATACTGAGATCAAAACTTCAAATTCAATTATTGGTCCTAGCTCGAAATTAGATGATGACTTTAGAAAAATATATTCCGTGATAATAAAAAATGAAACAAATCATGGTGGCTATCTATTTAGTAAAATGGGTATAGGTGTGATAGTTGTGCCAACAGCATTAAGTCCTGATTCTAAGATCTCTAAAAACGATTCTGAACTTTTGGCTGCATTCGATAGACAAATAGATTTGGTAAGAATTAAAGACAGAGATGGTTTAGTTGTATACAACAATCTAGCTCTAAATAAGCAATTTAAATCTGATCAAATATCTAATCCTGTAAATATAGCGAATGAATTAATTAATCCAAACATAGATAAAATAAATAAAATTAAGTATTCAAAGCTAGGTCTAATTAATTATTTGATTATTTCACTAAATGGCTTTGTGTTATTACTCGTATTTTTGTGGCCCAGAAGAAAGGAATTGATTTCTAATGCATATTCTTCGGTCAAGAAAATGCAGGCAAATATTAGCGAAGATACAATAGAAGAACCTGAAGGAAATGTCAAAAAAAAAATTAAAGAATCAGAAATAATAGATCTAACAATTGAAAAAGAACAAATTTTGACTACAGAAGTTAAAGAATCCGAAACGATAAAAAAATGAAGAGAACCAGACATAGAAACAAAGATTTTGATGGAAGTATTGCAGTGCAGGAAAAAAGTAAAAAGAAAAGAAATTTCCTTATACCTTCATTAACTTCACCTATATTTTTTATTATTATTTGTGCATTGGTTGTCGCAGGGGCATTTTACGGGACTAAAAATATAAGTCCAAAATCTAAAAAAATTGATTCTATAAATTCTGAGTTTGTTAATTTGAATTCTGTTTCTGACTCATGGAGTTGTCCTTATTTAGTATCAAATAGTACAAGTGTTGATAATCAAATAATTTATTATAATCCAAGCGATAAAGAGGCAAATATAACTGTTCATCTATATAATTTGGATGGCAGTTTACTCTCTTCAAAAGATTTCAAATTAAAATCAAAATCATCTCTATCGGAGTTGGTTTCAACTTATGGAGAGAATGTTAATGCTTCTGGTGTTATTGAAAGTTTCGGCTCACCAATAGTCGTATATAGAAATATTGTTTTATCTGATGGTCCTGAGGTGTTGCCTTGTGTAAAAAATCCTAAGGATATATTGGAATTAGATAACTTAACCACTGCCCAATATACCAATACAACTTTAATTTTAAATAATCCTTTTAGTGCAGATGTAGTAGTGGATGTAAATGCTCGACTGGTGGATAATACTCAAAGTCCATTCAAAGTACTATTAGACGATGCAAAGGCTATAGTTATTCCTGGTCATGGACGCGTTGATATTGATGTACAAAAAACATTTGGCCGATATCCAATGATAAATTTAACAGTGCAGACAAGGAGTGGTTTTATCTCTGGTGAAGCAATAGTTAATAAGCAAATTGCTAATACTTCGAATGGTCAAACTATAGTCACTTCATCATTATCTAACTATACGAATGACACGATCTACATATTTGGTAATTCACCTTTAACAATATATGCACAAAGTAATTTATCGAAATCAGCTGCCTTAGATATTAAAGCTTATGGTACTGACAATAGGACAATAGCAACTCAAGAACAATCTATAAATGTTGGATCAACAATATCAATAGCTGATCCTGGAGTGGAGTTTGGCTTTCATGTTGTCGAAATTATTTCAAACGCAGGAAAAATAATTACTAAAAATGGTGCATCGAATGATGAAGTATTAGCGCAAAATAGATCGTCATTTGTTTCTTATGTTGGTAGTTTTACAAATAATGAGACACTTAGCGCAAGTACAGTGACATCGTTAACTTCTAAATCTATTGTATTAGTTGCTAGAGACAGCGATACTCTTGGATTATTTAATCCATCAACAAAAACAACAAAAGTAAATGTGTCATTTATCGATACAAATATTAAACAATTATCTTTTGAAATAGGACCAAATAGTTTTTTTCGATATGTCCTCAATGAAGTTGACCTAAAGCCCGGTGTTGTCGTCTTAAGCATAGATTCAACACAAGATTTAGTTGCATCAAGTTCGAGAATAGGACTTTCTGGCATAACTAACGGAGTGTATATTAAAAAATGATTTGGATAGTTTATATTGTAATAGTTTTATTGTTAATCGCGGTATTTCTGTTTGCTTCTAGGAGAAAAGAAACTAATGTTCAGGTAACTAATTATGAGTTGCCTACTTATATTGATATAACGGATATTAAGTCCAATAGCGAAGACTTTTTCGTCATAATTTTTTCTTCAGAGAACTGTGATGGCTGTAAGATAGTTTTAGAAAAAGCAAAAGTATTAGAAAGTAATTCAGTTGCAGTAGAAGAAATTTCATATCAAACAACTCAAGGCAAAAAACTCCATCTAAAATATCAAATAGAAGCTGTACCCAGTTTACTTATAGTTGATAAACATGGAAATGTTATAAAAACATATATGGGTAACGTAACAGCTACAGATTTATGGGCAGCAGTCGCACAAGCTCGTGGTTCAGAATTAGGTTGTACTGATTCTGGAAGTTGTACTTCGCATTAAGCTTATATGATTAATTAGTAGTATCTACATCGATTGAAGTTATTGAATTAGCGCATTCGCGACCCATAGCCTCGTCGACTAATTGGCCAACTTCTTCACCACTAATTTCTTCTTTTTCAACAAGAGCCCCCGCAATAGCATCTAAACCTTTACGGAATTCTTTCAATACCTTATGTGTTCTGACTTCAGATTCTTTAAGGATCAATGATGCTTCATCGTCAATTAATTTAGCTGTATCATCAGAATATTTCTTTGAGCTCATCATTTCATCGCCAAGAAAAATGGAACTTGAACTACCCCAAGCCATAGGTCCTATCTTGTCAGACATACCCCATTCTTTTACCATGGATTGTGCAATATCAGTAGCTCTTTCTAAATCATTTGAAGCACCAGTGGATTGATTATCAAATACAGTTAGTTCAGCACCACGTCCAGCTAACATAACCATTAATTGGTCAAGCAGATAGTTTTTGTTATATGAATATCTTTCCTCTAGAGGTAATTGTTGGGTCATACCTAAAGCCATACCAGTAGGAAGTATTGTTACTTTATGAACTGGGTCAGCATTTTTTGAAAGATATGCAAGCATTGCATGTCCACCTTCGTGATATGCAGTCAATTTCTTTTCATGCTCATTCATTAAAACCGAAGGTCTACGAAGACCCATTAGAACTCTATCAATAGCTGAATTGAAATCTTGGTAATGAACTTCATTCTGTCCACGTCTAACAGCATGTAAAGCTGCTTCATTAACTAAGTTTGAAAGATCTGCACCACTCATTCCAGGTGTTGCTCTTGATAATGTATCAATATTTACATCGTCAGCAATCTTCTTTCCAATAAAATGTACTTTTAGTATTTCTAAGCGTTCATCTTGTGTTGGAAGAGGGACAACTATTTGTCTATCAAAACGTCCTGGACGCAAAAGTGCAGCATCAAGAATGTCTGGACGGTTAGTAGCAGCCATCATCACAATGCCTTCGCTAGTTTCGAATCCATCCATTTCAGCGAGCATCTGATTCAATGTTTGTTCACGCTCATCGTGTCCACCACCAACACCTGCGCCTCGTTTTCTACCTATAGAATCAATCTCGTCTACGAAAATTATTGCAGGCGCACTTTTTCGTGCCATTTCAAAAAGATCGCGAACTCTAGCTGCACCTACACCAACAAACATTTCCATAAAATCAGAACCAGTAACAGAAATAAACGGTACACCAGCTTCACCAGCAACAGCTCTGGCAATAAGAGTTTTACCTGTACCTGGAGGCCCTACTAATAGAACACCTCTAGGTATTCGAGCACCAATATCTTTGAACTTTGACGGATTTTTTAAGAAGTCAACAACTTCACTAATTTCTTGTTTAACGGGACCGTATCCAGCAACATCCTTAAATGTTGTTTTTGGATTTTCGCTGTTATATATTTTTGCTTTAGAACGTCCAACGTTCATAACCGAGCCCATTTGGCCACCTGCTCGTTTAGAAACAAATAAGAATAATCCAATTAGGATTGCTGACATGATAATAAAAGGCATCCAATCAGCTAAGAAATTTGAACTCACTTTCTTATAACTAAATTTAACTTTTGCATCTTCAATTAGCTTTAGATCTCTTTCAGAAATATCTTGAAGTGGACCGTCGGTTTTATATTTAGTGTATTTATCAATTTTAGTTTTTAAATCACCCTCGATATTTCCTGATGCAGGCTCATATATCGCAGATTTTATCTTTCCATTTTTAACAAGAGTTTTAAAGCTTTCCTTTGAACCAGAATATTTTATAGATTTTATATCTTTGCTATTTAAAAGAGAGCTAGATGTTGAGATAAGGATTATTGCAAATGTAGCAATGGCCACCCAAGCCCATAAAGAAGGTTTCTTGCTTGTTGGTGGTTTGGGTAGTTTAGAACTCTTTTGTTTCTCGTTAGAAGGTTTAGTAGGCTTTTGGGGTGTAGGTGGGTTGTTTGACATCGGTTCCTTTTTGAATTTGTCTTAGAGTCATTTTAGGCGTTAGTCGCGCGCTTGGCTCGAGTTTAAAGACTTTTATGTAAAATAGAATAAGAATAAGTGTCTATTCGCTAACTATTTTTTTCATACTTTGAATATAAAACCATTTAGATCGAATAATATTTCATATATGGAAAATATAAGTCATGATAATATTCAGTTATCAGATAAAAGCGAATCAAAGATTCCTCGATTTGGCACACTAGCTGGAGTAGGCGCAATTTTGACCTATTTGCTTGCCTCGCTTCCACTTGTTGCTATAGCGGGTTTAATTGTTGCTTTGAATTCTTCAAAGGAAAATGGTGTAAATAATGATTTAAGTTCATCGGAAGTATCAAATAAGATAAACGATTTAATTGCCAAACCCGGATTTATTATAGCAATTATTGCGGCAAATTGTATAGGTCTATACATATGGGTCTTTCTTGTATCAAAGATCCGTGGATCTAAAAATATAAGAGATGATTTTGGATTACATTTTACGAAAAGTGCGTGGTGGTTTATTCCAGTTGGAATAGGATTGCAATTATTAAGTCTCATATTGTCCTTGCCAATATCATTATTAAAAGATAATCTTAAAAATCAAGATGTAGCAGTTGGCCTAGTTTCTGCAAAAGGGGCTATTTTATTCCTTTATTTTTTATTCGTTGCCTTAATAGTTCCTTTTACAGAGGAGCTGTGCTTTCGAGGAGTATTTCTTCGTGGCATATTAAGACGTTATAAGCCTATTCTTTCAATTCTTATATGCGGGATACTGTTCGCTTCGATACATTTATCGGATAAAAATGCATTCTACGGATTTTCCTCATTAATGATTATAGGTATATTCTCTAGTGCATTAACCGTTTATAGAGGCAGGATCGATGCTTCAATAGCGTTACATATAGGGTTCAACTTAACAGCTGCAATTTTCTTAGTAATTACATAAATTTGATAATTAATCATATTTTTTATATTTCTTCGTCAAAGCTAAAGGTTTTTCTGATAAATGACGATTATTCGTATATAAGTTCCATATTGACCATAGGAGAAAATTATGCGCTGTCCAAACTGTAAAAGCGATACATACGTAGAAATAAACATGCATTTAGGTGAAAAAGATGTTGCATTTCGTAGATGTGGACGTTGTGAGACACAAAAATGGGAAAGTCAAGATGTAGATATTGACTTAAGCGAAGTATTGGTTTTTGCGAAAGATCTCGAATCTTAAAATATAATTCATTCTAATTATAGAATTTTATTGGCTTTGTCGTTTTACGTGGCTATAATTCTGTAAAATGGTGAGTGGCCAAAACCAAACAAGATATCAAACAAAATTACAAACAAGATTTCAAAAATAGTTTTAATAAAATATTTAGTCGACCTATTCTTTTTTATAAAAGAAAAGCTAATTTATTAGATACTAACCCGATTGCTTTTGCGCTTCAATCGATAACAGCTTTTGGTGTATTTGGATGCGTTGTCACAGTATTAGTAGCTGTACATCCAAATTTAATTTTACATGACAGTACGCCCACCGGTGGAGATATGGGTGCCCATGTGTGGTGGCCTGCTTATATGCGCGACATATTACTTCCAGCTGGAAGAATCTTCGGTTGGTCTATGGACTATTACGCAGGATTCCCGGTTGGGCAATATTATTTTCCTGTTCCTGCTGTGATGATTGCAATCCTGGATATTATCTTTCCATATAATGTTGCATTTAAAATTGTTGCTGTATCTGGTTCTGTTATTTTGCCTTTAGCTGCATATGTCTTGGGGCGTGCCATAAAAGCTTACCGTCCAATACCTATGTTGATGGCTTTTGCTGCGATGATTTTTTTGTTTTTTCAAGGCGATCCAAGGAGTTCTAGTCCATCGGTTAATTCATTGTTAGACATCAAAGGTGCGGTTGGTAATCAAAGAATCATGGGTGGTCCATTAGTCTCAACTATGGCTGGCGAATTCTCCTTTTCGATATCGCTTTGTTTTGCATTGTTTTTCTTAGCAGCATTTTATACAATGATAAGAGATGGAAAATACCGAGTTACTACTGCGGTACTTTTAGCTCTTACTATAATGAGCCATTTAGTTGTGGCGATATTTGTTGGTCTGGCAGCAATAGTATTTTGGGGATCATATTATATTTCTACAAAGGGTTTCAAAAAGGTATTTGGATATATGCTCTTGTTATGGATAGGTATTATTACCATGTCTATTGGAGCAATAGGTCGCTACTTTTTTGATCATAAGACTGACTGGCTTGTGTATCTAGTTTTTCTATCATCATTTATTTTGCTTGTAGTTTTTATTTATGGTTACAAAAGACGAAAAGGTGCTAAAGAAATAATCAAGGATGGGTATCCTCTTGTTTTAGGATTATTACTTTCTAGTATTTGGTTTTTACCTTTATTGGCTAGGTTTTCTTATACTTCAAATATGAGATATACGAAAGTTACTAACGATCCAGCGACAAAAGTTAACGAACTTTTTGAACTTTATATAACTCCGCGTTATATGTTTATAGCAGTATTTATACCAGTTGCCATTGGCTTTATCTTAAGTGCAACATTATTAAGAAAGCATATAATCCCATTAATTTTGACCTCACTCATGATGGCAACGGTTTTTGCTCTATGGCCAGAAGGTCACGCCTGGAACTTAAGATTCTTACCATTTTGGTATTTATGTATTTATTTCGTTGCAGCTGTAGGTATCGGAGAATTAATTAGGGTACCTGCAGAACTATTATCTTATTTTGGGCGTAAAACTAGAACTAAAATAATGTTCAAATTGTCAGGAATTTATCAGATCGTAATTTTAATCTTCATAATAGCCATGACACTTGTCTACATTGTAGGATTTGGTTCAAAAAGTATTGGTCCCGATGGAGTAGATCACCGAGCAATTCAAGATAAGCGCGGTGCAGGTGTTGATTGGTCAAAATATAATTTTAACGGATACGAAAATCTTCCTGACTATAAAGAATTCAAAGCTTTAATGGACACCATGGCTAAATTAGAACCAGGTCGCGCACTTTGGGAAACAACACAGAGCGGTTATGGGACAACTCTGGCTTTAATGTTGTTACCGTATTATACAAACCACCGTATTTCTTCAATGGAAGGTTTATACTTTGAGGCCAGTGGTACTACTGCATATCATTTTCTAAATGTTGCTGAAGTTTCAAAGCAATCTTCTAATCCAATGGCCTGGCCCAAATGCGAAAAGAATAAAGATCTTAGCCTTGTAGACCCTAATTGTATCGATCAGTATTATGGCAATATTGCTGATTTTGATCGTGGTATTGATCATATGAAGCTTATGGGCGTGAGATACTATATGGCTTATAGCGAAGATACTAAAGAGTTAGCTAAAACAAACAAAAATTTGAAACTGGTTGCAGAAGTCCCAGATATGCCAGATGCCATAGACCAACAAACACTCGATTATTATAAGCAAAATAAATTACCATTACCTGATCCTATTTATTCTGTACCTAATGGTTGGAAAATTTATGAGGTAGTTGGTTCTTCGGTTGTTGAACCATTAGCTATTGATCCAATAATTGTTTCTGATAAATCTGATAAGTCCGACTGGGTTCAAAGTGGTAATAGGTGGTTATATGATTGGTGGAATTCCTATACCAAATACCCTGTATTCTTAGATCATGGACCATCAAACTTTAAAAAAATGACAGCTGATGATGCTTTAAAGGATGTATTATCTGCAAAAGAGCAAAAAACAGTTAGTAAAGTAAAAGTATCAAAAGTTCAATTGAAAAATGATTCAATAAGTTTTGATGTTGATCAAATTGGTAAACCAGTTCTAGTGAAAGTATCTTATTACCCAACATTTCAGGTTAGTGGTGCAAAAGAAATATATCGTGCAAGTCCAAACTTTATGGTTGTGGTTCCAACCTCTAAACATGTAAAAATTCAAATAGAGCGAGATGCTATTGAATGGATATCAATTTTCTTATTCTTCCTAGCAGTATTTTTACTAGTTTTGATTAAAACAAAGAAACCTTTAATTTTTATAAAAAAAGCATTCAAATAACCATTTTTCTTCAATTGCCATCGTTCGTTTAAGGCCAATTAGACTGATTGTAATGAAATCTGAAGTAGATATAAAAGACAGTGTAAAAAAAGTATTTAAGGCATATGATGTTAGAGGTCTATTTCCAGGGGAATGGGATGATGATATTGCAAGACTTGCTGGAAATGCATTTGTTCAATATCTAAATGCGGAATCTATTGTTATTGGTCGAGATATGAGAAATTCATCTCCTGTATTAGCAAAAGCATTTTGTGAAGGCGCCATTATGGCTGGGGCAGAAGTATTTGACATTGGTCTTGCTTCAACAGACATGCTTTATTTTGCTAGTGGACATTTAAATATGCCAGGTGTCATGGTCACAGCATCGCATAACCCTGCTCAATATAACGGCTTAAAAATGTGCAGACAAATGGCAGCTCCAATTGGTGAAGACTCGGGGCTATCTCAAATTAAAGCCGCTGTTGAATCAGGTATTTTGGTACGTCATGAAATCCCTGGTGAACTAAAAGAAATCGATTTAGCTAATGAATTTAGAGACCATTGTTTATCATTTATTAATCCAAAAACAATAGAAAACTTAAAAATTATTGCTGACACTGCAAATGGTATGGGTGGCTACGTTGTTCCGAAAGTTTTCGACAAACTTAATTGCAAAATTGAGATAATGTATGGTGAATTAGATGGTTCTTTCCCGAATCATCCAGCCGACCCTTTGCAAGCAGAGAATTTAAAAGACCTTCAAAACAGAGTTGTCGAAACCAGTTCTGATATTGGTTTAGCTTTTGATGGTGATGCAGATAGAGTATTTCTTGTCGACGACATGGGTCAAACTATGGGCGGCTATTTGACTGTTGCAATGGTTGCACAGTCATTACTAAAGAAATTTCCAGGAGAAACAATTGTTTATAATCTCATTTGTTCAAAAGCTGTCCCAGAGCTAATAGAAAAGTCCGGCGGTATTGCTCATCGTACACGTGTGGGTCATAGTTTTATAAAACAAGTCATGGCTGATACTGGCGCAATATTTGGTGGCGAGCATAGCGGACATTACTATTTCCGCGATAATTATTATGCAGACTCAGGATTGATAGCAGCACTTATGGTCCTTGAATTACTTGCTGAATCGGAAAAAAAACTTTCTGAATTGCGTAAAGAATTTGAACCATATTTTCAAAGTGGCGAGATAAATTCTGTTGTAAAATCTGTGCCAAAAAGTATCGAGAAGGTTACTAAATATTTTTCTAAAAACGAAATCGATAATTTAGATGGGCTAACGATTAACGATGGAAATTGGTGGGCAAATATTCGTCCGAGCAATACTGAACCTCTTGTGCGGCTAAATGTAGAAGCGCATAGTGACGAACTTTGTCGAACAAAAACACGTGAGATTTTAGAGATTATACGAGGCGAACAGTGAGCGACCCGAAATTGCTTACTTCAAATAAATTAGAAGATACTTTACTAGATATAATTGTATGTCCAATTGATAAACAGCCATTAATATATTCCTATATCGACGATATAAATAGTCCGATTCTGGCTAATATTAGAATTAATAGATATTACGAAATAAAAGATTCGATACCTATATTGTTAGAAGAAGAATCTATAGATATTAATAATAATGAAATAGAAATTTTGAAAAGGAACACTATCCGTACTACCGGAAAGTAAATTAAAATAGCCAATAAGATTAGGGTAAAGGAAAAAATGACTGAACAACAAATTATAGATTCAATTGATTATTTTGGGATGGTAAAAGGTCTTCCAGAGCAGTTTATTACTGCATTAGCTTCAGCTGATAAAGTTGATGTTTCACCAATTGATTCATCAAAAATAAAAAATATAATCGTATTAGGGCTTGGTGGTTCAGGTGTTTCTGGCGATGTTGTACAAAGTGTTGTTAGTGATGAATGTTCAATTCCAGTAATTGTATCTAAGCACTATGAGTTACCAGCATTTGTTGATGAATCAACTTTAGTTATAGCTGCTAGTTATTCTGGCGATACAGAAGAAACTTTATCTGCATTTTTACAGGCGCGCGAATGTGGTGCACAAATAATTTGTGTAAGTTCAGGCGGTAAATTAAAGGAATATGCACAGCAATCTGCTTCAATAGTATATTACCCAACTCAACAGAATCTACAACCTCGTGCTGCTTTAGGGGCTATGTCTTCACCAATCTTTACTGCTTTAGATAAATTAGGTATTTATAATGGTGGAATAGAAAAATGCCATCAGGCTGTATCTCAATTAGAAAAACGAAAACAAGAATGTCAAGACTATAACTCGTCTAATGTTGCAACTGATTTAGCAAAGAAAATCGGTTCAACTATTCCTATTTTTTATGGTGGAGATGCACTAGGTGCTGTTGCTGCATATCGTTTTAAATGTGAAGTTAACGAGATTGCTAAATCGCCTGCATATAATCACTATTATCCAGAACTTTGTCATAATGAAATTGTTGGGTATGGTCAGCATGGAGATGTCACAAGGCAACTTTTGACACTTGTTGAATTACGCAATGACTATGAACACCCGCAAACTATTCGTCGTTTTGAAATAACTAGAGACCTTATTCGAGAGACACTCGTGGATGTTTTAGAATTTAGAGCACAAGGAGATAATAAATTTGCCCAGCTCTGTGATACCTTCTATGTAGCATCTTTTACTTCAGTATATATGGCTTTCGACGCTGGTGTTGATCCTGGACCTGTCGACATTATTTGGCAATTAAAAAATGCTCTAGCTTAATTTCCTGTTAAGGTTTAGTATTTTCAACTAATTTATACACATCAAAATAGGGATTAAAGAAAGTGAAAGATGACAAAAGATCCAGACGCTACCGGTGATTCATATTCGGAGTTTGATGATCCATCACGTTATGATATTTTCTTAAAGCGCGATGGGGACCCACGCAATGTAGTCGATAAATATAAAACAATGAAACTCGAATATATAATTGAGGATTTAGAAGCTAATCGCCAAGCATTACATGTAGCAGTGGAAAACTGGGAAAAAGATATTAATCTTGGAACAATAACGCGTTCAGCGAATGCCTATAACGTTTCGGGTTTTCATATTGTTGGTGAAAAAAGGTTCAATCGCCGTGGGGCTATGGCAACATATAGATATATCACAATGCATCATCATGAAACTGTTCAAGATTTAAGAGATTATTGTGATGAGAATGATTTAGTAATGATAGGTATTGATTGTATCGAAGGTTCAGTTCCCATTGAAGATGTTGATCTACCGTCTAACGCCATGTTGTTAATGGGAAATGAAGGCGTTGGTTTAACTGATGAGGCAGTAAAACTATGTGATGTTATTTACGAGATAACTATGTATGGTTCAACAAGGTCTCTTAATTCATCTGTTGCGGCTGGAATAGCTATGTTTCATTGGGCGCAATGTAATATAAAAAGATAAGGTATTAATCCTGCAATTCGCTTAAATTAGCGTTGAGTTTAAAAAGATCTGAAATGAGAAATATGAATGAAATATTAATGGAAAATGATTATAAAGTTGCAGATTTATCTTTAGCCGATTTTGGTCGTAAAGAAATAGAGTTGGCAGAAATCGAAATGCCAGGACTAATGGCATTACGTGAAGAATATGGTCCAAGTCAGCCCCTTAAAGGTGCAAGGGTTGCAGGTTCATTGCATATGACAATACAAACAGCTGTGTTAATAGAAACTCTTATCGATCTTGGCGCACAAGTTCGGTGGGCGAGTTGCAATATTTTTTCTACACAAGACCATGCAGCTGCAGCTATTGTTGTAGGTCGTAGTGGATCAGTGGAGAAACCACAAGGTGCGCCGGTTTTTGCATGGAAGAATGAGACTTTAGAACAATATTGGGAATGCACACAAAGTATGTTGAATTTTGGTCCCGACTATGATGGGCCAACAATGATTCTTGATGATGGTGGAGATGCGACTCTATTAGTTCATAAAGGTGCAAAGTTTGAAAAGGATGGATCTGTTCCTGCACCAAAAGATTCTGATAACCACGAATACAAATTGATATTACAAACTATTTCTAAATCATTAGAGCAAGACCCAACTTTTTATACACGTTGTGCTTCAACTATTAAAGGAGTTAGCGAAGAAACCACTACTGGTGTGCATCGACTTTATCAAATGCATGATAGCAAAGAATTGATGTTTCCTGCTATAAATGTTAATGACTCTGTGACTAAATCAAAATTTGATAATTTATATGGTTGTCGTCATTCATTGATTGATGGGATATGTCGTGCTACTGATGTAATGTTGGCTGGTAAATTGGCTGTAATTTGTGGCTATGGTGATGTAGGAAAAGGTTGTGCGCAGGCCTTAAGAGGACAAGGTACTCGTGTTGTAATTACTGAGATCGACCCAATATGTGCATTACAAGCAGCAATGGAAGGTTATGAAGTTGTTTTACTCGAAGATGTCTTAACAGATGCTGATATTTTCATTACAGCTACAGGCAATACTTCAATTATTAATGAAAACCATATGTTTAAAATGAAGAATAATGCCATTGTAGGAAATATAGGCCACTTTGATAATGAAATAGACATGGCTGGTCTAATTGCTAATGAAGATATCAAAGAGAAGAATATTAAACCACAAGTGGATCAATATGAATTTCCTGATGGCCACAATGTTATTGTTCTCGCTCAAGGACGTTTGCTGAATTTGGGCTGTGCTACTGGACATCCAAGTTTTGTGATGTCGTGTAGTTTTGCAAATCAAGTTCTTGCACAAATAGATTTATATAAAAATGAAGATAAATATGAAATTGGTGTTCACACTTTAAGCAAAGAGCTAGACGAGCATGTTGCTAGGTTACACCTTGACAAATTAGGCGTTCGCTTAACTGAATTGAGTAATGAGCAAGCGGAATATCTAGGGATTAGTAAATCCGGTCCTTTTAAACCTGATCACTATCGATATTAGTAATATATTTGTCACATGTTGATATTAAATTATTGGCATGTCTTCATTGAATATATCTATTAATAAATCGACACTGAATTTAAAAAATTCTTACTTAGATACACATACATGGTTTTTAGATTACAATGATGTTAAATACCTATTATGGAATGCTAAATATAGACAAGAATTTTCCATTTATAATAAGTTTATAAAAAAAATAGCAATACAATTGACTGACTTAGATAATGTCGATTTCATCACAAATGTTCCAACATCGAAACATCACATCACTAAGCGTGGTTTTGACCATGGAGAATATTTGGGAAGAACATTTTCAAAGAATTTAATGCTGACGTATAAAAATTTATTAATACCTGTACATGATATTGATCAAGTCCATAGTAGCGGTGACATGAGGCGAAAACTGCCTAGATATATGTGTAAAAAAAATATATATAATAAAAAAATATTAATCATAGATGATATTGCTACAACTAGAACTTCACTAAATAGGTGCGCTCAAGCACTAAAAGAAAAGGGTGC
>ERZ724516.226-NODE-226-length-36063-cov-7.514830_pt1 | contig 36063 bp, 30 predicted proteins | sample MGYA00376049_ERZ724516 | MGnify/ENA primary metagenome ERZ724516 (study PRJEB28724, sample SAMN07190886) | activated sludge metagenome | isolation source: activated sludge of sewage treatment plant in Hong Hong | place: USA: Christiansburg, Virginia | collected... | reverse complement strand
CGCGATGGTGCCAGCCATCCAGCCGCTATCCTGCCAGGTGGCCAGCAACTCGGGGTTGTCGATGCAACGCTCCAACAGCGCATGGGCCATGCCCTGAACAATCAGCGCGCGTGCGCTGGCGTCGTCCAGCCCGCGCTGGCGGGCGTAGAACAGCGCGTCTTCGGGCAGGGCACCCCAGGTGGCACCATGCGCGGCCTGCACCTTGTCGTGCAGGATTTCAAGGTGCGGACGCAACACCAGCCGGGGTTGGCCTGCCAGGGGAATGCCGGTGAGGCGCTGGCGCACGATCGATTCGTCGGCCCCGTGGGCGATGCGGGTGTGGGCGTTGGCCACCACGCGCGCACTACCGCTGGCCAGGGCGAGGGACTCCACCTGGCTGGTGGTGTGTACCGCGTGGTGCACCGTGTGCACCTGCTGCTCCAGCGCCGTGCCCGCGGCCAGCAACAAGCCAGCGGTGTGGGCTTCTGCCTGGTGGCCTTGCAGGTCCAGCGTGGTGCATTGCAGGTGGTAGGGGCTGCCCGTGGCCATCAGGGCCTGCTCGTAGCGGGCGTGTGGGGCCAGCCGTGCATGCACATGGTGGGCCATGCGGTCTTGCGGGCCGGGCGCGGCGATGCGCAGATGCTGCAACGTAGCGCCGGTGCCAAGGCGGATGTGGGCATACAGGTTTTGCGCCACACCACGGCCGCATTGCGCGGCCTCGCGCTCATGGGTCTCGATGAGTACGCAGCGCACGCCGTCATCCACCTCCAGCACCAACAGGGGGGCTTCTGCCTCGGCGCGTGGCTGGTGGCGCAGTTGCAGCCACACGGTGCTCTGGTCAGGCCCTGTTTTGCCGGGCTTGGCCTGCACGCGCAGGCGCAGGCCCTGGCGGCACAGGGCGCGGTGGGCCCAGGCAAAGGGGGCTGCGTCACCGTCGCCCGGCAGCGGCAGGCCCGCGAACAATTCGGCACGCTGCGTCGGGTCCAGCGCGTCCAGCCAGCGGGCCTGCACACTACCTTGCGGCGCGTTGCCTACCGGGTGCAGCGTCCAGCCCGCACCGGCCAGCGCCGGGGCGTCGCAGCCGGGGGCCGTGCCGTCGGCTGGCCCCTCAAGCCAGCTCTGCAGGCCGGGTGGCGGCAGGTGGCGGAAGGATTCGTTGCGCGGCGCGATCCAGCCCTGCCTATGCAGGTGGTCGCGGGCAGCCAAGGCGTCGGCGCGTGCGGTGTCCATGCTCAGGCCTCCACGGCTTGCGCCGCGTGCGCGTAGCCGGTGCGCGCGATGCCGCGCGCCAGCTCCAGGTTGCCCGATTCGGCGATGCAGCCCTGGTCGAGCCGCAGCACCGTATCGGGCTCCAGTGATTCGATCAGTTGCAGGTAGTGCGACACAACCACAAACGCAGTGCCCTGGGCGCGCAGGTTTTGGACCAGCTGCACCACGGCGCGCACGCCATCGACGTCCATGCCGGAGTCAATCTCGTCGAGCACAGCCAGGCGCGGTTGCAACAGGGCCAGCTGCAGCAGCTCGTTGCGCTTGCGTTCGCCGCCCGAAAAGCCCTCATTGACCGGGCGCCCGAGCATGGCCTCGGGCAGGCCCAACTGGTGCGCGGCCGTGCGCGCGCTGGCCAGAAAGTCAAATGCGTCCAGCGGCACCTGCCCGCGGGCTTCGCGCACCGCGTTGAGTGCGCTTCGGACGAAGAGGTTGTTCTTCACGCCGGGGATGTCAGGCGGCACCTGAAACGACAAGAACAGGCCGGCACGGGCGCGTTCCTGGGCGTTCATAGCCAGCAAATCCTGCCCATCAAATTGGGCCTGGCCGGCGACAACGCGGTAGTTCGGGTGGCCGGCGAGTGCGAGGCCCAGCGTGCTCTTGCCGCTGCCGTTGGCACCCATCAGCACCACCAGGGCACCGGGCGCCACGTCGAGCGAGACCGACTTGAGCACGTTGCGCTCACCCACATCGACGCGCAGGTTGCGCACTTGCAGCAGGGTAGAGGGAGTATTCATGGGGCGTCCTTGATTCAAAATTGATAGCAGTAAACCGTTTATTGACGAGGGCTAGAGGCACGTTTCATTGAGGATCATTCAGCCAACGGCGCCTTCCAGCGACACCGCCAGCAGGGCCTTGGCTTCCAGGGCAAATTCCATGGGCAACTCTTCGAGTACGGCCTGGCAAAAACCGCCGACGATGAGTGCCGTGGCGTCCTGCGGGGCAATGCCGCGCTGCTGGCAGTAGAAGAGCCGCTCCTCCGAGATGCGGGTGGTGGTGGCCTCGTGCTCCACCACGGCATCGTTGCGCGCGGCATCCACATACGGATAGGTGTGGGCTCCACAGTTCGGGCCAATCAGCAGCGAGTCGCATTGTGTGGTGTTGCCCGCGTTGGCGGCCGTTGGGGCCACGCGCACCAGGCCGCGGTAGCTGTTGTGGGCGTGCCCGGCGCTGATGCCTTTGGAGACGATGCGGCTCTTGGTATTGCGCCCCAGGTGGATCATCTTGGTACCGGTGTCGGCCTGCTGGAAGTGGTTGGCCACGGCAATGGAATGGAACTCGCCACTGGAGTCATCCCCGCGCAACACCACACCGGGGTATTTCCAGGTGATGGCCGAACCGGTTTCCACCTGCGTCCAGGCAATGTGCGCGCGCCGGCCCGCGCACAGGCCCCGCTTGGTGACAAAGTTGTATATGCCGCCACGCCCCTGCTCGTCGCCGGGGTACCAGTTTTGTACGGTCGAGTATTTGATGTGGGCGTCGTCGTGCGCCACCAGTTCCACCACGGCCGCGTGCAATTGGTTCTCGTCGCGCTGCGGCGCGGTGCAGCCTTCCAGGTAGCTCACGTGGCTGCCTTCTTCGGCAATGATCAGCGTGCGCTCGAACTGCCCGGTGTTGCGCGCGTTGATGCGAAAGTACGACGACAACTCCATCGGGCAGCGCACACCCTTGGGGATGTAGACAAACGAGCCGTCGGAGAACACCGCAGAATTGAGCGCGGCATAGAAGTTGTCGCCCATCGGCACTACGCTGCCCAGGTAACGTTCGATCAGCTCCGGGTGGTGTTCCACCGCGTGTGAAAACGAACTGAAGACCACGCCGACTTTGGCCAATTGCTCGCGGAATGTGGTGCCAACCGACACGGAGTCAAACACCGCGTCAACCGCCACACCGGCCAGGCGGGCGCGTTCGTGCAGCGGCACACCCAGCTTTTCATAGGTTTCCAGTAGCTTAGGGTCAACTTCGGCCAGGCTCTTGGGTCCGTCCTTGAGCGACTTGGGTGCCGAGTAATAGCATAGGGCCTGAAAGTCGATCGGGTTGATACGCAATTGGGTCCAGTGGGGCGGCTCAAGCGTCTGCCACAGGGCCAAGGCTTTCAGGCGCCACTGCAGTAAGAAGTCGGGCTCGCGCTTGTTGCGCGAGATGGCGCGCACAGTGTCCTCGTCAAGACCTGGTGGCAACGCATCCGATTCGATGTCGGTGACAAAACCATGCCGGTAGGGACCATCCAGAGCCTGGTTCAGGGCGGGTGCTTGTTCGGTCGTTTGCATGGTCTGCCTTTGTTGTGTTCGGAAAGGTGGTGGGTTATTTTTATAAGATATATATATTATGTATCTTTGTGAATTCGAAAAAGCTGATCGTTCGATTTGACCGTTATGGTCGAATGGGTTTTCTGATTTCGGCGCGTCTAATGCATCGCGAATGCAATTCAGCTACCCATCGGTCTTTTCCATGTGGCCGCCGAACCCGGCGCGCATTGCTGACAACACACGGTTGGAAAAACCGGCCTGCCCGCGTGATGTAAAACGCGCGAACAACGCAGCGCCAAGAACATGCGCAGGAACCCCTTCCTCGATGGCCGCCTGGATCGTCCAGCGACCTTCGCCAGAATCCGCTACGTGGCCGCCGTAGGTGTCGAGTTCAGGATTCTTTTGGAAGGCTTCAGCGGTCAAATCGAGCAACCAGGAGCCGATGACGCTGCCGCGCCGCCAGACCTCTGCGATCTCAGGCAAGTTCATGTCAAATTGGTAGAACTCGGGGTGGTGCAGTGGTGTCGTCTCCGCATCTTTGTTGTGCATTTGCTTGCCCACATTGGCGTTGCGCAGAATATTGAAACCCTCGGCGTACGCCGCCATCAGGCCATATTCGATGCCGTTGTGGATCATTTTGACAAAATGACCTGCACCATGCGCACCGCAATGCAGATACCCCTCTTCGGCGTCACCGGGGTTAGCAATTCTGCCCGGGGTGCGCGCTGCCACCGCCATGCCCGGCGCAAGGGACGAAAAAATCGGCCGCAAGCGCACGACGGGTTCAGCTTCACCACCAATCATCAGACAATAGCCGCGATCAATGCCGGCTACGCCACCACTGGTGCCTACATCCAGATAGTGAATGCCTTTGGCCTTCAACTCGACGGCTCGACGCATGTCATCACGGTAATACGAATTGCCGCCATCTATGATGATGTCGTCAGGGGCAAGCAGAGGCACCAGGTCGTTCAACGCATGGTCGACCATAGCCGCTGGAATCATCAGCCAAATGGCGCGTGGCCTTGCCATTTGCGCGACCATTTCCTGCATCGACGCAGCACCGGTGGCACCGTCTTCCTTCAGATTGGTCACTGCTGCCGACTTCGCGTCATAAACGACGCATTCATGGCCTTTGCGCATCAGGCGTTGCGCCATACCGGAACCCATCCGGCCTAAACCAATCATTCCGATCTTCATTTCTGTTCTCCTTTTCCGATACCTGCCGAACTGTGGACGGGCAGTCCACCGGGCGTGTCAATCTTCAGCATTTTCAACCGGGTCATCTCGATGGATGGGGTGGCGTCAGGCCTTTAGGACATCCGCCTGGCTACCTGTGCTAGCCAGCCCAAGGCGAGTAGCGCGGCCGCCGTCACCAGCCAGGCTCCGAGGCGGGCCTGGTCATCAAGCAGGTAGGCGTTGCACAGGCGCAGCGGGCTGTCGATGTACAGCTGCCCCACCACGGCGGTCATGGGAAGCATGTTGCCCAAAAAGAAGCCCTGCACCAGCAGACCCGCGGCTTTCCAGGACAACCGCAGCGCTGCGCCCGCGAGCAGCAGAGCGGTACACTTGGCCGCTTCGAGTGGTGCAGACACCAGCGCCAGATCGAGCACGCGCGGCACCATCAGCACGGCAAGCACGGTGCCTGCACCCACCAGACCGCTAATTCCATAAGCGTTCCAACGCGCGATACGCGAGCGTGCTGCAGGCGACAGGCCAGCGACCAGCAAGGCTCCGACCACCAGCCACAAAGGGAACTGCAGCACCATGTGGCGCCACATGCTGGCGGTGAGCCACTGACGCAGCGCGGGCACCAGCAGTAGCGCCAACACTGCCACGGCCAGTAACATCTGCCGCCGTGGCGTGCAGCGCGAAGCGAACGCCGCCACCAGCGCGCGCCATCTGGGCAAAGGCGGACCGTTCACAGCCGCCCGCCTTTCGCCAAATGCCGCGCATAATCCAGCGCGAGTTGCTGCTCCCCCAGGTCAAACACCCGTACCATGCGACCTTGCGCATCGAACACCAAAAAGGCGGCGTTGTGCTCGTAGTCGCCCACGCCATTGGGAATCACCATCACCCCCAAACGCTGCATCAGCTTCTGTTGCTCGGCAGTGTCTGGCACCCGCACCCAGTTCCACACCGTCGGGTCGGCATCGAGTTTGGACGCGTAGGCTTGCAAAACAGCGGGGGAGTCGTAGGCGCCATCAAAGCTTATGGAAAGCAAGTGCACCATAGGCGACTTGCCTGCGGCGCGGTCGGCCTGCAGCGCGGCTTGGAATTGCTGAAAGCTGCTGCCCAGCGAGAGGCATACCGTCTGGCAGCGGGTATACACAAAGTCGACGAGGGTGATACCGCCGCCCTGCGCCAACAGTGTTGGCAAGCGCTGCGCGGCAATGCCCCAGCCGTCGATGCTCACCGGCGGCACCGGCACGGGTTGTTGCGCGACTTCCAGGCGGCGCGCGCCCTCGGCGGTCCAAACCTCAAAATCGTGGGTCAACCAGCTGGCGCTGACATAGCCGGCCAGCGCCACCAAGCACGCTAGAAAGGCTGTACGCAACATGGCGTTGAACTAGCCCTGGCGTTTCGTCATTCGACCTTGGCAGTCAAGGCCTTGAGCGCTTCACCACCGTCAAACGGCGTTGTCCGCGTGCTGGACTTTCGTTCTTGCTCAAACAAGCTGACCGGCAAAGGCTCCGCCTTGTTGGACCATTCGCTGCGGATGTAGCTGGTCACTGCGGCCAACTCAGGATCGCTTAGTTTTTGGAACGACGGCATGGCACCGCTGTAGTCTGCGCCCGCAACGCTGATCTTGCCGGTTATGCCATGCAGTAAAACGTTAGCTAAAGTACGTGCATCCCCTTGCACCCATTCCGAGCCATCGAGCGGCGGGAACACGCCGGGCAATCCCTTGCCAGTGGCTTGGTGGCAGGCGGCGCACTGCGCCGCAAACACGGCCTTGCCGTCCACCGCAGCCCCCGCAGCGGCGGGCACGGGACCAGACAGGTCTGCGACGGTGCGCCGGTCGCCCAGCTCGGGCGTGCCAAAGGGCTCAGCGGTCAAGATGTACACCACGCCAAACAGCACCATGACCACGGTGATGGCAATGGCTAGCAGCGGCATGGGGCGGATACGCTCTTCCGGCTCGGCGTTTTCGCGCTCTTGCGCTTTGTTGGAGGGATCAATGTCTTGGGTCATAAGGGCTTCGTGCAGTTCAGGACGCTGGCGTTGCTGGGCTGGCCGGCGCAGCCTGCACCGGCGGCGGCAGTACCGGGTAGGTGTGGTTCAGGCCCTGCAGGTATTTCACCAAGTCCAGCGCCTCGGGCCGCGCGACCACCACCTTGCCAAAAGGTGCTTTGTTCGGTGGCAGCTTGACCACGTCATCGTCGGGTTCGGCGGCGTCCTTGACGTCAAAGAGAAAGGGGTAGGACGGCATGATCGAGCCCGGCACATACGCGCGCGGTTGGTAAAGGTGACCCAGCTGCCAATCTTTGCTGGGCTGGCGTGCGCCGATATTGAACAGATCCGGCCCGGTGCGCATGCTGCCCAGCAAGTGCGGCTTATCGTAGTAGTAGTCACCCGGCACCGCGGCCCGGCCCCAGCCGCGCTGCGCGTCCGGCCCGAAGTTGCGGTCCCGTGGCTGCTGGCTGTGGCAATAGACGCAGCCGTTGGCGACGTAGACCTGCCGCCCACGCAGCTCGGCGCTGGTATAGGGCGTGAGCCCTTTGGGCGGCTTGATGTCGCGCACTTGCAAATAGGGCAAGACCACCAGTGCGGCAGTCGCCACCGAGAGGGCGACCATGGCGCCCGCGGCGAGTTTGACTTCATTCTCCATGTGCGAGCTCCAATGCCTTGGTGGGGCGGGTAAACAGGGCTGCGCCGGTACGCGTGGGGCCAAAGCGCAACGCCATGGCCAGGAAATGTCCGGCAAAAACGAGGTGACTGGCCAGCATCAACGAGCCGCCCACACTGCGCCACTGCAGATACGGAATGGTCACAGCCACCGACTCCATGAACGGTTTGGAGGCGTCCAACATGGCCAGACCTTGCAACCAGCCACCGATAGAGAGACCGACGAAGTAAATGCTAATGCCCAACACGGCCAGCCAGAACTGCAAGGTGATGAGGCGCGGATACGGCCACTCCCAGTTCAGCACACGCGGCAACATGAAATAAATAGCGCCAAACAGCACCATGGTTACGAAGGCATATGCACCCAGGTGGGCGTGTGCCACAGTGAAGTGCGTAAAGTGCGCCACCTGGTTCACGCTGCGCAGTGCCTCCAGCGAGCCCTGCAGCGACGACAGCATGTACATGAAGCCGCCAAACATCATGAAGCGCAGTGTGGGCGACTGGCGCGCCAAGTGCATGCGGCCCCACATCGTGCCGGCCATGTTGATGGTGAACGCCGCCACCGGGATGATCATCATCATGCTTTGTACGATGGACAGAGTGATCAGCCAGCCGGGAATCGGGCCGCCAATCAGGTGGTGGCCGCCGACCTGACCGTAGAAGAAGGCTAGCGTCCAAAAGCCCAAAATCGAGAGGTTGTAGGAACGCACTGGTCGCCCGATGATCTTGGGCAAAAAGTAGTAAATGGCGCCCACACTCACCGGCGTGAACCACAATCCCAGCACGTTGTGTCCGTACCACCAGTTGGTAGTGGCCTGTTGTACACCGGTGTGAACACCAGGCAGCTTGCCGACAATGAACAGCAGCGCAATCCACAATAACGCCGCCACCATGTACCAAACGCTAACGTACAGCGACTCCACTTTTCGGTTAACCAGCGTGTAGAGCACAGGGCCGATGATGCAAACAAAGCCGGCCACGATAAAGATGCCGATCTGCCAAGGAATCTCCAGGTATTCCATGCCATCGGTCCAGCCCGAACCAATAGCGCCAATAGCGCTGGCAATGCCAGTATTGATTAGCGCGCCGCCCAACATCACCCACATGGCACCCACCAGTTGCGTGCGCAGTAGGCGCGGTAGCAGCCAGATGATGACGCCCAATGCGGCATTGGTGATCCAGCCATAAAGCACCGCCGTGAGGTGAATAGTGCGAATGCGGCCAAAGGTTTCCCACGCCTCACTGACCAGCAGGTCGGGCATGTGCAGTTTTAGCGACGCGGTGAGACCCGCAAGCGACCCCAGCACAAGCCAGAAGATCGCAAAGGCAATGAACATGAAGACTGGAAAGGCGGTGGAGTGATCCGCCTCAATGCGGTGACGCAACTCGTCCGGGTCTTCCACGTGGTCGCTTTCGCCGGGTTTGGCAATGGCTCCCTGCCAGCGATCCTGCGCGCCGCCCTGCAATGCGGGATCATCTACCCGCCCCAACTCGCCGGGCGCAAAGATGACGGTCGCAGCGCGCGGGTTCTCCACCAACAAGCCCTTGCGCATCGACCAGATGAAGAAGAACAACCCCATGATCGAGAGCAAGAAGGCCCCCAGTAAGCTTAGTATTGCACTGTCCATCTGTGAGCTACCTTTCAACTTGTGCACGGAGGTTGTGCACGGGTCTGTTAATGCATATCTTCATGCCACCCAACAATTTGTGGCCATTAAAATTTCGCGGCGGTCCAAGCCCCATTTTTTGGTGGATTGAAATTTCATTTCGGTACGCTGGACAACCAAATCTCGCAAGGTGCTACTCATGGTGCAAGCTTTTTCAAATTAAAACTTTCGCCACAACCGCACGTACTCCCGACATTGGGATTGTCGAATTGAAAAGCCTGCTTCATGCCGTCATTCACAAAGTCGAGCCGGGCACCGTCAATACTGAGCAGGCTTTTGGCATCGACCACCAGCATGGCGCCCGCATGCTCAAACACATGGTCGTCCGGATTGATGTGCTCGGCGATCGCGTAGGTATACGCCAAGCCGGAGCAGCCTACAGGTTTGACACCCACCCGCAAACCTAAACCTGGACCACTTGAGTGCTTGGCAAGCTGGGAGGCTATTTGGCGCGCAGCCGTATTTGTCAAAGTGATGGCCATAACTTTTTTCTCTAAGGTGTATGTAATATGAATCTTAATCGCTCTAACCTATTTGTGACACGGTGCACACAGGGTCTGGTGATCATCTCTCGCTATACCAATTGCCGCTTCATCCGCTAGCCTTCTGGATATATGCATAGACTGCTATGAATAACGCAGCAATGAAGTGCTGATCGGCAACCCTTATGCTGACGTGGGTAACTGGTTCCAGGGACTACATCAGGTCGAGCCGACTAAAAGATGCCAGTGAATCGGGGCGGGCAAGAGCTTCATGAACCAAGTCGGTGGAGTCAGGAAAGTTATTCAGCGTGCAGTGCTTTGCCATAGGTTGCTGCATTGATGGGTAGCGCGCTTTAGGCGCTACGTAGTAGTCGGTGTTAACGGCGGACTGAACGCGCACAAGTCAGAGCTTGGGCTGAAGAGTTGCTGCAAGTCGCCAGGGTTAGAGGATCAGGTAGCTCTGGATAAATTACTCGCGCGGGGGTGGAGGTCATGCGGTGCCCATAGTTTCAGGACCGGGAACCGTAACAGCGCCAAACCCGCTACGCCTCAGGGCCTAAAACTAGACGAAAACGGCAATGTGGCAGGTTTTTACACGAATCGTACGGATGGGCTCAATATAGATCATAACGTGATATATTAGCGATCTTCCCTATCACGGGCCGCATTCCCACCCATGCCAATTTCGGACCAAGACCCGCTCACCAAAGCCGATTTCGAGGCGCTATCGACCTTTCGCTATCAGCTGCGCCGCTTTGAGCGTTTTTCAGAAGATGCGGTGCAGAGACACGGCATCATGCCGCTGCAATACCTGCTGCTGTTGCATATCAAGGGTTACCCCGGTCGTAATTTCGCCACCATTGGTGAGTTGGCCGAGCGCCTGCAGGCCAAGCCCCATGGCGTAGTCGCCCTGGTCAGCCGCTGTGAGGCGCGCGGGTTCGTGAAGCGCCAGCCCAGTGCCAGTGACCGGCGCCAGGTCGAAGTCCATCTTCTGGCGGAAGGGGAGCGGATCTTGACGCATCTTGCGAGCCTGCACCGCACAGAGCTGCGTTCACTGGCCGACGTGTTCTCTATTCCGACCATCCACCCATTGGACGCCAATGGTGCATAAATACAGTCCGCGCGGAGACTTTGCGGCTAACACGCGCCTGCTGCGCATAACCGCCATTGCGGCGGTGGTGGGTGTATTGAGCACCGTCACGGCGTATTTTTTGCTGCTGTTGATACGGTTTTTTACAAACCTGTTTTTCTTCCAGATGCTGACAACCCAAGTGCAGCCTCCCAGCGCCAATACCTTAGGCCTGTGGGTGATTGTGGTGCCGGTAGCGGGAGGGATGATCATTGGACTCCTGGCCCGCTTTGGCTCTGAGCAGATTCGCGGGCACGGAATCCCAGAGGCTATTGAGGCCATCCTGTTCAAGAAAAGCAAGATGTCGCCCAAGGTCGCGGTGCTTAAGCCCCTGTCATCCGGAATCGCCATTGGCAGCGGTGGCCCATTTGGCGCAGAGGGACCCATCGTCATGACGGGCGGCGCACTCGGCTCGCTGATCGGTCAGTACTTTCACATCAACGGTGCCGAGCGAAAGACCTTGTTGGTGGCCGGTGCAGTGGCGGGGATGACGGCAGTATTTGGCACGCCCATTGCGGCCGTCATGCTGGCGATTGAGTTGTTGTTGTTCGAGCTTCGCCCGCGAAGTTTGTTGCCGGTGGCGATAGCCTGCGCCGTTGCTGGCTTCGTGCGCCCCTTGTTGCTTGACGCCGGTCCCTTGTTTGCGCTGCAAACACCGCCTATCGGTGTGGTGGGATTGTTGTCCTGCGCCGTCGCTGGCCTTGCTGCGGGAGCCCTGTCCTGGGTTTTGTCCAGCGCGCTCTACAAGGTAGAAGACCTTTTTGGCCGGTTGACTATCCACTGGATGTGGTGGCCGGCATTGGGCGGTTTGACGGTCGGCGTAGGCGGCTATTTGCAGCCCCGCGCGCTGGGCGTGGGATACGACGTGATCGGCGACCTGCTGCAGAACCATCTGGCCGTACAGGTCGTGGTCGCCTTGCTGTTGTGCAAGGCGGCGATGTGGGTTGTCGCGCTGGGGTCGGGTACATCGGGCGGCGTGCTGGCCCCGTTGTTGATGATGGGTGCCGGTCTGGGAGTCGTCCTGGGCCCCTGGTTGCCCGGTGGTCACCCGGCTCTGTGGCCGCTGGTCCTCATGGCTGCAACCTTGGGTGGCATGATGCGCGCGCCCATTATGTCGGTGATGTTTGCGCTGGAGTTAACGCACGACGTGCAGGCCCTGCTGCCGCTGCTAACGGCATCCAGCGTGGCCTATGGTTTTACAGTCTTGCTGATGCCGCGCTCCATCCTGACCGAGAAGATCGCCCGGCGTGGCTACCACATTTACCGCGAGTACGGCATCGATCCACTGGAGCGCCACACCGTGCAGGAGGTGATGGCACACGCCGTGGAAACGGTTGCCGCACAGATGTCGGTATGCGATGCCTTGTTCCTCTATTTTGGCGAGCACCAAACCCGCCGAGCCTTTCCCGTTGTCGAAGACGGCGCCTTCCTGGGCATGGTCGATCGCGCATTGCTGTTGGCGCAGCAACAAGGCGGTTTGGTTGAACGGGTCAGCGATCTGTTTGGCGCCAACGTCCCCGTTGTGGCCTTGCCGGGTGAGTCGTGTCGGACGGTCGCGACGCGCATGGCCGTGCATGGGTTGGAGCGCCTGGCCGTGGTGACGGATGCGCGCTCGCGTCGGTTGGTCGGCATTATCAGCCGCAGCGATTTGGTGAAACCTTCGTTTGACTTGTATGCCGAAGAGCAGGAGCACGAAACCGTTCGCCACACTCCGCTGGCCGCCCTGAAGCGGCGGTTCGTGTCGGTGACCGACGCCAGTTCCAACAAGGTCGGCTAGCCTGGTTGCGGTGGGTTCAATCGGTGGGTACATCACGGACGGCTTCGTTCATCGACATACTGCAACGCCTGCTCCAGGTCGGCTATCAGGTCGTCTGGATGCTCAATGCCAATGCTGAGTCGAATCATTCCTTCAGAGATGCCGTTCTGTCGGCGCGCTTCGGGCGATACAAAGCTGTGCGTGGTGCTCGCCGGATGACAGGCCAGACTGTCGACATCACCCAATGAAACCGCCTGCGTAAACAACCGGAGCGCATTGAGCACAGCCGCTGCCGCAGTGCGCTCCCTGCGTTGCAGCTCGAAGGTCACCATGCCCCCAAAGCCGCCTTGCAATAGCCGTAACGCCAATGCATGCTGCGGATGGCTGGCAAGGCCCGGGTAGTGCACTGCCCGCACGGCAGGGTGGTCCGCCAGGAAATGGGCTACCGCCGCCGCTCCGTCGCAGTGCGCCGCCATGCGCAGTGGCAGTGTCTTGATGCCGCGCAAGAACAAAAACGCCTCTTGTGGCGACAGGTTGCCGCCCACGTGCCCGAGACCTGTTTTGCGCACCTGGGCAATGAGCGCAGCTGAACCTGCGACGATGCCGCCTGTCGCATCACCATGTCCGCCCAGGTATTTGGTCATGGAATGCAGCACCAGGTCAATGCCGAATTCCAATGGCCGCGTCAGGCATGGCGTGCAAAAGGTGTTGTCTGCTACCGTGAGCGCACCGTGCGCCCTGGCAATGGCAGCCACTTCGACCAGGTCGTGCAGGCACAGGCCCGGGTTGGTGAGTGTCTCTACCCACACCATGCGGGTGGCGGGTGTCAGTCTGGCCGCCAATCCTGTCTGCGTTGCGTCCACTGCCCGGATGCCAAAGCGCTCGCCCAGCGATCGAAACAAACCTTCTGTGCCGCCATACAAGGGTCCGAGGAATGCAATTTCATCACCGGGTTTCAGCAGGCCCAGCAACACCGACGAGGTGGCTGCCGTGCCGCTGCTGAACGCCACCGCCGCGGATGCGCCTTCGAGGTCGGCCATTTTGGCCTCCAGCGCCGCCACAGTCGGGTTGGCAAAGCGGCTGTAGCGATAACCCGGCGCCTCACCGGCAAAGATAGCGGCACCATGTTCCAGTGTGCCGTAGCCAAACGCAGTTGTCTGATTGATAGGCGTTGCAATTGCACCGGTTCCGGGATCGGGCTGCTGCCCGGCGTGGACGGAGCGGGTGCGAAGATGGGTCATATGAAGTGCCTCGGGGTTCATGCGCAGTCCGCGATGGGAAGTGTCGTGCGGGCTACCGCGCAAATGTGATGTGCAAGGGCAGGGTGGCAAAGCCGGAGGCCGGAAACACCGCATGGGTGGGTGGGTGCTGAGCAACAAGGTCGATACCCGTCGTTCCTTCAAGCAGTGCCTGCACCGCCACCCGCAATTCCATGCGCGCCAGCGGTGCACCAGGGCACACGTGAATGCCGGCACCGTACAGCAGATTGCTGCTTGCATCGCGGTTTGAACGAAACAGTTGGGGAACAGTGAAGGCGCGGCCATCGCGATTGGCCGCCACCCAGTTCAGGGAAATACGCTCGCCGGCTTCAATGGTGCGCCCACCGATCTGAACGCGGCGGGTGGTCACACGCCGGTTCGACAGCAACGGACCGTAGAGCCGCAGTATCTCGTCAATTGCGTTGGGCAGCAGGGCTGGCTGCGTGCGCAATTGGCGCTGTACATCGGCCTGCTCCGCCAGGAACTGGGCGACCACTCCCAGCGCCGCGGAGATCGTGCCGATCTCACCGACCGTCCAATTGCGCAAGGCGCTGACAATCTCTTCATCGTTGAGCGGCCGACCCTTGACCTGTTGGCAGGCCAGACTGGCCGTGACGTCCTGCTCGCCATGAACACCAGCGGTGCGGCGGGCCTGTAGCAAACCCGTGACATATCCCGCAAACTCATGGGCGATATCGGCCATGGCGGATCGGTCCTGGGCAAAGATGGCGGCCTGATTCTTTTGTGCCCAAAGGCGCAAGGGCTCGTGCATGCTGGCTGGCCAGCCGAGAAAGGCGCATTGCACCCGAACCGCGAAGGGGTGCGCAAAATCGCTAATCAGATCGAACTCCGTGCGTGCGTGGAGGGAGCGCACCAGTTCGGTGGCGAGGCCGCGGCATTGCGGCTCGAACGCCTCCATGGCCTGTGGCGCGAAATAGGGCTCAATCAGCCGACGGTAGTGACCGTGATTGGGAGGGTCCATGCCGTTTGGAACCGACAGATTGCAGGACACCTCGCTGCTGAAAGTGTCGGGGTCATGGAGGACGCGCATGACGTCCTCATGGCGAAACAGTGACCACCCCAGCAAATCACTGTACGCGACCGGACAGCGCTCACGCATCTCATCAAAGGCGGTGCGCTGATCGCGCAGTACCGCGGTAGACTTGGGATCCCAGTCCTGGGGGTGCGAATGACCCATGGTTAACCTCTTTCAGGAAACAAAACTGCCCAGCTGCCCAGCTCACCGGCCAGCAAATCAAGCTCCCAGCAGCATGGCTTTTCACAGGCTTGCGCGTCGAGTTGCCGTGCCATGGCGCCAGCGGCCGGAGAAAAGTAGGCCACCACCTCGCATTGCAGGCGTCCGTCCATTTCGTGCCGTGTAAAAACAGCCATGTCTGCAGGGCGACCCGCAGCAGCAAACAGTGCCAGAAAAATATCCTGGATATGCTCTTTCGGTGCGTGAGCCAGAACCCCATCACCGAGTTGTTTTGAGAACCATGTGTGCATGCGATTCAGTGGTGCTTCGCGCCTTGCGTTACAGGCTTTATTTCCACCACGAAATTACTGTCAAACAACGGGTTTTCATTGACCCCGCTTTTTGCATAACCTCGCGGGTTGCACACGACCCGCGTCCCGTGGAGCATGTAGTCAAAACTGTCATGGGTATGACCGTGTACCCACAACTGGGTGTGCTCTCCGTCAACGAGATGCCGCAGATCGGACACAAAGCAGCCATTCAGCAGTGAGCCGGAAAACCGTGAATGGATGCTCATGCGCGAAGGTGCGTGGTGTGTGATCACGACCGTCGGCCCCGCGTGGGGCTCGTCCAGCCGTTCTTCAAGCCAGTGTGCGTTGGCGCGACACAGGGCGGCTGCGTCATCGGGCGTGAAGAGTCTGGAGTCGGGCTCTTCCACATGGATCGCGCTGAAATCACGCATGAAGCGTTGCGCTTCCTGCATGGCCCGCGCGCGCTTCTCGCCATCACCCCACAGCATGAAGTCCGTCCATAGCGTGGTCCCCAGAAACCGCACGCCGTTGATGACGACTTGGTCGTTATCCAGCACGTGAATATTCGTTCCGTAGCACAGTCGTTTGAGCGTTCCTGTGGCTCCCACGATGCTGTCTCCGTAAAACTCGTGGTTTCCGGCAACGTAGAGCACCGGTCTGGCAAACTCCAAGGCCCAGGAAACCGCCTCTTTCGGCCGGGCAATGTCACCCGCGAGGATGACGACATCCGCATCATTGCGGGGTACCGCCATTGCATCGCGACTGAGGTGCAGATCAGACAGGATATTGAGTTTCATAGGGGGGCAACCGCCGCTTACACAGCGGACTTGGGAGAATCTCTCCCAGTTTATCCTTTTATGTCACGATGTGATGTAGTTGAGCTAAAAGATATTTCTTTGCCTACATCCTGTGTTGGCATCAGCGCTTGAGTTGGAGAGCGTTCAAAAGTCTGGGGTCGGCGCACAATTCGTTGGTGGTAACACTGAGTGGCCGGTTATCAATTTCCTTGGCGCCGGCGGATGGCAGCTTTGCCAAACAGCGGACGTCAGGAATGGGCACGTTTGAGTCGCTGGCTCCTGTCAGGTTTCGAGCAGTTCCACTAGGGAAATTTCGAAATCCGGATAGCCGCCAGTAGTGAGTGTCGGCAGAAGGCCCAGCACTGTTGCCACTTCGGACATTGACTGACCCTGAAGGCATGACCTCTACGGTGATACACGGCTTCGTTTCAATGTATTTGTTTTGCCCGGATGTCCAAAGTTAATCACTCTTCAACAAATGGAGTTCACATGAGGGACACATCCATCGTTTCCACGAAGGCCCCGTGGACTATGGGGAAAATCGTCGGGCAATAGGTCCCATTGAAGCTCAAGGACATCTTGGCGATTCGAATCCGACTGCAACTTGTCATCGACTGCGGGCCCTAGCCTTGATCGAACAATGGCTTGGATAGCAAACTGAGGGCCTGAGATCTTGTCCGACTACGCGTCAAGGACATCTCCCACGGTATAGCGATATCGCTGTCTGTTCAATCGTCAGCCGCACTAAAATCATCGATGGAAGCGCGGGCATAGTCCCGGCTACAACAATAACGAGGCTCAAGTGCCGCTACCACCAGCATTACCAAAAATACCAAGAGATTTGCGGCCCAGCAGCGACCGGATCGTCATTGGCATGGTCGCCGTCTTTTTGCTCTGCGTTTGGGGATTTGTGGTGTTTTGGTCCCTCTGGGAGCGGGCCAGCATCCTTGCGTCTAACGACGTCAAGTTGCAGCTTCTGAACAATGCCGTTCAACAGCAAACCAAAGGGCTTTTCATACAAGCCGAAACGAGCCTTGTCGTCGCAAGGCAATGGATGGAGCAGCATCCAGACAAAGACCCCGGTAAGACAAATGACTTCATCGAGCTTGTGGAGATGTTGCGCCAGAAGTCCGCTGGCCTGATCGACATCCGCATGGTGACGAAAAACGGCATCCTGCGCTACGTCCCCGATCGGGGGCAAACCAATTACATCAAAGTTGACGACAGGGACTACTTTCGCGCCCAGTTGGACCCGCGAACCCGCGGTTTGTTCTTCGCCAACCCGCTGGTCAGTCGCGTCACTGGCAAATGGGGGATACCGGTCTCTTTGCCAGTAGAAGGCGCAGGCGGCAATATCGGAGTGATCTTCGCTGCCATTGAGCTTGACAGGATTGCCATGTCGTTCGAAGGCCAGCGTGTCAAACCGTCTGGGGCGATTTCTATCATGCGTAGTGATGGAATACTGTTGTTTCGGACACCCATGGTTGAGGGGGCAATTGGAACGTCCGTCGCGCAAAGCCCGGGCTGGCGAGACCACTTGGGCGCCAAATCGCAGGGTACTTATATTACTGACAAGAGCTCGGTGGACGGGTTGCAACGCATGGTTTCCTTTGTCAAGGTGTCCGGGTATCCGCTACTGACCGCGGTCACCCAGGGGACGCGCGACGTGCTGTATCCCTGGGCTGTGCACACCAGCATTCTTACCGCAGTTGTCGGACTGATTTCGGCATTCGCATTGGGCATCGGTTGGATACTCTTGCGCGCGATGGCATCCGAGAACACCGTCAAGCAAGAATTGGAGCATCTGATGCTCACAGATTCACTCACGAACATGGGCAACCGGAGATTCTTGACACGCCGTCTTGATGAGGAAGTGACCCGCGCACAGCGTTACGGGCGCGCATTGACCGCAGTCTTCTTTGATCTTGATCATTTTAAAAATATCAATGACAAATACGGACACCCAGTAGGCGATGTCGTGTTGCAGCGTGTGGCGCAATGCCTGAGTTCAAATATTCGATCCAGTGACCTCATCGCCCGATTTGGGGGCGAAGAATTCGTTGTCCTGCTTACCGAAACCGCAATAGATGATGCCTTGGGGCAGGTTGAGAGAATGCGCGAAGCGGTAGCGAAGCTGGAGATCGAAGCAGCCCCAGTCCAGATACGCGTCAGTGCCGGATTGGCCCAGTGGATGGATTCTGAAACCGGGGATTCATTGCTGCAGCGCAGTGATCGTGCTCTCTACAAGGCCAAGTCAGAGGGGCGCAACCGGGCTTGTCTGGATTTGCCAAAGACCCAATGATTAGCAGCACTTTTTTGAAGGAACCATATGGCTGATATGGAAGGCGCAGGCCTGAAGGTTCTGATTGTGGACGATTCAGCTTCAGTGCGGGGCCTGATACGTGTCCTGCTGGCTGAACAGAGATATGAAATTGTGGGGCAGTTGGCCAGCGGCGGCGATGTGCTGCGCACGATTGTGCAGGTTAGCCCGGACATTGTGTGTCTTGACTACCATTTGCCGGACATTGACGGACTGGAACTCCTGCGCCAAATCAAGGGGGCGCACCCGGTGGTTTCCGTGGTGCTCATCACGGGCGACACCGACGAAGATCTGGAAGAAATTGCAGCCGAGGCCGGTGCTGCAGGTTTTATCGCCAAACCGTTTACTCCGGCAAAAGTCATCGCGGAACTGCAACAAGTTGTGCGTGCACGCAGGTTATTGTCAAAAATGCAGTTTGGTGTGGTCGACAGCAGCCGTGTGTCGTGGCGTGCCCGCGCAGTGATCGCAGATGACAGCGCCACTATGCGTACCTTGCTTTCGGCAATTCTTGGCATTGCGGATATTGAAGTGGTGGGCGAGGCGCGCAACGGCAAGCAGGCTGTGGATATGGTGCAGCAACATCAACCTGAATTGGTGTGCCTGGATTGGCACATGCCGCTCATGAGTGGCATTGACGCATTGCGCACCATCAAACACAACAATGCCAACACTGTCGCCTTGATGATTACCGGACGGGCTACGCGAGAGTCCATTCTTGAAGCCACCCAAGCTGGTGCGGCTGGCTATATCCTCAAGCCATTTCATCCTGACAGGGTGCTGGCGGCCATCGATAAAGTTCTGAAGGCTTCATAGCGCCTTAGCCCTAAATGTTGCGGCAATTGATGCACTGTGGTGGAAATAGCAACGGGGCTATAGGGAATGCATTTACTGCTCGCGCGCGATTGGCCAAATAGACGGCTCAAGGGCTTCCCCGATCTGCGCTCACAACCAACAACTTACCGAGCTTCACGGGGTACTTCGAACGTCCGCTATGGGCGCGTTTGAGCTGCAAGTCCCTGTCGTGTTTCGAGCAAGTCCACTTGGCAAATTTCGACAACCATATAGCTGACATTCGTGAGTGTCTGCAACTGGCGGAGGATTCAACCGGTCGATGCAATACATTCGCTGAGCATTTCAGCAAGCTTGATGTTGCCGCTAGGCGGGGCACAGTTCAAATTTTGGAGAAAAAAGCTCAAAGCCGAACTGCAAATCGACACTTGACGTGGGCCGGCGGGCGGCAACTGCCAAGATTCAGCGCTGTGGTGCCGAATGGTTTCATGGGTGGCTATTGGGCCCGTTGCAAGAACTCCAGGAACTGCATTTCCGGCACCAGCAGCCCGCCAGTACTCCACACCACGTGGCTGGCACCCTGGCATGCCAACGCCGGTGCGCCAGCGGCAATCTCCAGTGGCCCGCTGAACCCTGCTGCTGCAGACGGCTCCAAGCGCAGCCCTTCGGTGGCATGGGCCAGCACAAGGTGCTCGTATAGAGTTTGGTCCTGCACCGTGAAGATGCCGGCCACCAGGGTGCGCATGGCCTGGGCTGCCAGCAAGGACGCACGCGGCACGGCCAGACCGTCGGCCTCGGTCCGGTTGCTCAGCCCATGGTCATAGACCGACGGATGGCTGCCGGCGGGCGCCAGCATCTGCGCCAGAAAGCACGGCGACTGCACAGGCTCGGCGAAGAAGCAGTGCACATGCTCACCAAACAGCTGGTGCAGGCCCCAGGCGATGCCGGACGGTGCGCCGCCCACGCCACAGGGCAGGTAGACCAGCAGCGGGTGCTCGGCATCCACTGCCACGCCCTGTGCGGCCAACTGGTCGCGCAGGTGCAGGGCCGCTGCGCTGTAGCCGATGAAGAGTGACAGCGAGCGTTCGTCATCGACAAAATGGCAGAGTGGGTCTGCCTGCGCGCGCTGGCGGCCCGTGGCCACGGCCTGCTCGTAATCTCCGGCGTGCTCTACCACCTCGACACCGCTGCGCCGCAGTCGCTCTTTCTTCCACGCCTTGGCGTCAATTGACATGTGGACGACCGCTCTAAAGCCCAGAGCGGCGGCCAGCACGCCAATGGCCATGCCCAGGTTGCCGGTGGACCCGACGGCCACCTGGTGCCGCCCCAGCATGGCCCGCGCGGCGGGGTTTTCCAGCGTCCGGTAGTCGGCCCCAGCCGTCAACAGGCCGTGCTGCAGGGCCAGACGCTCGGTCAGCTCCAGCACCTCGTGAAAGCCGCCACGGGCCTTGATCGATCCGGCAACCGGCAGGCTGTGGTCGGCCTTGACCCAGAGCCGACCCTGCACCAGCGGCAGGCCCAGGGCCTCTTGCATGGCTGGCACGGGCAGCAGGGCAGACTCTATGCGGCCCTGCGTGGCTGCCAGTTCGGGAAACAGCTGCGCCAGCAACGGCGCAAAGCGCGTGAACCGGGCCTGCGCAGCCTGCATATCCGCCAGCGCCAGACGCGTGTCACCCACCACCGTGGGTGCAGCACCCTGGGCGGCACGCCAGGGGTTGATCCACAACTGGGGTGTTGCAGAACCCAGTCTGGCGAGAATGTTGTATGAAGAAATGGCCTCTAGCCCTCGTGAAATATAGCGATATAGCTATCAAATATGTAGCTATTCGGCAGGCAAGTCGGTGGCCGCCTGAATCGCCTTGCCGACTGCGACCCACACGCACTCACCGTTCTTGCGTTTGATATGGAGCACGGCATTGCGCGCGTGGCCGGCGATGTGGCGTGTCACCACATCCATGACCCAACCGTGCGTGATGACCAGCACGCGCTCGCCGCGGTGGCGGTTGCCAATGTCTTCGATGGCTTCAATCACGCGGTCGGCAAACTCATCCATGGACTCGCCGCCGACAAACTCGGCGGCAGGGTTTCGCCGCAGAATCTGTTCCAGCAGTGCAGGGTTGAGTTCGGCCAGCTCGTTTTTGGGAACACCTTGAACGGCGCCAAAGTGTTTTTCGCGCAGACCCTCATGCGCGGACGGCGCCGGCAGGTGCAGCGCCTGCGCCACGATCCGCGCGGTCTCCAGCGCCCGGGCCAGCGGGCTGGTCCACACGGCCGCAAAGTTCTCGCTGACCAGGCTGGCTGCCAGCGCGACCGCTTGCTCGCGTCCGAGCGCGTTGATCGGCACATCCAGCCAGCCCTGCAAAACGCCGCGCCGGTTCCAGTCGGTCTCTCCGTGGCGGGCTATACAGATCTGGGCGGGAGTCATGCGTTCAGCACGGGCAATGGTTGTTCAGTGGCCTCCCCCCAAGTATGCAGCCTTTACCGCCGGATCGTCTCGCAGCTTACTGGCCTCGCCGTGCACCGAAATGCGCCCGTTTTCCAGCACATAGCCATAGTCGGCCACTTTCAGCGCCGCCGCCGCAAACTGTTCGACCAGCAGCATGGTCACGCCACGGGATTTCAGGTCGCCGATGATGCGGAAAACCTCCTCCACCAGAATCGGCGCCAGCCCCATGGAGGGCTCGTCCAGCAACACGATCTCGGGGTTGAGCATCACGGCCCGCGCCATGGCCAGCATTTGCTGTTCGCCGCCGGACAGCGTGCCGGCCAACTGGTTGCGCCGCTCTTTCAGGCGGGGAAACAGCTCCATGGCCCGTTCCAGATCACCCGGTACATCGCCCTTGGGACGGCTGCCCGTCAAGCGGGGGAATGCGCCCAGAATCAGGTTGTCGGTCACCGTCATCGTGGCGAACACGCGCCGCCCCTCGGGCGAATGCGCCAGGCCCTGCTTGGCGATGGCATACGACTCCAGCCCGTCTACCCGTTTGCCGTGCAGGCTGATCTCGCCAGCCGTGGGCTTGATCATGCCGGAGATGGCGCGCATGGTGGTGGTCTTGCCCGCGCCGTTGGAGCCGATCAGGGTGACGACTTTTCCCTTGGGCACGTCCATGGAAATCCCGTGGAGTACCTGTACCTTGCCATAGCCGGCTTCCAGATTTTTGATGTGCAACATGGTGTGTTCCGCGTCCTTATGCCGCCGTGCCACCGAGGTAAGCCTCGATGACTTTTTCATCTGCCTGCACTTCGGCCGGCTTGCCTTCGGCAATCTTCTGGCCGAAGTCCAGCACCGAGACCGAGTCGCAAATGCCCATGACCACATCCATGTGGTGCTCGATCAGGATCACGGTTATGCCGTGGTCGCGGATCTTGCGGATGATGGTGACCAGCTCCTTGATGTCGGGTGCGGTCAGGCCGGCGGCGGGCTCGTCGAGTAACAACAGTTGCGGGTCTAGTGCCAGCGCACGGGCAATTTCCAGCAGGCGCTGTTTGCCATAGGGCAGGTTGCGGGCCTCTTCATGGGCCAGCCCGGTCAGACCGACAAAATTGATCAGGCCCAGGCCACGCTCTACCGACGCGTCTTCCTCGCGCCGGTAGCGCGGGGTGTGCAGCGATACGTCGACGATATTGCTGGCAAAGCTGTGGTGCAGTCCCACCTGGATGTTCTGCAAGGCGGTCATCTCGCCAAAGAGCTGCACGTTCTGGAAGGTGCGCGCTATGCCGGACAGTGCGATGTCGGACGAGGTGCGCCCGACCACCGAGCGGCCCGCAAATTCGATGCTGCCGGCCGTGGGCACGTAGATGCCGGTCAGCACATTCATCATCGTGCTCTTGCCAGAGCCGTTGGGCCCAATCAGACCGTGGATGGTGCCGCGCTTGACGTGCAGGTCCACCAGGTTGATGGCCTTGAGTCCGCCAAACTGCATTAGCACGCCCTTGGCCGTCAACAGGTCATGACCGGCCTCAACGTGGCCAGTGTTGGCGGCCACCATGATGGCGTCTTTGGATCGGTCAATGGTGCGGAACGCATGGTCTTCAGCGGAGCCACCTTTGCGTGCAAACAGGTTGCGCACAAAGCCCACAATGCCGTCCTGCAGGTAATACACCACAAACAAAATCATCAGTCCAAAGATGGAGAGGCGCCAGTCGGTGATGGACTGCAACCAGAAAGAGAAAGCGGCCAGCGCCATCGTGCCTACCACCGGCACCGCCATCGCCCTGGGTGTGGTCATCTTCCTGGCGATGCCAATGCCTCCACCGAGGATCATCAGCACGGCCAGCGTGGACGCAACGATGCGAAACAGCTCCAGGTCATCCAGCAGCTTGGGCAGAATCACAATGATGGCTGCGCCCAGCAGGGCACCCGAGCGGGTCTTGCGCCCGCCCATGATGACGGCCAGCAGGAACAGCACGGTGAGCTCAAAGTTGTAGGTGTTGGGCGAGATGTACTGCTCGGAGTACGCGTACAGGCACCCGGCCAGGCCGGCATAGCCCGCGCTGATGACGAAGGCAAACACCTTGTACTGGTAAACCGAAACGCCCATGCAGTCGGACGCCACCGGGCTGCCGCGCAAGGCTTCAAACGCACGGCCGTATTGCGATTTCAGGATGCGGTCTGCTACCACGAGCGAGATCACCATCAGCGCAAACACCAGCCAGTAAAACCCGTTTTCATTGAGCTGCATGCCCGCCACCGACGGCTTGGGTATCTTGATGCCCAGCGGGCCCTCAGTCAGAAAATCCATCTCGTTGATCAGGATTTGCACGATGGTGCCAAACGCCAGCGTCACCATGGCCAGGTAGGGGCCAGACACCCGCAAGGCGGGCAGGGCGAGCAGGGCACCAAACCCGGCCGTGACGGCAACGCTGGCCGGAATGATGACCCACAGCGGCGCTCCGAGCTTGATGAATAACACGCCGGCGGTGTACGAGCCCACGCCAAACAGGCCGGCGTGCCCCAATGAAACTTGACCGGTGTAGCCCACCACAATGTCCAGGCCAAACAGCAGAATGGCGTAGATCATGATCGTGCCGATCATGTGGATGTAATAGGGGTTGTGGGTGAACAGCGGCGCGCAGGCCAGCACGGTCAGGCCGGCCACCGCAGTGAAAAACGACTTGCGGTTCATGCTCAGACTTTCTTGATCGCGGTTTTGCCAAACAGCCCGGAAGGCTTGAACGCCAGCACCAGCAACAGCAGCACCAGGCCCGGCACATCCTTGTAGCCGGTGGAAATATAGAAGCCGGTCGTGGTCTCGGCCACACCCAAAATAATGCCGCCCACAATGATGCCCAGGCCGCTGGTGAGGCCGCCAATGATGGCCACGGCAAAGGCCTTGAGACCCAGCACGGCGCCCATGGTGGCGCCGGTGAGTGTGAGGGGCGCAATCAGCGCTCCGGCAAACCCGGCGGTGGCCGAGGACAGCGCATACGAGAAGGTGATGACCAGGCCGGTATTGATGCCCATCAGCTTGGCCGCGTCACGGTCGTTGAAGGTGGCTACCACGGCCTTGCCGTAAATGGTTTTGCGGTTGAAAAACTCCACCGCCAGCATCATCAGCACGGCACCCACCACCACCAGAATTTCCATGGGCAGCACGTTGGCGCCAAAAACTTGAATGGGCGATTCGGGCAGGGGCGAAGGAAACTTCAGGTCATCACGGCCCCAGACGTTTTCGGCCACGTTCTTGAAGATGATCCCCAACGCGATGGTGGACATGATCCAGCCGAATTCGCTTTTGATCTTGATGGCGGGACGTACGCCAATGCGCTCCACTACGGCGCCCTGCAGCAGGCCGAACACAATCACCAGTGGCAACATCAGCCAGTAGTTGACGCCCATGTTCACCAGCGTCAGGCCTACCATGGCGCCCAGCATGAGCGCATCACCCTGGCCAAAGTTCAGCGTGTCCGAGGTCTGGAACGTCAACTGGTAGCCAAACGCGATGACCGCGTAAATCATGCCCAGTGCGATGCCGCTGTAAATCAGTTGAAGCAGGATTTCCATAAATTTCACTCGCCAAATACAAACCAAATAAAGGGCGCCTCGCTACTGCGAGGGCCCCACTGTCCCACTACTTCTTGATGGCCAGGGCGCCCTTGGCATTGACATCCTTGACGCGCACTTCCGACGCTTTCTTCAGGTCTGCTTCGTATGCATAGACCACGCGCTGGCCCTTGACTTCGCCAATCACCGGGATGTTGGCGGTGATGGCATCGTGGTCCTTGGCGGTGAAGGGTTTGTTGTAAGTGGTCACCACGCCGTCCACCGGCGTCTTCAGGTCTTCCAGTGCGGCCCGGATCTTGGAACCATCCACCGAGTTGGCCTGCTTGATGGCAGCGGCCAGCAGGTAGACCGAGTCGTAGCCCTGCGCAGCAGACACTGGCGAATCGATGCGCGCATTCTTGGGGTTGAACGTCTTCAGGTAGGCAATGATGAAGGACTGGCGCTTGGGTGTGGTGGGCTCCTGGATAAAGGTTTGTGGCATGCGCGCACCCTCGCCGCCGGGGCCTGCGTTGTCAATGAAATTGGCCATGGACAGGGTCCAACTGCCCACCATGGGCACCTTCCAGCCCAGCTTGGTCATGCCGTTGGCGATCTGCGCCAGTTCAGGCCCGATGGCATACGTCAACACCGCTTCGGCGCCAGCGGCCTTGGCCTTGAGCAGCTGGGGTGTCATGTCTACATCCTTGATGTTGAACTTCTCCACGGCAACCGCCTTGATGCCTTTCAACTCCAGGGCCTTCTCCAGGTCGGCACGGCCCAGTTGGCCGTAGTTGGTGGAATCGGCCAGGATGGCGACTTTCTTGAAGTTGCGGCGGGTGATGGCTTCTTCCACCATCATTGGCGCCTGGATGCTGTCGTGTGCCGCGTTGCGGAAGATGTAGTTCTCGGGCTGGTCGTCAAACTGGTGGGTGATGACGGACGCGGTGGCCACGTTGTTCATGACCGGAATCTTGGCTTCCTGGTAGAAGCGTTGCGCCGCCAGTGCCACGCCGCTGTTGATGAAGCCCACGGTGGCAGCGACCTTTTCCTTGTTGATCATCTCCTGGGCGATCTGCACACCGCGCTCGTTCTTGGCTTCGTCATCGCGCTCGATGATTTGCAGCTGGCGACCGATCACGCCGCCGGACTTGTTGATCTCGTCCACCGCCAGCCGCACGCCGTCGCGCATGCTGACCCCCATGGAGGACGAGCCGCCGGTGAACGGGCCCGACACGCCGATCTTGATGGTGTCAGCCGCAGCCGCCAAGCCAGACAGGGTGAACAGCGCCGAAGCCAATGCCACCTGGGAAGCCAATTTTGTAAAACGATTTGTCATGTTGTCTCCTGATAATTAATAAATATCCACTCTTGCTCGTCACTCAATCCAGGGTTACGCCTGCATCCTTCACCACCTTGCCCAGACGCACCGTGTCGCGTTTGATCAGTTCGCCAAACTGGGCGGCGGTACCTCCCACGACGGGCGTTCCCAGGGCTTCCCATTTCTTGTGGAAATCGGGGTTGTTGAAGATGGCGTTCAGCGTCTGGTTGAGTTTGTCGATCACAGCCGCGGGCGTTCCAGCGCGCACCGCAATGCCGTGCCAGCCCGTGAACTCGTAGCCCGGTACACCGGCCTCGGCCATGGTGGGCACATTGGGCAATGCCGGGCTGCGTTTGGCCGACGTGACCGCCAGCGCCGTGAGCTTGCCGGCCTGGATGTAGGGCAGGGAACTGCCCAGCACGTCAAACATGACATTGACCTGTCCGCCCAGCAAGTCGTTCAACGCCGGGCCCGCGCCGCGGTAGGGGATGTGGGCCACGCTGATCTCCATCTGGGTGTTGAACATCTCACCGGCCAGATGCTGCGGCGTGCCGTTGCCCGCAGACGCAAAACTCAACTCCGTTTTCTTGGACTTTGCCAGTGCCACAAACTCCTTGACGGTGCTCACACCCAGTTTGGGGTGGACTTCCAGCACCAGGGGGAAGGACGAAATCTGGATCACGGGCGCGAGATCGGTCAGCGGGTTGAACGGCATGCTCTTGTACAGCGTGGAGTTGACCGCCATGGGGCCGCTGGCGGCCAGCAACAGGGTGTGGCCATCGGCGGGCGCCTGCTTGGCAACTTCGGCACTGCCCACGTTGCCGCCCGCGCCGCCCTTGTTGTCGACGATGACGCTGACGCCCAATCGGGTCTGCAACTCGGTTTGCAGCAGGCGGGCCATCAGGTCGGTGGGGCCACCCGGCGGGTAGGGCACGACAAAACGGATGGTCTTGCTGGGATAGGTGTCCTGGGCATGGCCTGCTACGGGCATCCATGCTGCCAGCGCCAGGCAGGCGCTTGCCAACGCGGTGGTCCGGGTCCATGTTCTGTGGTGCATGCTTTTGTCTCCGTCTGTGTTCTGTTAATTCGCACCAAACCATTGGCGAATGGTGCTGGCATCCGCCAGCGGGCGCCCCAGGCAACGTGCTGCGTCCGCAGCTTGCAGGACCAGGGCCGTGTTGTCTGGCGCAGTCTGGTCGTTCTTGAGCTTGAGGTTGTTCTCGAACCCCACCCGCACGTGCCCACCCATAGCGGCAGCAGCCGTAACGCAGGCGTGCTCCGTGGCACCAAAGGCGCAGACGGCCCATGGCTCGGGTCCTTGGTGCTCGCACAGAAATGGCAGCAAATCCTTGGGGTCTGAGGTTTGGCCTGCGCTGTAGCGGCCCAGTACGAAGAGCAAGAACCACGGCGCGTCGGGAATCACGCCGCGTTGGCGCAGTGCGCGCCAGCGTTGCAGGTCGACTGCGTCATAGATGATGATCTGCGTCATCACCCGTTCATGTGCCAGCCAGCCAAAAAAATCTGACAAGCCGCTCTCGCCCACGGCGGGTTGATCGAGTTCGCGCAAGCCAACGGACACTGCTTCCGGGCGCACGGCCCGCACCATGGCCATTTGCTGCGGTGCCTGGTAGATGCGCGCGGCCTCACTGGTGATTTGCAGCACCATGGCGTCGCCGACGGCCGCTTTCACCACCTGCAACGCGTCCCGGTATCCCGCTACGTCAAGGCTGTGGCGCCCCTGCGCGTCGCGGATATGCAGGTGCAGCATGGCGGCGCCGGCATCCAGACACTGTTTGGCCACCGCGGCCAGCGATTGGGCGGTGACCGGCAATGCCGGGTGTTCGTCGGTCTGCTTGTACGCACCGTTGGGCGCGACGGTAACGATGAGTGGGGTTTGCATGGCTAGCTTTGCTCAGGCAGCGCGGTCCAGCGGCGGCAATGCGTCGGCCAGCAACAGCAGTCCTTGCCGCAGCAGCTGGTCGTATCGTGCACGCTCGGTCTTGCGCGCGTCTTCCGGCCAGTCGTAAAAGCCGCCGCCAGTCTTCATGCCCAGGCGTCCCACGGCCACGCGGTCCCGCAGGGCGCGCGCCGGGGTGCTGTCATTGCACAAGCTGGGGTAAATGGTGGCGGCGGCCGCGCAGTGCACGTCCAGCCCGGCGTGGTCACGCTGCAAAACGGGTCCCGCCGCCAGAAAACGGAAGCCAAATCCAAAGCGCACGGCGTTGTCCACGTCTTCTGCAGTTGCCACACCATCGTCTATCAGCGCGAAGGCTTCGCGCGCCAATGCATGCTGCAGGCGGTTGGCCAGAAAGCCAGGGCGGTCCTTGCGAACCAGCACCGGCACGCTGCCACAGCCTCGCATGTAGCTACACAGGCGCTGCGCGGTTGTCTCGTCCGTTTGCGACCCCATCACCACTTCAACCAGCGGCACCAGATGGGCGGGCATGAAAAAGTGCAGACCCAGCATGCGCTGCTGGCTGGACAGATCGCCGGCAATGCTGCTGATGGGAAAGCTGGAGCTATTGCTGGTCAAGACTGCGTGCGCGGGGGCCAGTTCAACCAGCTGTTGAAACAAACCCTGCTTGGCAGCGAGCACCTCCGGGATGCACTCGACCACCAGGTCCACGCTGGCCCAGTCAATGTCTGTCAATGTAGACATTGAAAAAACGTTGTGGGAACGGACTTCCATTCCCTGCTGCGCCAAACCGACGCGTGCATGCTCTGCCAGCCGTGCACGCTTGTCGGGCGAGGGGTCAACCACGACCACGCGCGCACCGCCGCGCGCCAGGACGATGGCCACGTCAGCGCCCATGGTGCCCGCCCCAACGACGACCGCGTGTGTTTCGCGGGGATGATCCGGTAGCAGTGTCAAAGCAGTCTCGCTCTTTGTAATTTTGGCGAAGTCTAGGAGTATTGGTTTACTTCGTCCAAATGATTTTTACGATAGACTGATCAAATATGCTTATCAATTGGAATGCCCGCGAGTTCGAGGTTTTTCTCACGGTTGCGGAGACCCTGAGCTTTCGCCGCACCGCCGAGCAGGTGCATCTGTCGCAGCCAGCGGTGTCCGGATTGATCTCCCGGCTGGAGGAGTCCCTGGGTGTACGTCTGTTTGACCGCAACACGCGCAATGTGCAGCTGACCGCTGCCGGCAGTGTGCTGATGCAGCAGGTGCTCTTGCTGCGCAGCCACTCCGAGGAAGCGGTGCGCGCCGTTCGCAATGTGGCAGAGTTGCGCACCGGCAGCGTCGTGCTGGCGGCGTTGCCATCACTGGCCGCCACGGTGGTGCCCAGAGCGTTTGCACGGTTTGCTGCCCTGTACCCCCAGGTGCGCCTGCAGGTGATGGATACGCTGTCGGGACCAGCGTTTGATATGGTCCGGGCAGGCCAGGTGGAGTTTGCGCTGACGGCTGCCAACCCGGCCTATGCGGACCTGGACTACACCCCCGTTGCCTCGGACGGCTTTGTGCTGCTGATTCCCGTGGGCCACGCGTTGGCCAGCAAAAAAGGACCCTTGCGGTGGGCGGACATTGCCGGTCTGACCCACATCTCCATGCCGTTGCCATCCAGTGTCCGGCAATATGCGGATGCCGCGTTGCTGCAGCACCGCATACGGTTTGCGCCACGCTATGAACTGGAGCATCTGGCCACCATCAATGCCATGGTCGCCGAAGGGCTGGGAGTCGCCGCACTGCCGGAGCTGGCTGCCGTCGTCGCACACCAGAGTGGCCTGGTTCAACGGCCGCTGGTAGACCCGGACCTGCGCCGCCCCATCGGCCTGGTTACCCGCAGGGGCCGCAGCCTGTCACCCGCCAGTGCCGTGATGGTGGAACTTCTGCGGGAGGAAATGCAAAAGGGGCTGGCCAAGAATCAAGGCAGAAAACCAACGCGTCGTCTTGCCTCGGGTTCTACGCCCCATCCGGCCTGATCTGCGCCCGGGCAATGACCGGCTTCCAGCGGGCCTGCTCGCCCTTGATAAAGGCATCAAACTCGGCCCCGGTGTTGCCAATGGCGAGTGCGGAATCGGTGGCCAGCTTGTCCTTGACCACGCTGCCACGGGTCGCCTTAATGGCCTCGGCTTCCAGTTTGGCGACGTTGGCCTTGGGCCATTTGGCCGGCGCCAGCAGGCCGTACCACTGGGTCATCTCGAAACCCTTGAAGCCTTGCTCGGCCACGGTCGGCACGTCCGGCAGCTGGGGCAGGCGGGTGGCCGTGCCGGTCGCAATGCAGCGCAGCTTGCCGGACTTGATGAACTGCAGCAAGGCCGGTGCACCCACGGCCGCAGCGTCCAGGCGACCGGCCATCAGGTCCACCAGCATGGGGCCGGTACCGCGGTAGGGCACATGCAGCACAAAGGTGTCCGACACCATCTTCAGGTATTCAAACGCCAGATGCCCGGCACTGCCGTTGCCGGCGGAGCCGTAGTTCAGCGCGCCCGGTTTTGACTTGGCGTAGGCGATGAATTGCTGGAGATTTTTGACCGGCAGGTCGGGGTGCACGACATACAGGCTGGGCACCTTGGAGACCAGGGTGATGGGGACAAAATCCTTCACCGGGTCATAGGGCAGCTTGGCGAAGATGTAGGGGTTGACCGCCAGCGTGCCAATGTGGCCCAGGATCAGCGTGTGATCGTCCGTGGAGTTGGCAACCTCCTGCATGGCGATGTTGCCGGCCGCGCCGGGCTTGTTGTCGACAAACACGTTTTGGCCCATGGTCTTTGCCATTTCACCGGCCACAGCACGGGCCACAATCTCCGAGCTGCCGCCCGGTGCAAAGGGCACGACCAGGCGCAGGGGCCGGGCCGGCCACGGGGTCTGGGCGTGGGCGTGGCGTAGCAGCACGGCCGGTGCCAGCGCTGCGCCGGCGGCCCATACCAAGTCTCTGCGGTTCATTGCTTTGCCCCCAGCGCCAGCGCCGTCGTGCGCGAGGCGGCGAGGGCCGCGGTGTTGGTTTCGTCCTGGGTGTCCCAGCCCGACAGATGGCGCTCGCTGACATGGCACAGCGCGGTGATCCACTCCGGGTCGTCGTTCAGGCAGGGGATGTAGTGAAAGGCCTTGCCCCCGGCCAGCAGAAACGCGGCGCGGGCTTCCATGCCGATTTCTTCCAGCGTCTCCAGGCAATCGCTGGTGAAGCCGGGGCACACCACATCCACCCGTTTGACGCCGGCCTTTCCCATGGCAATCAGCGTGGGTTCGGTGTAGGGCTCCAGCCATTTGGCGCGGCCCAGGCGGGACTGGAACGTCACCTTGTACTGTTCCTTGTTCAGCCCCAGTTTCTCGGCCAGCAGGCGTGCGGTCTTGAAACACTCGCAGTGGTAGGGGTCACCCAGCTCCAGCGTGCGCGCAGGCACGCCGTGGAAGCTCATCACCAGCTGGTCGGGCCGACCGTGGGTTTTCCAGTGGCGCTGGATGCTATTCGCCAGCGCGGCGATGTAGTCCGGGTCGTCGTGGTAGTGGTTGACAAAGCGCAGCTCGGGCAGCGCGCGCGTGCGCTGGGCCCAGGCATACACCGCGTCAAACACGCTGGCCGTGGTGGTGGCGCTGTACTGTGGGTAGGCCGGCACCACCAGCACGCGGGTCACACCCTCGGCCTTCAGGGCATCGAGCTGCGACGCGATCGATGTGCTGCCATAGCGCATGGCATAGCGCACCTGGACGGCGTGGTTGCGCTGTCCCAGCCAGCCCTGCAGCAGCTTGGACTGCTTCTCGGTCCATAGCTTCAGCGGTGAACCCTCGGGCGTCCACACACTGGCATATTTGGCAGCAGACTTGGCCGGGCGCGTGCGCAGGATGATGCCGTGCAGGATGACCATCCACAGCAGGCGCGGGATTTCGACGACACGGTGGTCGCTCAAAAATTCCGCCAGGTAGCGCCGCACCGCCTTGGGGGTGGGGGCATCGGGCGTGCCCAGGTTGCACAGGAGCACGGCGGTGCGGGGCACCTGACCGTGGGTAAAGGGGGGTTCTTTGTCAAAAGGCATGGATTATTGTTACACCCTCAAGGCTTGAGCGTCAGCGTGCTCTTGGTATGGGCTTTGACATCGGCGGGGCTCAGGTACTGCGGCTGGTAGATGCCCTCGGCAAACAATGGGGCCTGGTCCGCATAGTGGGCGTCAAACAGCACGCCACTCTGGCCGACCGGGTTGATGCCCACGGACTTGTCGGGCCGCGCAAAATCAATGACACGCCGGGTGGAGGGGCCGGACTTCACGCCCCAGGGCGCCGGGCCCATGTTGATGTTGAGGTTGTTGGGCGTCTCGCGGCCGCCCGCCACCTTGAAAGGGCCGACGTTGAAGAGCAAATCCAGCGGCTTTTGCTGGCCTAGCGGGTGTGCATGGGTCAGCGTGTGTGCGGTGCCCCAGTTCCATTTCAGCAGGTCTTTGCCGTAGACGGATTCCAGGTGCTTGATGGTGTTAACCCAGGCCACGCGAACGGTCTCGAAACGGCTCTCGACCTGCTTGGTGTTGACGTTGTCCCACCACGGCGATTTGGCGTCGGCCACCAACAGGGGCAGGGCGCTGTCCAGGGCGAAGGTGCGGATCAGATTCTTGAACTGCACTTCGCCCATCTCGTCGGCCATGGCGGCGTAGGCCAGCTCATACATCAGCTGGGTGAACAGCAGCGCGGCCATGCTGTCGCGGCTGTAGTCACCGTCCCACAGGTCCAGGGGCTCCAGAAAGGCCTTTTGATACGGGTCCGTGGTGACGCTTTTCAGAATCGGCATCAGGTCCTGGAGGATGCGCGGGCCATAGCCGTTGCGACCGTCAAGCTGCAGGGCCTGCGCGGCTGCGGTGTCCCACTTGCGGCCGGGGTCGCGCAGCACGGAGTCCAGGCGCTGCACCCGGTCGGCCAGGCAGTAGTAGCCGGGCACTGGGACACCGCTGCTGGGCTTGGGCTGGTTGTTGGCCGACACGATGTAGCCGCGTGCCGGGTTCTCTTCCTGCGGGTTGAAGCTGAAGTTGTAGAAACCGGCCTTGTCGGCCTCGGCGGTGCTGCCGTCCAGAATGAACGTGGGGTTGACGCCAGCGGGGCGTATGGGCAGTTTGGCAGCGGCCCACCAGGCGATGTCTCCGCCTGCGTTGGCCCACAGCACATTGAGGCCGGGTGAGTGGATTTTTTCTGCCGCGCTGCGCGCCTTGTCGCGGGTGTCGGCGCGGTTGAGCTCATAAAAGGCCTGCAGGATGGGGTTTTCGGTTTGCAGAAACGCCCACCACATGGCAACCGGTGTGCTGCCAAAGTTGTCCTTGAAGGCATCAGTGATGATGGGACCGTGGGGCGAACTGCGCACCGCCAGTTGCACGGGTGCGGCGTCCTTGACCTTGATGGTTTCTGTGCGGGTTGTCAGGTCCACCCACTGGCCGCCAATCGACACCTGGTTGGGGTTGGCCGGATTGGGCTTCTCGGCCACCAGGTCCACGTCATCGTTCTCAAACATGGTCAGGCTCCAGCCGAATTGGGCGTTGTGTCCCAACAGTGCCAGGGGATTGAGGGCCTGGAAATGCCCGTACAGGTCAAACCCCGGCGCGGTCAAATGGGCTTCGTACCAGACGGCTGGCGCCGAGTAGCCAATGTGCGGGTCACCGGCCAGCAAAGGCTTGCCACTGGCGGTGCGCTTGCCGGATATGACCCAGGCATTGCTGCCCTCAAACGTGGGCACGCCCGCGGCTTCCAGTGCGCTCTGGCTCAGCTGGGCCAGCTGGCTCAGGGCCTTCCAGTCCTGGGTGCCGAGTGCCATCGCGCTGGCGCGTGGTGGGGGGGCCGCGGCTGCACTCTGGTCTATCACGCCGTCCGGGTGCCATTCCAGGTCAAAGACGCGCAAATAGTCAGGCCCCAGCTTGTCGCGGATGTAGGTCAGCGGAGGGTCGGTGCGAAAGGCCGCCGCAAAGCTGTAGGCCAGGTAGCCCGACACGGCGAATGTGTCTTGTGGCGTGAAAGGACGCTTGGGGATTTTGAGGATGTTGAATTCCAGCGGGGGCGGGTGGCCGGCCTGGTACTGGTTGATGCCGTCCAGATACGCCAGCAGTGCCACGGTGACGGGCGCAGCAGGATCGAGCTTGCTGGCGGCCTCCTGCGCCTTGGCACGAATGCCCAGGGTGCGAAACAGCTTGTCGGTGTCCAGCAACTTCGGCCCCAGCACTTCGGCCAGTTCGCCATTGGCCAGGCGGCGCACCATCTCCATCTGGAACAGACGGTCTTGCGCATGCACATAGCCCAGGGCGCGGTACAGGTCCGGCTCGTTTTGGGCGCGGATGTGGGGCACGCCCCGTTCGTCGTAATCTACAGCCACCGGGGCGGTGAGCTGTTGCAAGGCCATGGTGCCGCTGCGCACCGGTTGCTTGGTGTGGATCAACCACGCGGCCGCGCCGCCAACGGCGACCAGCGCTGCCGTGACGGTGGCGGCAACAATCTTGATTGCAATATGCATGAACGGGCTACTCCTCTGGAGCGTCCATCATACGCAATGGGTTGGGGGGCGACTCGCCATATCGTAGTCTCTGGGCCGGGTTGCTGGCCTGCGTGGTGCGCACGGCGGACGGCGTGGCTTGCGTTCGCCGGCTCGCGTCGCGGACGGGCCGGGTTGGTACTCCGCATTTGTTGCGTCAATGCCCTGGTTGTGCCGCCTGCTCTGCGGCAACCGCAAGTGCGGCCCGCGCCCGCAAGCCCCACCATCCGCCTTTGGGTGGGTTTCTTGCACTGCACGTTGCACAACATTGGGAAGCTGGTCAAGATGGACCTGGGGTAAAAAAGATTCAATAGGATTGCACTAAAGCACTGAAACGCAATCGCAAGCGCAGGCGCGCGAAATTGCGGCACACTGTGGGCATGAACGCCAAATCCCAGAAATTCGATCTGCACGCGATGCGATGCCACAGTGGCGCGCTTGGGGAAAGCGCTTCTTTACAGCCTCGTTGTGCAACATGAATCCGATTGACTGGCTGTGCATTCATGCACCGGGCTTTGCCGAGCTCCCTGAAACGGACCGTCAAGCGATCTTTCACTTCTCGTTGCTCTGGAGTTTCTTCGAGGCCAGAGCACTTCGCACCCGCGGTTCTGCGAGCGCCATTCTCGACGTCACGCGTGAGTGGGCGTCTCGCGGCCAACTCACGCTCGCGCCCTTCGATGGAAGTCTCGCTTATTTTCGCGCCCGATATGTTGCGAACGGTGAACCGACTCAACCATTCCAAGGCCTCGCTTTGCGCAACAACGACAATCCAGCACTCGTACTTTCCGTCCTCAAGGGCGAGAACACGAACGTCGCAGACTCTGTCGCCGCCTTACTCATTGTTGTATTTCGTCTGCGCAACAATCTATTCCACGGGGTCAAGTGGGCTTACGGCATTCAGGGCCAGCGCGAGAATTTCAAACACGCCAATGCCGCGTTAATGAGCGCATTGGAAACCCAAGGGTATGTATCTGTAAGCTAATGTTGCAGTAAATTTCTCGTGGTTAAAGCTTAGTACATACGGCTCACTAGTGGATATTTCCACTTATTGGTTCTGGAATCATGTGGACCAAAGTTTGTATTACTTGAAATACAAAAACTCTATTGCTGCTGGATGGATACAACTATTTGGCGGGAGCAATGAGTCGCGTGCCGACAGTGGAGGTCCATGGTGTACCGGTTGACTCAAGGGCAATGTAGATCAGTTTTTTCAAAAAATGAGCCTGTCAGAAATTTTGTGTGTGAGGCATACCATGTCACCAAGGAACATGAA
>ERZ724516.225-NODE-225-length-36086-cov-7.496850_pt1 | contig 36086 bp, 30 predicted proteins | sample MGYA00376049_ERZ724516 | MGnify/ENA primary metagenome ERZ724516 (study PRJEB28724, sample SAMN07190886) | activated sludge metagenome | isolation source: activated sludge of sewage treatment plant in Hong Hong | place: USA: Christiansburg, Virginia | collected... | reverse complement strand
AGGAATCCGGCGTCAACCTGAAGGCCGACGTGCTCGCCCTGCAGCGCCTCAAGGAAGCCGCCGAAAAGGCCAAGATCGAGCTGTCCTCCAGCCAGCAGACCGAAGTCAACCTGCCCTACATCACCGCCGACGCCTCCGGTCCGAAGCATCTGGCGATCAAGATCACCCGCGCCAAGTTCGAATCGCTGGTCGATGAACTGGTCGAACGTACCGTCGCGCCGTGCGTCACCGCACTCAAGGATGCCGGCTGCAAGATCGCCGACATCAACGACGTCATCCTCGTCGGCGGCCAGTCGCGGATGCCCAAGGTGCAGGAGAAGGTCAAGGAAATCTTCGGCCGCGAGCCGCGCAAGGACGTGAATCCGGACGAGGCCGTCGCCGTCGGCGCAGCCATCCAGGGCGGCGTACTGCAGGGCGAGGTAAAGGACGTGCTGCTGCTCGACGTCACCCCGCTGTCGCTGGGTATCGAGACGCTGGGCGGCATCATGACCAAGCTGATCCAGAAAAACACGACAATCCCGACCAAGGCCTCGCAGGTCTTCTCGACAGCCGACGACAACCAGGGCGCGGTGACCATCCATGTGCTGCAGGGCGAGCGCGAAGTTTCCGCCGGCAACAAGAGCCTCGGCCAGTTCAATCTGGAAGGCATCCCGCCGGCCCCGCGCGGCACGCCGCAGATCGAGGTTATTTTCGACATCGACGCCAATGGCATCATGCACGTCACCGCCAAGGACAAGGCCACCGGCAAGGAAAACAAGATCACCATCAAGGCCAACTCCGGCTTGAGCGAGGCTGAAATTCAGGCCATGGTCAAGGACGCCGAGTTGCATGCCGAAGACGACAAGAAGGTGCACGAGCTGGCCGATGCCCGCAATCAGGCCGACGGCATGGTGCACATGGTCAAGAAATCGCTTTCCGAGTACGGCGATAAACTTGACGCTGCCGAAAAGGAAAGCATCGAAGCGGCGATCAAGGATGTCGAATCCGTGCTGCGCGACGGCGACAAGGACACCATCGTCGCCAAGACCGAAGCCCTGTCCGCCGCCGCCCAGAAGCTGGGTGAGAAGATGTACGCCCAGCAGCAGGCCGATGGCGCTGCCGCCGGCGGAGCCGAGGCCGGGGCCCAGCAGCAGGCCAGGAAGGACGAAGGCGACGTGGTGGATGCCGAGTTCACCGAGGTCAAGGACAAGAAGTAACTCCTGGCCCCATAGCCTGGCGCCGAGCCTACCGGGACCACCGGCGGTGCTCGGCGCCTTTGTCACTTGACGGGTAGATGAAATGTCAAAACGCGATTTTTACGAGATTCTCGGGGTCAACCGCGACGCTTCCGAGGACGAGATCAAGAAGGCCTACCGCAAGCTGGCCATGAAGCACCACCCCGACCGCAATCCGGACAACCCGGCGGCCGAGGAAAAATTCAAGGAAGCCAAGGAAGCCTACGAAATCCTATCCGACGGCCAGAAAAGGGCAGCCTACGACCAGTTCGGCCACGCCGGCGTCGACCCGCAGGCCGGGGGATTTGGTGGCGGCGGGGGTGGCTTTGCGGATGCCTTTGGCGGCATTTTCGACGAAATCTTCGGCGGCCGGGGTGGCGGTGGCGGGGGTGGCGGGCGCTCCAACATCTACCGCGGTGCGGACCTGCGCTACAACCTCGAGATCACTCTTGAGCAGGCTGCCCACGGCACGGAAACCAAGATCCGCATTCCGACCATGGAAGTCTGCGAACCCTGCCACGGTTCCGGCGCCAAGCCCGGCACCCAGCCCAAGACCTGCCCGACCTGCAACGGCTCCGGCCAGGTTCGCCTGCAGCAGGGGTTTTTCTCGATCCAGCAGACCTGCCCGAAGTGCCACGGGACCGGCCGCTTCATCGCCGACCCCTGCAAGAGTTGCGGCGGCGCCGGCCGCACCAAACAGCACAAGACACTCTCCGTCAAAATTCCGGCCGGGGTCGACGAGGGCGATCGCATCCGGCTCGCCGGCGAAGGCGAGCACGGGGTCAACGGCGGCCGGCCGGGCGACCTCTACGTGCAGATCCACCTCAAACAGCACGCCGTGTTCACCCGTGATCACAACGACCTGCACTGCGAGATGCCGATCTCCTTCACCACAGCCGCACTGGGCGGCGAGATCGAGATCCCGACGCTGGATGGTGCCGCCGGCATCAAGATCCCTGCTGAAACGCAATCGGGACGTGTCTTCCGCTTGCGCGGCAAGGGCATCAAGGGGGTGCGCAGCCACACCCACGGCGACCTGATGTGCCACGTCGTCGTCGAAACCCCGGTCAGCCTGACCGAACGCCAGAAGGAACTGCTGCGCGAACTCGAGGAATCGACCAGCCGCGACAACGGCGGCAAGCACAACCCGCGCGCCAAGTCCTGGATGGACAAGGTAAAGGAGTTCTTCGGCGACTGAGTAACAAGAAGCCTGCCAGCGCCCGCTTCCTGCCAGTTCCCCCCGCACTGATTCGGCTGTTAGAATCTGCCAACTCACAAGGGGGGAATTTAAAATGCATTTCCTGAAGCAATTGCTCGGCGTCGCAGCCATCGCCATCTCCGCGCTGGCGCTCGCCGAACCGGGGGTCACCGACAGCACGATCACGTTGGGAATGTCGTCGCCCTTCTCGGGACCCAATGGCGCCTATGGAACCGAAATGCGCCAGGTGATCGAACTCTATTTCGACAAAGTCAACAAGGGCGGTGGCGTCAATGGCCGCAAGCTCAAGCTGGTGGCGTTGGACGACGGTTACGAGACCGAGCGCACGGTCGCCAACACCAAGGCCCTGATCGACGAGAAGAAGGTCTTCGCACTTCTGGCCTACTACGGCTCGAGCCCGACGACAGAAGCGATGGACAAGGTCTTCGGGCCGGCCAAGGTGCCGCTGGTGGGGACAATTTCCGGCGCCGGCTCGCTGCGCGAAGTCTTTGGCAGGAATCCGAACGGGCGCTACATGTTCAACGTCCGGGCAAGCTATGCCGACGAAACCGAAGCTATCGTCAACCAGCTGGTATCCATAGGCATCAAGAACATCGCCGTCTTCTACCAGAATGACGGCTTCGGAAAATCCGGCCTGGAAGGCATCACGACTTCTCTCTGGAAGCACAACATCAAGCCTTCGGCCGTTGCCACCGTCGAACGCAACTCGACCGACGTGACTGCCGCAGTGGACATCATTTCCAAGGCCAAGCCGCAAGCCGTAATCATGGTCACCCTGTACAAGCCGACGGCGGCCTTCGTCAAGGCCATGCGGAAGGCGGGCCAGAGCCCGATGTTCGCTACCCTGTCACCGGTCGGAACCGAGCAACTGGTGCTCGAACTGGGCCCCGAGGCGCGCGGCATCACCATCTCGCAGGTCATGCCATACCCGTGGAACGAAATCGTCCCGCTGGCACGTGACTACCAGAAGCTGGTCGGCAACAAATCCGGATACTCCTACTACGGCATCGAGGCCTATGCCATGGCACGCGTCATGGTCGATGCAATCAAGGCAACCGGCAAGGATCCCACACGCGAGAAGCTTGTATCGGCACTCGAATCCACCAACACGAATCTTGGCGGCTACCCGGTCGAATTCAACAACTATGAACATCGCGGCTCACGATTCGTCGAAATGACGGTCATCGGGCCGGGCGGCAAGATTCTCAAGTAAGCGGCCTGCCCCGCCGGGAAACGGCGCGGTCGACACGAAAAAACGGCCTGTTTTCACAGGCCGTTTTCTATTTCAGGCACGCCGCCAGGTCGTCCCCTGCGGACTGTCGTCGAGCACCACGCCCCCCGCCTTCAAGGCTTCGCGGATGCGATCTGCTTCGGCGAAGTTTCTCGCCTTCTTCGCTGCCGCACGATCGGCGATCAGCCCCTCGATGGCCGCCTCATCCAGCCCGCCGGCACTGGCGCCGCCGCCGCGCAGATACGCCATCGGCTCGCGTTCGAGCAGGCCGATCACCCCGGCCAGCGACTTGAGGAGGCCGGAAAGTTCGGCGCTGCGCTGGCGATTGACCTCGCCCGCCAGTTCGAAGAGCATCGCAATCGCCCCATGCGAATCGAAGTCCTCGTCGAGCGCGGTAGCGAAACGGGCGGCGAAATCGTTGCTCCAGTCGATGTCGACCGTGACCGGCGGCACGTCGCGCAGTGCGAAATAAAGGCTGTCCAGGCTGCGCTTGGCGTCATCCAGATGGGAATCCGAATAGTTGAGCGCACTGCGGTAATGGGCGCGCAGGATGAAGAAGCGCACCACCTCGGCGTCGTAGCGCTGGAGCACTTCGCGGATGGTGAAGAAGTTGCCCAGCGACTTCGACATCTTCTCGTTGTCGACGCGGACGAAGCCGTTATGCATCCAGTAGTTGACGAAGGTGCATTGATGCGCGCCCTCGGACTGGGCAATCTCGTTCTCGTGGTGGGGGAACTGCAGGTCCTGGCCGCCGCCGTGGATATCGAAATGCGTGCCGAGCAGCTTCGAACTCATCGCCGAACACTCGATGTGCCAGCCCGGCCGGCCATCGCCCCACGGCGATTCCCATGCTGGCTCACCCGGCTTGGCGTGCTTCCACAGCACGAAATCGAGCGGGTCGTCCTTGGCCGAGTCGACCTCGACCCGCTCGCCGGCCCGCAGGTCGTCGAGCGACTTGCCCGACAACTTGCCGTAGCCGGGGAATTTGCGCACCGCGTAATTGACGTCGCCATCGGTCGCCTTGTAGGCCAGGCCACGCGTTTCCAGTTGACCGATCAGGTCGAGCATCTCCGGCACGAACTCGGTGGCGCGCGGCTCGTGATCGGGGCGCAGGACGCCCAGCGCGTCGGCATCCTCGTGCATGAAGGCGATGAAACGGTTGGTCAGCTGCTGGATGGTCTCGCCGTTCTCGAGGGCGCGCTTGATGATCTTGTCGTCGATGTCGGTGATGTTGCGGACATAGGTGACGTCGTAGCCGCTGGCCCTGAGCCAGCGATAGACCATGTCGAAGACAACCATGACCCGGGCGTGGCCGAGGTGGCAATAGTCATAGACGGTCATCCCGCAGACATACATGCGGACCTTGCCCGGTTCGATGGGCGTGAAGACCTGCTTTTCCCGTTTCAGGGAGTTATGGATTTTGAGCATGGGCGGGGGAATTCGCGACGTCGTCAGCCGCTCGTGAAACTTGGGAATGGCTGGCGTTCTTGGTAGAATCGAACGATTGTAAACCTGCGCCGAGTATAGCATAGCGATGACTTCAGCCCCCTTGCCCCAGCCTCGCCTCAGGGCATCCAGAGCGCTCCGGGCGATCATCGTCGGGCTCGCGCTGGGCATCAGCGCCCCCTTGCTGGCCGAGACGCTCGCCGACGTCCAGCGCCTGATCAAGCAGGGCAAGTACCCGCAGGCGCTGGCATCGGTCGACCTCTATCTCGGCACGGCCCCCGACGACGTCCAGGCGAGTTTTCTCAAGGGCGTCATCTACAGCGAGATGGACAAGACCGACGAGGCAATTGCGGTCTACACCAAGCTGACCCAGGATTACCCGGAGTTTCCCGAGCCCTACAACAACCTGGCAGTACTCTACGCCCGCCAGAAGCACTACGACCAGGCGCGGCTGGCGCTCGAGATGGCGATCCAGGCGCACCCTTCGTATGCAACCGCCCATGAGAACCTCGGCGACCTCTACGTCAAGCTGGCCAACCAGTCGTACGGCAAGGCCGTCCAGCTCGAGGGCGCGAGCAAGGCGGCACGCGCCAAGCTCGCCCTGTCGCGCGAACTGATCGCCATGCCCGCCAAGGCCCCCGCCCGGCAGCCGGCCGAGGCCGCTGCCGGCGCCACGCCCGCCAACCAATGATCCATACCGGAAAAATAGCAATGTTCAAGCAACTCCCGACCCTGGCTGCCGGCCTGCTCGTCTCACTCGCCGCCTTTGCCGCCCCGACCGTCGAAATGACCACCACGCTCGGCAAGATCACCATCGAGTTGAACGCCGAGAAGGCCCCGAGGACAGCCGAGATGTTCCTCTACAACGCCAAGCACGGTTTCTACGACGGCACCATCTTTCACCGCGTCATCGACAACTTCATGATTCAGGGCGGCGGTTTCTCCAAGGCCATGGAAGAAAAGAAGACCCTGACCCCGGCCCTGAAGAACGAATCGACCAACGGGCTGCCCAACGATCGCGGCACCATCGCCATGGCCCGCACCAGCGACCCGCATTCGGCGCGCGTCCAGTTCTTCATCAACCTGAAGGACAACGCCTCCCTGAACCACCCGAACCGCAACGATCCGAGCGGCTTCGGCTATGCCGTTTTCGGCAAGGTCACCGCAGGCATGGATGTCGTCGACAAGATTGCCAAGGTCCCAACCGGCAATGCCGGCTACTACGAAAATGTACCGACCACGCCGGTCGTCATCCAGAGCGTCAAGATTATCTCCGAAAAATAGGAAAGCCCACATGATCAAACTCACCACCAACCAGGGCGTCATCGTCCTCGACCTGAACGCCGAAAAGGCCCCGAAAACGGTCGCCAACTTCCTCGCCTACGTCGAGGCCGGCCACTACGACAACACCGTCTTCCACCGCGTGATCAAGAACTTCATGGTCCAGTGCGGCGGCTTCGAGCCCGGCATGAACCAGAAGCCATGCCAGGCCCCGATCGAGAATGAAGCAGCCAACGGCCTCAAGAACAAGCGCGGCACGATCGCCATGGCGCGTACCAGCGACCCGCATTCCGCCACCGCCCAGTTCTTCATCAACGTGGTCGACAACGACTTTCTCGATTTCAAGTCGCCGATGAGCCAAGGCTGGGGTTATTGCGTCTTCGGTGAAGTGAGCGAAGGCATGGACGTGGTCGACAAGATTCGCGCCGTAAAAACCGGGAACAAGGGCTTCCATCAAGATGTACCCGTCGACGACGTGATCATAGAGAAAGCCGAGATCGTTTGATCTTCTTCATCTCCGATCTGCACCTGTCGCCCCGGTCACCCGGGGCGACTGCTTTGTTCCTCCAATTTCTTGCCGGCCGCGCCCGGCAGGCGGAAAGCCTGTACATCCTCGGCGACCTCTTCGAAGCCTGGATCGGCGACGACGACATCGACGATCCGTACAACGCGCGCATTGTCGCTGCTCTGCGGGCCGCGTCCGATGCCGGCCTGAAGATCGGCTTCATGCACGGCAACCGCGACTTCCTGCTCGACCAGCGCTTCGCCGGTGCGACCGGCGCCCGCCTGCTGGCCGACCCTTTCGACCTCGTGCTGCCCGAATGGAACTTCGTCCTCTCGCACGGTGACGCGTTGTGCCTCGACGATACCGCGTACCAGTCTTACCGCGCGCGTGTTCGCAGCCCGGCATGGCAACAAAAAATGCTCGGCTACCCGCGTTTCCTGCGCCGCCTGGCGGCCCGCTGGATGCGTTGGCGCAGCCGTTCGCACCAGCAGGCGCTGGCCAATCCGTGGACCGACCTGCAGCCTGCCGCGACCGACGACTTCCTGCGCGATCACGGCTACGTGACCTTCATCCATGGCCACACCCACCAGCCAGCCACGCACGACCACATCGTCGATGGCATCCATGTCGAGCGCTGGGTGCTCGCCGACTGGCACGAGGACCGCGGCGAATACCTGGCCTGGGACGGCGAAAAGCTGACCCGCGAAGCCGTCCTCCCCGAAGACCGGCCCTGAAGCGATGTCGACCGCAGCAGCAGCCCTGAAGGTCCTGCGCGACGTATTCGGCTACCCGGCGTTCCGCGGCGCGCAGGCGGAAATCATCGACCACGTTTCCGGCGGCGGCGATGCGCTGGTGCTGATGCCGACCGGCGGCGGCAAGAGCCTCTGCTACCAGATTCCCGCCCTGCTCCGCCCGGGCTGCGCCGTCGTCGTTTCGCCGCTGATCGCGCTGATGCAGGACCAGGTCGACGCGCTGACCCAACTCGGCGTCAAGGCCGCCGTCCTCAACTCGACGCTCGACTGGCGGGAAGCGCAGGAGGTCGAGCAGGCCATCTTCAGCAGCGACCTCGACCTCGTCTACATCGCCCCCGAGCGCCTGCTGCTAGAACGCACGCTGGCCATGCTCGACGCGCTGGACGAAGCCGGCAAGCTGGCCCTGTTCGCCATCGACGAAGCGCACTGCGTCTCGCAATGGGGCCACGACTTCCGCCCCGAATACCTGCAACTCTCGGCACTGCATGAACGCTACCCGAACGTCCCGCGTATCGCGCTGACCGCCACCGCCGACCAGGCGACGCGCAGCGAAATCCTCGTCCGCCTCGGCCTGGTCTCCGCCCGCGTCTTCCTCTCCAGCTTCGACCGCCCGAACATCCGCTACACCGTCGTCGAAAAGGACAACGCCCGGAAGCAATTGCTCGGCTTCCTGACCGGGCGCAAGGGCCAGGCCGGCATCGTCTATTGCCTGTCGCGCAAGAAGGTCGAGGAAACGGCCGAATGGCTCTCGGCCCAAGGCTACCCCGCCCTGCCCTACCACGCCGGCCTGCCAGCCCCGGAACGTGCCGCCAACCAGCGCCGCTTCCTGCGCGAAGAAGGCCTGATCATGTGCGCCACGATCGCCTTCGGCATGGGCATCGACAAGCCCGACGTGCGCTTCGTCGCCCATCTCGACCTGCCCAAGAGCATCGAGGCCTATTACCAGGAAACCGGCCGCGCCGGCCGCGACGGCGAGCCGTCCGAAGCCTGGATGGCCTACGGCATGCAGGATGTCGCGTTACAACACGCGCGCATCGCCGAATCTGGTGCCGGCGAAGGCCAGAAAATTCTCGAAGCGCAACGTTTGACCGCGCTGCTCGCCTACTGCGAGGCACCGCGCTGCCGCCGCCAGGTGCTGCTCAATTATTTTGGCGAGGAGCGCCAGCCCTGCGGCAACTGCGACGTCTGCAGCGAGCCGCCCGAGCTGTGGGACGGCACCCTGGCCGCGCAGAAAGCGCTGTCCGCAATCTTCCGCACCGGCATGCGCTTCGGCGTCGCCCACCTGACCGACATCCTGCGCGGCAAGGCGACCGACAAGGTCAGGCAATGGAACCACGATCAACTTCCCACCTTTGGCGTCGGAACCGACCTCGACGACCATGCCTGGAAGACCATTTTCCGGCAACTCGCCGCCGCCGGACTGGTCCATGTCGACATGGCCGAACACGGCGCGCTGCAACTGACCGATGCCGCGCGCCAGGTGCTCAAGGGCGAACGCAAGGTCGAACTGCGCCGCCCTTCCCGCCGCAAGGCAACGCAGTCAAGGACCACTACCGTCGCGCACAGCGAACTGTCCGTGGCCGACGAGGCCCTGTTCCAGCGTTTGCGCAGCTGGCGCAGCGACACGGCGAAGGAACAGGCTGTCCCGGCCTACGTCATCCTGCACGACCGCACCCTGCGCGAACTGTCCGAGGTCCGCCCCACCAGCCACGGCATGCTGGCCGGCATCACCGGCATGGGCAGCGCCAAGATCGAGCACTACGGTGCGGAACTGCTGGCGCTCATCGGCGAATTCGCCTGAATTCCGATGGACGGGAAATGCTTGACCGCACCGTTTCCTTCCTGAATACCCGACCACGACTTTTGTGGTTGAATTGAGCCCATGCAGTGCGATCGGGCACCGCCCACAGCAGTCATGAAAACGAAGGGGAAGCGTTATGCATGAGCAGATCGATCGGGCCGCTGCCCGGCACCTTCGCGGCGGGGCACTACTGACGACGCTCGCCTTGTCCGCAATCGGCTTCACGGCGCATGCTGCCGACCCGGCCCTGCCGGACCAGCCCGTAGCAGCCAAGGCCACGCCGCTGAGCTCTGCCGTGAAGATCGATGACAGCAGTTTTCGCTGCATTCGCCAGATGACGCCGGTACGCCATTTCTATGTCGACAACTTGCTGGGCAACAAGGAGGGCACGCTGGCGGCAGCGAATGCGCCGAAGGGAGCCGTCTATCCACCCGGTTCGGTAGTGCAGTTGGTGCCCACCGAGGTCATGGTCAAGCGTGAACCCGGCTTCAGCCCGGCCACGGGCGACTGGGAGTTTTTCGAGCTCGAAGTCAGCGGAGCCGGTTCGAAAATCCACAAGCGCGGCTTCGCCGAAGTGAACAACCGTTTTGGAAAGAACTGCTTTACCTGCCATGTACCCGCGCGCGAGCCTTGGGACTTCATCTGCGAAAGCGATCATGGTTGCGAACCGATCCCGATCGACCACAACATGACCGGCGCCTTGCAGCGTTCCGACCCGCGTTGCGGCGAACCGGAACTGCAGGCCGGCGACCAGAAAGCCCTGTGGAAACTGAAAGCGATGGTGACCATCGGCTCGGTGGTCAACTGGGCAAAAGGCCTGTTCAATTAGGCTGGCCATGAACTGTTGTTTGCAGCTGCCCGACAGGAACCGGCGCACACTGGCGCCGTCTGAATCAGACGCACTGCTAGCTGATGATGAACTTGGCGGGGCAGGCCTTGGCGCTTGCCCATCAATAACGTATTGTTCGCTTGCTACGATGCCGGACGTTGATCAGGCACTACAGACCACGGCAGTTGATTTCACATCGAATAAATAAACTGGAGGCAATATGGCAACGACCAAGACTAGTGCAACTGCAACACCCAAAACCACTGAAGCGGCAGCACCCAGGAAAAGGGCCGCCGCAAAACCGAAGACCAGCGCTGCTGCGACGACCACCAAAACAAGCGCTGCCGCAAAGACCGGCAGCAAGCGCCCTGCAGCCAAGGTCGTCGAGACCGCAAAGGCCGCACCGGCGAAGAAGGCCAGCCCGGCGACGCGGACTGCGCGGGTCGCCAAGGAGGTGGTCATCGACACCGTCTCCAAGGTCATCGACGCCACGCCGGCCCGCAAGGTGGCCAAGGTGACCAAGGCGGTTTCCCGGGCCGTGGTCAAGACGAGGCGGGCCAGCCTGCTGAGCGATGCGGTGCGCAACAAGGTCGTGGTAGTGACCGGCGCGACGGCGGGCATCGGCGAAGACAGCGCGATAAAGCTGGCGAAAGGCGGCGCGATTGTCATCCTCGCCGCACGCACGCCGGAAAAACTCGATGCCACGCTGGCCAAGATCAAGGCTGACGGCGGCAAGGCCTTTGCATACTCGTGCGACATTTCGGACATGGCGGATTGCGACCGCTTCGTGAAGACCGTGCTCGACAAGCATGGCCACGTAGACATCCTGGTCAACAATGCCGGCCGTTCGATCCGCCGCTCGCTCAAGTATTCCTTCGATCGCTTCCACGATTTCGAGCGCACCATGCAGCTCAATTATTTTGGTGCCGTGCGCCTGATCATGGGCTTCGCGCCGACGATGCTCGAGCGCAAGACCGGCCAGATCATCAATATCTCGTCGATCGGCGTGCTCACCAACGCCCCGCGCTTTTCCGCCTATGTCGCCTCGAAGGCAGCGCTCGATGCGTTTTCCACCTGCGCGGCGTCCGAATTTTCCGACCGTGACGTGCATTTCACGACCATCTACATGCCTTTGGTCGCCACCGCGATGACGGCACCGACCAAGATGTACAAGGCGTTCCCGATGCTGTCGCCGGACGAGGCTTCCGAGATGGTGGTCGAGGCGGTAATCGCCAAGCCGAAGCGCATCGCCACCAAGCTTGGCCTGGCCGGCGCGGTATCGCACGCATTGACGCCGAAAATCAGTGAATACGTGCTTAACCAGGCCTACCACCTGTTCCCGGATTCAGCCGCGGCGCGTGGCCTGACTGAAGCCGAGGCGGCGGCCGAGGAAAAGAACCTGCCCAAGGGCCCTGCCGACATGGCCCGCAAGCTGTTTGCCCAGGTCTTCAGCGGGGTGCACTGGTAACTTTTGCACCGGGAAAATTTCAGCGCAGGACCTGATGCCTCTGAAGTTCTGCGCTGAATTTGACTCGTGACTATCGCCTTTGACAGCCCTCTGATGCTGTTGCGGTCAACCCCGTTTTTTGGCCTGATTCGAGCCTTGAGGTTTTGACGAGCGGTTTGATCCGTCAATGCGTCGGCATCACGAAACTCGCTGAGCTGGCTGCATCGTCAGGCCAGCGCCCGGTGACTGTCTTCAGGCGGGTGTAGAAGCGCACACCTTCCGGGCCGTGAACCGCGTGATCGCCGAACAGCGAGCGCTTCCAGCCACCGAAGCTGTGGAAAGCCATCGGCACCGGGATCGGCACGTTGACGCCGACCATGCCGACCTCGATGCGGCGAGCGAATTCGCGCGCAGTGTGACCGCTGCGCGTAAAGATGGCGGTTCCGTTGCCGTATTCATGGGCGTTGACCAGTTTCAGCGCCGACTCGAAATCCGGAACGCGAACCACACAGAGCACGGGGCCGAAGATTTCCTCGCGGTAGATTCGCATTTCTGGGCTGACCCCGTCGAACAGGCAGCCGCCCAGGAAATGGCCCGCTTCATGGCCGTCGACCGCAATGCCACGACCGTCAACCACCAGCGTCGCCCCCTCGGCGACGCCGAGGTCGACATAGCCGCGCACCTTGTCCAGATGCTGCCGCGTCACCAGCGGCCCCATTTCGACGCCGGGCGCCGTGCCCGGCCCAACCTTCAGGCGACGGGCGCGTGCGGCAAGGCGACTGACCAGTTCGTCCGCCACAGCACCGACGGCCACCGCCACCGATATCGCCATGCAACGCTCGCCAGCCGAGCCGTAAGCAGCACCGATCAGCGCATCGACTGCCTGCTCGAGATCGGCGTCGGGCATCACCACCAGGTGGTTCTTGGCACCGCCCAGCGCCTGCACGCGCTTGCCGTTGGCGCAACCCGTGGCATAGATATATTCAGCCACCGGCGTTGACCCGACGAAGCTCACTGCGGCGATCCGCGGGTCATGGAGCAGCGCATCGACGGCCTCCTTGTCGCCGTGCACCACATTGAATACGCCTTGCGGCAACCCGGCCTGCGTGAGCAGATCGGCCATGAACAGGCTGGCCGACGGGTCGCGCTCTGAGGGCTTGAGCACGAAAGTGTTGCCGCAGGCGAGCGCAACCGGAAACATCCACAACGGCACCATGACCGGAAAGTTGAACGGCGTGATGCCAGCGCAAACGCCGACCGGCTGGCGCATCGACCAGCTGTCGACGCCGGCGCCGATCTGTCCGGAGAACTCGCCCTTGACCAGGTGCGGGATACCGCAGGCAAACTCGACGACCTCCATCCCGCGGATGACTTCCCCTCGGGCATCGTCGAGGACCTTGCCATGCTCGGCAGTGATGATCTCTGCCAGGTCATCGAGGCGCTGTTCAAGCAGTTCGCGAAACTTGAAAAGGATGCGGGCCCGGCGCAGCGGTGAGTAATCCGCCCACCCGGGCAGGGCTTCGGCGGCCGCGTTAACGGCGCGAGCGGTTTCGACGGCACCGGCCAGCGGAACCCGGGCCGCCGGCTGTCCCGTCGCCGGGTTATAGACATCGCCCTGACGACCACCTGCACTAGAAACAAACTGCCCGTTGATGAAATGCGGGAGTTCGACGATGGCACTGTCGGGCGCCTTGCTGGATGACATGATCAGACCTCCGAGCAGAAGAATGCGGGTATGAACGCATGATGGATGGCGAATGAGCTTCGCTCAGCGTTCATGATTTTGAACCTTGTGCTTTATTTTGAACTTGATCTAATATAGATTCACAATTTGGCAGGTGTCAATTCGGTCCGCGGCGAACACCGCGAGAAAGGTTCTGACGCAGTGCATGCTGAAACAAGGGATTTGCCCAAAGCCGTGGTGCCCTCCGTACTCAAGGCGGTGCGCCTGCTCGACGAGATCGCTACCTCTCGTGAGCCGGTCTCACTGGGCGATCTGTGCACCCGGCTTGCGTTGCCCAAGAGTTCTACACTCAGCCTGTGCACCAGCCTGACCCTGAGCGGGCTACTCCGGCGCTTCGACGATGGCACCTATCACCTCGGAAAGCACCTTGTCGACCTTGCCCATTCCTACCTGTCTCGCACCGACCTGGTTCGCGAATTCGACTTGGCTCTGAACACCCTCAAGGGACTCGAGGAGGAAGGCGCGGTATTAGCCATCCGCGACGGTTCAGACGTCGTCTACATCGCCTGCCGCAACGGCTCGCTGCCGATCGGACTGACCTACCGCATCGGCATGCGCCTTCCGGTCAGTTGCACCGCCACGGGCAAGGCCCTGATCAGCACCCTCGGTGACCAGGAGGTAAAACGACTTTTCCGCGGCAAGCCGCTGCCCCACCTGACCGCGAACAGTTGCGCCAACGTCGGCGCCTTGCTCAAACAGTTGGATGAAGTCCGGGCGCAGGGCTTCGCCATGGACGACGAAGAAACCCGCGAAGGCATGTTCTGCGTCGGCGTGCCGATCCATGACCCGGACGGCGGACCGGTACTGGCGGCGGTTGCGGTCAGCATGATCAAGGGATTGAACAGCAAACAAAAACAGGAACAGACTGTCGAAACGCTCAAACAACTGGCGCAAATGCTGCAGAACCCGCTGAAAATGCTGCGCTAGGCACAAGAATCAAAAGGTCCTGCCCCTGAATGGAGCAAGGCTGTTTGAAGGCAAAGGTAGCGATACCTGGTCACATACCACTGGAGGAGACAAACGATGGAAAAGAGTACCAAGGCAACTGAAGCGCAAACGCCGGCCAAAGTTTCGCGGCGCAAATTCCTGACCACGGCCGCCGTTGGCGCAACGGGCGCGGCAGCCGCAGGCTTCCCGATGATCTCGTCGGCCCAGTCGCCGATCAATATGCGCTGGCAGTCGACCTGGCCGGCGAAGGACATCTTCCACGAGTTCGCCCTTGATTATGCCAAGAAGGTCAACGACATGTCCGGCGGCGAACTCAAGATCGAAGTCCTGCCAGCCGGCGCCGTCGTTCCTGCTTTCGGCCTGCTGGAAGCGGTGAGCAAGGGCACCCTCGATGGCGGCCATGGCGTGCTCGGCTACCACTACGGCAAGCAGAACGCGCTGGCGATCTGGAACACCGGACCGGCCTTCGGCATGGACGCCAACATGGTGCTCGCCTGGCACAAGTACGGCGGCGGCAAGGAATTGCTGGCCAAGCTCTACAACTCGATCGGCGCCAACGTCGAGTCCTTCATCTACGGCCCGATGCCGACGCAGCCGCTGGGCTGGTTCAAGAAGCCGATCACCAAGGCCGAGGACTTCAAGGGTTTGAAGTTCCGCACCAACGGCCTGGCCATCGACATGTTCACCGCCATGGGCGCGGCCGTGAATGCGCTGCCCGGTGGCGAGATCGTCCCGGCCATGGACCGCGGCCTGCTCGATGGCGCCGAGTTCAACAACGCCAGCTCAGACCGCCTGCTCGGCTTCCCCGATGTGTCGAAGGTATGCATGCTGCAAAGCTTCCACCAGAGCGCCGAGACCTTCGAGATCATGTTCAACAAGGCCAAGTACGATGCGCTGCCCGCCAAGCTCAAGGCCACGATTGCAACCGCTACCGAAGCCGCTTCGGCGGATATGCAATGGAAGGCCCTCGATCGTTACTCCAAGGACTACGTCGAGCTGCAGACCAAGGACAAGGTCAAGTTCTACAAGACCCCCGATGCCATCCTGCAGACCCAGCTCAAGCTTTGGGACGAGATCATCGCCAAGAAATCTGCCGAAAATGCGCTGTTCAAGGAAATAATCGAGTCGCAGCGGGTGTTCGCCGAACGCGTGGTGAAGTGGGAATCTGACACCCTGGTCAATCGCCGCATGGCGGTCAACCACTTCTTCGGCGCCAAGAAGACTTAGGCCATCTCTGTCGATATCACTTGCAGTCCACCCGGTAGCCACCGGGTGGACTTTCATCTCGAGCGGGGCAATCAAATGCAAAAATTGTTGCTGACCATCGACAGGATCAGCACCTTTGTCGGCCATTTCTTCGCTTGGCTGATCGTGGCGCTGACCTTCATGATTTCCTGGGAGGTGTTCTCCCGGTATGTGTTCAACAATCCGCACCCGTGGGCCTTCGACGTCATGATCATGATGTACGGTACGCTGATCATGATGGCCGGTGCGTATACCCTGTCCACGAGCGGACACGTGCGCGGCGACGTGCTCTACGGGTTTTTCGAACCGCGCACGCAGGCCATTTTCGATCTCCTGCTCTATATCCTGTTTTTCTTCCCGGGCGTCTTCGCACTGGCCTGGGCCGGTTACAACTTCGCCGCGGACTCCTGGGCGATCAACGAACACTCCAACGTGACGGCCAACGGCCCGCCCGTCTACCCGTTCAAGACGGCAATCCCGCTCGCCGGGGCCTTCCTGCTGCTGCAGGGGGCGGTCGAGATGATCCGTTGCGTGATCTGCATTCGCGACGGGGCATGGCCATCGCGCGTGCAGGACGTCGAGGAAGTCGATGTCGACAAGCTCAAGGCGATGGTGCACGTCAAGGATGAGGACATCGCCGCCCTCGACAAGTACGTCGTGGCGCAGGAAAACGCCCATGCCGCCCACCCCGGAGGTAGCAGCAAATGAAAATCAAGCGCGAACTCTGGTTCGGCCTTGCACTGATGGCGGCGATCCTCGCCACGACCCTGATCTTCATGCCCTGGGGCAACATGAGCAACGGCCATCTCGGCTTGCTCATGCTTTCCCTGGTGGTGGTCGCCATCATGCTTGGCTTCCCTACCGCATTCACCCTGATGGGCATGGGCGTCTTCTTTGCCTGGCTTGCCTACCGCAGCAGCAACCCTGAACTGGCAGTAAATCAGACGCTGGACCTGATGGTACAGCGCGCTTACTCAGTGATGAGCAACGACGTACTGATCTCGATTCCGCTGTTCGTCTTCATGGGCTACCTGGTCGAGCGCGCCAACCTGATCGCCAAGCTGTTTCGTTCGCTCGAACTCTCCCTGGCCCGCCTGCCCGGCGCACTGGCGGTGGCGACCCTGGTCACCTGCGCGATATTCGCCACCGCGACCGGCATCGTCGGCGCCGTCGTCACGCTGATGGGCCTGCTGGCTTTTCCGGCAATGCTCAGGTCGGGCTACGACATCCGCCTGTCGGCCGGTGCGATCACGGCAGGTGGCTGCCTCGGCATCCTTATCCCACCGTCGGTGATGCTGATCGTCTATGGTGCGACGGCAGGCGTTTCAGTCGTGCAGTTGTATGCCGGCGCCTTCTTCCCCGGCCTGATGCTGGCAGGTCTTTACATCCTTTACGTGATCATCTTAGCCAAGCTGAAGCCGCACCTGGCGCCGCCGCTGCCAATGTCGGAGAGACATGTCGATCTGCCCGCCCAGGCCAAGGTGCTGAACGACAGCCTGACCCACCGTGCGCTGCCGGCACTCGCACGGGCGATCAGCGGCAAGATTCCGGGCGTCGGCCGCGGCTATGCGCTGCGGGAAATGGTGCTGACGCTGCTGCCTCTTCTGGTTCTGCTTGCCATGCTGGCCGGGACATGGCATCTGGCGACACGACCCGCGCAGGTTGACGATGTCCAGGGCCTGGTGGCGATGGGTGTCGCCCCCGGGGAAATTGCGGAATCAAGCGGCGGGCTGGCCGAGCCGCCGAGCGATGACAGCCTCAAGGAACCGCAAGCCGATGGCCTAAAGGAGCCGCCGGGGACGACATCTGTTGTCAGTGAGGCGACGAAGGTCGACGCTGGTGAAACGGTGGCTGCCACGGCAGCAGAGCGCACCCCGACGCCCGACTGGTTCTTCGGGGTAGCGGCGGGAGCGGTGGTCGGCGCAGCGGTGTTCTACTTCCTGCTGAGCTTCGTCCGCCTCGAAATCTTCAAGATGCTGCTGAGCTCGTTCTTCCCGCTGGCGATCATGATCCTTGCCGTGCTCGGCAGCATCGTCTTCGGCCTGGCGACGCCGACCGAGGCAGCGGCGGTGGGTGCGCTGGGCGGCTTCATCCTGGCGGCAGCCTACCGGCAACTCACGATGGGAGTGGTCAAGGAATCGGTATTCCTGACCGCCAAGACCTCGGCGATGGTCTGCTGGCTGTTCGTCGGCTCGTCAATCTTCTCGGCGGCCTTCGCCCTGCTCGGCGGACAGTCGCTGGTCGAGCAATGGGTGCTGTCGATGGACCTGACGCCGGTGCAGTTCATGTTGCTCGCCCAGGCGATCATCTTCATTCTCGGCTGGCCGCTGGAGTGGACCGAGATCATCGTCATCTTCATGCCGATCTTCATCCCCTTGCTCGCCCACTTCAACATCGACCCCTTGTTCTTTGGCCTGCTCGTCGCACTCAACCTGCAGACGGCCTTCCTCAGTCCGCCCGTAGCGATGGCTGCGTTCTACTTGAAGGGTGTGTCGCCCCCGCATGTGACGCTCAACCAGATCTTTGCCGGCATGATGCCGTTCATGGGTATCCAGGTATTTGCGCTATTTCTGCTCTACATGTTCCCGCAAATCGGGCTGTGGCTGCCGCAGGTCCTCTACAAGTGATCCGGGGACTTGTTCGCGAGAACGATGCATGAAACCGGGAATCCTGGTCACCCGCGCCCTCTTCCCAGAGGTCATCGACCGCCTCGCCGCGCATTTCGAGGTGGACTACCACCCTGAGGACCGCGCCCTGCCGCCGGATCAGCTGGCAGCGCGCCTCGCCGGCAAGGACGGCGCGATCACGCTGCTCTCCGACCGCATCGATGCTGCCGCGCTGGCCGGCGCGCCGGGTCTCAGGGCCTTGTGCAACGTCGCGGTCGGCTACAACAACTACGACCTCGCGGCGATCACGGCCGCCGGCGTCATGGCCACCAACACGCCCGGCGTGCTCGACGAGACGACCGCCGACGCAGCCTGGGCGCTGCTGATGGCCTCGGCACGGCGCATCGTCGGCGCCGACCGCTGGGTCCGCGACGGCCGGTGGACAGGCTGGAAATTCCACGACGACTGGCTCGGCAGCGATGTACACCAGGCCACGCTGGGCATACTCGGCATGGGGCGCATCGGTCGGGCAGTCGCGTGGCGCGCTGCCGGTTTCTCGATGCGCATCATCTATCACAACCGCCAACCGCTCGCCGCCGAGCAGGAACGCGAGTGCAACGCGACCTGGGTGAGCAAGGAAATGCTGCTGCGCGAGGCCGACTTCCTGGTCCTGATGCTGCCCTATTCGCCGGCCGCGCACCACATCATCGGCGCTGCCGAACTGGCAGCCATGAAGCCGACGGCTCATCTGATCAATGTCGCCCGTGGCGGCGTGGTCGACGATGGCGCCCTGATCGAAGCCCTCCAGCGGCGGCGCATTGCCGGTGCGGGACTCGACGTGTTCGAGAACGAGCCAGCGCTCGATGCCCGTTTCGCCACCCTCGACAATGTCGTGCTGACACCGCACATCGGCTCGTCGTCGCGCGCCACACGGCTGGCGATGGCGATGTGCGCCGCCGACAACCTGATCGCCGCCCTCGCCGGGCAGCGCCCGCCCAACCTGCTCAATCCGGAAGTCTTCGGCGGCTGAGAGCCGCCCTACCCCACCCCATGGAGAAGGCATCATGAGACTCGGCCTGATGGGCGCCCCCCTCGTCAGGCACCTCGCAGCGGCCGGCCACAGGCTGCACCTGTGGGCACGCCGCGCGGCCGCCCTCGAAGCGTTCGTGGAAGTCGGCGCGCAGTCGCACGCTTCAGCGGCCGAGGTCGCCCGCCATGCCGACGTGGTCATCATCATGGTCGCCAATGCGCCGGACGTGCGCGAGGTCACCCTTGGCACGGACGGTATCGCCGCCGGCCCGCGACCCGGGCTGATCGTCGTCGACATGAGCACGATCAACCCCAATGCAGCGCGCGAGATCGGCGAGGCGCTCGCGGCCAGGGGCATCGAGTTCCTCGACGCGCCGGTTTCTGGCGGCCAGGTCGGCGCGATCAATGCGACGCTGACGATCATGGTCGCTGGCAAGGTCACGGCATTCGAGCAAGTGAAGCCGCTATTCGAGAAGATGGGGAAATCGATCACGCTGATTGGCGGGACCGGCGCCGGCCAGGTCGCCAAGGCGTGCAACCAGATCCTCACCGGCGTTGGCGTGCTGGCCGTCGCCGAGGCATTCAACTTCGCGGCACAGAGCGGCGTCGACCCGGCCCGCGTGCGCGAGGCGCTGCTCGGCGGCTTCGCCTATTCGCGCATCCTGGAAAACCACGGACAACGCATGATCGACCGCAACTTCAAGCCTGGCTTCAAGGCCTGGATGCACCAGAAGGACCTGCGCATCGTCATGGAAGAAGCACACCGGCTCGGCCTGATGCTGCCCTCGGCTGCGGCCACGGCACAGGTTTTCAACGCCCTTGTCGGCAGCGGCATGGGCGAGGACGATTCGATCGCCGCGCTGAAGCTGCTGGAAAAGCTCGGCGGCACGCTGTAGCACAGCTAGGATCGCGATGAAGACCAAGCCCTGCCTGACCCTCGTCGATGCCAACCTGATGGTCGCAGCCGCGCGCGGCGAGGCAGAGCGCAACGGCTGGGCGGTGGTCATCGCCGTCGCCGACGACGGCGGACACCTGCTCGCACTGCAACGCATGGATGGCTGCCCGCCAGCCAGTGCCTACATCGGTCCGGAAAAAGCGCGGGCCGCCGCTCTCGGCCGCCGCGAAACCAAAATTTACGAAGAGATGATCAACGCCGGCCGTGTATCCTTCCTCTCGGTACCCGTGCTGCAGGGCATGCTGGAAGGCGGTGTGCCGGTCATCGCCGACGGTCAGGTGGTCGGCGCGATTGGCGTTTCCGGCGTCAAGGCCGATCAGGACGGGCAGATCGCGCGCGTCGGTGTCGCTGCATTGCAGGGCGCCGCGACTGACTGAAGGTCAAAGTTGCGGCCAGATCATCGCGCGAGTGCCCCGCGGCTGTCCTGACTTTCTAGCGGTGCCGGCTGCCGCTGCGATGCTGCTGCGGTCCACCCGGTCTTTGGGGCGAATTCCTGTTCGGCGTTTTGCCCGGCGCCTGCGGCTTGCGCGGACCACGTGGCGGTTGCACCGGGCGCGGCGCGGCGTGGGCCGAAGGTTCGAATCCGGGGATCACCAGGCGCTCGAGATCGCGCTTGATCAGCTTCTCGATGTCGCGCATGAAGGCGCGCTCGTCGTGGCAGACCAGCGAAATGGACTCGCCTTCCATGCCGGCGCGACCGGTACGGCCGATGCGGTGCACGTAGTCTTCGGCGATGTTGGGTATCTCGTAATTGATGACGTAGGGTAGCGAATCGATGTCGATACCGCGCGCCGCGATGTCGGTCGCCACCAGCGCCACCAGCTTGCCATCCTTGAATTCGCCGAGCGCCCGGGTGCGGGCGCCCTGCGACTTGTTGCCGTGCAGCGCCGCCGACTTGATGCCGGCTTTTTCAAGGCTGCGCGACAGCGCGTCGGCGCCGTGCTTGGTGCGGGTGAAGATCAGCACCTGATGCAGGCCGCGGGTTTCGAAGAGATGGAGCAGCAGGTCCTTCTTCTGTTCGCGGTTGGTCTCGATGACGCGCTGGGTGACGGTTTCGGCGGCGGTATTACGCGGCGCGACGTCGACCGACACCGGCTGGTGCAGCAAGCCACTGGCCAGTTCACGGATGTCCGGCGAAAAGGTCGCCGAGAACATCAGGTTCTGGCGCTGCTTCGGCAGCAGGGCGATGATCTTGCGGATATCGCGGATGAAGCCCATGTCGAGCATGCGGTCGGCTTCGTCGAGAACGAGGATCTCGATTGCCGACAGGTCGACCGTACGCTGCTGTACGTGGTCGAGCAGGCGGCCCGGCGTCGCGACGAGGACATCGACCCCGCGGCGCAGGCTGGCGATCTGCGGGTTGATGCCGACGCCGCCGAAGACGGCCAGCGAATTGACCGGCAGGTGCTTGCCGTAGGTACGCACGCTTTCCTCGACCTGAATGGCGAGCTCGCGCGTCGGCACCAGCACCAGGACGCGCGGCTTCTTGGATACACGGGTCAGGCGGTCATTCGGGCCGCTGACCAGGCGGTGCAGGATGGGCAGCGTGAAACCGGCAGTCTTGCCGGTGCCGGTCTGTGCCGTGCCCATCAGGTCGTGCCCGGCCATGACGGCGGGAATCGCCTTCTGCTGGATGGGGGTGGGTGTGTCGTAGCCCTGCTCGCTGACAGCGCGCAGAAGTTCGGCCTTGAGGCCGAGATCGGAAAATTGCATGGGAGCTCCGTGCAGAAACCCGGCGGCGCCGGGTTCCGCGAATGAATCAGATGAGGGCCAGACCCCGGTCGAGGTCGGCTTGCAGGTCTTCCACCGCTTCGAGGCCGACTGCGATGCGCAGCAAGCCCTCTTGGATGCCGGCCGCGGCCCGGGCTTCGGGAGTGATGCGGCCATGCGTGGTGGAGGCGGGATGGGTGATGGTGGTCTTGGTGTCGCCAAGATTGGCGGTGATGGAGAGCAGATGGCAGTGATCGACGACCGTCCAGGCCTGGTCGCGCGCACCCTTGACTTCGAAGGAAACGATGGCGCCACCGCCCTTCTGCTGCTTCTGCGCCAGCTGGTATTGCGGGTGCGAGGGCAGGCCGGGGTAGAAGACGCGCGCCACCTTGGGGTGGGCTTCGAGCCAGCGCGCCAGTTGCAGGGCATTGGCCGACTGGGCCTCGATGCGGATTTTCAGGGTTTCGAGCCCCTTGAGCAGCACCCAGGCATTGAACGCCGACAGCGTCGGGCCGGCCGTGCGCAGGTACTTGAAGACTTCCTCGGTCAACTTCTTCGGCCCGCAGACGGCGCCGCCGAGCACGCGACCCTGGCCGTCGAGGTACTTGGTCGCCGAATGGATGACCAGATCGGCACCGAGGTCGAGCGGACGCTGCAGGATGGGCGTGCAGAAACAGTTGTCGACGGCCACCAGGATATCCCTGGCATGGGCGGTTGCGGTCAACGCCCGGATATCGGCAATTTCGGTGAGCGGGTTGGACGGCGTCTCGAGGAAGAAAAGCCTGGTTTCCGGACGAATCGCTGCCGCCCAGGCGCCGGGATCGGTCTGCGGCACGAAGGTGGTGCTAATCCCTGTACGCGTCAGAATGTTCGAGAACAGCTGAACGGTGGCGCCGAACAGGCCGCTGGAAGCGACGATGTGGTCGCCGTTCTTGAGGTGCGCCAGGCAGACGGCCATGATCGCCGACATGCCGCTGGCCGTGGCGACGCAGTCCTCGGCGCCTTCCAGCGCTGCGAGGCGTTCCTCGAACATGGTGACGGTCGGGTTGGAGAAGCGGGCATAGACGTTGCCCTCCTCCTCGCCGGAGAAGCGCCGGGCGGCCTGCGCCGCACTCTCGAAGACGAAGCTGGACGTGAGGTAGAGCGCCTCGGAGTGCTCGCCGAACTGGCTGCGCTCCTGGCCGGCACGGACGGCCAGCGTTTCCGGGCGGTAGCTCGCTGCGCCAGACATCAGTCGCGTCCTTCCGAGGCCAGTTGCAGCACCAGCTGCTGCGCCGCCTGGCCGTCGCCGTCTTCGTCGTTTGCTGCGCCCTTGCCGCCACGGTTGCCTTCGACGGCGTCGAGGTAGTACTCGTCGATATCGCCGGTGATGTAGCAGCCATCGAAACACGACGCGTCGAAGACTGTCAGGTCGGAACGAATGTTGGTTATCGACCGCTTCAGGGCATCGAGGTCCTGATAGACCAGCGCGTCGGCGCCGATCTCACGGGCGATGCCGTCGTCGGTGCGCCCGGTGGCGATCAGTTCGGCGCGGGTCGGCATGTCGATACCGTAGACGTTCGGGTAACGCACCGGCGGCGCCGCCGAGGCGAAGTAGACCCGGGTCGCACCGGCGGCCCGGGCCATCTCGACGATTTCCCGGCTGGTCGTGCCACGCACGATGGAATCATCGACCAGCAACACACGCTTGCCCTTGAACTCCTGGCCGACGGTATTGAGCTTCTGGCGCACCGACTTGCGGCGCATCGACTGGCCGGGCATGATGAAGGTACGGCCGACGTAGCGGTTCTTGACGAAACCCTCGCGGAACGGGATGCCGAGGACCTGCGCCAGCTGCATGGCCGACGGGCGGCTGGAATCCGGGATCGGAATGACCACATCGATCTCGTCCACTGGAATGTGCTTGCGGACCTTTTCGGCAAGGAGTTCGCCCATCGCCAGGCGCGCTTCATAGACCGACACGCCGTCGATCACCGAATCCGGGCGCGCCAGATAGACATACTCGAAGATGCACGGCGCGTAGGTCGGCTGCTGGGCGCACTGCCGGCTGTGGAACTGGTGATTGAGGTCGATGAAGACGGCCTCGCCGGGTTCGATGTCGCGCACCATCTGGAAGCCCAGCGTATCGAGCGCCACCGACTCGGAAGCCACCAGGTACTCGGTACCCGCCTCGGTCTCGTTCTGTCCATAGACCAGCGGACGGATTCCGTAAGGATCGCGGAAGGCGAGCAGCCCGTAGCCGGCGATCAGCGCGACCACCGCATAGGCGCCGCGGCAGCGGCGGTGCACCCCGGCCACCGCCTGGAAAATGCTGTCCACATCTAGCTCGTAACCGTGCGCGGCCGACTGCAGTTCATGGGCCAGTACGTTTAGCAGTACTTCGGAATCGGAATTGGTATTGATGTGGCGACGGTCCAGACGGAACATCTCGCCCTTGAGTTGCTCGGCATTGGTCAGGTTGCCGTTGTGGCCGAGGACGATGCCGAACGGCGAATTGACATAAAAGGGCTGCGCCTCGGCAAAATTGTAGGCGGAGCCGGCGGTCGGGTAGCGCACATGGCCTATGCCCCAGTTGCCGTCCAGCGCGCGCATGTTGCGGGTGCGGAAGACGTCGCGCACCAAACCCGGGCCCTTGTGCAGGTTGAAGGTGTTGCCTTCGGCCGTGGCGATACCTGCCGCGTCCTGGCCGCGGTGTTGCAGCACCATCAGCCCGTCGTAGAGCAACTGATTAACCGGCGATGTCGCCACCACACCAAGAATCCCGCACATAGTTCTTTCCTGCCTAACTAAATCGAATTCGCTTTGCCAGATCATCCGGCAGCCAGGGTTTGGCTGCCAGCACGGCTGTTTCGAGAGGCGGCGCCAGAACCGCCTGCTTCCACCACGGCTGCTGCGGCGCCGATGTCAATCCGCCCGCGGCAACCAGCACCATCACGACCAGCAGGCCACGCGCCAGGCCGAAAAACATGCCGAGCAGGCGATCCGACAGGCTCAAACCGAGCGCCTTGACCATCTGGCGAACCGCCAGCCGCACCACCGACATCGCCACCAGCACCCCGACAAAAACCAGCGCACAACCGGCCAAGGCACGGATCGCCGGGTCACCGATCCCGGAGAAAACATACTGCCCGCACTGGGCGCCGAACTCCAGCGCCGCCATGAAAGCCATCACCCAAGCCGCCAGCGCGATCAACTCGCTAACCACACCACGCCACAAACCAAGCACCAGAGACAAGACGATGATGCCAATGACCACATAGTCAAGAACCGCCATCTACTTGCCTGAAATCACGCCGGAAACGCCAACCTGTTTCATCCTTTCGAGCGCCTTCTCGGCCGCCTCGCGAGAAGCGAACGGCCCCGCCCGCACCCGCGTCTTCTTGCCGCCCGGCGTATCGAGCGCCTCGACGTAGGTCTTTACGTTCTTTTCGGCCAGCTTGGCGCGCAGATTCTTGACGTTGTCCTCGTTGGCGAAGGCGCCGATCAGGATGACGTATTCGCCCGCTTTGGCCGGCGGCGACTCCGGTGCGGCGCCCTGCCCGGCCAGGATGGCGGCCGCGCGCTTGGCCTCCGCCGACGACTCGGTGGCTGCAGGCTTTTCAGGGGCTTTCTCCGGCTTGGCTGCCGACTTTTCGCTTTTCTCCGGCGCCTTATCGGACGACTTCTCCGGTGCCTTAGCGGCTGGCTTCTCGGCCGGCTTCTCGGCAGATGACTCGAGCACCCTGGCCGTCGGCTTGGCCGCTGCCGGTTCTGCCGGCGCTTGGTCGGCAGGCACCGACTGCTCCTGCGGCGCCGCCTTTTCGACCGGCGTCACGGCAAATTTCGGCGCAAACGGCTTTTCATCCTGCCCGGGTATGCGGATTTCAACTTCGGTCACCGCCTGTCGCGGCTGGTGATCCATGATCATCGGCAACACCACGGCGACCACCGAGGCAAACGCCACCGCGCCGACCAGGCGACGCCGGGCGCGCTTCTTGAGTTGAGACTGAGCGTCGTTGTCTTCCATGACTAGGTCTTGGCTCGCAGCGCTTGCAACGCGCCAGCCACCGTGTAGAAGGATCCAAAGGCAAGGATTCTATCACTTTCGGCGGCTCGCCCCTTGGCGACCTGCATGGCAGCCTCTGGCGACGGGTGGCAAACGACCTCGCCACCGAGTTGCGCCCGCTCGATGATTTCCGCCAGAAGCGCCGAATCTGTGCCGCGTATGCCGCCCAGCGTAGCCACATGCCAGTAGTCGACCTTGCCCTTCAGGGGCATCAGGGCGCCTTCGATGTCCTTGTCGTTGAGCATGCCGACCACCGCATAGGTGCGGTCGAAAAAACCCATGCTCGAGAGGTTGTCAGCGAGCACCCCGATCGCCTGCGGATTGTGGCCGACGTCGAGGACGATCGCAGGCTTGCCCGGGACGACCTGGAAACGGCCGGCCAGCTCGGTTTCGATCAGCCCGGGACGGATCGCCTGCATGGTCACCGGCAACTTGGCGCCAAGGGCCTCGAGCGCCGCCAGCGCGACACTGGCGTTGTACAGCTGGGTTGGCCCGCGCAGGCCCGGGTAGGCCAGCGAACGCCGGTTCAACCGCCCCCCGGTGCGCGACCACCAGCACCATTGCAGGCGGTTTTCATTGCCTTCGCCCTGGGCACGCTCGAAACCGAAATCGCGGCCGATCAGGCGCAGGTCGGCGCCGATCGCCGCCGCGTGATCGAGAAGGCGCTGCGGCGGCTGCGGGTCGGCGCACAATGCGGGTTTGCCGGCGCGGAAGATGCCGGCTTTTTCGAAGCCGATGCTCTCGCGATCCGGGCCCAGCCATTCGGTATGGTCGAGGGCGATAGAGGTGACGATGGAAACATCAGGCTCATATACGTTGACCGCATCGAGCCGGCCGCCGAGACCGACTTCGAGGACCATGGCATCGACTCCGGCCGTTGCAAAGACCTCCCAGGCCGCCAGCGTGCCGAACTCGAAATAGGTCAACGCCACCGCGCCGGCCTTCTGCCGTGCGGCCTCGACCCGGGCAAATGCGCCACAGAGTGCCGCGTCGCTCGCTGGCTGGCCGTTCAGCCGCACCCGCTCGTTATAGGCCAGGAGGTGTGGCGAGGTATAACAGCCGACCCGATAACCCGCCTTGGCAATGATGTTTTCCAGGTAGGCACAAGTCGAGCCCTTGCCATTTGTGCCACCGACGATGATGAGCGGGCAGTCCTGACGCTGCCCGAGCACCGCCTTGACCTCCCGGATGCGCTCGAGTCCCAGTTCGATGCCGGCCTGCCCCCTGGGGTGCAGGCTTTCGAGATGCAGCAGCCAGTCTTCCAGCTTGTTCAAGCGGCGGCCGGGAGCTTTTGCAGCAATGCCAGCACGCGGGCGACCTGGTCGCGCAGTTCCCGGCGATCGACGATCATGTCGACCGCACCCTTCTCGAGAATGAATTCGGAACGCTGGAAGCCCTCCGGCAAGGTTTCGCGCACTGTCTGCTCGATGACGCGCGGGCCGGCAAAACCGATCAGCGCCTTGGGTTCGGCAATCACGACATCGCCGACGAAGGCGAACGACGCCGACACGCCGCCCATGGTCGGGTCGGTCAGCACTGAAATGAAAGGCAATCCCGCTGCAGATAATTTGGTCAGCGCCGCCGTGGTCTTCGCCATCTGCATCAGCGAGAAAAGCCCTTCCTGCATCCGGGCGCCGCCGGAAGCTGAGACGCAGATGAACGCCATTTTCTGCTCGACCGCGGCATTAACGCCGCGCACGAAGCGCTCGCCAAGCACCGAGCCCATCGAGCCGCCCATGAATTCGAACTCGAAGGCAGCCACGACGACCGGGATTGTCTTGATCGCGCCCTGCATGCAGACCAGCGAATCGCTCTCGCCGGTCGCCTCGTTGGCCTCCATCAGGCGATCCGGATAGCGTTTGGAATCCCTGAACTTCAGCGAGTCGACCGGGACAACCTCGGCACCGATCTCGGAGCGCCCTTCGGCATCGAGCAGAAGGTCGATGCGCTGGCGGGCATTCAGACGGTTGTGGTGGCCGCACTTCGGGCACACCTGGAGATTGTTTTCGAGGTCGGTCGCGTACAGCACCGCCTCGCAGGAGGCACACTTGCTCCACAGGCCTTCGGGAAGCGCACCGCGCCGCTGCGGCCCGCGCTGGCGCTTGATCTTGGGGGGAAGGAGTTTGTTCAGCCAGCTCATGATCTCACCTCGTCAATGCCACGGCGAATGTCTGCGACCAAGGCTTTCACATTGGCGCAGGCGCTGCTGGTATCACCATTCGCCGTCGACTTCTCGATTTCTTCGATGATCCTGCTGCCGACCACCACTGCGTCAGCGATGCCGGCGATGCGCGCGGCCGTCGCCGCATCGCGGATGCCGAAGCCGACGCCGACCGGCAGCCCGGTCTTTTCCCGGATCAGCGGCAACCGTTCGGCCACCGCCGCGACATTCAGTGCCCCCGAGCCGGTGACACCGGCCAACGACACGTAATAGACGTAACCGCTGGCCACTGCCGCCACCTGTTCGATGCGGGCTGCGGTCGACGTGGGGGCGAGCAGGAAAATCGGATCCATGCCGTTCGCCTTGATCGTCGCGCCAAAAATGGCGGCTTCTTCAGGCGGATAATCGACGACCAGCACACCATCGACGCCTGCCTGCGCGGCGGCGGCGGCGAACTTCTCGAGGCCCATGGCCTCGATCGGATTGGCGTAGCCCATCAGGACCACCGGGGTCCTGGCGTCGCTCTTGCGAAACGCGACGACCAGTTCCAGCACCTTGCGCAAGGTCATGCCCTTGGCCAGCGCCCGTTCGGAAGCGCGCTGTATGGTCGGGCCATCTGCCATCGGGTCGGAGAACGGCACGCCAAGCTCAATCACGTCAGCACCGGCCTCGACCAGCGTGTGCAGCAGCGGGAGCGTCAGCGCGGCATCCGGATCACCGGCGGTAATAAAGGGAATCAGCGCCTTGCGGCCTTCGGCGTTGAGCCGGGCAAAAACGGACTTGATGCGCGACATCAGAAAACGATCCCCGACTTCTCGGCCACGGTATGCATGTCCTTGTCACCGCGGCCTGAAAGATTGACCAGCAAGACCTTGTCGCTGGGCAGCGTCGGCGCCAGCTTGGCGGCGTAGGCCAGCGCGTGGCTGGATTCAAGCGCCGGGATGATGCCTTCGATGCGGCAAAGGGTATGGAAAGCCGCGAGCGCCTCGCCATCGGTCACCGGCACGTACTCGGCACGGCCGATATCCTTCAGCCAGGCATGCTCCGGCCCGACGCCCGGGTAGTCGAGGCCGGCGGACACCGAATGCGTCTCGATGATCTGGCCGTCCACGTCCTGCAGCAGGTAGGTGCGGTTGCCGTGCAGCACGCCCGGGACGCCGGCGGTCAGCGAGGCCGAATGGCGACCGGTATCCATGCCTTCACCGGCTGCCTCGACGCCGATGAGACGCACGTCCTGATGGTCGATATACGGGTAGAAAATTCCCATCGCGTTCGAACCGCCGCCGACGCAGGCGAGCACGGCATCCGGCTGGCGCCCGACCATCTCCGGCATCTGCCACAGGCATTCCTCGCCGATGATCTTCTGGAAATCGCGTACCAGCATCGGGTAGGGGTGCGGCCCGGCGACCGTGCCGATGATGTAGAAAGTATTGTGGATGTTGGTCACCCAGTCGCGCATCGCCTCGTTCAGCGCATCCTTGAGTGTCTTCGATCCCGACTCGACCGGGACGACGGTAGCGCCGAGCAGCTTCATGCGATAGACGTTGGCCGCCTGGCGCTTGACGTCCTCGCTGCCCATATAGACCACGCACTCCATGCCGTAGCGGGCAGCGACCGTCGCCGTCGCCACGCCGTGCTGGCCGGCGCCGGTCTCGGCGATGACGCGCGGCTTGCCCATCCGCCTGGCGAGCATGGCCTGGCCGATGCAGTTGTTAACCTTGTGCGCGCCCGTGTGGTTGAGGTCCTCGCGCTTGAGGTAAATCTGCGCGCCGCCCAGCATCTCTGACCAGCGCCTGGCGTGGTAGATCGGCGACGGGCGGCCGACGAAATGCTTCAGCTCGTATTCATACTCGGCACGGAAGGCCGGGTCGGCCTGCGCTGCCGCATAGGCCTCCTTCAGTTCATCGAGCGCACCGAACAATGTCTCGGCGACAAATACGCCGCCATAAGGACCGAAGTGGCCTTTGGCGTCGGGGAAGTTATAGTCGTTCATCGGCGTTCCGTACTGCCGCCACAAAGGCAGCGATTTTCGAGTGATCCTTGATGCCCTTGCTCATTTCGACCCCGGAAGACACGTCGACCGCAACCGGCCGCACTCGTTCGATCGCGTCGCCGACATTGGCTGCGGTCAACCCGCCGGAAAGCACCAGAAACGACGGTAGGCAAGGCGGAATCAGTGTCCAGTCGAAGACATGGCCACCGCCCCCGTAACCCTCGACAAACGCATCCAGCAACAAGCCCCGTGCATCGGGAAAGGAGCGGGCGAATTCTACCAGATCGAGGCCCGGCCTCACCCGTGCCGCGCGCAGATACGCTCTTGCAAACTGGCGGCAATAAGCCGCGTCCTCGTCCCCATGAAACTGCAGGACATTGAGCGGGAGGGCTGCGCAGGCAGCAGCCACGGCTTCCGGCGCCGCATTGACGAATAGGCCGACGATATCGACGAAGGGTGGAATGCGCGTCGCCAGTTTCGCCGCCTGCTGTAACGTCACGTAGCGCGGGCTGTCCGGATAGAAGACGAAGCCTATCGCATCGGCGCCAGCACCGACCGCTGCATCGACATCCTCGGCGCGGGTCAGCCCGCAAATCTTGATACGCGTTTTCAAGCGAACACTCCATCGAGAAAATCGTCTGCCGGGTCGGGCAGGCCCCAATGCGGCTCATACACCGGGCCGCGAAAATACAGCCCCGCCGGCGAAAAGGTGGGGGCAGCCTGCTTGCGGTCGCGCGCAAGCAATAGCTCGTCGACCCAGCCAGGTACCTGGGCCCCTTTCCCGATATGAACCAGCGTCCCGACCAGATTGCGGACCATGTGATGCAGAAAGGCGCTGGCCTCGAAATCGAAGACCAGCAAGCTGCCGCTCTGCCGGATGTCGGCCCGCCAAAGCGACTTGACCGGCGTCTTGGCCTGGCAATCCGCAGCGCGAAACGCGGAAAAATCATGCTCGCCGATCAGCAGCCCGGCCGCTTCGCGCATCGCCTGAACGTCGAGCGGCAGGTGGTGCCACCCAACCCGACCCTGCCACAATCCGGGGCGCTGCGGACGGTTGAGCAGCAGGTAGCGATAGCGGCGACCACGCGCACTGAACCGGGCGTGGAATTCGCCGGTGACAGGATGTGCCCAGCGCACTGCCACCGCATCGGGCAGATGCGAGTTCACGCCGCGCACCCAGGCCGACAACGGCCGCACGACAGCAGTTTCGAAATGGACGACCTGATGCGTCGCATGGACGCCGGCATCGGTACGACCGGCGCAGACGACGCCGAGCGGCGCGCCGGCAATCTCGCGCAGTGCAGCCTCGAGAGCATCCTGTACGGTCGCCCCCCCGGCCTGGCTCTGCCAGCCGCGAAACGCCGTGCCGCAGTACTCCACGCCCAGGGCAATTCTCGTCTCAGTCAACGGTTCACCCCAATGCAATCAACAGCCATGAAAGACCGAGCACGGCCCCGCAGGTCATGTAGTCGGCCAGCTGCCACGGCGACACCGCGACGCGCAGCGTTTCGGCAGCCCCGGCAGCACCCAGATTGCCGTCCAGCATGCTGCGCCACGCGCCTTTCTGCACCCCGGCCTGCAGATTTTGCATGACCAGCGACAGACGCACCACAAGTCGTTCACTGCCCAAGCCAAATCGTGACAAGGGCTGCAACAGCGACTGCAACGCGACCAGCAAGCCCCGGTTTCCGAGCCGGACGAACAGCCAGGCCAGGCAACCCAGCATCAGCGCCAGTCGTGCCACATGCAGGCTGGCTTCGCGCACACCCTCGTAGGTGGGCATCCAGGCGAAGTCGAACAGGGCGTCCCCAGATGAACCATAGGCGAGGATCAGCCAGACACTGAGCAGGAGCCAGCGCATCCGGCGCAGCAGACGCCACCACCCGCCCCCCGCGTTGCTCAGCGTCAGCAGCACAGAGGCCACCAACGCAAGCCCCGCCAGGCCCAGAAACTGGATGGCGACGACAGCGATCAGGCAGACCAGCAAGGCGGAAGATGGATGCAAAACACCGGCTCCAGAATGCACATGGCCCCACGCGGGGGCCATGTGGCGTTGGCAAGGACGAATTCTAACCGCCCAGCCGCCCGAGAATCTCGCGCGCCTGATCTGCAAGACCGCCGCTGCCTTCGGCAATGACTTCCTGCAGCAGTTCGCGGGCCTGGTCGTTGTCTCCCATTTCCTCATAAGCCTTGGCGAGCGCAAGCTTGGTTCCCACATCCTCGCCACCCTGGTCGCTGCCGGCGGCTTCGTCGCCCGTGAGTCCGGACAACCCGACTACCTGCGTTGCATCGGAAAGGTCGGCGCCGAGATCGAGGTTGATCGACGTCAGGTCGAAACCCGGTTCCTGCATTGGCTGGCCAATGAAAACCGACTCGCTCAGATTGACGTTGTACTCGCCGTCCGAGCCTGCCGATTCGCTGGACAACCCGGCCAGATCGGGGACGACTGTTTGGTCGCCCTGGTCGGAACCCTGGAAGTCGAGCGAATTGACCACCGTTTCGGTCCCCATTTCGCCTGTCGAGATTTCATGAAGAGCGCCTGGATTGACCAGCGTCTGGGTGTCCGCAGCAATATCGCCGAGTTCGAAATCGATCAGGCCGGCATCGGGCTGTTCTGCCTCAAGCCCGGCAGGCGCTTCGAGTCCGATGAAGGTTTCCGTGAAGTTGTTTTCCCCTTCCATGACCCCCATCACCAGCGTATCCGTCGGCAAGGGCTGCGGGTTGGTCTCGGTGGCGGTCAAGGTTTCCTGCGGGATGCCGCCGAGGTCGAAGTCGATTGCCTCGATCTGCGGCAATTCCAGGTCGTCGACGACATCGACGATCCGCGTCACCTCGGGCGTGAAGGACTGGGCGTCAGAGGCAGCCTCGAATTCAAGGCTGTTGTCATCGCTATTGACCGCGGTCGGCGAGAAGTCTCCTTCCGCCGCAACCGCTTCTTCAGAAGCCTCTTCTGCGCCACTCTCCGGAAGTGCGGAAACCAACGCGGCACCGGCGGCAACAGAGGCGGCCAATTGCCCGAGCGTACCCGGCATCACCACGGTCGATTTGGCGTCGACCGGCATCTCCGGCACCGCCACCGACTCGACAGTTGCCGCGGGCGCAACGCGCCCCGCTGTATAAAGCGGGTTCTCGGGATCGAGGGCGGCGCCCATTGCCGCGATCTTCTCCCATTCCGGCCCGACACCGCCGGTCTGCGCATAAAGCTCGCTGGCCAGTGTATCGAACTGCTTTAGGCTCTTGCGATTGGCATAGATTTCGAGCAGCTTGGCATGGATCGCCGTGCGATGCGGATCCTTGCGCAGGGCTTCGATCAGGATCTCCTCGGCCTGCGCATCGCGGCCATAGGCCATGTACACGTCGGCTTCGGCAACCGGGTCCACCTCGTCGGTGTCAATCGTCCCCGGGCCCGTCTGGCTGAACTCGCCTGTCTGCAGGGGAATGTTGCCGGTATCGACGCTCTGACCGCCTGTCATCCGGAACACCGAGTTCGGCCCAAGGCTGGACGGGGCCGGCACGGCGGTGGTGAAATCAGGTTCCGCTTCGCTGCGCCGACGCCTGAGCAGGAAATATCCGGCAAGCAGGGCAAGGATTCCGCCGCCACCGATCAAGGGCAACGGATCATCGAGCAGGCTCGGCTCGGCCACCGGTGCCGGCGCTGGTGATACAGGTGGCTTGGCCTCGGCGGGCTTGGGCGGCTCGACCGGCGGGGCGGCCGGCTTCGGTTCTTCCGCGACCTTTGGCGGCTCGACTGGCGCCGGCGCTTCGACCGGCTTCGGCGGCTCGACGGCAACGGGTGCTGGCGCCGGTGCCGGCTCCAGCGCCTTGGGCGGCTCGACGACCTTCGGGGGCTCGGCCGCTACCACCGGCTTCGCTTCTTCTTTCTTGCCCGACGCCTGTTGCTGCAATTCGGCCAAACGTTGGGTCTTCATGTCGACCAGCTTCTGGAGTTCGCCGACATTCTTTTCCAGCAATGCCAGCCTGTCCTGCGCTTCCCTGAGCGCCTTGTCCTTGGCGATCAGATCCTCTTCGCCAACGGCCGCCTTGCCGCCGGCAACACCCTTGGCCGGCATTTCGGTGCGGGAAACCTTGACTTGATCCTTGGCCTGATCGGCTGCCGCAGGCTTTTCTTCAACCTTGGCCGTGATCTTGCCCGCGGAGCTTTGCGCTGCTGCCTCCGGGGCCGGCTTGGCCTCGGCGGTCGCGGCGGCGAGTTTCTGGCGGTAGGCGTTCCAGTCGCCCGCCTGCGCGACATAGACCTGCTTCGCTTCCGCGGCGGGGATTGCCGCCACTGCTGCCTTGTCAGGGATGTTGAGAATGGCCCCGGCCTTCATGCGATTGATGTTGTCGCCAATGAATGCGTCCGGATTCTTGCGGTAGATGCCGACCAGCATCTGCTCGAGCGTCACACCGTCGTACTTCGCTTCGCCGGCGATCTTGCGCAGGGTTTCACCCTGCTGCACAAGGCGCGTTCCCGCTTCCTGCGAATTCTTCGCTTCCGGTGCCGCCCGCGGGGCAACCGAAGCCGCCCTGGACGCGTCCGAACCGACTGCTGCCGACGAGGGTGCGGCACCCGCACCGCGTACCGTGTCGACGACCCGCGCATCCGTAGCGGATGCCTGACGCGCTGCCGTCCGCGAAGCCACCTCGGGCGGATCGAGAAGGAAAGTGTATTCGCGCAGCAAGGGACCCGACGGCCAGCTGAGCTCGACAAGGAAGTCCATGAAGGGTTCGTTCACCGGCTTGGCTGAACTGATCTTCACCACCGGCGAACCGTTGCTCCGCTTCTCAATGGCGAAGCGCAGATCGAGCAAGGCCGACGAAAAATCGACGCCCGCCTCGCGGAACGCCTTCTGATCGGCAAGCCTGGCGGTCATCGCAGCCAGTTCGGCGCGCGAAGCGGTGATCTCGATTTCGGCGCGCAATGGCTGCCCGAGGCCCGAGAGCACGGTGATCTTGCCCAGACTGGCCGCTTCGGCCAACCACGGTGCAAGGGATAGACAGGAGGCTACAGCGACTACCGCAGCACGTTTCTTGAAGTTTGTCATGGTCATATCTGTCACGCCGCCACCTGCGCGTCGAATTCGGGAGTTTCAAATTAACATCATGGACTTAGCAATGCAAGCTAAGCTGGGTTCTAAACAGCGGCTTTTGGCATATTTCCAACATAAAAAAAACCGGAGTTGCCTCCGGTATTTATGTAACTGCGCCGATCAGGCGTCGAGCAGGATGCGCAGCATGCGGCGCAGCGGCTCGGCGGCGCCCCACAGCAACTGGTCGCCGCAGGTGAAGGCCGCCAGATACTCGGGCCCCATCGCCATCTTGTGCAGGCGGCCGACCGGCACGGTCAGCGTACCGGTCACCGCCGCCGGGGTAAGTTCGCGCTCGGAAATCTCGCGATCGTTCGGCACGACCTTGGCCCATTGGTTAGCCTTGGCCAGCATGTCGCTGATTTCATCGAGCGGCACATCCTTCTTCAACTTGATGGTCAGCGCCTGGCTATGGCAGCGCATGGCACCGATGCGCACGCACAGGCCGTCGATGGGGATCGAACCCGGGCTGCGGAAGGCAGGGCGACCGAGGATCTTGTTGCACTCGGCGCCGCCCTTCCACTCTTCCTTGGACTGACCGCCGTCAACCGGCACATCGATCCACGGAATCAGTGAACCAGCCAGCGGCGTGTTGCGGAAGTTCTTCTTCGGGAAGGCATCGGAACGGATCGTCTCGGCCACCTTGCGATCGATGTCGAGAATGGCGGAAGCCGGATCGGCCAGCAGATCGGCGACCGACGAATGGATGGCCCCCATCTGCGCGATCAACTCACGCATGTTCTGCGCACCGGCACCGGAAGCCGCCTGATAGGTCATGGACGACGCCCATTCGATCAGGTCGTTCTGGAACAGGCCGCCGAGGCCCATCAGCATCAGC
>ERZ724516.223-NODE-223-length-36157-cov-7.382777_pt1 | contig 36157 bp, 38 predicted proteins | sample MGYA00376049_ERZ724516 | MGnify/ENA primary metagenome ERZ724516 (study PRJEB28724, sample SAMN07190886) | activated sludge metagenome | isolation source: activated sludge of sewage treatment plant in Hong Hong | place: USA: Christiansburg, Virginia | collected... | reverse complement strand
TATGTCGGCTACGAGGAGGGCGGTTACCTGACCGAAGCGGTGCGCCGCAAGCCGTACAGCGTGATCCTGCTCGACGAGGTCGAGAAGGCCCACCCGGATGTCTTCAACGTGCTCCTGCAGGTGCTCGACGACGGGCGCATGACCGATGGCCAGGGGCGCACCGTGGACTTCAAGAACACGGTCATCGTCATGACCTCGAACCTCGGCAGTCAGATGATCCAGCAGATGGCCGGCGACGATTACCAGTTGATCAAGCTGGCGGTGATGGGCGAGGTCAAGAATTATTTCCGGCCGGAATTCATCAACCGGATCGACGAAGTGGTCGTTTTCCACGCCCTCGATGAAAAGCACATCGCCGGCATTGCGAAGATCCAGCTCGGTTACCTCGAAAAGCGCCTGGCCCAACTCGAGATGGGGCTGGTGGTCGAAGACAGCGCGCTGGCCGAACTGGCGCAGGCCGGTTTCGACCCGGTGTTCGGCGCCCGGCCCCTCAAGCGGGCGATCCAGCAGCAACTGGAGAACCCGCTGGCCAAGAGCATTCTCGAAGGCAAGTTTGGACCGAAGGATACGATCCGCGTCAGCTGCGCCGGCGGGGTCATGCGCTTCGCCAAGGGCTAAGCGGGCGATTCAACGAAAAAGGGGCGTGGCCAAAAGGTCTCGCCCCTTATTGTTGGTGCCTGATAAGGTCAGCAATTGCCTTTCTTTGCCTGGCCCGGCGGGCAATGACCGCCGTCCTGATGGGGGACGCCGTTGTTGCCACGGCCGGTGTAGTATTTCTCACCCTTCGGGCCGTTGTGCTTTTTCCAGTAAGAAGGGTCGCGGTAGTCGTAGCCATCCCAGTAGTATCCGCGGTCGTTTCGGCTGCCGAAGGTGACGACCATGCCGGGCGTCTGGACACGCACACTGCCGACGTTGACGTTGATGTCGGAGGCGCTGGCCAGCAAAGGGCAGCCGGCGATCAGTAATGCAAACAGGATCTTGTTCATTGTATGTTTCCTTTCAGGAAAACGGGCATGCCGGCAAGCCGGCACATTGACAAGGGGGATTCTATACGAATGCCGGATTTCGCGAATTGGCGGGCGCAACGCAATGCCGAACTGAAGTCGCCGGATGGCTGGCTCGGGCTGGTCGGACTGTTCTGGCTGCAGCCTGGAACGAACCTGGTCGGCAGCGCCGAGGATGCCGTGGTCAGGCTGCCCGGCGGTCCGGCGCAGCTTGGCGATCTGTGCTGGCAGGCCGATGGCGTGACGTGGCAGCCGCGGGTGGGTCAAGCGCAGAGTCTCCAGACCGATCATCAGGGTTCGCCGACCACTGTCGACTGCGGAAATCTGTCATTTTTCGTGGTCGACCGCGATGGTCAGTTGGCCGTCCGGGTGCGTGATCGCGACTGGGCAGCGAGCAAACGGGTCGCTTCCCTGAGCTATTTCGACTATGCGCCGGACTGGTGCATCACGGCGGACTGGCAGGTCCTGTCGCCTGTAGTGTCCATGGAAGTGCCCAATGTCAGCGGCGACCTCAAACGCGTCGAAGTCGGCTTCAAGGCTGTATTCAGCGTGGGCGGACAAGATTTCGAGCTACGGCCGATGTCGGTGAGCGAGAAAGAGATCTTCTTCGTCTTCCGCGATCGGACCAGCGGCAAGGAAACCTACGGCGCCGGGCGCTTCCTGAAGGTGCTCCCTGCGGTCGACGGCAAAATTACCCTTGATTTCAACTTCGCCTATAACCCGCCATGTGCTTTCACGCCTTTCGCCACGTGCCCACTGCCGCCGCCCGAAAACTGGCTGCCGTTCGCGGTGCCGGCAGGCGAGAAGACGTGGATGGCGGGCAGTTAGCCGCGGGTGGCCCTGTCAGCGGCCCATGCGGCGGTTGTAGGCTTGAGTGAATGCGTTGTCGAGTCCCTGCTCCTGGGAGGAGAGGTTCCTGGCGTCGAACTGGACGCGCAGGCTGCCGTTGGCCTGCGGCAGGACCGAGATGAACACCTCGGCGCCATTGCGACGGCCCTGGATGCGGCCGGTCGGGCGGTCAGCGCTCAATACGGCGATCCCGACATCCTGCGCAGCGCCGAGCGCGGCGTTCCATGAGCGGTCGAAACTGGCCGGCACGGTCGTTGCCATGGGGACCGGTTCGTAGACGACGCAGCCGGCGAGCGGCAGGGCAAATGCCAGGCAGAGCAGGGAACGGCGCAGGGTCGGTGTCATTTGTTTTCCTTCAACGGTTGGCGGGACTCGAGCTGCCGGATTCGGCACGCAGGGCGAGCAAAATCTTCTGTCCACCACGGCCGGTGGGTTCCTGGCCGAGTCGGGATTGTTCGATCTTGATCGCGGCGCGACTCTTGTCGCCGAGTGCACCGTCGATTTCGCCGATGTCGTGGCCACGGGCAGCGAGCAGGGTCTGCAATTCGCGGCGCTCGGCGCGCGAGATGCCGGGGTCGTCAGTTGGCCATGGCGTGGCGAAGGGAGCGCCGCCACGCAGGCGATCGGAGAGATGGGCGATGGCCAGTGCGTAGCTTTCGGCGGCGTTGTAGCCGTAGATGACGTCGAAGTTGCGGGTGACGATGAAGGCCGGGCCGCGCAGGCCGGCGGGGATCAGGATGGCGGTCTTCTCGCCGGGGCTGAGGCCGGAATTGGCCAGCGCGCGGCCGTCGACCGCAACTACGCCGCGTTCGGCCCATTCCGAGAGCGCCCGCTTGTTCTTGCGCCCGGCCAGCGAAGCGTCGAAGCTGGCGGGCAGGCGTACCTCGATGCCCCACGGCAGGCCGCTCTGCCAGCCGCCGCGCCGGAGGAAGTTGGCGGTCGAGGCCAGGGCATCGCTGCTGTTGTCGACCAGGTCGCGGCGGCCGTCGCCGTCGAAATCGACCGCCAGGCGCTCGTAGGTAGCGGGCATGAACTGGGTGTGGCCGAAAGCGCCGGCCCACGAACCGTTGAGGCGCTCGGGGGCAATGTCGCCGCGCTGGAGGATGCGCAGGGCGGCGAAGAACTCGCCCTGGAAGTAACTCTGGCGGCGCCCGAAGCAGGAGAGCGTGCCGAGTGCCTGGACCAGCGGGTATTTGCCGATGATGCGACCGAAATTGCTTTCGACGCCCCAGACGGCCACCACCGTCGCCGGATCGACCCCGTAGGCAGCTTCGACGCGCTTGAGGACCGCGGCATGCTCGGCCAGGTTGGCCTTGCCGTCGGCGATGCGCTCGTCGTCGACGAGGCCCGCCAGGTAATCCCAGATCGCCAGCCTGAATTCCGGCTGGTAGTTGAGCTTTTCGATGACCGTGAAGTCGGCCTGGGTGCCGCGCGTGTATCGCTCGTAGCTGGCTGGCTGGACGCCTGATTTCTGGGCTGCCGGTTGCAGGCGGACGAGGCAGTTCGCGAACTCGGCCTGGGTCTGGGCACTGACATGCGTCGCGTTGATTGCAAGCAGGGTCAATGCTGCGCCCGCAGCACGGACCCCAAGTCGCTCAGCCCAGCGCATTCAGCGCCTTGGTGAAGTTGTCCACCGTACGTTCCGGATTGTGCAGTTTTTCGAGGCCGAACAGGCCGATACGGAAGCTGCGGAACTCGGCCGGCTCGTCGCACATCAACGGCACGCCGGCGGCGGTCTGCAGGCCGACGGCAAGGAATTTGCGGCCCGACTGGATGTCCGGATCGGTGGTGTAGCTGACGACCACGCCCGGCGCCTTGAAACCTTCGGCAGCAACGCTCGGGAAGCCGCGGCTTTCGAGCAGGCTGCGGATGCGGCGGCCGAGTTCCTTCTGCTCTTCGCAGACGCGGGCGAAGCCATAGGCCTCGGTTTCCAGCATGACGTCGCGCATCGCAGCCAGTGCGTCGGTCGGCATCGTCGCGTGGTAGGCGTGGCCGCCGTTCTCGAAGGCTTCCATGATCTGCAGCCACTTTTTGAGGTCGCAGGCGAAGCTGGAACTGGTCGTTGCGTCGATGCGTTCGCGGGCGCGCTCGCCGAGGACGACCAGGGCGCAGCAGGGCGAGCCGCTCCAGCCTTTTTGCGGGGCGCTGATCAGAACGTCGACGTTCTTGTCGGCCATGTCGACCCAGACCGTGCCGGAAGCCACGCAGTCGAGGACGAACAGCGCGCCGACTTCGCGGGCAGCGGCGCCGACCGCCTTCAGGTAGTCGTCGGGGAGGATCATCCCGGAAGCCGTCTCGACATGGGGCGCGAAGATGATGTCGGGCCTTTGCGTGCGGATCGTTTCCACAACCTCGGCGAGCGGCACCGGGGCGAACGGTGCCTGCGCGCCGCTGCCGACCTGGCGTGCCTTGAGGACGATGCTTTCGGCAGGTATCTGCCCCATGTCGAAGATCTGCGTCCACCGGTAGCTGAACCAGCCATTGCGGATGACCAGCGCCTTCTTGTCGGTGGCGAACTGGCGCGCTACCGCTTCCATGCCGAAGGTGCCGCTGCCAGGGACGATGACGGCGCTCTTGCCGTTGTATACCGCCTTCAGGATGCGCGAGATGTCGCGCATGACGCCCTGGAAGCGCTGCGACATGTGGTTGAGCGCGCGGTCGGTGTAGACCACCGAGTATTCGAGGAAACCGAGGGGATCGGGTTGGGGAAGCAGGGCAGGCACGGGTCTCTCCGGATAGGTCTATTGGTTCGGGGTGGCGTCAGGCGCCGCCGGTGGTGATTTCAGGCCCACATTCTATAGGCAGGCCGGAATTTTGCACGCATCGACCAGGCCATGAAAAACGGCCTGGACACGGTTTCGAGTCCAGGCCGTTGAAGCAATCGGAGGGAAAGGCTCAGGGCGCCTGCTTGCTGTCTTCGGTCTCGTCCCAGCCGGTAACCATCGCCTTGAGGTGGGCGGTGACGGTGTGGCCGGTCGTGATCAGGTACACGTGGCCGATCAGGAAGGCGAGCATCATGAAGGCGCCGATGGTGTGAAAGAGTGCGATCGTGCCAAGGTTGAGCGCCATTCCGGCGGCTTCCAGCTCGTTATAGTAGAGATAGGCGAGCCCGGAAATCCAGATCAGCGGGTTGATCAGCACCTTGACGGCGAGGTAGGCCTGCGCCTGCATCGGGTTGTGCTTGCGGGCGCGTGTCACCTTGAACGGGTGCGGTTCGCCCTGAAATATTCCCCAGGCGTAATGGCGGACGACCTTGTCGATGTTCTTCATGGTCGGAATGTATTGCCGCCATTCGCCGGTCGTGAAGTGCCAGAAGATGGCAAAGACCCACAGGGTAATCAGCGCCCAGGCAGCCGAGGTATGCAGCTGGTCGGCCTTGGCGAAGCCGAGCAACTTGTAGGTGCCGTGGATCTCGAAGCCGGTGACCAGCATGATGATGATCAGCAGCGCCTGGGTCCAGTGCCAGAAGCGCTCGAAGCGGGTGAAGATGTAGATGCGTTCCATGATGGTTGCCCTTTAATCAGTTCTTGCGGCGCACGATGCGCACGAGGCCGTGCAGCAGCACCCCGGCGAGCGTGGCGCCGGCGGCCAGCCAACCGATCAGGTTGACCAGGGGATTGGCGTCGCGACCGGGGATGTAGATACCCTCGATCTTGTCGAGGCGACCACCCCTGGTGTGGCATTCGTTACAGCCGACAGCCTTTTCCTTTGGCGCGACCATGTGGGTGATCGGCCAGTACATTTCGGTCTTGAGGAAATCTACCTGGCCAGAGAAGGGCGCGTTGGCGGCCTTCATACCGGTGTCGATGGCCTTTTCCCAATTGAAGTTCTTCCAGTAGGCGGTGTCGTCGTCCCCGGCCGTGTGTGGCTTGACGAGGGTCTTGTTGACCGGGTCGTAGGGTTGGGAACCGCGCATCACCTTCATCGGCCAGATCAGCGAACGGCCGTCGGAAGCACTGCCACCGAGTGCGTTGATCAGCGTAATGCCATCGCTCTTGTCGACCTTGTCGCCGAGCAGGGTGTAGGTCACCTCACCGTTGAACCAGGCGTATTCCGGAGTGACGTTTTCGCCAAGAACGAAGTCGCCCTTTTTCGAGTCGTAAATGACGCGCCCCTTCTCGTCCTTTTTCAGAATGGGCTTGCCTTCAGGGCTTAGCTTGCCGGCCGTCGACCAGTCCCAGTTCATCTTTGTAGGCACGCCACCACGCGCGAATTGCGGAATGTGGCAAGTCTGGCAAGCCACCTTGTCGGTGTGCTGGTTCAGCTTGGCCATCTGACCACCACCCTTGTGCGGCGTCTGCCCGTGGCAGGACTGGCAGGTGGCCGGGTTGGACTTGTCCGCCTTGCCGCGAATGTGCGCGTCGCCGGTATCCTTACCGGTCGGCATGTAGCGGCTGCCGACCACGTCATGCCCAGGCGCCTTGTGACAGGTGCTGCAGGTGAAGTCGAGTCCGGTGGCGTCCATGTGGACGTCCACTTCCTTGTCCGGCGAGGCGAGTGATGTATCCATGTCGCCATGCTTGACGCCGTCGCCGCCGCCACCGAAGAAGTGGCACATCCCGCATGTGTCGCGGCTGGTCTTGCCGATTTTCTGGGCTATGTTGGCGAGGTCGATCGCCTTGACGATCTTGCCTGATCCCGGCGGGTTCTCGGTGTCCTTGACCGGCGGCTGTCCGCCGCCCGGGAGTTTCTTGTAGCTGCCGCTCGTGTCATGACAGACCAGGCAATCGACGTTCTCCTGCGATGTGAAGTCGAAACTTGAATTAACCCAACCGTATCCGACGTGGCAGGTCGCACAGGCCCCCAGGTTCGTTCCGGAGGAGATGCAGTAGTTGTTGATGACGTTCTTCTTGCCCAGGCGCTGGTTGTTCAGGGGGTTGATGACCTCCCAGGTCCAGTGCTTGGTCCGGTGAATCTGCAAGGCTGCTTCGGTGTGGCAGGTGAGACAGGCTTTGGTGACCTCGGGGCCGGACGTAAACTTGCGCTGGAGTTCCTTGAAATTGCTGTGGTCGGCTGTGGAGTTGAGCTTTGGGTCGGCCGCGCTTGAATGCAGCGACAGGGCGAGCAGAAGGCCGCCAAGTAACGTGGCGTAAATTGTTTTCATGGTGTTTCCGTGATTACAGCGATCGATTAACTGCAGCTGGCCGGCGCGTCGCCGTCCTTGGCGCCCTTGAGCACAAAGGCCTTGAGGTCTTCGGAGAGTTCTTCATCGGGCAGGTCGGCGAATTTGTCGGCGGCCTTGTTCTGGCTGCGGATGCTGGCGCGATAGGATTTGCTCACGTACTGTTTCAGCGAATCCTTGCCCTTGGCGTGCTTGTCCTTCTGCAGGTAGGCGGTCCACTCGGCCTTGGTCATCGTGCTCGGCGCGATCGAGCCACCGGCCTGGGCCGCGTGGCAGGCCGTGCATACGCTGCGGTAGTAGATCCGGCCGCGCTTCCAGTCGGCATCGTAGGCGCTGGCCACGGTGGTGGCACAGAGAAGACCTGCTGCGATGAGGGTGGATACCAGATGACGCGATTTCATGACTAACTCCCGGATTGTTCTGAAATTGAGGCCGGATCAGTTGACCTTCGGGGCGGGTTCCGCCGGTCGGAAACGATGAACCTGACCACGCCCGCTATGATACCGCTGCTGTATAAGGATTTGCTTACATCTATATGATCCAGGTCAACTGGTGTGCGAATTTTTGCCCCGAAAGGCCGCGGACGCCTGTGTGGTGGCAGCTCGGCGCCGTGGTAGAATCGCAACACTGTCTCGATCAGATTGAGGAATGCGGCAAAATGGGTGATGTGAATACGAGCTACGTGTCTGACCACACGAAATGGATTGACGAGTTGCTGGAAAAGAACCCGGCCTGGGTCGAAGACCAGAAGGTCGGGCGCGCCCTGTGGTGGGACAAGAAGCAGGATGTCCAGACCGCCGAGCGCAATGCGGCGTCCAAGGTGCCGCAGAAGCCGTATCCCTACGACGTCAATTTCTATACCGAGTAGGCAGGTCGCAAGCCGCTGCGCCAACGGCCGGTTACCAACCGGCCGTTTGCTTTTCTGGCTGCCCGGCCCATCCGGGTGGGTGACCGAAATAGCTGACAAATTCAGTCGAGTATTCTAGAATTCACCCTGATACTGACAGGGGAAACGGCTTTCATGTTCCGGCATTTGCGTGAGGATATCCGTGCGGTTTTTGACCGCGATCCAGCGGCGCGCTCGTTCTGGGAGGTGTTGACCTGCTACCCGGGCATCCACGCCCTGATCATGCACCGTCTGGCGCACTGGCTCTGGGCTTGCCGCCTGCGCTGGCTGGCACGTTTCGTTGCGCATCTGGCGCGCTTTCTGACCGGCATCGAAATCCACCCCGGCGCCACCATTGGCCGCCGCTTCTTCATCGACCACGGCATGGGGGTGGTGATCGGCGAGACCGCGCAGATCGGCGACGACGTGACGCTCTATCACGGGGTCACGCTGGGCGGGACCTCCTGGAACAAGGGCAAGCGCCATCCGACCCTGGAAGACGGGGTGGTGATCGGGGCAGGGGCCAAGGTTCTCGGCCCGATCACGATCGCCGCCGGGGCCAAGGTCGGCTCCAACGCGGTGGTCACCAAGGCGGTGCCGGCGGGGGCGACCGCGGTCGGAAACCCGGCGAGGGTGATCGATCGCTCCGAGGAAAGCCGCCAGCGCGAGGAACAGGCTGAAAAACTCGGCTTTTCCGCCTATGCCGTGGCGCTGGACCAGGACGACCCGTTGTCCAAGGCTATTCACGGGCTTCTCGACCATGCGGCGGAAACCGACCGCCGGCTGGCGTCGCTGCTCAAGGAACTCGAGGCCGCAGGCGTCAAGTGCGACGACGAGGTGCAGCCTGCCGATCACTTCGACCGGAACTATCTCAGCAAGATTGTTGACTAATTTAGTCAGGAATATATAGTTGACCGCAACAGTAGGTTAATTGCGAAAGGTAGAGAATGCGACTCACGACCAAAGGACGTTTTGCGGTAACCGCCATGATGGACCTCGCCCTGCGCGGCGAAGACGGTCCGGTGGCCTTGGCCGGCGTCAGCGAACGCCAGAAGATTTCGCTCTCCTACCTCGAGCAGTTGTTCGGCAAATTGCGCCGTTGCAATCTGGTGGACAGCGTGCGGGGTCCGGGCGGCGGCTATTGCATTGCGCGGCCACTGGCCTTGGTCACCGTGGCCGACATCATCCGCGCGGTGGATGAGCCACTCGATGCGACGCAGTGCGGCGGCCGCGAAAACTGCCATGACGAACATCGCTGCATGACGCACGACCTGTGGTCGACCCTGAACACGAAGATGTACGACTACCTTTCCTCCGTCACCCTGGCTGACCTCGTCGTTCGCCAGCGGGCCAAGGAAGCGCAGGCCGGCGTCGGCGCAGTCATTGCCGACCGGCGCCTCGGCCCGCACCCGCGCCCACGAATTGCCAGCGCCAAGGCCGCGGCTGCCATCTGAGACGACCATGTTCCAGCCCGTCTATCTCGATCACAATGCCACGACGCCGCTCGCGCCGGGCGTCCTGGCGGCCATGCTGCCGTGGTACGAGAGCCGGTTCGGCAACGCGTCGAGCCGCCACGACTACGGGCGGGCGGCGCGGCAGGCGATCGACGAGGCGCGGCAGCGGGTAGCCGCTGCGGTCGGCGCCCACCCGACCGAATTGGTGTTTGCCAGCGGCGGCAGTGAAGCCAACAACCTCTTCCTCAAGGGCGCTGCGGCTTCCTTGCGTCCCGGGACGCTGGCAGTCAGCGCGATCGAGCATCCTTGTGTGTTCAAGCCGGCGGCCCAGCTGGCAAGGGGCGGATGGCAGGTTGCGACGGTTGCGGTCGACGCCTCGGGAAGGGTCGATTTCGCGGCATTCTCCGGCGTCCAGGCAATGCGGCCCCGTTTGACCTCGATCATGGCGGCCAACAACGAAACCGGCGTGGTCCAGGATATTCCCTTGCTTGCCGATGCGGCGAAGGCTGCGGGTGGCTGGTTTCACAGCGACGCGGTGCAGGCGCTGGGCAAGTTGCCACTCGATTTCCGCGCGCTGAATGCGGCCGGCGTCCATGCATTGACCGTTTCGGCGCACAAGGCGGGTGGTCCCAAGGGTGCTGCCGCCCTGGTACTGGACAAGCGCGTCGAGTTGCAGCCGCTAATCGCCGGCGGCGGGCATGAGCGCGGTTTGCGCTCGGGTACCGAAAACGTACCGGCCATTGTCGGCTTCGGCGTCGCTGCGGAACTTGCAGCACAAGGCGTTGCCGAACTGCCGCGTCGTCTCGGCGTGCTGCGCGAACGGCTCGAACGAGGCATCCTGGCGCTGGGTGCGCGAATTTTCGGTGGCGATGCCGAGCGCCTTGCCAATACGACTTACTTTGCCTTCCCTGGAGTGGATGGTGAAACCCTGGTCGGCAAGCTGGACCGCGCAGGTTTTGCGGTGGCTAGCGGCGCGGCTTGTTCGAGCGCCAACCCGGAGCCTTCGCATGTGCTCAGAGCCATGGGTGTGGCGCCTGAACTGGCGCGCGGCGCAGTACGGGTCAGCCTCGGTGCCGCCAACAGCGAGGCCGAGGTCGACGATTTCATCAATGCCCTGCAGCTTACGGTCGGGCGCCTGCAGGGACTGACAGCGTTGGCTGTCTGAAACAACCCGATTGAATCAACCTTAAAGCGAGAATCAGGATGAAACTCCCCATCTATCTGGATTATTCAGCGACAACCCCGGTCGACCCGCGCGTAGCGGAGAAGATGATCCCTTACCTGTGCGAGCATTTCGGCAACCCGGCGTCGCGTTCGCACAGCTTCGGCTGGGTGGCGGAAGCCGCCGTCGAGGAAGCGCGCGAGCAGGTCGCGGCGCTGGTCAATGCCGATCCCAAGGAGATTGTCTGGACCTCCGGTGCGACCGAGTCCAACAACCTCGCCATCAAGGGGGCGTGCAACTTCTACGCCGGTACCAAAGGGAAGCACATCATCACGGTGATGACCGAGCACAAGGCAGTTCTCGACACGGTACGGGAAATGGAGCGCCAGGGCTTCGAGGCGACCTACCTCGAAGTGCGGGAGGACGGCCTGATCGATCTTGACGCCTTCACGGCAGCCATCCGCCCCGATACCGTGCTGGCCTCGGTGATGTTCGTAAATAACGAGATCGGCGTCATCCAGCCGATCGCCGAACTGGGTGAAATCTGCCGCGCGAAGGGTGTGATCTTCCATGTCGATGCCGCGCAAGCGACGGGCAAGGTCGAGATCGACCTGCAGAAACTGAAGGTCGACCTGATGAGTTTCTCGGCGCACAAGACCTACGGCCCGAAGGGTATCGGCGCCCTTTACGTGCGGCGCAAGCCGCGCATCCGACTCGAGGCGCAGATGCATGGTGGCGGACACGAGCGCGGGTTCCGCTCCGGTACCCTAGCCACCCACCAGATAGTCGGCATGGGCGAGGCCTTTCGTCTCGCCCGCGAGGAGATGGTCGAGGAAAACAAGCGCGTCGCCGCCTTGCGCGACCGCCTGCTCAGTGGCCTCCAGGACATGGAGGCGACCTACGTCAATGGCGACATGACGCAGCGTGTCGCCCACAACCTGAACATCAGCTTCGCCTATGTCGAAGGCGAGTCGATGATCATGGCGATCAAGGATCTGGCGGTATCTTCGGGCTCGGCCTGCACCTCGGCCAGCCTCGAGCCTTCCTATGTCCTGCGGGCGCTCGGTCGCAACGACGAACTGGCCCACAGTTCGATCCGCTTTTCCATCGGCCGCTTCACGACCGAGGAAGAAATTGACTATGCAATCAATCTGCTACACAAGAAAGTCGGCAAACTGCGCGAGCTTTCGCCGCTGTGGGAAATGGTCCAGGAGGGCATCGATCTCGATACCGTCCAATGGGCTGCCCACTAAACAGGTTACAGGAGAAACAACATGAGCTATAGCGTAAAAGTCATTGATCATTATGAGAATCCACGCAACGTCGGTTCCTTTGCAAAGGAAGACGACGGCGTCGGTACCGGCATGGTCGGGGCCCCCGCCTGCGGCGACGTGATGAAGCTGCAGATCAAGGTCAACAAGGCCGGGGTGATCGAGGATGCCAAGTTCAAGACCTACGGTTGCGGCTCGGCGATCGCCTCGTCTTCACTGGTCACCGAATGGGTCAAGGGCAAGACGGTGGATCAGGCGCTTTCGATCAAGAACACCGAAATCGCCGAGGAACTGGCCCTGCCGCCGGTTAAAATCCATTGTTCGATCCTGGCCGAAGACGCCATCAAGGCGGCAGTGGCCGATTACAAGAAGAAGCACGGAGAGTAAGCATGACAGTCACCTTGAGCGACAAGGCGGCAAAGCACGTCGCCAATTACCTGGTCAAGCGGGGCAAGGGCGTCGGCCTGCGCCTCGGGGTGCGAACCAGCGGCTGTTCCGGCATGGCCTACAAGCTGGAATTCGTCGATGAGGTGAGCCCTGAGGACCTGGTCTTCGAAACCAACGGCGTCAAGGTATTTGTCGATGCCAAGAGCCTGCCCTATCTCGACGGGATGGAACTCGACTACGCACGCGAAGGCCTGAACGAGGGCTTCAAATTCAACAATCCCAACGTCAAGGACCAATGCGGCTGCGGCGAATCGTTTAACGTGTGATGGATCTCCGATCCGATCACTTCGCCTTGTTCGGACTGGCCAGAGGATTCCGGCTCGACCAGTCGGACCTCGATTCCCGTTATCGCGATGTTCAGGCGCAAGTGCACCCGGACCGCTTCGTCAATGCCGGCGAGGCTGAACGGCGTCTGTCGATGCAATGGGCGACGCATGCCAACGAGGCATACCAGACGCTGAAAAAGCCGCTCGAGCGCGCCAAATACATCCTGCATCTGGCCGGGCACGACATAGAAGCGGAGAGCAACACCGCGATGCCGGCCGATTTCCTGATGGCGCAGATGGAATGGCGCGAAGCGGTGATCGAAGCGCGTGTCGGCGGCGATCACCACGAACTCGAGCATCTGCACAACCGCCTGCGTGCCGACCTCAACGCCCGCTACCAGGAACTGGGCGAACTGCTCGATGCGAGTGGCGATTTGCCGGCGGCGACGGATTGCGTGCGGCGCCTCATGTTCCTTGAAAAACTCCTGACTGAAATCGACGACGCACTGGCGTCGCTGGAAGAATAACAATGGCCTTGTTTCAGATAGCCGAGCCCGGTGAGTCGGCCGCCCCCCATGAGCACAAGCTGGCGATCGGCATCGACCTCGGGACGACCAATTCCCTGGTTGCCACGGTGCGCAGCGGGATTTCGCTTGTCCTGAACGACGGGGAGGGGCGGCCGCTGCTGCCGTCCATCGTCCGCTACCATGCCAATGGCGAAACCGACGTCGGCTACGGCGCGCAGCTGCGGCAGGCGGTCGACCCGAAAAACACCATCGTTTCGGTCAAGCGCTTCATGGGGCGCGGTCTCAAGGACATTTCGCATGTCGAATCGATGCCTTACGACTTCGTCGAGGCGCCGGGCATGGTCAAGGTCAGGACCGTCGCCGGCGTGAAAAGCCCGGTTGAGGTCTCTGCAGAAATTCTCAAGAGCCTGAAGGCCCGTGCCGAGGCGGCGCTTGGCGGCGATCTGGTCGGCGCGGTGATCACCGTGCCCGCCTATTTCGATGATGCCCAGCGCCAGGCGACCAAGGATGCCGCCCGCCTGGCCGGTCTCGACGTGCTGCGCCTGCTTAACGAACCGACCGCCGCCGCCATCGCCTACGGGCTGGACAACGGGGCCGAGGGGATCTACGCGGTCTATGACCTGGGCGGCGGGACGTTCGACATCTCCATCCTCAAGCTGACCAAGGGTGTATTCGAAGTCATGTCCACCGGTGGCGATTCGGCGCTCGGCGGCGATGACTTCGACCACCGGATTTTCTGCTGGGTGATCGAGCAAGCCAGGCTGCAGCCGCTATCGCCTGAGGATGCCCGGCTGCTGATGATGCGCTGCCGCGAAGCCAAGGAATTCCTGACCATCAATCCCGAAGCGCCGATCACGGCACGCCTGGCGACCGGCGAAATGGTGGACCTGAAGCTCGACGTGGCGACCTTCGCGGAAATCGCCCAGACGCTCATTTCCAAAACCATGCAGCCGGTCAAGAAAGCGCTGCGTGATGCCGGCCTGCGCGTCGAGGACGTCAAGGGCGTGGTCATGGTGGGTGGCGCGACGCGCATGCCGCAGGTTCAGAAGGCGGTCGGCGACTTCTTCCGCCAGGAGCCGCTGACCAACCTCGACCCGGACAAGGTGGTCGCCCTCGGAGCTGCCACCCAGGCCAACCTGCTGGTCGGCAACAAGACGGGCAAGGACGACTGGCTGTTGCTCGACGTGATTCCGCTGTCGCTCGGGCTGGAAATGATGGGCGGGCTGACCGAAAAGGTGATCCCGCGCAATTCGACCATTCCCACCGCCCGCGCCCAGGAATTCACCACCTTCAAGGACGGCCAGACGGCGATGGCGATCCATGTCGTCCAGGGTGAGCGCGAGCTGGTCAGCGACTGCCGTTCGCTGGCCCGCTTCGAACTGCGCGGCATTCCGCCGATGGTGGCCGGCGCCGCCCGCATCCGCGTGACCTTCCAGGTCGATGCCGACGGCCTGCTGTCGGTCGCCGCCCGAGAGCAGACGACCGGCGTCGAGGCGAGCGTCGTGGTCAAGCCATCTTACGGGCTCAGCGACGACGAAATCGCTGGCATGCTCAAGGATTCAATGGAGCATGCCAAGGATGACGCGCTGGCCCGCGCACTCAAGGAGGCCCAGGTCGAGGCGCAGCGCATGATCGAAGCGACCGAAGCTGCTCTCAAGGAGGACCCGCATCTTCTCAGCGAAGCGGAATCCGCCAGGATCGTCGCCACCATCGCCAGGTTGCGCGAATCGACGGCTGGCGACAACCGGCGCCTGATCAACATCGCGATGGATGACCTCGGCTTCGAGACCCAGGAGTTCGCGCACCGCCGCATGAACCAGAGCGTCAATCGGGCACTGTCCGGGCGCCGGGTCGACGACATCAAACTTGGAGAAGAGGCATGACGCAACTGATCGTGCTGCCGCACGTCGAGAATTGCCCCGATGGCGCCGTGATCGAGGCTGAAGAAGGCAAGTCCATCTGCGAGAACCTGCTGTCCAACGGCATCGAGCTCGATCACGCCTGCGAAATGTCCTGCGCCTGCACGACCTGCCATGTGATTGTGCGCGAGGGCTTCAGCTCGCTGGAAGCGGCCGAAGAGGAGGAAGAGGACCTGCTCGACAAGGCCTGGGGCCTGGAGCCGAATTCGCGCCTCGGCTGTCAGGCCATCGTGCGGTCGACCCCGCTGGTGGTCGAAATTCCGAAATACAGCATCAACATGGCGAAGGAGGGGCACCGCAAATGAAATGGACCGACATCAACGATATCGCCATCGAATTGAGCGAGGCCCATCCCGAGCAGGATCCGCTGAAGATCAATTTTGTCGACCTGCGCGATTGGGTCATGGCCTTGCCTGGCTTCGACGACGATCCAAAACACAGTGGCGAAAAGATACTCGAAGCCATCCAACAGGCCTGGATCGACGAGATTTCATGAAAGTCGGCGCATGAAGGCCCAAGACTTTCCCGGCCGTGGCAGCCAGCTGAACGTCCTCGGCGGGCCGCTGCTGACCTGTTCCGATCGGCCGCTGACCGGATTTTTCCGCGATGGCTGCTGCAATACGTCGGAAGATGATCTGGGTAGCCACACCGTCTGCGTCGTGCTGACCGCCGAATTCCTCGAATTCTCGAAGGCGCGGGGCAACGACCTGTCCACGCCGCGTCCGGAGTTCGATTTTCCCGGCCTCGAGCCGGGCCAGCGCTGGTGCCTCTGCGCCGCCCGCTGGCTGGAAGCATTCAAGGCCGGCAAGGCGCCGCAGGTTGCGCTCAACTCCACCAACCAGGCGGCACTGGAGATCGTGCCGCTCGAACTGCTCAAGCAGCTCGCGTGCGACTTGCACTGATTCGGTCGGGCGCAGGCAGTTTGATCCACAGGGAGGCACCATGGAAACAATTACCATCAGGATTGCCGGCATGAAGGACGAGGCGTGCGTTCGCGCGGTCGCCAATGCCATCCAGGACCTGCCCAGCATCGGCTATATGGAAGTCTCGCTGGAGAAGGGTGAGGCCACCGTCGAGCACGGCAGCTTCATCAGCCCCGGCGATATCTACCAGGCCATTGAGGATGCCGGTTACGTGGCTGCCTGAGCCGGTTGCACCACGCGCGCCGGTGTTGTGCCGGCCGGCTGGTTCAGTCGAACAAGTTGAGTAACGCGTCGAGCCCGCCGAAATTGATGGCGACATCGGCCCTGGCGCGGGTTGCCGGCTTGGCGCGGTAAGCCACCGAAAGTCCCGCTTCAGCCATCATCAACAGGTCGTTTGCGCCGTCGCCGATGGCGATCACCTGCGCCTTGCGCAGCCCAAGTTCGTCGGTCAGGCGGGCGAGGTGATGGGCCTTGGCGGCGGCATCGACGATGTCGCCGGCGACGCGGCCGGTGAGTTTGCCGCCGGAGATTTCCAGTTCGTTCGAGGTGGCAAAATCGAAACCGAGTTCGATGCGCAGGCGCTCGGTGAAATAGGTAAAACCGCCTGACAGGATGGCGGTGCGCAGTCCGGCATCCTGCGCCGCTTCGAGCAGTTCCCGGGCGCCAGGCGAGAGCAGGAGGCGCTCGCCAAAGACGCGGGCCAGTACCCGGGCGTCGAGGCCGGCGAGCAGCGCGAGGCGCTGGCGGAGGCTTTCACGGTAATCGATGTCGCCGCGCATCGCCGCCTCGGTGACCGCCGATACTTCAGGCTTCTTCCCGGCAAAGTCGGCCAGTTCGTCGATGCACTCGATGGTGATCAGGGTCGAATCCATGTCGAAGCAGATCAGGCCGTAGTCGGTTAGCTTGCGGCCATGCGGGAAGAACGCCCAGTCGAGGTGCTCGGCTTCGATCAGCGGGATCAGGTCCGTGAATTCGGTGGTCTGCCGGGCATCGCGCAGGCGGACTACCTGCGGCGGGCGCGGCTCGACGCGGCTGGCGCCGGTCGCCGCGACCAGGCGTTCGAGCAGGAAGGTCGGCAGGCTGCCGCCGTGGATGAACAGGTCCATCAGTCTAGGATATGGGAAACCAGGCCGTCGGCCAGCTTCGGCTCGAACCAGGTCGATTTGGGCGGCATGACCTCGCCGGAATCGGCCACCGCCATCAGGTCGCTCATCTGCGTGGCGTGCAGGGCGAAGGCCACCGCCATTTCGCCGCTGTCGACGCGTCGTTCAAGTTCGCCAAGGCCGCGGATGCCGCCGACGAAATCGATGCGCTTGTCGCGCCGCAGGTCGCTGATGCCGAGGACTGGTTCCAGCAACTGCTCGGATAGCAGGCTGACATCCATCCGGCGCACCGGGTCGCTGGTCGGAACGAGCGCAGGGTCGATTTCCAGCCGGTACCAGCGCCCGGCGAGATACATGCCGACGACGCCGGGTTTTTCGGGGTGCACGCGGTCGACCGGAGGAATCACGGCAAAATGTTCGCCGACGCGGGCCAGGAAGGCATCGGGCGCCAGGCCATTCAAGTCGCGCACGACCCGGTTGTAATCCATGATGCGCATCTGGTGAGCCGGGAAGATCACCGCCAGGAAATGGCCGGCACTCTCACAGCCGGGGCGGGCGGCGGCGACGCGGGCGGCGGCGGCCGAGCGGTGGTGTCCATCGGCGATGTACAGACCGGGCATGGCGTCGAAAGCTGCACTCAGGGCGGCGATCATCGTGGCATCGTCGATCAGCCAGATGGTGTGGCCGACGCCATCGAAGCTGGCCTCGGCGACGGGCGCCTTGCCGGTTGCGCTGGCGATCAGTTCATCGGCCGCCTCTGAATCCGGATAAGCCAGCAGCACCGGCCCGGTCTGGGCGGAAAGCGCCTCGATCTGGCGAACGCGGTCGTCTTCCTTGTCGGGGCGGGTGAATTCGTGCTTGCGGATGCGGTTGCTGTTGTAGTCGGCGACCGACGCGGCGGCAACGATGCCCGTCTGCACATGTTCGCCCATGGTCAGCCGGTAAGCGTAGTAGCATGGTGCCCGATCGCGGATCAGGATGCCTTCGGCGATCAGGCGATGGAAATTCTCCGCGGACTTGGCGTAAACCTCGGGTGAGTAAGGGTTCGTATCAACCGGCAGGTCGATTTCGGCCTTGGAGATGTGCAGGAAGCTGTTCGGCTTGCCGGCAGCGCGCGCGCGGGCTTCAGCGCTCGACAGGACGTCGTAGGGCGGTGCGGCGACATCTGCAGCAAGGCCGGGGGCCGGGCGCAGGCCGCGAAAGGGTTCGATCTGGGACATGGCGGATTGCTCTTTGTTTACGTTATGTGGTGGCCTGGTGGGAGATGGGTGTCTAACCCAATGCGGGTCTCTCAATCAAATGGCCCTGACCCCTTTAATTCATTGAGGGACTAACGAAATCCCAGCCGTTTGGCTGCTGCACGACCAAGGTCCTTGCTGAGTTTTTTCAGCGCCTGTTTGGCCGGTTCTGCGTCTTTGTGTTTGAGGTAGAGATAACAGTCTTGCCGTCCCTTCAATGCGAGATCCGGTTGCACGGCAAACCAGAAGCGACCGAAAGGGTCTCTTTCTTCATTGAACCAGACTGCTTGGTCTTGCTGGGTAAGATTCGGAACACTCTGTCCGGTCTGGTGCAGATATTCGACATAGGGTAGATTGATGCCATTGGCTATACATAGTCCGACCCAGAAATCGGTTCTGCCCACCGTGGGTTCTATTACCCAATAGCTGTCATCAGGGGCTTTCTTGACTTCAAGAGACACGGGGCCGGAAAGATTTAGACCGTCAAAAAAATCGAGTGTCTGTTGATAGACTTCCTCGTTGCGAAAGGACTCAGCAATGGTCGTGTGTCCGAGTGGTCGGGATCGGAGTTTATGGCCATCAAAGCGTGCAAGTACCCTTCCCGCATCGAGGTATAACGCTGAAAAATAGATTGCTTGATCATCGCCGGGAATGAAGCGCTGAGCCAAGAAGGGTAGATCGGGTTGATGGATTTCGGTCCAGCGCATTAATTCGTCGGTGTTGGATGGCAAAAAAGTCTTGAAGCCCGCGAGTGGCCGCACGGGTTTGATGATCATCGGGAAACCGATGGTAGTGACGGCCGTTCTGGCATCCATATCGTTATGGATTAGACAGGTTTCCGGGTAACGGAGGCCTGTTTGCTGGCAGCGAAGTTCCAGATTGTGTTTTCCCAGCAGGGGGAGAAGGGGGGTCGAACACGCTGACCAGCTCAAATGGAATTTGTCTGCAAGGCGGTGCCAATGTACCCCCAAGGTGTGCACCATACGATCATTGGTCAGGAAAAGCACCGGTTTGTCGGGAGCTTCGATTCGCGTATGTAAGTCAAGAAGTGAATCAAGAAGGGCTGGGCCATTGATGTCAGGAATCAATTCCACGCACGAGAAAAGGGTACGTGTGCCTGGCAATGTGGGGTTGGTATCGAGAGAAATGACTGAAACACCGGCGTTTGAAAGCGCGTGGATGAGCGCCAGTCCGTGGCCACAGGTACCAATGACGATTGCCGGCGGGGACTGCAGGCGGTAATGTTTTCGCTTGAAATTCATTTAATTGCTTCTATTTTGCGTCTCATGCACGACTGCGCATTGCAGCATCGAATCAGAAATAGCAGGTGGCGAACCATGCTCTTCAAAGATCATCTTCAAGCTTGCTTCTCGGCTGATGCCGCCGAGCTGTTCGACAGCTTCTCGAGAATCGCCTGAAAGTCAATGACGATTTCAGGGAAGATGGCTATGACGCAGTCGATCGGGTGAGCAAGCCAATAGTCGCGGACACCGGCGCATACGTCGAGGACGCGCTTGGTCAGGTGGTCGTCCTCCAAGGAGGTTCCTTCTGGGGGTGGCGGACGGTGGCGAAGGAGAAAACCTCGATGATCCGGTCCGGGGCGCCGTAAATGTTGATTTCGGTGACCATGGCCGAGTGGCAGTCGACACGAAATGCAGGATGGACGACGGGCGCCGTCCGGACGTCAGCCTCACACGCTGCAGGCGACAGAACCAATACAGGAACGATTAGGATGCTGCTGGAGGCACCATCAAGTGCGCGGTTGATTTCTCTGTCGATGCGGGGTGCCAGAGACTGGTGACTTATTGTTGGTGACAGCGCTATCGCGTAGGGCATGCCTTTGATCATTTCAATGAGCTCGTCAGTGGGCTATTGTCGTTAGTCGTAATAGTTGGGCTGTGATCGGTGACTCTCGGCATGCCTATGATATGAATCCCCGCAGAGTAGACTTGGTCATTTTGCCTTGAGGTCTGCCGGAAGGCAAAATGGCTGGATCAGCCCATCCGGTCGGGCAGCACGTCACGCAGCAGCACGGCGGCGTCGCGGATCATCTTCTCGGTGGTATCCCAGTCGACACAGCCGTCGGTCACCGAACAGCCGTACTTGAGCTGGCTGAGGTCGGCCGGGATCGGCTGGTTGCCGGCCTCGATGTTGGACTCGATCATGACGCCGACCAGCGACTTGTTGCCGAGGCGGATCTGGTTGACGATGTCGGCCATCACCAGCGGTTGCATTTCGGGCTTCTTGAAGCTGTTGGCGTGCGAGCAGTCGACGACGATGTTGTGCGGCAGCTTGGCTTTGGTCAGCGCCTGTTCGACCATCGAAATGGAAACCGTATCGTAGTTGGGACGGCCGTCGCCGCCGCGCAGCACGATATGGCCGTAGCGATTGCCTTTGGTGCGAACTACGGCAACGCGGCCCTGGCCGTTGATGCCGAGGAAGGAGTGTGGCTTGGAGGCGGAGAGGATGGCATTGACGGCAACGGCGAGGTCGCCGCTGGTGCCGTTCTTGAAGCCGACCGGTGTCGACAGGCCGGACGACATCTCGCGGTGGGTCTGCGATTCGGTGGTGCGGGCGCCGATTGCGGTCCACGTGATGAGGTCGCCATAGTATTGCGGCGAAATCGGGTCGAGCGCCTCGGTACCGGTCGGCAGGCCGATCTCGGAAACGTCGAGCAGGAACTGGCGGGCCTTTTCCATGCCGATGTCGACGCGGAAGCTGTCGTCCATGAAGGGGTCGTTGATGTAGCCCTTCCAGCCCACCGTGGTGCGCGGCTTTTCGAAATAGACGCGCATGATCAGCTGCAGCGTGTCGCCGACTTCGTCGGACAGCGCCTTCAGGCGGCGGGCGTAGTCGAGGCCGGCCACCGGATCGTGGATCGAGCAGGGGCCGACGACGACGAACAGGCGGTGATCCTTGCGCTCGAGTATCCGGCGCTGCAGGTCGCGCCCGTGCATGACGGTTCTGGCGGCCGTGAGCGAGATCGGCAGACGGCTATGGATTTCCTCCGGCGTCGGCATGGTGTCGAAGGCGGCTACGTTTACGTTTTCAATGTCGATGGTGCTCATGGCTTATTGGCTCAACTGGCGAATCATGTCTTTCACTGCCGCAACCTTGTCGTTCAAGGTCGGGCAATGGCGTAAAAGCGAAATTTTATCCTGTCCGGCCAGCTTATAGCTGTGGTTCTTCTGGATCAAATTGATTATCTTGATCGGCTCGATAGGCGCCAGCCTGGCAAAATCCGGGCTGAACTGCAGGGTAATCTGGTCATTGGTGGCATCCAGCTTCTGGATGCACAGCGGTTTTACCAGGAGGCGCAGGCGGTGGGTGGCGAGCAGCGACTGCCCTTGCAGCGGCAATTCGCCGAAGCGGTCGATCAGTTCTTCCTGCAGGGCGTCGATGTCCTCGGCGCTGTCGCAGTTGGCCATGCGCTTGTACAGCGTCAGACGCTCATGGACGTCGGGGCAGTAGGCGTCGGGCAGCAGGGCGGGTGTGCGCAGGTTGATCTCGGTGCCGATGCCCAGGGGCTGCGTCAGGTCAGTCGCTTCCAGATGCTTGCCCTGCTTGAGCGCGGCCACGGCGCGGTTGAGCATGTCGGTGTACATGTTGAAGCCGACTTCCTGCATTTCGCCAGACTGGCTGTCGCCGAGCACCTCGCCGGCGCCGCGGATTTCGAGGTCGTGCATGGCGAGGAAGAAACCCGAACCCAGCTCTTCCATGCCCTGGATCGCTTCGAGGCGCTGCCTGGCCAGCTTGGTCAGCGCCTTGTCATCCTGGACCAGCAGGTAGGCGTAGGCCTGGTGATGCGAGCGGCCGACGCGCCCGCGCAGCTGATGGAGCTGGGCAAGGCCGAACTTCTCGGCGCGGTTGATCAGGATGGTGTTGGCATGCGGGTTGTCGATGCCGGTCTCGATGATGGTCGTGCACAACAGCAGGTTGGCGCGCTGGGCGGTGAAATCGCGCATGACCCGTTCCAGTTCGCGCTCGTTCATCTGGCCATGGCCGATGACGATGCGCGCCTCCGGGACCAGCTTTTCCAGCTTCTCGCGCATGTTGGCGATGGTGTCGACCTCGTTGTGCAGGAAATATACCTGCCCGCCACGCTTCAGTTCGCGCAACACCGCCTCGCGGACGATGCCGTCCGAGAAGTTGCTGACGAAGGTCTTGATCGCCAGGCGTTTCTGCGGCGCGGTGGCGATCACCGAGAAATCGCGCAGACCTTCCATGCTCATTGCCAGTGTGCGCGGGATTGGCGTCGCGGTCAGGGTCAGGACGTCGACCTCGGCGCGCATTGATTTCAGCGTTTCCTTCTGGCGGACACCGAAGCGATGTTCTTCGTCGATGACGACGAGGCCCAGGCGCTTGAACCTGACTTCCTTGCCGATCAGCTTGTGGGTGCCGATGATGATGTCGATCTTGCCCTCGGCAAGTTCCTGCAGGGCCTGCGCCGCTTCCTTGGCCGTCTTGAAGCGGGAGATCTCGGCGATTTTCACCGGCCAGTCGGCGAAACGGTCAACGAAGGTCTGGTAATGCTGTTCGCAGAGCAGGGTAGTCGGACAGAGCACGGCCACCTGCTTGCCGCCGGCTACCGCGCAGAATGCCGCGCGCAACGCGACTTCGGTTTTGCCGAAGCCGACGTCGCCGCAGACCAGGCGGTCCATCGGCTTGCCCGAGCGCATGTCGTCGATGACGGCGGCGATGGCGGTGGCCTGGTCGTTGGTTTCCTCGAAGCCGAAGCCGTCGGCGAAGGCTTCGTAGTCGTTCTCCGCAAAGGCGAAGGCGTGGCCCTCGCGGGCGGCACGCGCGGCGTAGAGCGCCAGCAGTTCGGCGGCGGTGTCGCGTGCCTGCTCGGCTGCCTTGCGCTTGGCTTTTTCCCACTGGCCGGAGCCAAGGGTATGCAGCGGCGCGGCGTCAGGATCGGCACCGGAATAGCGCGAAATGACGTGCAGCTGCGCCACCGGGACGAAGAGCTTGGCGTCGCTGGCGTAATGCAGCTCGAGGAACTCCTGTTCGCCGAGGCCAAGATCCATCCGGACGAGTCCGCGGTAGCGGCCGATGCCGTGGCTTTCATGGACGACCGGGTCGCCGACCTTGAGTTCGGTCAGGTCCTTCAGCCAGTTGTCGAAGCTGGCCTTGCGCTGGGCTTCGCGTCGGGTGCGGCGCGGCGTACCGGCGTAGAGTTCGGTCTCGGTGATGAAGGCAAGCGCGGGTAGCGCAAATCCGGTATGCAGCGGCCCGATGCCCAGCGCTAGCCGGGCGTCGCCGGCGATGAAGCCTTCCAGGTCGGTGCTGGTCGCAACCCCGAGGCCGTGTTCGGCAAACATCGCGGCCAGTGTCTCGCGCCGGCCGGCGGTTTCGGCGAGCAGCAGCACGCGGCCGGGGTAGGCAGCCAGATATTTCTTCAATGCCGCGAGCGGATCCTCGCTCCTGCGGTCGACCGCCAGATTGGGCAAGAAATGCGCGGCGGGTTGGCCGCTCCTGCCCTCGACCACCAGTCGTCCGTAAGCCTTGGCCGCCGTGAAAAAGGCCTCGTCGGAGAGGAAGAGTTCCTCGGGCGGCAGCAGAGGCCGTGACTTGTCGCCCTGCAGCAGCTTGTAGCGCGAGCGGGTGTCGGACCAGAAGGCGGCAATCGCCGCCGGCGCATCGCCATGCGTGACGACAACGGCGTCTCCGGGCAGGTAGTCGAAGAGCGTGGCGGTGTCGTCGAAGAACAGAGGCAGGTAATACTCGATGCCGGCACTGGCGATGCCGGTCGAAATGTCCTTGTAGATTCCGGACTTGGCCGGATCGCCTTCGAAGCGTTCGCGGAAGGCCTGGCGGAAATGCGTACGTCCCTTGTCGTCGAGCGGGAATTCGCGGGCCGGCAGCAGGCGCACTTCAAGGACCGGATAGACGGTGCGCTGGGTGTCGACGTCGAAGGTCTTGATGTTTTCGATTTCGTCGTCGAACAGGTCCAGGCGGTAGGGTAGCTGCGAACCCATCGGGAAGAGGTCGATCAGCCCGCCGCGGATCGAGTATTCGCCGGGTGATACGACCTGGGTCACGTGGGCGTAGCCGGCCAGCGTGACCTGGCTGCGGAACTTCTCCGCGTCGAGGCGCTGACCCTTCCTGAACTCGAAAGTGTAGGCGGCCATGAATTCCGGCGGCGCCAGGCGGTTGATTGCGGTCGACGCCGGCACCAGCAGGATATCCAGTTCCCCCTGCATGGCCGCCCACAGCGTGGCGAGGCGCTCGGACACGAGATCCTGATGCGGCGAAAAATGGTCGTAGGGCAGTGTTTCCCAGTCGGGCAGCAGGCGCACGCGCAGTTGCGGGGCAAACCACGGAATCTCGTCGAGCAGGCGCTGTGCGTCGGCCGCGCTGGCGGTGACCACGGCCAGCAACTTGCCCGCGCTGCGCCCGGCGATCTCGGCCAGGGCCAGGGCGTCGGCAGAGCCGGCCAGCGGTGGCAGGTCGATACGGGCGCCGGCCCTGGGCAGGGCGGGCAGGGGAAGCAGGGGCTGGGAAGCGGACACGGCGATGCGGGTGCGGCGAGGCGGGACTGAATTATAGTCGCTTCCGCGCAGGGCGCTTTGCGGGACGGGCAGACGCTGCGTGCCGCCTGTGCGACAATCTTCCGCACACACAGACAAACCTCGAGTTGGGAGATCCGGATGCCCGCACTATCAACTATCGACCTTGCCATGTTCATGCTGGAATCGCGTGAGCGGCCGTTCAACATCGGGCCGCTGATCCTGCTCCGACCGCCCAAGGGCTATCGCGGCAACTTCGCCAACCGCCTGTATGACAAACTGCTTGAACGCCCGGTCGGCGCGCCCTTCAACTACAAGCTCAAGCTATCGCTGACCAGCCTGCCGGCGCTGGTGCCGGTGAAGAACCCCGATGTGGCCGCGCACGTCCATCGCCTGACGCTGCCGAAGGCGTCGACGGATGAACTGCTCGCCAAGATCTGCAAACTGCATGAGTCGCCACTCGACCGCTCCGGAATGCTGTGGCAGTTCTATGTCATCGACGGCCTGGCTGACGGCCGGGTGGCGCTCTACGGCAAGGTGCACCATGGCATCATCGATGGCCGGACTTTCGTCAAGGCCATGACCCAATGCATATCGACCGACCCCGGGGACATGAAGGTACGTGCCATGTGGGAAGGTGTGGCCCGTTCCGGCGCCCGCGATGAGGCGCAGTTGGGCATTGCCGCGCGCCTGATGTCGGCCGGTGCCCAGGCTGTGGGGGCCGTGCGCTCGGCGGCCGAGATTTCCGGTATGCTGGCCAACCAGAGTCTGGGTTCGCTCGGCATTCTGGACACCATTCCCCTGCCGTTCACCAAGGTGTCAAGTGCCCTCGACGGGAAAATCACGGCTGAGCGTTCCTTCGCCTTCTGCAACCTGCCGCTCGCCGAGATGAAGGCGATCGGCAAGGAAAACTCGGCAACGGTCAACGACATGTTGCTGACCGCGCTTGATATTGCCCTGCATCGTTATCTGGGCAAGCATGCGCAGCCGCATGACGAGCCGCTGGTGGCCGACATGCCGCTGGCGCTCAAGTCGGGCGCCAAGGGCAGCAACGAGATCACGGTGCTGCAACTGCCGCTGGGGCGCGCTGCCTCGAGCGTCGAGGATCGCCTGGCGGCCATTCACCGGGAAAGCCTGCGCGTCAAGGATATGCTCAAGAAGAAGCGCAGCGATACGCTGATGCTCTATACCACCCTGGTCCATGCGCTGCCGATGGTGATGGAGGCGTTCGGCAGCAAGATGGCGCCGCAGCTTTCGAACCTGCTGGTTTCGAATCCCTTCGGGTTCGAAGGGCAGGCCTACCTGATGGGAGCGACCGTCGAGCAGGCCTTGCCGGTGTCGGTGGTGGTCGCGGGACAGAAACTCAACGTCACGGCAGTGACCTTGGGCAAGCGCCTGCAGGTTGGTTTCCTGGCCATGCCCGACGCGGTGCCGATGATTTCTGAACTGGCCAGGCTGACCGAGAAGGCGTTCGAAGAGATCCGCAGCGCCCTGAACCCGGTTGACGGGTGGACGCCGCCGGTGACGAAGCCGCGCGCGCGGCGGGCAAAAAAAGTGGTTCCGGAGCCGATCGCCAAGCCGGCGGCCAAGCGCTCGGCCAAGGCCGTGGCGCCTGAATCCGCGCCGGTCAAGCCAGCCAGGCAGCGTCGCGCACCTGCAAAGCCGTCCGCCGTCAAGGCCGCGGTCAAGAAAGCAACACCCGCCAGGAAGCCGCGCGGCAGTTCGAAGTCCTGAAGGGCGTCAGCGCCGTCCGGTTGGCGGGCGTTTCAACAGGCACGCCAGCACAGGCGGCGGGTGACTCGCTTCAAGCCATGCCGCTCCCGCCGTCGCGGCTGCCAGTTTATGCTTGAGCCTGTCCGGCTGCGGGGGTACCCCCTTCTGCTGGTGCGGCCGTGGGGGTGACGGCGGTGGTCACAACTTCAACGGGCGCCACCTGGGGCGCGACAACCTTCCTGACCCGTGGCTTCCTTTCCGCTACCGGCTTGGTGACAGTCTTGGGCGCCGTGACTGCCTTGGGTGGCTTCGCGGCTTTGGGCGCCGGGGTCTTGGGTGCTGCCGCTTTCTTCACGGCGACCTTCTTGTCCATGGGCGCCTTGCTGACAGCGGCTTTCTTTTCCGGCGCGGCCTTGGCGCCCGGCTTCGCGGCGCCGACAGGCTTGGGCGTTGCCGCCTTGACCGGTGCTGCCTTGAGAGCGGGGGCTTTTCCTGCCGGCGTTTTCTTCTCTGCTACCGACTTGGCGACTGATTTTGTGGGACGGGCCGGCTTGGCCGTCGCCTTGCCGCTTTTCCAGGTCAGGCGTGCCTTCTTGGCCAGGGCGACGACCTTGGCTATGTCGGCATCGGTATAGACGCCCTTGACCCCGGAAATGGCGGCCAGTTTCATGCCATGCTTGAGGCCCAGCCGGTAGATTTCCTTGACCTTCTCCCATTCGGTGTCGCGACCGATGGTGAATACCTCGAAGCGGCCTTCGAGTGCGAGCACGATAGTTTCGGCCAGGCAGGCGTAGATCACGTTGGGCGGGAGGCCGATGTCCTTGATCTTGACCTTTGATGGCAGTTCGATCTCCCCGGACTCGATGACCAGCACATCGGGACGCTTGGCCACTTCGCTGGCCGGAAGGTCGAGAGGGCGGGCGACGTCGGTAATGACGCAGCCGGGCTTGACCTTGGTGATGTCGAGCACCGATTTCCCGGCCCCCGAGGTGGCGGTGACGATCATGTCCATGTCGCCGAGCAGTTCGTCGTACTTGATGGTGGTGAATACCTTGGCGTCCGGGGTGTCCTTGAGGATGGATGCCTTGAGTTGGTCCAGCTTGTCGAGCGTGAGTCCGGCCAGGTAGACCTCGTCGAAACTCATCGCCAGCAGGCGGGCGCTGACCGAGCCGATCGAACCGGCGGCGCCAATGACCATGGTCTTGCCGGCGACCTTGCCGTTCTTGCCGAGGCTGACCAGGCCCATGCGGTGCATGGCGTTGGACGCGGCCCACAACGCACCAGATGCCGAATAGCTGTTGCCGGTGGTGATCGGGATCGACGCGCGCCGCGCGACAGTAATGCCGGCGTCGCCGACGACCTTGGTGAAGGCGCCAAGGCCCATGATCTGCGCCCCCAACTTTTCAGCCATCTTGGCTGCGGCCAGCAGGCGCCGGTAGGTGAACTCGGGGCTGTGCGAGAGCATTTCCTTCGGCGTGCCGCCGACCGAAATGAGCCAGCCCTCGGCCTCGGCGCCGGCCGGGGAAACGATGTTGTCCATCTTGCAATAGACCATCGGCGGCATGTACGCGGCCAGCAGTTCGACCTTGTCCATGACGAACTGCGGCGTTGCCTTGGGAATCGGGAATGCCGACTTGATGTATTCCTGGCTCAGCGGGTGGATGACGAAGGCGAAACGACGGATGTTGCGGAACTTGCCGGTGGGGTGCAGCAGCCGCGGCTTGACGTGGAGTTCGTCAAGGATTTCGTTGAAATCGTCATCCGATATCTCCTCGGGTGGCTTGCCTAGCGCCGCCAGTATCATGGCTTCCAGGACATTGATGCCGACGACCCGTTCGAACAGCTTGGGCGAGACATCGACGACCAGGTTGACCTTGCACTCCTTGAAAAACCTCATCCGTTCGTCGTCGACCGCAGACGTGATGATGGTCTTGCCTTCGAGGTTGCCTGGCGTACCGACCGCCTTGATTTCGCCGAAGGTGCCGACGATGACGTGGGATTTGGCGACTGAGCCGCTCAGGCGCTGGTTCTTGAAACCGGGGAGGGCCCTCTCCAGCAGTTGCCCGGGGCGGCCGTTGAGCAACATCTCGGCGCCCTTGGCATAGAGTTCGAGTTGTTCGAGCGAGGTCAGGAGGGTCGGTGTGCCGGTCTGCAACAGCGCGTCGGCGAAGGTCAGGTTCTTGGTGTAGTCAGACATGGCGACCGCCATGTCGTAGTTGCGCATGCCGGACAGGAAGAGCACCAGGTTGTTGTTGAAGTAGTGGCCCAGTTCCTTCTGCACGTAACGGATTGCCCGCACCTGCAAGAGTCGGCGCAGGGTGGCGCCGGTGGTGACTGGTACGCGGGTGACGACGTTGGTCAGGCGTCGCGTTTCCTTGTTGATCAGGGTGCGCATGCCGACATTGATGTGGTCACTGATCTCGCTCAGGCCAATGGCGTCGGCGTGCGCCTGCTGGCGGCGCATGATTTCCCAGGCCTTGGTGGTGTCCTCGTCGGACCCCATGCGGTGGATCGTGAAGTTCTTGCCCAGAAAACGGGTTTTGAATTCGAAGTCCTTCTTCGACGAACCCAGCGAAACAGTGACGATTGTCTTCATGTGATTTCCTTGCGTATATCGAGTCAAAATCTACGGCTGCGTCGCGTCTGCGCGCCCGTCAGTCGTCGGGTCAGGCAGCTTTCCTTCTGCGCGGCGCCGGTTTTTTGCCGGGGAGGGCCTGGCGGATGAGGTCTTCGCAGATTTCCTGGGTCATGTAGCGCGGCACCGGGTAGCCGGTATGCGCTTCCCACAGTGCCGCCTCGGCCAATGCCGGAATATCCTCCTCGCGCAGTGCGTCGAGCGTGGTCGGGATGCCGATATCCTTGTTCAGCTTGTCGACCGCAGCGAGGAACTTTTGCGCGAGGACTTCTTCGGCTTCGCCTTCACGGCCCACTTTGGCGCGCACGGCGAGGGTCGCCAGCCGCCCGGTGATCGCCGGCTCCGAGAACTTGAGCACAAGCGGAAGCATGATCGCGTTGGCCAGTCCGTGCGGGGTGTGGTACTTGCCGCCGAACTGGTGGGCGATGGCATGCACGTAGCCGACGTTGGCGCGGGTAAAGGCAAAGCCGGCGTAGGTCGAGGCCAGCGCCATCTTTTCCCGCGCTTCGAGGTTCTTGCCGTCGCGGCAGGCGGTGCGCAGATTGTCGAAGATGAGGCCGACTGCCGTCAGGGCCATGCCGTCAGAATAGGGCGTGGTCCAGTTGCCAATGAACGCCTCGACCGCGTGGGTCAGGGCGTCGATGCCCGTGGCGGCAGTAATATGGGGCGGGATGCCGGTCATCAGTTCGGGGTCGAGCGCCGCCATCTTGGGCACCATGCGCGGATCGACGATGACCAGCTTCTTTTCAGTTTCCGGGTCTGAAATCACGGCAGCGACGGTCACTTCCGAACCGGTGCCGGCGGTCGTCGGGACTGCATATATCTTGACCGGTGCGCGCAGGCCCTTGAAGTAGCCGGCAAGCTGGCGCAACGGCTTCGGATTGGAGATCGCGACCGCGATGGCCTTGGCGGCATCCATCGACGATCCGCCACCGAAGGCGACGATGGCGTCGCAGCCATGTTCCTTGAAGAAATCGATGCCGTTTTCGATCAGCGGGATCGGTGCGTCGGGCGTGATTTTATCGAAGACGACGAACTGCCCTCCGGCGGCGGTCAGCGCTTTGGTGAGCGGCAACAGCAAACCCAGCTTGGCGATGATGGGGTCGGTGACGATCAGGAACTTGCGGTGGCCGAAGCCGGCGATCGCCTGGCCGAGGCGCGCACTCGACCCGGCGCCGACCAGCAGCGTGGGCTGGGGGAAGGGGATCAGGCGGGTCACCATGCCGGCGCCGCGCATCATTGCGCCAAGGCCTGCAGCGCGAACCGAGTCACTCAAAAGGTCGGATAGCAAGGGGAATCTCCTTCGTTGGATGTGGATGACGGTGCTCGCATCGGCGAGTGACTCTTCTGCAACCGCGACGACGCGGTCAGCGTTGCCGGGAGGGGTAAGAATGATCTCACGGGTCTCGGCGCTTTTGGTGCAAATTATTCGTGAACTGGACTCGGCCGCCGGTTGCGCCGGATGGCTGCGGTCAACGCCCGGAAAACATGGAAATCCGTGAATGTTGCGGAAGATCGATATATGCCTTGGCTCATGATCCGAGATGAACCGGGATGCGGTGCGGCCCGAAAGCCTTGCCGTTGCGGCCGAGCACCGGGCCGAAGCGGCCGGCGATGGCGGTCGCACAGTGCGGGCAACGGCCTTCCGGGGTCAGGTCGTAGCGGCGAATGTCGTACCAGTCACGGACGATCAGCGCGGCATGGCAGCCCGGACAGAACGTGGTGCCGCCCTCGGTGTCATGCACGTTGCCGGTGAATACGTGCTGCAGGCCGGCATCGAGGGCGATGCGCCGGGCCTGGATCAGCGTCGCGGGGGGCGTTGCCGGGATGTTTTCCATCTTCCAGTCGGGATGAAACGCCGAAAAGTGCAGCGGCACGTCCGGCCCCAGTTCGCGGGCGACCCAGGTGGCGAGTTCGTTGATTTCGGCCGGGCTGTCGTTCTGGCCGGGAATTAGCAAGGTGGTAATTTCCAGCCAGCAGTCGGTCTCGTGGTGGATCCAGGCGAGGATGTCGAGGATGGGTTGCAGGTGGGCGACACAGAGCTTGCGGTAGAAGTCCTCTGTGAAGGCCTTGAGGTCGACGTTGGCGGCGTCCATGACGGCGAAGAATTCGCGCGCCGGTTCCGGGTGGATGTAGCCGGCGGTCACCGCGACGTTGCGGATGCCCTGGTCGCGGCAGGCAAGCGCGGTGTCGATGGCGTATTCCGCGAAGATGACCGGGTCGTTGTAGGTGTAGGCGACCGCGTCGGCGCCGTAGCGCTTCGCCGCAGCGGCGATCATCTGCGGGCTGGCGCTGTCCATCAGGCGGTCCATGTCCTTCGATTTGGAAATGTCCCAGTTCTGACAGAACTTGCAGGCGAGGTTGCAGCCGGCGGTGCCGAAAGAGAGGATGCTGCTGCCCGGATAGAAGTGGTTGAGCGGCTTTTTCTCGATCGGGTCGATGCAGAAACCGGAGGAGCGCCCGTAAGTGGTCAGTTGCATCGCGCCGTCGACCATCTGGCGGACGAAACAGGCGCCGCGCTGGCCTTCGTGCAGTTGGCAGTCGCGCGGGCAGAGGTCGCACTGGATGCGGCCGTCGGGCAACGCGTGCCACCAGCGGGCGGGGTGGAGAGTTTCAGTCGCGTTCATGACGCCGGCTCCTTCCATTTATGTACGGTGTAGCGTTCGAGCCGGACGTCCGGCCCCCAGTAGCCGGCGGGCAGGCCGGCCTTCTGCTTGAGGCGGGCCATGAAGACGGACGGGTCGGGCAACTGTTCCCATACCTGCGGCAGAAAGGTCGAGCGGCGGCCGGACGCCGAGAAGATGACACCGTCGATCTCCGGGCGCAGCTGAGCGAGGGCGTCGGCCTCGCTGGAGAAAGACATCGCCTGTGCGGGTGTGAGCAGCGAGACCTCGACGCGGGTCAGTGGCAATTCATGTGCGCCTAGAGGATCGAAGCGCGGGTCACGGAAGGCGGCGGCGAGTGCGTTCTCCTGAACGTCCTGACGGAGCGGACGCCAGGCTTCGAGACTGCCGATGCAGCCGCGCAAATCGCCCTTTTGGGTGAGGGTGACGAAGGTGGCGCCCGGCGCCTCTAGCTCCGGCAAGGCCAGCTGTGGTGCCAAGGCCTGGCCGAAGCGGTGGGCGATCGCGGCCCGCGCCAGGCGAATCAGGACCGTGCCGAGTTCAGGCGTCGGGTTCATGGAAGGTGAAACTCGCGTAGCCGACCACGCGCTGCTTGTCGCCGGCGGTGTCGCCCGACGTGCAGCGATGGATCAATTTCGGCACCAGGCCGCGCTGGCGGGCGGCGAGCAGCAGTCCGTTGACCGGGTAGGCGCCGCAGGCCTGTTCCGGCCGGATATTGGTGTCGAGTTGCAGGATGTGATCGCAGGTGTCGCGGTCGACGTGCGTGGCGGCCGCGTAGGGCAGGAAATGAGAGAGGTCGGAGCTGATGACGATCAGCGTCTCCGTGCCGCCCCACAGGCGGTCGAGCACTTCGGCGACTTCGCGCGGCGAGGCGTGGCCGACAGCCAGCGGGACCAGTGAAAAATGATCCAGCGTGCGCTGCAGGAAAGGCAGGTGTACCTCCAGCGAATGCTCGATGGCATGCGCGTGGTCGCTGAAGACGATCTGCGGCAACCCGGCCAGCGACGCGATTGCGTTCAGGTCGAGCGGAACCGCGCCGAGTGGGGTGGCGAATGCTTCGCTTTCCGGCACCGCCAGGCCGTTGACTGCGACCCGGTGCGTCGGCCCGAGCAGCACCACACGGCGGATCGTGCTGCGCCACGGCGCAAGGGTGGCATAGGCCATGGCGGCGGTCGAACCGGAGTAAATATAGCCGGCATGCGGCACGATCAGCGCCTTGGGTTGTGTGGCGGGCTGAACGGCTGCCGCGGCCAGCAATCCATCGACGGTGGCGGCGAGGGTGGCGGCAGAACCGGGATAGAACGCGCCGGCGACGGCGGGGGGGCGGGTATTGATCACGGTCGACCCCTTAAACCAGCAGCAATCCGGCAGCCATGCCGCCGCCGATGGCAATGAGCCCGGGCAGCGCGTGGCGGGCGAGCTTCCCGCCGCCGATGCTGATGACGAGGCCGATCTTGAACAGGAGGTTGGCGCCGAGGGCGAGGGTGACCGCGATCACCGCTTCGCCCTGGGAAACCAACTCCAGGTTGAACAGGCGCAGGGTGGACAGTACGCTGGCATCGGCGTCGGTGAGGCCGGAAGCGATGGCGACGATGTAGAGTCCCTTGTTGCCGGCGATGTCCTGCAGCCAGGCGGAGGCAAGCAGTACGATTCCGTAGAGCAGGCCGAAGGAGATCGCTGTCCTGAGTTCGGTCGGGTTCTTGACTTCGGGCATCGGGAGGTCACCCGCCGCGCTGAGAATCTTCCAGCCATAGAGCGCCATGACGACGCCGGGAAGGATCCCGCAGGCGAAGACGGTGGCGATCGGCACGATCAATTGGGGCGCGACGACGCCGGAGACCAATCCGAGACGGATCATGACCATGACGTTGGCGATCAGGATGACGAGTGCCGACATCCGGACCAGGTCGGCATGGCTGTTGGCATGGCGCGAGAACATCATGGTTGTCGCCGTGCTCGATGCGAGGCCGCCGAAGATCCCGAGCAGCGTTGCGCCGTGGCGTGCCCCTATCATGCGCAGGGCCATGTAGCCGCCGAGGGCGAGGCCTGAAATCAGCACCACCATCCACCAGACCTGGCGCGGATTGATCGCGTTGTAGGGGCCGAAATCGGCATTCGGCAGGATGGGCAGGATAACCAGCGAGAGTACGGCGAACTGGAGCATCGAGTTGATGTCCTTGGCAGTCATGCGTTCGCTGATGCGGCGCAATTCCGCCTTGAAGTAGAGCAGTATCGTCGTCGTGATGGCGATCATCACCGCCAGCGTCGAGTAGCCGAACCAGACGGCCGCGCCGAGGCCGTAGGTGACGATGATCGCCGCCTCGGAGGTGAAGCCGCGATATTGCTCTTCCTGGCGCGATGAGAAGTTCGAGGCGACCATGGCGAGCGCCACCACTACCAGCCCGGCGATCAGCGCCCAAGGGCCGCCGGTCTTTTCGGTGAGCAGGGCGAACAGGCAGCCGAGCATGCAGACGAGCGCGTAGGTGCGCAGGCCGGCGGCGGAATCCACCCGCCGCTCGCGCTCCATGCCGATCAGCAAGCCGATCCCGAGGGAGGTGGCAAACGCCTGTACCGGCGCGGCCAGTTCGGGGGCTACGTAGCTCATGGTTTTCCTCTCTCCTTCTCGTTATTCAGTAAAATTAAGCCATGCCACGATATTTCGCAATTGTTCCTGCTGCCGGCAACGGTTCGCGCTTCGCTGCGGGGGTTCCGAAACAGTACCTGGACCTGCTCGGCCGCCCGCTGATTTTTCACGGTCTCGCGGTGCTGGCCGCCTGTCCGGAGATCGAGCGGGTTTGGGTGGTGCTGGCGCCCGACGACACAGAGTGGGACCGGTACGACTGGTCGGAACTGGGCCACAAGCTGGAAACCCTGCGCTGCGGCGGCGAAACCCGCGCCGACAGCGTGCGCAATGGCTTGCGGGCGGCGGCGATGGCGGCGGCCGACGACGACTGGGTGTTGGTACATGACGCGGCGCGCCCCTGCCTCAGTGCAGCCATGCTCGACGCGCTGCTCGGCGAACTGGCGGCCGATCCGGTCGGCGGGATCCTCGCCGTGCCGGTGGCCGATACGCTCAAGCGTGCCGATGCCGAGCAGCGGGTGGCGGCCACCGAGCCGCGCGATGGCCTGTGGCAGGCGCAGACGCCGCAGATGTTCCGCTATGGCCCGCTGCGCGACGCGCTGGATAACTGCCGCGCCGTGACCGACGAGGCCGGCGCGATCGAGGCATCGGACCTCAAGCCCAGGCTGGTGCGTGGCGACGCGACCAACCTGAAGGTGACTTATCCGGCCGACCTGGCCTTGGCAGCGATGATACTCAGGGGGCGGAAATGAACTTTCGGGTCGGGCAGGGATATGACGTCCATCGGCTGGTCGCGGGTCGCAAGCTGATTCTTGGCGGCGTCGAGATTCCCCACGAGACCGGACTCCTCGGACACTCCGACGCCGACGCGCTGCTCCATGCGATCACCGACGCGCTGCTCGGGGCGGCGGCGCTGGGTGATATCGGCCGTCATTTTCCCGACAGCGACCCGCGCTATCAGGGCGCCGACAGCCGGATACTGTTGCGGGCCGCCGTTGCCCTCCTGGCCGGGCGCGGCTGGCGGCCGGTCAACGTCGACGCGACGATCATCGCCCAGCAACCAAAGCTCGCCCCGCACGCGGCGGCGATGGTGGCGAATGTTGCGGTCGACCTCGGAATTGCGCCCGATTCCGTGAACATCAAGGGCAAGACCAACGAAGGGTTGAGCTACCTTGGCCGGCAGGAAGCGATCGAGGCGCAGGCGGTCGTGCTAATCGAACGTGTCGCTTGAGCCGGAAGCCGGCGAGTCCCGAACGGAAAGCGCCCGTGTCTTCTTCGCCCTGTGGCCGCCGGAAGAAATCGCCGCGCAGTTGTCGGCGCTGGCTGCAGAGCATGCCGCCGGCGCCGGCGGGCGCGCGACGCGGCGCGAAACCATTCACCTGACCCTCGCCTTCATCGGCGACGTGCCGGTCGAACGCCTGCCTGAACTGCAGCACGCGGCATCCACCGTGCGCGGCGCCGCCTTCGAACTGACGCTCGACTGCTTCGACGTCTGGCGTCACAACCGGATTTTCTGGGCCGGCCCAAGTGTCGTACCGCCAGCTCTCGGCGAACTCGCAAGCTCGCTGACCAGTGCGTTGCAGGCGGGTGGTTTCAGTGTCGTCGATGCGGGACGGACCTTCACCCCCCATTTGACGCTGGTGCGCAAGGTCAAGGCGCTGGATGCGGCATTGCCGGTCGGCCAGGCGCTAGTCTGGCCATGCAGAAAGTTCATTCTGGTGCGTTCGAATCTTTTGGCCAGTGGCGCTTTCTACGAGACGCTTGCCGAGTTTCCCTTAAGCTGACCGCCTTCGCTGCCTTTCCATCTCATGCCTACACAAAATTCTTTGGAATGGCGTCTGAATTTCTGCATAAATCGAGCCATTGCTAGCCATATGTACCCATTCGGAGTAATCTTATTTCATGGCAGTTGAGGTCGGAA
>ERZ724516.221-NODE-221-length-36293-cov-6.292428_pt1 | contig 36293 bp, 36 predicted proteins | sample MGYA00376049_ERZ724516 | MGnify/ENA primary metagenome ERZ724516 (study PRJEB28724, sample SAMN07190886) | activated sludge metagenome | isolation source: activated sludge of sewage treatment plant in Hong Hong | place: USA: Christiansburg, Virginia | collected... | reverse complement strand
TCATTCCTGGGGAATCGCCACCTGATGTTATTAAACCAATTTTTTTTATCATGATTTTTTATTTTCTAATAGCATAAATCAATTCATCCAAAAACTCACCATTTTTAAATATTGTTTTATCGTATTTTCCTTCTAATTTAAAACCACATTTTTCCACTACTTTTTGAGATGGAATATTTGTCCCGTAAATTCTTGCGAAAATTCTTACAATATCTAAATTTTCAAATCCATATTTTACAATTTGATGGATAGCATCAGTGACAATTCCTTTTCCCCAATAATCTTCTGCTAACCAATAACCAATCTCTGCATTCTTTCTTAAAATATCTGTTTGTAAATGTAAGCCAACACTTCCCACGGGCTTGTTATCAATAGTAATGGCAAAAATTGTTGCTGTAGCATTTGTAGTAGCAAATTCTATAAAAGACGTTCCTTTTTCCTGAGTGTAAGGATGCGGAAACACATCAGCCATATATTTTGCAATGTTAGCGTTATTAGCAATGCTCACTAACGTTTCTAAATCATCTAAATGCCAAGGTCTTAATGTAATTTGCATCATTAAATCATTTTTTTCGTTTTCCTAAAATCCAAAATAACAATACGGGTAATAGAAATAAATCGGCGATTACCGCAATAACAATGGTGATACAAATTAAGAAACCAAAATAAAAGGTACTTTGAAAATCACTCACCATTAAACTTACAAAGCCTCCCATTAAAATAAAAGTGGTTAATAAAATTGGTTTTCCTGTTTCAAAATAAGTTCGCTTAAAGGCATAGATTAAAGATTTACCATAGCCTAATTCTATTTTTAATCGCGAAATAAAATGTATAGTATCATCGGTGGCCACACCAAAGGCAATACTAAACACTAATGAAGTGGCTGCTTTTAATTCGATGCCAGCAAAGCCCATGATGCCTGCTATAATGATGAGCGGGATTAAGTTTGGCAAAATAAATACTAAAACCATTCGCCAACTTTTATGTAAGAAATAAGTTAGAATGATAATGACAATAATGGAGAATAAAAAACCTTGAGCCATATTGGTTACCATGTACTCATTATTTCTGTCCATTAAATGGGCAGCACCAGTAATTTTTATTTCTATGTCGTTTGAGTTGATATGTGATTTAATGAATTCTTCAAAATGTATGTTTTGTTCTTTTACAATGTAGCTTCCAATATCACACATCTTTCCACTAATGCGGGCATACTTTCCATCAATGGTAATGATGCGTTTTAAGTCTTTATTTTTTTTGTTATCCTTTAATTGCTTTTTGACCTCTTCATATTCTTCAGCCGTTGGAAATTTACCTTCGCCAGATGTTTGATCATTTAATGCTTTGTTGATGTTTTTTGCAAGCATAGCTGGCGAGTACATAAAGCCAACATGATACTCTTTCTTTAAATAATCATCCACGGAATTCAGTTGTTGCATCACATCATAATCCCAAACCGTTTTATCTTTGTTCTTGATTGTAATAGCTAATTCTAAAGGACGAACTCCGCTATAATGTTTATCAAAAAATACAAAGTCTTGTTTAATTTTTACACCATCGGATAAATCTTCTAATAAAATATTATTGACTTTAATTTTATAAACGCCTATTGCCGAAAGCACTAATAATAAGCAGGTAGTAACAATAATTGTTTTTTGGTTTCTGAAAATCCAAAACAACACATTACGCATCACATTATACGTTTTATTATTATGGTCGTGCACAGCCACTAATTTTTTTGGCGTAAAGAAATAGAGTAGGGCTGGTAAAAGTGTATAACTCAAACAAAAGGCGATGATGATTCCTACAGAGGTGTAAAAACCAAAATCTTTAATGGGTTTAATACTCGAAAATAAAAGAGATAAAAAACCAACAACAGTAGTTATTAAAGTTAAGAAAGTTGGGAAACCAACTTCTTTTAAAATTAAAGGATATATCTTTTGTTTTTCAGTTCCTTTAGCAACTTCTTCAAAATATTTAGAAAAGAAATGCACTACATCACTCATGCCCGCAATAAATATCATGGTTGGTAACATACAGGTCATAATATCTAATGATTGATTCATCATTGCCATAATGCCTAAAGTCCAAAATATAGAAACTATTACTATCGTCATAGGAACAACGATGCCGTAAAGCGACCTAAATGAAACCCATAAAAATAAGATTACCAAAACAAAAGAGATGGCTAAGAAATACACAAATTCTTTTTCTAAATTTTTCAAATACACATCTTGTGCAACAATCCTTCCCACGAAATGAACTTCATCGAAATGATATTTATTAAAAGCTTTTTCAATATTGCGAGCTAAACTATCACTTTTAACTTTACTGAGATTATCTTTTGTTTTAATAAAAATCGATATAGACTTAGCATCTTTAGGAAAGAAAGAACCAATTAGTTCGGGTGTGCTATAAATGGCAATACTGTCATCTTTGTATAAAGATGGATCATCTATGTGTAATAATCTTTTTTGAACTGGAGCTAAACCACTTAACGAAATATTTTTGATAGTAGTGGGCGAAATAATTCTATCCGTATGTGGAATATCTTTTAACTCGTTGGATAGTTTCTCTATTTTTTCTAAAAAATCTTTCTGAAAGATTCCTTTTTTATTTTCTATTCCTAATAATACAAATTCATTATCCCATTCAAATCGATTGCGATGCGTTTCGTAAACACCTAGCTCATCGTCTTCGTTGGGAAAGAAAGCTTCGAAATCGTAATTGAATTTTAATTTTTTAATTTGAAATGCGCAAAGTACAGTAAACGCAATAACGAAAACAAGAACAGATGTGTTAAGTATTTTTTGAGGGATTTTCATTACCAGCCTTTAGTGTCTATTAAATAAATTAAGGAACCTATTACTCCAGCACTTAATTCTAATTCGCGTTTATTTATTTTATCAAAGGTGTCATCTGCTGTATGGTGATAATCAAAATATTTTTGTCCATCAGGTTCAAAGCCCATTAAAGGAACTCCTATATCTGCTAAATAGCCAATGTCAGCCCCGTGACCGCCAATTTTAATGTATTGAACAAAGTACGGGTCAAGTAAAGATTTCCAGCTTAATACTTTTTTATAGGCTCCCATGGTTGTATCAATGGCAATGCCTCTTGGCGAAAATCCACCAGCATCACTTTCTAAAGCAGCAATGTGTTTTAAATTATTTTTCTTAGTGTCTTCAAAATAAGCTTTGCCACCAGCACCACCGTTTTCTTCATTCATAAATGCAACCGCACGTATGGTATGTTTTGGTTTGATGTTTTGTTTTTTATACATCGCTAAAACTTCCATAGCTTGCACCACACCAGCGCCATCGTCATGCGCACCTTGTCCGTTATCCCAAGCATCTAAATGGCCGCCTGCCATAATAATTTCATTTGGTTTTTCAGAGCCTTTAATTTCTCCAACTACATTATATGATAATTCTTTTGCTAGCATTTGGCAATTCATTTTTAATTGAAGAGTCATAGCGGGATTAGCTTTTAATTCTTCTAGTAATTTATCGGCACCGCTAAAGCTAATGGCACAAGCAGGTATTCTGTTTTTTGTCAAAACTGTATCGTAGCCCATTACTCCCGTGTGGGGAAAATCATTGTTAATAGAACTCATACTGCGAACGATGGTTGCAACAGCGCCATACTTAGCCGCTTTACTAGGGCCCGAATAGCGGTAAGTAACAGTTTCTCCATAACAAGTGCCAGTGCTTAAATGTTTATGGTCAAAGTATACATTATAAAATACGATTTTACCTTTGATATTTTTCTCTCCCAAAGAATCGAGTTGAGCATAACTATTAACGATAATGACTGGTGCATTTAATCCTGTTTTGCTTGTACCAACCGAATTACCTAATGCACAAATGTTATAGCTAGTTTGTTTTTTTGTTTTTGAATTGATGGATGTACAAGTTTCTTTTTCACCTCTTACCCAATGAGGTACCATGCAAGGTTGCAAATAAACAGTATCTGCACCAGCTTCATACATCGCTTTTTTTGCCCACGTTACTGCTTTAGCAGCTCCAGGCGAACCGCTCAAGCGACTTTCTATTTTAGTGGAAAGGAATTCTAAGTTTTTATAACAATTACTTTGAGTCAAATAATAGTCAAAGTGTTTGCGTAAAGCAATACTATCTTTATTTTGAGAATAAGAATGTAATGAAATACTAACTAAAAATAATGAAATGAAGATATGATTTAGGCTCATAATTTAAGACTATAAATAATGAGATTAAAAGTACTATTTTAAAACTAATTTATATAAAAAAATAGAACGCAGATGGCGCTGATTTATTAAGATAAAACATGATTAAAAAAAGAATCATACCAAATCATAACCATTTGCGCTATCCGCGTTCCATTTAAAACTTAGCAAGAATTGTTACTTCGTGCCAAGACTAGAAGTTTTAAAACTACTCTCTCACCATTTTCTTACTATCAATTACTTTTCCATCAGCTACTAAACTGTAGTTATATAAACCACTTGATAAATCGCTAGCAAATACATTTACTTTTCCTTTACCACGAGTTTTAATATCAACCGTTTGTATTACTTGACCATTAGTGTTAAAGAAAATTAATTGTGCTTTGCCAACGCTTGCTGGCACATTATAAGTAATAGTTGTTTGCTCCGCAAAAGGGTTTGGCACATTTTGATTTAATACAATCGCATCTTTATCGCTTAATTCAACATCTAATGAGTTATTTGTTGCTGGAGTTAAGTTGTTTGATGTCCGAGAAGAAGCATGACAACATCCATCAATTAAAGCTGCTAAATTTGCCAATTGCTGTTGCACAGCATTGTTAATACTATCTTGTTTTGAATGAGCGTTTCTTAAGCTATCAATGGTTAATTGTTGTTCTTGAATCGAACGCACTAATAAACCTGCCATCGCTTTATAATTAACTGTTTTTAAAACTTGAGATGGATTAACAACAACGCCTAAACTATCATAAGTCGCATCAATTCTTAATGTATCAACTAACTCAGGATAAACTGTTTCTAGTTGTTGAGCTACAAAACCATAATCTAAGTTTGATTTAAACGTTAACTGAGGCACATTGGCATTTGTAAAATTGTATTGCACAGGGTTTAATGTTTTAATTTTAGCTAACGCATTAAATGAACTGACATTTGTTTTTACCTGAGCATCACTTAAACCAGCTTTATCTAAACTGGCTTGCATTTCTTTTTGTTTTGCATTAAGCTCTTGTATACCACCGATTGCAAATGGAATCAAACCATCATAATTTAACGCTTTAACTACTTTTTCAGGGTTTGTAACATTGTTTAAACTATCGAATGTTGGAATCACTGTAGTTGTTGAAACAATGTCAGGAATAATTGACTCCACTTCTTGCGCAATAAACCCATAGTTTTTATGGTTGTTTAATTTTAGTTGTGGTGCATAAGAATTATCAAAATCATAAGATACTGGGCGCAATTTAGAAATGACATCTAGATTTTTTGTTACGGTATTTATATTCGTTTTAATGTTTTTGTCGGATGCTACTAAATATCCGCTACCAGATGTACTACCTCCTGTAGTGTAAACATCCCCGTCAAAGTAGCCAGCAAAATTACTTACAGCGGCATTTGCAGCAGTGCCGTAAACTCCAATATTCCAAGCAGATGATGGTCCCGCTGCGTTACCCAAAACTCCATAACCAAGAAAGGCATTTGTGGAAGTGTAATTATCAAATCTACCAGCAACACTAACGCCTAAATTAGAACCGAAAAAGAAATTATTAGCTAATTGATAAGCATGTACTTTACCTCCTAAATTTGTACCACATGGTAAGCCCACTCCAACGTTTGTTCTGCCAGTTCCTTGTCCAGTAAAGTAATAATTATAAATATTCATCGGAATTTCATAATCACCAGTTAAAGGATTAGTAGTTGTTGCAGAACAATAATTGCCTATACTATTTCCTCCACTATTATTTATCAACACAACGTTTCCTAAACTATCAACTGTGAGCACTTTTTTACGATTAATTTTTAATGAATCTGCAATACTATCAGGTATCGCTATACTTAAACTCGTTAAATCTCTAAAACGTAAACCGGATGCGCCTGTACTGCCAACATAAGAGCCTGTAACGTTAGTATTCGCCGCAGCATTAAATCCATTCATAATCGAATTGATTTCAATTGTGTTTCCAGGATTAATTGTACCTACTGGCAATAAATTTTCGAAATCCCCAAAACCTGTTCGTGCATCGTTTACTCCTAAACTTGCATTATGAAAGGGCACATATCTTACAAACTCTAATCCATCTGCTGTGCTCATAGCGCCAGGACCTGCTGCTGTTTGACCTTGTTCGGGTGTTGTAAAAATAATACGTAGTTTATCAATACCAGTTGGTAAGCCAAATTGATTTGTTGGCGAGTAATTATCTCCCCAACTTATTACAGCGTCTTGTCTGTCATTATTAAAGCCTGTTTCTTTTTTTAAACCAAAATAGGCATTGTCCGTACCTTCTGATGCAAAGGTTCCCACATCCATCCATGGTCTCCAACCATCAGTTGTTGGCGTAGCTAATGGAAATAGTGTATTACCAGTATTATACCCTAAATGTAATAAGGCTAAGGGGCGGGTAACTGGTGTTGCTGGATTATGACTAATAGCAACTCTGGTAACATCTTGATTTGTTAAAGCACCAGGATTCCAAACTCCAAAAGCTGCATTACCGCCATTTGTAAGATTTGTTGGAGCGCTTATGCTAGTAATACGCATACGCTCATTTGTAAATTGAGCATCTGTTGGGGTAGTATGATTTGTACTAAAAATTAAATGGCGTTCTTCTTGATTATAAACATAAGCGTTACCATTTTTTATTTTTTGATTGTTTCCTAAAATTCCAAATCTAAAACCATTTGTTGCATTAATGGCTGTAGGTCCTGTTTGAGTCGCAGCAGCTGTATTCATGTATTGATTTGTAATTTGCATCCAACTACTTTCAGCATCTAATTGATGTTGATGTAAAGTACTTGTTGGTTGATAAATATCAGCAAAAACAGGACCTATACCTACATTTCCATCTCCATTCATGCGCATCACTTCTCTACCGTATTCACTTCCCGCATATTTATTGCTAGGATGATTTAATGGTGCGTGAAAAATAAACGTTAAATTATTATCAGGCGCAGGACCATTTCCAGAATAATTATCTCCCCAACTTAATACCGCATCCTGCGCGTCGTTAGGGTTTACAAGTGCGGCTGATGTTCTGCCCGTGGGGTCAATTACTGCTTTTTGCCTTAAGCCTACATAAAAATTATCTGAACTAGCCATGTAAGTAGTTCCAATATCTTGCCAGCTTCTAAAACCTGCCACAGTACCAAACGGAAATGGCGAATCATACCCAACGTGCATTAAACTAAGCGGGTTAAGTATTGGGTTATTACCATCTCTGCTAATACCAATACGCGTAAGCCTAGTGCCTGGTAATGGATTTACTAAACTTGTAGCATAAGGTTGTAATGGTGCAGCAGCTGCCTTATGGGTTATATGCATACGATTATCACTATTTGTTTGCACAAAAATTCCACTATTCCATTTTGTACCTAATATGTTGTTAGTGCCGTTATTTAGTGTGTTTCCAGCTCTAGACCAAAATTCTCCGCTGTTTGTCCCGTTAAATAATGGCAGTAATGGGTTATTAGCTGTAGGGTTTTGTTGGGCATATAATTGCATTACACCCGCTATTGCAGGAAATATAAAAATGTGTTTAATTTTCATAATTTCAATTGATTTATCTTATCAATTGAATAAAGCCTTTTTGTGTTCTCGTAATTCCTCTTTTGTTCTCTGTGTCAATAATGTAATAATAAATACCATCACTGCACGGCTCTCCTGATGTTGTTCTTCCATCCCAAATAGTATTTGTTTTAGAATCCATAATCAGGTTGCCCCATCGGTTATAAATGGTCAAAGCCTTCACTTTAAAACAAGTATCAATTATTCTAATGACATCATTAATCCCATCTGAATTTGGTGTAAATATATTTGGAATAACTAACTCATCATTACACATAGTTAAATCTGTGATATCATAGGCATAGCCGGCATCTATATAGTAATAAGATTGTGTTAGATTAATTGTAGGATACATATCTAACGTATCTGTCGTTAGTGAGTCTTTAAAATTACCTATTGTAATGTATTGCTCACCACCTATTGCTGTATATTCTCCTTCAATTAAAAACCAATTGGCAGTATCTGTTAAAAATGTATTGCCTGAATTTGTGACTTGTGGAATATAAGACAATGGTGCTGGACTACAGGTATTACTAACAGCGGTATTTGATATATAAAACCCTAATTGTTTCACAGCAAGGTCAGAACCGTCTGCTAAAGAAAACTGAAATCCTATAGAATATTTATGTCCTGCTATTAATGGTTGTGTGAAATGTCCTTGAATATATTCCCACCAAAAACTTCCACCATAACAGCCACCACTGCTTAAGCAGTAGGCATAAAAGCCACAATATGAAGAGCCAGAATAAGCTTGCTGCCATCCTAGATTATTTTGAGGTACACCAACTGTACTATTAATGCCATTATTACATATGTTTAAGTAATCTGACGTTCCATAAGTAGGAACAGTCCATCCTAAACATTTCTCTAACTCATAAGGGATATTAAAAGGGTCTGATCCATTTTGTGGACAATCGGAATAAATCTCAAAATCTCCATTATAGATAAGATTCGTTTGTGTTTTTACTTCACAGCAAAACATTAAAAGAAAAATAATTATATAAAAAGGTTTATTCAATTAATAAGCTGTTTTAAATTTTTAATATTGTTTAGGTACAAGTAAGCTATACTTAGCATACAAAACCTTATACTAATATACAAAATATCTGTATTAGTATAATTTAAGAGTCATAGTTTTTTTGGTTTAGCTTTAAAAGCTACCTTTGTAGGGATGAGGGTTTCCAAATTTTCATCACCAAGGGAGGCTGTTTAAATACTTTTGTGTTTTTGCGGTCTCCTTTCTTTTTTTATAATATAAATTACTATTAAACATTTTATTGTTATGCAATTTATTAAATTGAGTTGTAAAAATAAATGATTGTATTTTAATGATTCTCATTTTGCATTTTGTAAAAGTTAAATCTCTGTTATTTTTTTACAGACTCTATTTTTTGTGCAAAAAATAATAACATAAAATATTAGCATGTTAATACATCAAACTTAAGTATGTAAGATTGATGTATTAATATATAATTGATAAGAAAAATTAATTAATGCAATTATGCTTTCTACATTATTAATGTAGTAATTGCTTAAAACTGCCCAGCTTCTACTAATTTTATTGCACGTTCAATCATAATATCTTCCCCATTTGGGTCGTATTCTGATTTCATGTTGCTGCCAAATATACGTGCTACACTTTGCCACATAAATGCTTGAAAACCGCCTCTTAAATCTTTCACTAATTCGTAGCTTGTATTGCCTGTTTCTCGGTCGATGAGTTTTAATAATATACGACCTTGAGTCATGCTTAAATCTTTTAGAGGTTCTTCAAATTCAGCTTTTAATTCTTTCTCTACTGTTTTCATATAAGCTTTTCGAGTAGCTTCGTTTGGCATTTTTTCCAAAATACGATTGTACTCTTTTAATTTTGCTGCCGCCAAAATTGCATACGGATAAACCTTTTTCACATTATACTTTGTTCGGTTCCATGCCTCATATTGTTTTTTGTTTTTGTAGGGATAATCGGCGTATATCCAAATGTCGTTTAAACGAATACTAGGAACGGTATCTCCATTAATTACTTCGGCCCAAACTTTATAAACTACTTTAGGTTTATCTGTTGGTACAATCACATCATCACCAGTTTGAGCATAAAATTGAAACAACAAACAACTAAATAGGATTGTTAGTTTAAATTTAGATGTGATGAGTTGATTCATATTCTGTTAATCCCTTAAACGAAAAAGGTAACCCTTCGGTTACCTTTAAAATTAAACGCGATTTAATCGCCATTTAGATTTTGGACCGGAACTGTTACTTTGCTCTTGTGCTTTGCTATTCAAATTAGATGCCATAAACGCTCCAAAAATAGAGGCTACCTCTTCTTCGTTTGAATTAGATTTATTTAACATTTCAGGTTTAAAATATTTAGGAATAAAACCTGTATCAAATTTGCCACTTACAAAAGCTTCGTGCTTTAATACAAAGGCACAAAAAGGTAAGGTTGTTTCTACACCTGTAATTTGGTAATCTTGAATAGCGCGTAACATTTTCTCAATCGCTTCTGTTCTATCTTTACCATGAACAATTAATTTAGCAATCATTGGATCATAATAAATAGGAATATCCATTCCTTCAGTAAACGAATCATCTACACGTACGCCAGGACCAGTAGGTACACGGTATGTTTTTAAAGTTCCAATATCTGGTAAAAAATTATTAGTTGGGTCTTCGGCGCATACTCGCACTTCAATGGCATGTCCGTTTATTTTTAAATCTTCTTGAGTAAAAGATAATTTTTCGCCACGCGCTACTTTAATTTGTTCTTTTACTAAGTCTAATCCAGTAATCATCTCTGAAACGGGATGTTCCACTTGTAAACGCGTATTCATTTCTAAGAAATAGAAATTTAATTGATCATCTACCAAAAACTCAACTGTTCCAGCACCACTGTAATTACATGCTTTGGCAACGTTTACAGCACATTCACCCATGGCTTTTCTTAATTCTGGAGTCAATACCGCTGAAGGGGCTTCCTCAATAACTTTTTGATGGCGACGTTGAATACTACATTCTCGTTCAAATAAATATACACAGTTACCGTGATTATCAGCTAACAATTGTATTTCAATATGTCGTGGGCCAGAAGCATATTTTTCGATAAACACAGCTCCGTTTCCAAAAGCAGAAATAGCTTCACTTATCGCCATTTTCATTTGCTCTTCCACTTCACTTTCTTTCTCTACTAAACGCATTCCTTTTCCGCCACCACCAGCAGATGCTTTAATTAATAAAGGAAATCCAATTTCCTTAGCTAATTTGGTAGCTTCTGCTAAATCGCTGATAGCACCTTCTGATCCTGGAATCATTGGTACTTTATATTTTTTAGCGGTAGCTTTAGCGCTTAATTTATCGCCCATCATGTCCATGGCATCAGCGCTTGGTCCTATGAAGGTAATTCCTGCTTTTTGTACTTTTCGCACAAAATCAGCATTCTCAGATAAAAAACCATATCCTGGATGAATACCATCTACTCCTAACTCTTTACAAATAGCAATAATTTTATCACCTTGTAAATAAGATTGAGCGCTAGGTGGCGGACCAACGCATACGGCTTCATCTGCATAATTTACAAATGGCGCATTTCTATCGGCTTCGCTATAAATAGCAACGGTTTTAATACCCATTTCTTTAGCACTACGCATCACACGTAAAGCAATTTCTCCTCGGTTGGCAATTAATATTTTCTTCATCTTATTAGTACAATAATCAGTTACGAATATAGTGATTGAGATGTTTAAATTGGTAGAATTTTCGAAGAAATTGCTATTTGTTAATAGTTTGTGAATACTCTTAAATGCACTTGTTAAAGCTTTTTACAATATTTGTTAAAACACTAAACATCCCACTATGAGAAGACTACTATTTTCTTTTGTTATTCTATTTTCCATAACTGTATCTCAAGCCCAGGAAAATTTTAATATTGACGATTTGCCTACCATTTTAGTTAGAGAATTAAACAAATTCCGACTTAAAAATGGCCTTGATACTTTTGAAGTTAATCAAGTATTAATTGATGCAGCGGCTATTGACTGTAATAAGTTTGCTAAAGCAGGTGTTGCTAAAGTGGATCCTGAAAAAGTGAAAAAGAATTTAGTAAAAGCGGGTGGTACCCAAAAAGGTGAGGAAGTAACCATGTTATCTCCAGTAAGTAAAGGACGAGATAATTATAAAACGGCTGAAGTTGCTAAAGTAATTTGGACGCGTTGGGAAAATAACAAAAAAGATAAAGAGATTTTATTGAAGCCTCAATACATGCTCATTGGGATAAAATGTGTGATGCAGAAGGATGGTAAAAAAATAGTTGCAACCGCAGTGTTTGGTGGTTACGACAGTTTTAATACAGGTGCTAAAATGAAAAAAGAATTAGCAGTACCTTTTAATACAAAGTCTAAAAAATTATTAACTCCAGATGCCAAATCTTGTAAATCTTGTGAGAAATGGAAAAACTATGATGTTTTACAAAAAGGTTTAAAGGTTGAAAACGGAAAAATTTATTTGGAGTACGCTAACCTAAAAGATTTAAAGCGTTTATTAAAGAAAACAAAAGATGGTTTAGCAGTAGATGTGGTTCAAAGATCACAATATGAAAAAGCAGATTATAATATTGTAGATAACAATTACCAAAATAAAGGTATTATGGGTAAGGTGATTGCTAAAGACCAAGTGTTTGCAAAAAATTTGATTAAACCAGATCCAAAAGCAAAGAAAAAAGTGAAGATTAATAAATTGAAAATTGAGATGGGTAAATTTAACCCAAAAATCACTGGTCCTTATGAATTAAACTTAATTGTCGTGCAAGACGGACACGTTTGTAAGACCGTTACCCGTAGTTATTTAGAAAAAGGAGACCAAGAAAGTAGCACGCCTGTTGGTATTATTCCAGCGGATTCAACAGTTGGATTAAAGCCTGCATTTGAGCCAAAATCTGAAAGCTCTATTTTAAATTTTACAATTCCTTTCGAAAAAAACAAATCAGAATTTAAGCCTGAAGATATTGCTCCTTTTATTAAAGCATTAAACGAACCCGATTTTATGATTGATGGTCTATATATTTATGCTTACTCATCTATTGAAGGAGATGCTAATGCAAATGCTAAATTGCAACGTAAGCGTGCAGAGAGTGTAACCAATGTGTTACAAAGCATGCAAAAAAATAAAATCACACCTAATATCGAAACTAAAGATTCCTGGGCTTTATTTGAGTTAGAAATGGAAGATGGTAAGTATGCCGATTTAGTGAAATTGGGTAAAGAAAAAGCGATTAAAAAAATTAATAACGATGGAGCTTTATTAAATGAATTAGAGCCTGTTTTAGCGAAACAACGATTTGCACAAATGGTAATGGATGTTACTTACGATATCTCTGGGGATAAAGAACAAAAATTTACAACGGTATCATTTAACAGAGCTATCAAAGCAAATAAAATGAGTCAGGCATATAAAATTATGGAATATGCTTCTACTCAAAAAATAGCTAAAAAATATACAGAAGATGTGTTGGATAGTTTTAAAATTCCTGAAAATCCACAGTTTATTAATTTATTAAATAATAAAGCGTATTACAATTACTTGGCTAATAGCAGTATTGTGGATGAAGATGATTACGCGGAATTTAAGCGTTTGGAGAAAATTGATCCGGCAAGTGACGTAGTGAGATTCAATCGTATTTTTTGCTCGATAAAAATTGATTCAACTACTGGAACGAAAGAGCAACAAGCAAAAATGCAACAAGAAATTGACGCACTTTATAAAGCAAAAATCAGTAAAAAATTAGTGGATGGTTTAAATATTGAGTGGCAATTTAAAATTATAGAGTCTTTGGATACTACTGATGGCGCTGATGCACAAATAGAAGCATGCATTAATAAAATTAAAGGTTTTTATAATTTTAAAGAGGCAAGTTGGCAAAATGCTTTAAAATTGGCTTATGTATTTACAAGAGGAAAAGATTATAAATTCTCTTCAACTGTATTAGAGCCGTTTTTAAAAGTAGAAAATGTGAGTGAAGATTTATTATTCAGTTATATTTCAATTGCATCTCATTTGCCTGAGAAATTTTATAGCCGTGTGTTTAGCGATGCATTACACAAAGCAAAAGAAAAGAATCCTGAGCGCTACTGTAAATTATTTGGCGATCCATATATGTCGTTTCAAGTGTTAGATAACCCTAATGCTAAAAAAGATTATAGAGAAGCAGGTTGTAGATAATTTATTTCTATATTTGACCCATGAATAAAATGAACACTACTTATTATTACTATTATCTAATGAATCCCATTGGAATGGTAATGTATTGTTCATAGTTAGCTAAAGAAACTCAGAATAATAATTTATAACCCGTTCCAGTAGGAACGGGTTTTTTTATGCCTTTTTTTTAATAGTAACCATCAAAAATAAATACACATGAACACTAAAAGACCAACACAACAAATTTACAGTAACTACACAAAACAAGATTTTGAAGTATGGAAAACCTTATTTAATAGGCAATTAGAACTGTTAAAGCGAAATGTATCGGTTGAATACTTAAAAGCGCTAGCAATGATTAACTTCACGCAAGATAAAATCCCTGACTTTGAGGAAGTAAATGCTGTTTTACAAAGCACAACGTCTTGGAGTTTAGAAGTAGTTCCAAATATTAGCGAACAAAAAGAGTTTTTTGAGTTTTTGTCTCAAAAAAAGTTTACAACAACTTGCTGGTTGCGAACCATGGAACAATTAGATTATTTAGAAGAACCAGATATGTTTCATGACGTATTTGGTCATGTACCGTTACTTTGTAATCAATCTTATGTGGATTTTTTTAAAGGCATAAGTGATATTGCTTTAAGAAATATTGATAATCCAAATGCTATCAAATTATTAGGTCGTTTATACTGGTTTACCATTGAGTTTGGTTTAATTGAAGAAGATGGGCAACTTAAAATTTACGGAGCAGGAATTATTTCTTCTAAAGGAGAAACAGAACATTGTTTGAGTAAAAAGGCTAAGCAATTACCTTTTGATATTCAAACTATTTTTGAAACAGATTATCGAACGGATGTCTTTCAGGAAACCTATTTTGTAATTGATTCGTTTGAACAGCTCTATAATTCATTAGAGAAAATTGAGTTGTTGTTATATGAAAATATATTGCAATTGAACGAGTAATGAAAAGCCCACTATTAATTGCTAATAGTGGGCTTAAAAAATAATTCTTTATAAAAATTATTTCAAAATACCTTGATTCAAAAGTTCTTTAAAGTAATAACGTTCACCTTTGTAAACCGCTAATATGAAAGCATCTTTAATGCCATTTTTTTTAGCTTTTTCGAGCACGGCATTTGTTTCATTTAATGTTTTAAATGATCCAATGGTAAATCTGGTAATGTTATCTGAGAACGTTTTTCTAAGTGCTTTAGGTAGTCCAATTAATTTAGAATAATTAAAGTTCTCATAAATTTTATAAGCACCTATTTGAACGGTGTAAAATAAACTATCAATTTCTGAATTACCATACTTTGCTAAAAATTGCTCATTGGTTAAACTTAAATCAGATATATTTTCAGATTTAAAAGCAGATGAATCTACTTTTGCAAAATTCAGTTTTTGGTATTCATCAGAAAATAATTCAGCGTCAATCTCAAGTCTTGCAAACGAATCAATTTTAGCAGTTGAAATATCTTTTGTAAGTGTTACCCCTTGATATTTATATATAATTTCATATTCGTTACCAGAAGGCAAATTAACTAAATAGGCACCATTCACCGAATTAGAATTAAATGTTCCAGAATAATCTTTACGGTTTATTTTGGACCGCACTAAAATATCAGCTTTCACATGCGCATTATCAAAGGTTACTTTACCAGTCACTAAAACTAAAGCCGTTGGTTTGCCAAACATACCTGGTTCAACTGTATAAATATCTTGTTGTCCAAATCCATCTTTCTTTTCAGAAGAGTAGTAACCACGTTGTCCGTCAGATGAAACAATATAAAATTTATCATCTTGGGAAGTATTTACAGGCTTACCTACATTGTATGGTGTTGTCCAAGAACCATTTTTTAATTCACTTCTAAAAATATCGTAGCCACCAATGGTGTTATGACCATTTGACGAGAAGAATAAAGTTTTTCCGTCAGAGTGAATGAAAGGAGCGTCTTCATCAAATTTTGTATTAATTTCAGGACCGAAATTTTTCACATCTCCCCAAGTACCATCTGGTTGAAGTTTTGCGTAATACAAATCTCTTCCTCCAACACCGCCTTGGCGCTCAGATGAAAAACAAATTGTTTTTTCGTCGGGAAATAAGCAGACACTTCCTTCCCAAAAATTTGAATTGATGCCTTTTATTTTTTCAGGAACAGTCCAGTTAGCACCATCCAGCTTACTCATAAAAATATCACCACTTCCAACACCAACGTTTCTATAAATAAATAATTTTTGACCATCATGCGAAATGTGCACTACAGCATCATGTCCGTTTGTATTGATATTATTAATCGGTATTGGTTCGCCCCAGTTATTTCTTTCATTTTTATATGAAATCATAATATCTTCAAAATACACCCCATTTTTTTCATCTACTTTGTTTGGTAGTATTTGTTTTCCCCCCATCGATTTTTCTCCACGATAAGTATATACCATAAAACTTTCATTGGAGGGAAATACAGGAGTATATTCGGACCCTGATGTGTTAATTGGCGCTCCGATATTTGTTATTTTGGCCACTACTCCTTTTTTATCTAGGGAGATGGCACTTTTGCAAATATATATTTGATGATCAACTTCTGCTTTTATATCTTTATCCAAAGGATTTAATTTGTATGCTTCAAATTGAGCAATGGCTTCGGTAAATTTGTCGTTCACTAAGTAAGCTCTTCCTAAATAGTAATCATAGTCTAATAATTTTGATTTAATGGATGAGGCCGCTTTGATTAAAGATTCGGAATTTGTTTGAAAACGCGGGTCAAAAATGCTGCAAGAGCCAAGGAGATATCCGATATAAATATTTGATTTATGTTTTTTGTATAAACTATCATAAATAGGTCTCGCAAAAAGATATTCTTGATTGCTAAAGTACTTATCGGCACTGTTTAATTTTTGACGTTCAATAAGAGGCCAATTTTTAGTTTCATCCTCTTTTAATTCAATATTAATTTGAGAATAAACGAGTTGAGATAGTACAGTAAGTATAAAAAGAAATTTGAATTTCATAAGGCTATATGATGGTTTTTTTGTACATAAAAATAGTAATTGATTTATCAAAACAACGAATAAAATGGCTATTGTTTATAATTTTAACATATATCTAACTCTAATTATTTGTAAATTTTTGTTACTCGAACAATCTTCAAAAAACGTTTCTCATAGTAAGGAGATTCTTTATAAGATGATATTTTGACTCCTGAATGTTTTTTGTTGGATGAGCTATGAATAAATTGCAATTCTTCTCCAAAATTTGAAATCACAATGCCAACATGTCCTGCATTTCTATTTTTTGCATTAGTGCCAGTAAATACAATGACATCGCCAGCAATACACGAATCGGGAGGGATGGTTTTACCAGTCGTTATAAAATCGGAGGATGAACGGGGTACATTTATCTTAAAATGGTTAAAAACGTAATATACAAATCCAGAACAGTCAAATCCACTATTTGGAGTACAGCTAGCGTATTTATAATTTGTACCAAGATGTTTTTTGCAAAATGTCAAAAGACTGTCTATTTGAATACTATCTTTAGGATGAATGGGAGGGTTCATACTTTTTGACAAAAAAGTGCTGAGGGTAAAAAGTATGATAAATAAAAATTTCATTATATTTAAAGATAGCTCAAAAGTCCCGTTAATTGAGTAAAAAGTTGTGAATATCTGTTAAATGCCTTTAAGTGACTTAATCCAAAAAATCATAAAAATGCTTTATAATTTTAATATTACTATTTGGCTTACAACATTTTTAGTTTTTATATGTTAATTTTATAATCAGTAATATCCACACATGAAAATTAGAAAATTAACCGAAAGTTTTAAAGCACAACGTTTTGTGTTGGTTGTTGCGTTATTTATAATTGGGTGTTATAGCACGCAATGTCAAAACGCGAATCGTACCGAAACTGCGAATAAAACATCAACTATTAAAAAAGATACACCTATGAAACTAAATCCATTAAACGAACAAGAACAATATGTTATTTTACGTAAAGGAACTGAAAGACCATTTACAGGTGAATATACGGATAAATTTGATAAAGGGACTTATATATGCAAGCAATGTAATGCCCCACTTTACGAATCTGATTCAAAATTTCATTCGGGTTGTGGATGGCCTAGTTTTGATGATGAAATAAAAGGAGCGGTTAAAAAAACGGTGGATGCCGATGGACAAAGAACAGAAATTACTTGCGCTAATTGTGGAGGACATTTAGGTCATGTGTTTTATGGAGAAGGCTTAACGGACAAAAATACGCGTCATTGTGTAAATTCTACTTCAATGTTATTTGTTGAAGGAAGCGCTTCTAAGAAAGAAAGCGTGTCTACTAAAGCTATTTTTGCAGGCGGTTGTTTTTGGGGAGTAGAGTATTATTTTCAACATGCTAAAGGTGTATTAAGCACTAAAGTGGGCTATATCGGTGGACATACTCAAAATCCTACATATAAGGAAGTGTGCGCTCATACAACAGGTCATGTAGAAGCATTAGAAGTAACTTTTGATCCGTCTCAAACTAGTTATGAAGAATTGGCGAAATTGTTTTTTGAAATTCATGATCCAACCCAAGCAAACGGACAAGGAAATGATGTTGGTCCGCAGTATTTATCCGAAATATTTTATTTTGACGATGCTCAAAAAGCGACTTGCGAAAAATTGATAGCACAATTACAAATTAAAGGATACAAAGTGGCCACGAAATTAAGAAAGACTTCTACTTTTTGGCCCGCAGAAGATTATCATCAACAATACTACGAAAAAGAGGGTGGCACACCTTATTGCCACCGACGAGTATCCCGATTTTAATAGCACTTATCGGTTAAATAGTAGCAGTTATTAAAAAGCCCCTCAATACTGTGGGGCTTTTTTGTTTTCTCTGCATATAATCCATACCTTGCCTATACGAATTGTAAATCATGCATTATTTTAGGTTAATTATCCTTTTCATAGTATTTAATGTCAACGGGTTTTCTCAAGGAAATACGATTGAATCTTTAAAATCTTCTTTAAATACTTCCAAAAACGACACCATCCGTTGTGATGTTTTAGATCAACTCATTGAAATTGCTGCCGATGGCGAATGGCAAAAATACAATGAGCAAATGAAGCAAGTAGCTTTAAAAAACCTTGCTTTAAAACCAACAGGAAGACTTTTAGTAGTTTATAGTAAGTATTATGCTACCGCACTTCATAATCAAGGAATTATTTATTCGGAACAAACTAATGATGATAGAGCTGTTGAATATTTTAATAAGGCAATTGAGGTTAGTAAGCAGTCGGGTAATAAAAATGAAATGGCTATTTCGCTGCAAGCTATTGCACAAATTGATATTAGAAAGGGAAATAATACGAAGGCATTAAATCAATTATATGAGTGTTTAAAAATATTTGAAGAAACTGGCGATGAAATTGGTGTGGCTGATGTGCATCTGAGCATCGGTGATATTTGTTATTTGCAACAAGAATATAAAAAAGCCATTGAACATCATCTAAAAAGTAGAGAACTTTACATTAAAAATAATTATGAGGTAGCTATTAGCACTATTAATTTTAAAATTGGTGTTGATTATAATGCGTATAAAGATTACCCAAAAGCTTTGGAGTATTTGCAAAAGAGTATTGATGCCGTTGAAAATTCAGAAATTGGTGTTAATTCGGTGGCATATTTAAATATCGCTCAAATTTATATCTATCAAAATAAATACGATAAGGCTTTAACATACGCTTTACAAGGATTAAGTATTGCAGAAGGTATGCAAAATAAAGTGGAGATGAATCATAGTCACATTATTTTAAGTAGAATTTTCGGTTCTCAAAAAAAATACCCTTTAGCTATTTCTCATGGAGAAGACGCTTTAAAAATAGGTCAAGAGATTAATCATCCTGCCGAAATTACGATGGCGGCTAATCAATTGTACTTAATTTACAAGGAAACTAATCAGGAAGGAAAAGCCTCTAAGTATCACGAAATTTATATTGAAGCAAAAAACACCTTAGATAATCAAGAATCAAAAAATGCTTTGTTGGAACAAAAATTAAAGTATGAGTTTGAGAAAAAAGAATTAATCACAAAATCAGAAAATGAAAAAAAGTTAGACGCCTTAAATGCTGCTAATGAAAAAAGTAATTTGATGAAAAATATCTGGTTAATTGTATTTGCTTCCATACTAATTTTATTAGCAGTAAGTGCATTTTTTTTATATAGAAACTTCAAACAAAAAAGTATTATCAATGCTCAGAAAAATAATTTATTAAAACAAAAATTGTTGGTTTCTCAAATGAATCCTCACTTTATTTTTAATTCTCTAAATGCTATTCAAAACTATATTTTTAAACAAGATAGTTTAAAAGCGGGCGATTATTTAGCTCAGTTTTCTGAGTTAATTCGTATGATACTGGATTACTCTCGTAAAGATTATATTTCAGTAGAAGCAGAAGTGAAATTGTTAAACACTTATTTAGAATTACAAAAGCTACGTTTTGAAAGTAAGTTTGATTACACGATTACTATTGATAAAAAAATTGATAGAGATAGCATTAGTATTCCCCCTATGCTGGCTCAACCTTTTATTGAAAATGCGATTGAGCATGGTATTTTTTATAAAAAAGATAAGGGTAGAGTGGATGTTAGATTATTTTATGAAGATAATTTTTTGATTTATGAAATAGAAGATGATGGAGTTGGAATGGAAGAGGCAATGAAACTGAAAAATAAATTAAAATCATCTTATGAATCTTTAGCCACCATAATTACTAAAGAACGCATGACAAGTTTAAATGAACAAACTAAAGGAAATGTTGAGATAGAAATAGTGGATAAAAAAACATTATCTCCAGAAAATTCAGGAGTAAAAGTAAAATTTATTGTTCCCTATAAAGCAAAATAAAAAAATATGATTAAAGCAATTGTTATTGATGACGAAACAAACAATCAGGAATTGATTTGTAATTTATTAAGCTCTTATGCCGAAAACATTCAGGTGGCATCTGTTGCAGGCTCAGTTGAGGACGGATATCAAGCTATTGTTGAACATCAGCCCGATTTAGTGTTTTTAGATATTCAAATGCCCGATGGAACCGGCTTTGATTTATTGAAGAAATTTGAAAAAATTAATTTCAAAGTTATTTTTGTAACAGCCCATCAGGAGTACGCTATTGAAGCGTTTAAGTACAGTGCCTTAGATTATTTATTGAAGCCTTTATCGCCTTCTAATTTAATTTCTGCAATTAAAAAAGTTGAAGAATCATTTAATAGTGATGAATTAAATTTGAAATTGAAAACACTATTGAGCAATATTACCGAGCCGGCGAAAACTAAACGTAAAATTGTTTTAAAAACAATGGAGCGTATTTATTCTGTTGATTTAAATGATGTCATTCGTTTTGAATCGGATGGAGGATACACGAAGGTTTATTTATTAGACGGTAAACGAATCATGGTATCTCGCACCATGAAAGAGTTTGATGATTTATTAACGGATGTAGGCTTTTTAAGAGTACACAATTCGCATTTAATTAATATGAACTATTTATTTTGTTTTGAGAAAACAGAAGGTCATATTGTGATGAAAGACGATTCGATTGTTCCAGTTTCTAACAGAAAAAAGGAGCAATTGTTAGAATTGTTAAATATGATTTAGTAAATTCTAGTTGTTTGTGACTTTAACCCCACATTTTTAGTTTTCTAATAGCTTAAAATTAAATTGCTACAAATTATAGCAACGTGATGTTGTAATATGTAGTAATTTTATTAAAAGTTTTTTGTTAACTAAATAGTAAATGCCATGAATATTAGAAATCACAATTCAACTGCTCAACAAGCTCAGTTATCCTTGTTTTCTGAAGCTAAGAAAGAAAACCTTGTTTTAGACACTGTACATCAGTATTTCTTTATTATTTCGCCACCAGAGGCGATTAAAAGCAAAGTTAAATTACTAAAACATAAATTGCATCGAGAAATTGGTTTAAGTGACTACAACTTAAATTCTTCCGAAATTATTTCATTAATGTCATTTCACACGATGCGCCCAGTTAACGACCGTTTTATTCAAGCTGTACAGCAATTGTTTTCAAATAATCATCCATTTCAAATTCACGTGAGTGGTTTTGATCATTTTGAACACGGAGCTTCTTCTAATATCATATACGCTAAATTAGAAAACTCAGAACAAATAGTGAAGTTGTATCAAGAATTACACGTTTTATTGGGATTAAGAGTGCGTTCCTTTGTGCCGCATTTAACTATAGGAAAAGCAGTACCTCGCGCACATTTCAAAAAGAGTTTTTCCATGATAAAAAATCATTCTTTCGAAGAAAAATTTACTTGCAATCAGGTTACGATATTAGAAAGAAGATTGCAAAATGGAGTAGTGGGTAAGTATCAGGTTTTAAAGGAGATTAGGTTTGAGAGTCCAAATTTCCCTCAAGGCCCAATCCCTCACCCTTAATCCCTTCTCCCTTTGGGAGAAGGGATTAAGGGTGAGGGAAATTTTGAAAACAAACACCTAAACCAAACTTTAATCTTATTATGAAACCTATTATAAATCAATCTTACTGCGCTTTACCATATATTTTTGATAATGCCAAAGCACTTCGTCAAAGAAGTACAAAGGCAGAACAATATTTATGGCAAATGATTCGTAACAGGCAACTAATGGGATTTAAATTTAGACGACAACATCCGCTTAAATATTTTATTGCAGATTTTTATTGCCATGAAGCTTTATTAGTAATTGAATTGGATGGAAGCATACATGAATTAGAAAACATAAAATCATATGATCAACAACGAGAAACAATAATTAACGAATTAGGAATTACGGTGATGAGATTTAGCAATGACGCTGTTTTTTTAGAAGCGGATAAGGTGATTGAAAAAATAGAAGCGCATTTAATAAAGTGCAAGAGTTTATTGCATTAATATATTATCGAAGCCACTATTTATAGCCTCAAAAACCATTTTTTCTTTAGTTACCGGATGCTCAATAATTAATTTGGCGGCGTGCAAAGTAATTGCATTTGTTTGGTATGGTTCTGTTGAACCGTAAAGTTCGTCTCCCAATATAGGGCAGCCAATGCTAGCTAATTGCACTCTTATTTGGTGATATTTTCCTGTATGCAATTTTATGTTCCATAAGTAATACTTGCCATGAGGTTGAACTGTGTATTCTAATTTCGCTTTTTCAGCATATTCAGTTCCTTCCAGCACCAGTGCAGCTTTCTTTTTTTCTTTGCGATGCCAATGCTCTAAAATTCCTGCTTTTTTTTCAGGTGCTTTATCTGTTAACGCCACATAATATTTCGAAACTTGCCTTTTTGCAAATTGCTCACTCAAATTTCGTAAATATTCTTTTTGCTTAGTAAATAACACAATGCCGCTAGTTACTCTATCTAAACGATGTAAGTGTTGCGCATAAGGATTTTTATCGCCCGTTTTTTCTTTTAAATAATTTTTGACTTGCTGCAATAAATTAGGGTGATTGTTTCGATCAGGTTCAACCATCAAACCAGCAGGCTTGTTGCAAACGAGTAAAATAGCGTCTTCGTATATGATTTGGAGTTCAAACATTAATGGAACTAAATATAAACAAAAAAGCCTCTCATTTTCATGAGAGGCTTTGTGTCTCAAACGGAATTGCCTTGCGGCGAGTCCCTGTTATGTCATTTTGAGAAAGAAAAAGAAAACTCCTTTCAGGAGTTCTTTTTTTGTTTTTCAGTCCTTGCATCAAGCAAAGCTTGTGCAGTTCTTCAAAACAAAAAAGGTCCAAGCAATGCTTGAACCTTTTTCTTTCATCTGTACCCCAGACGGGACTTGAACCCGTACGTCCGCGAAGACACAGGATTTTAAGCACGCCGCTTAGCTATCAAAATCTCACAAAATGATTCAACTTTTAGCAAAAATACGCAAAAAGAATAAATTATTGCGCATAAATATTGCGCACCAAAGGAATCATGGCTGTTTTTTGAATATACACTACTTCCAGAACTCATCTCCCCAATCTTCATAAATACTGTTTTCAGAATGAATTTGCATAATGAGTTTTAGTTCTTTTGCTTTTACAATCTTCTCGATCGCAGGAAATAATACTCTCTCTTCGAAACGAATATGTTTCTCAAGTTCTTCTTCAAGTAGACTTAACGATTTTTTAATATCCGAAGTGTCTTCCAAGAGACGTTTTAATCTTCGATGATCCGTTAGTGCTTTTTTGACCAACTCATGTTCATTTCCCAATAATGGAAAAATAAATTCTTCTTCAATATTAAAATGAGTTAATAGACTGTTTTTTAAAAACCAATCTGTATAGGCTTTAATTCTACTTAAATCAATTGATTTTTTTAAGCCTGTTCGTATTTTCCAACAAAGTAATAATCCGTGATGATGTTCTCTACTTAATGGCTGAAGCGCTTTACTTCTTTTAATTGGTGCTGTTTTCATTATCATTAGTTTTAATTATTAATAGAGCCTATTAAAACAAGGCTTTCTACAGCTGTATTGTTTTTTATTGAATGCTTTACATTACTAGGAAAAATAAAAAAATCACCCGACTTCCCAATAAAGTATTGACTGTCAATAAAAAACTCAGGATTTCCATCAATCACATAAGCAAATTCTGTTTTATCAGGATGAATATGTACGGGATATATGGCCATTGGTTCAATTAGTACTAATTTGACTCCGCCATTAGAAAGCTGAATAAATTCCTTTCCTAAAAACCCCTTTACTTGACCTGTTTTCCAATCTAAATCAGTTACATCAACTTTATAATTTTTAAATTTATTTTTCATGGTTATAATTCTATTTCTATTAGTTTCAAATTTTGGTCAATTATTATCTGGCAAGAAAGCCTATCATTTAAATTATTAACATTGTGTTTTTTTAGAGTAGCTAATTCATTTCCTTCAAAATCGTTTACTTTATGGGATTTAGAATTTATTTTAATCAGACAAGTACAACAACGCCCCATACCTTTACATTCGCCAAAATTCTCTAGGTACAATTTATCCGATAAAAGCTCCATCAGGCTTCTATACTCATTAGTGTAAGTGAATAATTGGATTTTTTCACCTCCTTTAAATACAATTATTTTTATATCTTTTTTTTGACTCACGTGGTAATTAAAAACAATGAATTATTTAATTTTAGATATTAGTATTAAAATATAAAATAGGGAAACATCTATTTTAAGACATTTCCCTATTGAAATTTTGCTTAAATATATTTTACTATTCTTTTTTAACTTCCTTTTCCATCTCAATTGATTTTGGAAATAGGATGTTGTTTTCTAAATGAATGTGAAGATGTAAATCTTCTTCAAATTCTTTAAGTAAAGCAAAAGTTACTTTATATGTATTGCAAGCATCAATTGGCGGTGTATAATTATTAGATAATTCTTTAATGCTTCTAAATATTTCACCTTCGGTGTCATGCTCGTGCATCATTGTTTTTATGGGACTTTGAACCGTACCAAAAGGTGGTTGAGGTGAGGGTTGGTTTTCTTGTTTTGCAATTGCCATTTTTCTTACAAATGGGAATAAAATCAACTCTTCTTTTTTCATGTGGGCAGCTAGCTCGCCCGCAGATTGGTTAAATAAATCATTTATTTGAAATAACTCTGGATGGTTTTTGCCATGTACAGTGCAAATTTTATCAAGGTATTGTTTTAAAATAGGCGTTTTATTTTCAACATACCTATGATGCTTTTTCTCTATATAATCAGTTAATAAATCTAATGGCCAAGACTTGTAATCAGTTACTTGATTATCTTCACTTATCTTTATTTTTTCGAGATCATTGTGCAATAAGTTTTTACTAATATTTTTGCTTTCACAAACTTCATCTATCGTTTGATTGCCTTTGCAGCAAAAATCTATACCGAATGATTCGAACACTCCTGCGGTGCGGTAATCGTCTGCTACCATTTCACCAATTGTTTTTTCTTTAGTGGTATTCATGTTATTAATTTTTAGTTTATAAATTCTATTTCTGATTCAACTGGCATCGTTACGATTGCTTTAAGACTAGTCATTATTAATAATGAATGAGGAACAGCAGCTGGAATTATCATTGAATCACCTTTTTTCAATAAATGCTCTACTGAGGCAATTTCTATGATTGCATTACCTTCTGCGATTACAATAACTGCTTCTTTGGTACTGATATGTTTAGGCATCTGCATGTCTTTTTCACCTGTTACTTGTAATATTTTAAATACGGCTCCTTTTTTGAGTAATGTTACTTCTGGTTTATTCATTTCATTTAAATATTAGTTGATTTTCCCCATTCGGATATTTCGTGTTCAGTCCACAACTCAGGGAAAAATTTTCGTTGTTGAAACTGTGGGTGCAAATATTTTTTCCATTCAGAACCACCTGTTGCTGCCTGATTTTCGCCTTTTTTGTCTAAATACTGTTTAGCTGTGTTTAGATGAACTTGTGGCCATTTAATATTATACAAACAATCAAACTCTCGCAAAATTTGTGTGAGTTCATTAGATGGGTTTTCAATTTTTAATATTTGTTCTTCGATTGTTTTTCCCTTTACTTTTTTAGCTAGAGATATAAAACGGTCAAGATATTTTTCTTCAAATTGCCTTAGAGTCAGTGTTTTCTCTCCAGTTTTCCGGTTTAATCCAGCATCTTTCCAATAAATATGTTCAAAATATTCTTCGATGGATGGTTGATCTGAGATGCGTTTTTTACCTTCTTGATTAATTAAATTTTTAATAGGAGTACAATAAATTTCTATTAATCTGAATTGAGCACTTTGAAAACCACTTGCTGGCGCTAAGGTTGTTCTGAATGTATTATAGTCATCGTAATCCATGCCATCTTTCATAACGTCAAACGAATTGATTAACATCGTGGTATAACGATTAAGCCGACTCATTTTTGTAATTAAGAATGTTTCTGTAATTGAATCACTATAAACAATTTGTTTAATTTCATGAATCATTAATTTTAAAAACAATTCTGTAACTTGATGATACATAATGAAGATTTCTTCATCTTTAAAATTTGTACGTGGTTTTTGTAATGATAATAGCGTATCAACTTCAACGTAATCCCAATAGTTAATTGGTTTTGCTTGTAGTAAGCCTTTTAAGTATGTTTCAGGATTTTCGCCCAAATTCTTATACTTTTCTTCAATTTGATGAATGATTGTTTGTTCCATATTTGATTATTTTAAAAATTTAATACTGTAAATAAAAAGAGAAATTGTTTTTGTAATTTCAATTCCAACGTAATATAAATGAAGGTTTGAAGCGGGTACTACCTTGCCATCTATATGCATTTGAGCTCTTGTATCTAAGGCTGGCAACAACCATGTTGTTTGTATAATTAGCAATACTAGTGGGAGGTAAAAAAATAAATTAGAAGGTGCATTTATAGAATCTTTTGAATTAAATAAGCTAATCATTAATGCGATTGCAAAAACCCATTCTACTTTGTTTAAGGCATTAAAAACTAATCTTCCGATACCTAATCCAATTTGTAGATTTACACCGGGCGCTCTAAATTTTAACCATGCTTCCATAAAACTGATTGCACAGACAAAGCCTATCCATAAATAAATTACGGCAAATGCTAATGGATCTTTTGTGGCAGCTGTCATAAGATTAATTTATCTGGATTGTTTTTATAGTACTCAATTTTATGATAAAACATTTCGGCCATTTTTTCGGCTCTCCATTTGGCTTCTGTTGCTTTTTCCCCACTAAAATTTTCGTCGATTGTTTCGTAAAACAATAATAGCCATCTATCGAAATGATGTTGGTCTACAGGAAGTTTAGCATGAGGAACAAACGGACTGCCGTTATAGGTATGTTGATTTAATAAAACGGTCTGCCAAAAACGATACATTTTTTCTAAATGAATTGGCCATCTATCTTGAATTTTATCATTAAAAATTGGAGCCAATAAGCTGTCAGTTTTTACTTTTGTGTAAAACGCATCGACCAATAATTTTATATCCTCAATGGTTATTATTTCTTTCATTATAGAAGTGTATTTAAAGCGGTTACTGCATAATAAATTCCCCAGCCTACGAAGCCAATAATTAAAGCCCAAAGCCAAGCAGGTATGCTTTGGGGAGTTTCACTACCTTCAATCAAAAATCTTTTTTGATCACCTTTACCATAGGCATTTATCATAATTGGTAAAACGCCATCTACTACTTCGTTTTCTGAAATACCTTCAACAGCAATAGCAGGTCCATTTCGAACTGTAAATGGAATGAGGCGAATACCTTCCTTACCTAATGGGTCTTTGCTGACTATTTTTAGATTATGAGCCCCATCAACCAACTTACGCGTATCGAGTTCAAAATTTATTGGAGCTTCAAATTCCCCGAATGGAAATTTTTCGTCGTCTAAGAATATTATTACTTTACTATTGGCGCTCATTTTAATCGTTATTTAAAATAAAATACTTAATGTGTGATTTGTTTTTCTCACCTGGCTTAACAAGCCATTTTATTGAGAAGAAAAGTGTCAACATTGCTATAATTGCAATTGACCAAACAATAACATAGTCCCAACTATTATCAGGACCAGTACCATGCATAATGCCTCTCAAAATTTTCGGTTGTTGTCTTTCACAAACAGGGCAAGCGTTGGCAAGTGTTTGTAGAAATATAATTAGTATCACAATTTTCTTTTTCATTTTGTTGCCGTCGCTTTAATTTTAATAAAATCCATTATTTTCTTTACTTCTTCAGGACTTACCTTTTTACCAGTATTTCCCCAACTTGTTCTTTCGTAATTAATAATTGCAGCAACTTGATGTTCGCTGAATTCCATGTTTGTGCCCACTGCGGACATGACTCCATATTCTGCTCGGGCATCATAGCCATTCATAATAATATCTACATATAATTCTAAATTGTCTCCGTTAACAATAGAACTCCCTTTTAATGAAGGGAATGCGCCTTTAAGGCCTTCGCCGTTTGCTTGATGGCAACTTTGACAATTGGCTATGTAAAGAGTTTTTCCGTCAGCATCGCTACTCGAATTAGACTCAAGTGACACCTTGGTTTCTTTCTTGTATAAAAAAATTGGAGTTTTAGATCCGTCTGGTAATGGAATTTGTTTTAAAGATTGTATATATGCAACTAACTGTAAGGCTTCTTTTTTCGCAATTAGTTTTCCATGTAAACCATTTAGGAATTCTGGAGGTACATTTACAACAACATCTGATTTAGTAGGATGAAGTTTTGTTTCGAACAGCCATTCATAGGATGGCATGATGGATTGCTTAACAACGGTACGAGGATTAAACAGGTGCATTAAATTCCAATCTATACTTGGTTGCCTATTTCCTACATCAGTTAAATCCGGACCTGTTCTTTCGGTACCCATTAATGTTGCTGTGTTTTGCCAAAAACTAGTTCTTTCTATATTGGCATAATCAGCAGCCATTCCTGGGCGGGAACCAAAAACTTTGTCCATATCTACATTTCTTACTTGTTGTGAATGACAAGCAACACAACCTTCGGATATGTAAATCATTTTACCAGCTAAGGCATCACCACTTAATGGTTTAGATTCGGGTAGAGGTGCAGTATTTTTTTGATTTTGAAGAGCGGGCATAATGGCCGTAAAAAATGTTAGTCCCAAAAACAAAGCTCCTGCCGTTGTATATAATTTCTTATGGTTATTAAATATATTCATGATACTTTATTAATTTCCAGTGATTGATTTTAAATGTTTAATAGCCTCTTCTTTAATATCAATTTCAGCAATTGGTTTCCGTGTCATTTTATAAAAATTATAGACGAAGACAAAGTGAGCTAGAAACATTAAACTGCCACCAATTGCTCTCCATAACCAATAGTCAAACATCATTACAACGCTATCAATAAAAGGTTTACCTTCCATCCACATCATGCCTTTTAATGTGCCACCAATGGATAAAGGGATGGCATAAAAAAGCAATCCAATAAATGCCAACCAAAAGTGGGCTCCAACTATATGTTGTTGAGGCTCTATACCAGTTAAGCGAGGCACTATGGTATATGTGCCACCCCAAATAGCAAACGTTATAATTCCGTAAAAACCTAAATGTGAATGACCAACAGTAAAATCAGTAAAATGCCACAATAGATTAGTAAACTTAAATGCCTCTGCTGTACCTTGCATAGAAACAATGAAATAATACATCACTGCTACAAAGAAGAACGGTAGGGTATAGCTATTAGACACTTTCTTCCATTGACCTTTAAATGTAAAGAAGTAATTAATAGTAGCTGCAACAACCGGGATAATCATTCCGCCGCTTCCAACTATAGCTACTGTTTGTAGCCACCATGGAATTGCACTAAAAACAAAATGATGTGTACCTATAATTGTGTAAAATAAAATTTGTGTCCAAAACGCCAATATACCTAAGCTATAAGCATAGATTGGACGGTTTAATTGTTGAGGAATGAAATAATATAATAAACCTAATGTGTAAAGTGTAAACCACATACCAACACCAGAGTGCATATAGTAACCTTGAATAATTGTTTCGCTAATTCCATTTTGCCAAAATGGCAAGTAAGCCGTTAGGGCAATTATAATTGTGAAAATAATGGATGAAATAATATACCAATTTGAAATGTAAATTTCTTTGGTAGTGCGTTTGGCTACAGTTTTTAAAAAGTTTAATAATGTTAGAATAAGAGCGACTGCAAATAGCGCCATGATTGGCCATATATATTCTCTGAACTCTCCGCCACCATTATTGATACCTGCCATTAAACTGATTGTGCCAAAGATTACCATCGCATTAATTAACCAAAGAGCATTCCATCCCCATTTGATGTTGTATATTTTTGCATTACTAACCGTTGGTACTACGTAATATCCTAAACCGATTATGCCTAATGATGCCCAACCCCAAAACACCATATTCGTATGAACAGGTCTTAGCCTTCCAAAACTCAACCAACTAATATGATCCGCATCAGGAGACACAAATTTTATTCCTACATATTCACCAATAGTTCCGCCAAGTGCAAGCCAAAAGGCAGCACATCCCAAATACCATAGGATTAATTTTGTGATATCTTTGTCGAGGCTAGGCCTTGGAATAGCTTTCTTTTTTTGTGCTGTAAAATGAACCTGATGATCTGGATTTGCATTTTGAATTATCCCTATGGTGTCTTCTGCTTTGATGTTACCAGATAATTCGTTATTTGATAATCTGTAATCAAGTGCCGTTTTTCGTTTTAATAGTGTGCTTTCTATTTCTTCGTCTTCTATTTGATAAAGATGTTCAGCAAATTGCTTAGCATCTTTCATTTTATTTGTATCGCTGTAATTTTTATAAGCATTAATTGCTCTATTAAGTGCAAACATTGCCCCTAAAATAATTGGTATTAGAATAAGTACTAATGTGATTATAATACCAGTTTGTCCAAAAATACCTTCTTTTGGATTAGCAGTATTTTGAGCTGAAAGTGAGAATGAAAAAAAAAGCAACAGTACAATTGAAATAGATGATTTATTTGTACCTGATTTTTTATTATGAATTACTTTTATAAATTGTTCAATTTGTTTCGAATTTAATGATTTAAGATAAGTTGAAAATCTACTTTGGTTATCCTGCTTACTCCATTTATTATCTTGGATAACGACGGCATTAAACTTTTTTAATAGATACCAAATTGATGCACTGAAAATAATTAATAATGATATCAGAACTAAATAAAATGAAGAGAGAGAATTCTCTATATGAATTATATTATTGACTTCTTGAGCATTCAGATAGATTGAACTACAAAATATGCATGCAATTGTTATTTTAAAATGACGTTTCATAAGTAGAGTTTTTTAATAGTCGTTTTATTAATATAGATTGCTTTATGCAGAATACACGACTAGATCATTTTCTTCTTTAAATATTAATGATGATAAAAATTGTATTTAAGATGAAGCTTAAATAAACAATTGTTAGGCATAGTTTTGGCGGACCTAATGCTATGAATACAGCATTACTCATCATCGTTATTGCTGCACACGTGCAAAGCATAAAGACGTTGGCATCATTTTTTAAAATAAATCCACAAGCAATAGAACCTAAACAACTTTGTGCAGTTATATAAACTGCCATCCAAAAAAAGCGTGCATTTTCAAATTTAACAGCCTGCTCATTAAACCATGTGTCAATGCCCCTATTTGATTGGTTTTGACTAAATTTTTTTGTTGAGTTTTGAGATAGTTTTGACGTGTTCATGATTTCAGTTTTTATGATTTTTAATTAAATATAATAAGACCTTTATATCCTTTATTATTGTAATTTTTTTACCTATGTAAAAACGTTAACCCTTTTTTTAATCCCAATGATAATTCCAGAACGGTTGTATTCTCCAACATATCTTTTAACTCATCGCGTATAATTTTAAATTTATCATGCACTGGGCAGGGTTGTTTTTCGGAACACTCTTTAAATCCTAAGCCGCAACCTTTATAAATTGAATCCCCATCAATCGCTAATACAATTTGACTTAATTTAATTTTACTCATGTCATTTTTGTCAATTTGAAAACCACCATGAGGACCTTTGATAGATTCAATAATATTATTTTTTGAAAGTTGTTGCAAAATTTTAGCAGTAAATGGCTCGGGAGAATCAATTTCTTTTGAAATATCTTTTAATCCTACACGTAGATTTTGAGAGGATTGCATTGCAATATAAATTGTAGCTCTTATAGCATATTCGCAAGCTTTTGAAAACATAATAATTGGTATTTCGATACAAATCTAATCATTTTATATTAAAAGACAAATTTATCCTTTATTATTTTTAAACCCAAAAATGAATCGAATCCTTTTACCATAATCTTTCTTTATAGGGTACCTTCTGTTTGGAGTAATATTATTAAAAATTAATGCCACAAAAAACAATATCAAAACACCCGTTAATACTGGAGAAAAAACATATAAATATCCTAAGGCCTTTATTTTTTCACTCCCAATGTTGGCTATTAATGCGGTAGCGCCACCTGGAGGATGAAGTGTTTTGGTTATTTGCATAAAAACAATAGAAAGAGCAACGGCTAATGCTGAGGATAGCCAAATTTCATTTGGTATTAATTTGTGAACCGTAACTCCAATAATAGCAGACACTATGTGTCCGCCAATTAAATTACGTGGTTGAGCTAATGGACTGTTTATTGAGCCATATATAAGTACTGAGGATGCGCCAAAGGATCCAATCAAAAATAAATTATCGTTTAGAACAAAATACTTACCGCTAATAAAGCCAATTATGCCAATGCCAAAAAATGCACCGAGAAAGGTAAAAAAATGTTCTTTTTTATCAATTAATGTTTCTCTATAAAAAACATACTTAACCTTTCTATAACTTCTTTTTATTTTTTTTGTTGGCATACACTTAATGTCTATTTATAAATCATTTTTGTAGAGACTGTAATTCTTTTCCATGAATTTATTTTTTGGCTAATTTAAAAAATAGAAAAAGATAATCACTAAAAATCCCTGTAAAATCATTGTGCCATCTAAAATGCCATAATGATAATAATAAAGGCTACGTAACATCTTATTATTAAGAAAAAACAAGGTGCTTAATGCTGATAAAATTAGACCAGGTAAAATAAATGTAAGTTTATACATTGGATAATGAACTAAACAAATTATTGTAAATAATAGTAGAGAAATATTAGCTACAACTATTGACTTCTTTTGACCTATTAATATGGGAATTGTTTTTAATCCAGATAATCTATCGTCAGACATATCTCTAATGTCAAATGGAATAGTAATTGCAAATACGAATATAAATCTTTCAATTAACATTAGTAATAGATGGCCTTTATCATAAGTATTATTTGACTTAATTATAGGAAGTAATATTGTGACTATTGACCATACAAATGAGATTAAAAATATTTTAAGAAAAGGGATTTCTCTCAGTCTAAAAACATATTTTATTTTTTTAAAAAATGGCAAGGAATAAAAAATGGTTAATAGACCTATAGGTGCTAAAGCAATAAGTATTCTTTCTTTAGCAAGAAGTACTGAAATTAAAAAACCTATAATTGAAAAGAATACAATGAAATAAAATCGCTTAGGGTATTTTTTAATCCAAGAATGTCTATCATGGTTTAACGCATCCTTATTAGTTAAAACTAATATTAAACGATGTATATTATATTCAAATAAAGTTGCAAAAAAAATAATGAACACGTAGGGATATAACTGAGGTTTCATTCCCAGCTGAATTTGTGTTTCAATTGTTAAAAATACTGCAGCAATGGATATATATAAATTCGAATATATTAATGACTGACAGATTCCAAGTATAAACTTCAATTTTTTAAATATTAATTTTAGAAGCAAAAATACTATTTATTTAAAAAATGGGTTCTTGAAATTTATAATAAGTAATTTATGATTTATTATTACAAGAACTTTTATACTCGCTAAATAACTCGTCTTTAAAATATATTTGAGTTAGTGTTAATTTACCATGTGTATCATATATTTTAAATTCACCATCTTTTAAGCCATTTTTATAATTACCCTTACACCAAATGGCTCCATTTTCGTGATAAGAAATATATGCGCCATGACGACTTCCCTTTTGATAATACTCTTCCGCTAAAAGCACTCCGTCGGAATTATACTCTTTCCATAATCCAAATCGATTTCCATTTTTATCATAATGACCTTCTAGTAACAAAACGCCATCTCCAGAATATTCTTTATGCTCTGCCATAAGTCTTTTTATTAAAAAAATTAATTTAAATATTGATTTTGTGGTTGTTTAGGTTTTGATGATTTAGAGGAGAAAATCAACATTTGTATAGCAATACCTATTACAATAAGAAGTGCCCAATCAAATTGATTTAAAAGTGTAGAAAAAGAAACTGTTTTTTGCGATTTATCATTTAAATCTTTTACTCTCAAAATTTGAATTTCTGATAATTCATCTAATTGATCTAAGGACTGATTAAGATAATAAATTTGTGATTGAAATATATTTTCTCTTACAAGAGATGTATGTTCCTTCGAATATTTTTTTTCAAGAGCAATCATTACTAAAATACTATTTTTAAACTCATTAAATATGACTTTTTCACTTGATGTTAGCTTTGTATGCTCATAATTGTTTATTAGCAATAACATTTTCAATTTATCAGCATCTGTAAATAAAAAATCTTTCTTCGAGTTATCTGTAATTTGGTGAGATAATGCAAATTTACCTTTGTATAATATTTTAGTCATTTTATAAATATAATCTTGTGCTATTATTCTATCAGAATACACTTCACTAAATGAATCTCCAATTTTTGAAATACTATCGTTATATGACTGAGAACTAAATATTACAAGGAATATGATTATCAGTAGCAGAAGTGCAATTTTTCCTTTATGACGAATAGTATATAAAATTTCCATAATAAATTAGGTATTTATGACTTTTAAAATATTTATGTTTTTAAGTCCCGAGGGCATTTTCCAGGCAAATTGAGCTCCTTGCTTAAACCCAATTAAAGCAATACTAATTGGAGCAAGAATCGAAATTTTGCGTTGACTAAGATTCGTTTCCTCAGGAAGCACAATTTGAAATTTAATTGGCTTGTTCACTGAATCGTCAATAAATTCAACAACTGAATTTATTGTTACAATATCTTTTTGTAAGGCATTATCTTTAACTACTAATGCTTTTGTTAACTCTTCTCCTAATTGTTTTACCTCTGGAGTTTTTTGTTTTATAATCAAGTTATAAAGTGTTCTGTATACAGATTCGGAAATAATTGGTTTCATACTACTTATATTTAATATGTCTATTTTAAAATGCTTTATATAGCAAGTATAAATTGAAAAACTGTTTTAATAATTATGAACTTTTAATATTGTCAGTTTTTTAATACCAGAAGGCATTTTCCACGTAAAATGATCTGTCTCTCTAAATCCCAATAATGCTATAGCTATGGGAGATAGTATAGATATTTTTTTCTGCTTAAGATCGGCTTCTTCAGGCAATACAATTTGTAATCGCATTGGCTTTTTAAATGAAGAACTAATAAATTCAACAATTGAATTTAAGCTAACAATTTTTGAATCCAAAAAATTATCTTTTACTATTTTAGCTTTAGATAATTCTTCACCTAAAGGTTCAACTTCTATTGTTTTTTTTCTTCTAATTAAATTAAAAAGAATTTTATATACAGATTCGGAAATAATAGGTTTCAATAGTTTCATATTTATTTAAATGTTTACTTCGTTTATGTTTTTTGATGAGTTTACTGTTTTGTTAGCATCTTGCTTAATTATATATTTTATTCTGTTTATAATGTCAATTTTATGCTGATGCTCTTGAGCCTTT
>ERZ724516.220-NODE-220-length-36353-cov-7.908480_pt1 | contig 36353 bp, 36 predicted proteins | sample MGYA00376049_ERZ724516 | MGnify/ENA primary metagenome ERZ724516 (study PRJEB28724, sample SAMN07190886) | activated sludge metagenome | isolation source: activated sludge of sewage treatment plant in Hong Hong | place: USA: Christiansburg, Virginia | collected... | reverse complement strand
CATCCTCGCCAGCATCGAACGATTTTGTCTGCGAATTTCCAACTCAGGACACTAGGGAAGCGCTGAATTATTCGAGTCCCTTTAGGGCCAATGCCATTGGCATTTGATAAAATGGAGCCGTTGCGGCGATTTGAAGGATGGTCAGTGCAAACAAGTTTTTCTGAACTGGAATACAGCCTGAAGAAGAAGCAGACGCGACGGGATCGGTTTCTGGCCGAGATCGAAGCGGTGACGCCGTGGGTGGCCCTCGAAAAGACGCTGGTCCCGTTCTACCCGAGCAGCGGCGGGCGCGGCCGGCCGCCGATTGGCTTGGCGCGAATGCTGCGGATGTACGTTGCCCAGCAATGCTTCGGACTCTCGGACGAAGGCATCGAAGACGCGCTCTATGACAGCCAGGCGATTCGCCGCTTTGTCGGGATTGATCTGGGCCGCGAGGCAGCCCCCGACGCCACCACGCTGCTGAACTTCCGTCATCTGCTGGAGCAGCATCAACTGACTGAATCGATCTTCAACGCCATCAATGGTCACCTGGCCGAGAAAGGCCTGCTGCTGCGCGAGGGAACGATCATCGACGCTACCCTGATTGCGGCACCGCCTTCGACGAAGAACAAGGATGGCCAGCGCGATCCGGAAATGCACCAGAGCAAGAAGGGCAAGCAATGGTATTTCGGCATGAAGGCCCACATCGGTGTCGATGCCCAGTCAGGCTTGGTGCATACCGTCATCGGTACTGCTGGCAATGTGAGTGACATTACCCAGGCCCAAGCGCTGCTGCACGGTGACGAAACGGATGTCTTCGGCGACGCAGGCTATCAGGGTGTCGAGAAACGGGAAGAAAACCTTGAGGTTCCGGTAACTTGGCACGTCGCCATGAAGCCGGGCAAGCGCAAGACCTTGCCGGGAACTGCTCTGGGTGATCTGTTGGAACAACTCGAGCATGCCAAGGCCAGCATCCGTGCCAAAGTCGAGCACCCGTTTCATGTCGTGAAGAATCTGTTTGGTCATCGCAAGACGCGCTACAAGGGCTTGGCCAAGAACACGGCACAACTCTTCTCGCTATTCGGTCTGGCCAATCTGATGCTGGCTCGCCGGTGGTTGATTGATACGAACACCCAAGTTGCGTCCTGAAGCAGGGAAATGACCGAAAAACCCTCAAAAACCGTCAGACCTCCATGAAAAACGGACTCTGCAAGCCGCATCGCCGGATAAACCTTTCCTGCGACGCTTTTGCGATCATTTGTTCAGCGCTTCCCTAGGGTGACGACGCCAGCCTTGGTCTGCACCCTGAACTGACTGCCGGCGAGGCCGATATCAGTGCGCAGCAAAGTCTCAACCTTGTCGTTCAGTGTGGCATCGGTTGGCTCTGCGCCAACTGGCATAGCTTGCGGATTTTCGATGGCGGATGCCGTCAATCCGATACTAGCGAACAGCACGGTGGCGACGATGGTGATGGGCACGATATGGCGTTTGGCCATGAAATCTCCTTTTCACGTTGATGGTGAAAAGTGCAATGCGAAGTTCGTGCCACCAATTTTTATCTCAATAAATCAATAAGTTGAATACTTTCGCCGAATATTTCCGTGAAAAATAGTCGCTCGTGCCCGACAGTCATCCGGCTATTGCTATTCTGAAGCCGGATCGGCATCGCTTCTGAACATCGCCGGCGTCAGGTCATATTTCTGTAGCAGTCGGTAGAACTCGGTCCGGTTACGGTCGGCGATCCGTGCGGCATCGGCCACGTTGCCCTCGGTCAACTTGAGCAACTGGACCAGATAGCTGCGCTCGAAACGCTGCTTCGCCTCGTTGTAGCTCAGCGCCTCCATTGCCGGTATGCGCAGGGCCCGCCTGACCAGGGACAGCGGGATCAGCGGCGTCGAGGTCAAGGCGCAGCTTTGTTCGACAACGTTGTAGAGCTGCCGTACATTACCGGGCCAGGCGGCAGTTGCGAGCGCCTCAAGCGCCTCCGGCGCAAAGCCGCGAATCGGCTTGCCGTATTTAATAGCCACTTGCTGGACGAAATGGGCTGCCAGCAGGGGAATGTCTTCGCGACGCTCCTCCAGTTTCGGCAGCGTCAGCGAGACCACATCCAGACGATAGTAAAGATCCTCGCGGAACGAACCTTCCCGCATGGCCGCATCAAGGTCGCGATGGGTCGCCGAGAGCAGGCGCACATCGACCGCTTCGGTTCGCGTTGCTCCCACCGGGCGTACCACGCGCTCCTGCAATACGCGCAGCAGCTTCACCTGAAGCGCCAGCGGCATGTCGCCGATTTCATCGAGGAACAGGGTGCCGCCATTTGCCGCCTGAAAAAGCCCTCCCCGCGTATTGCCGGCGCCGGTAAAGGCGCCCTTCAGGTGACCAAACAGCTCGGATTCGAGCAACTGCTCCGGAATCGCCGCACAATTGATCGCCACGAACGGGCCCGCAGCACGCGGGCTGCCGCGGTGAATGGCGCGCGCCAGCACCTCCTTGCCGCTGCCGCTGTCGCCGCGAATCAGCACGCTGGCCTCGGAAGCGGCCACCATACGTGCTTCGGCGATCAGTTCAGCCATCCGGGAACTGCGGAAAATGATGCCAGCCAGCCATTCTTCAGATTGCACAGCAGCAGAATGACGATCTCCGGAATCCTCCGCACCGGACGGCGCGGACAGTTGCAGGGCCTGGTCGATCTTTTCCAGCAAGAGCTGGCTGTCGAAGGGTTTGGTCAGGTAGCCGAAAACCCCCCTTGAAGTGGCGTCGACCGCATCCGGTATGGTGCCGTGGGCAGTCAACAGAATGACCGGGAGGGTCGGCCCGGTGCTGCGAATTTCCTCGAACAGGGCCAAGCCGTCGCGTCCCGGAAGTCGCACGTCGCTGATCACCACGCGCGGCGGATCGACAGCGATCCGGGCCAGCGCCTCCTCGGCCGAGGCAGCCGTCGACACCCGGAATCCACGGGCACGGAGGCGAATGGAAAGGAGGCGCAGGATATCCTCGTCGTCATCGACGACCAGAACATGTGCGCCACTGCCTGCGCCGGCACTCATCGCTCACCGCCGGCGGGACGCGTGGCACGCGGGCGTTGCGGCAGAGTGCGCTCGATTTCAGTTAGGCCATCGATCTTTTCCTGTAATTCAAGCGCCTTGCGCTGGCTCTCCTTCAACTGCTGCCCCTGCTTGTCAGCCTGCACTTCGAGTTTCTGGCGCTCGCCATAGTTGTCGGCCAGCACGCGCGCCAGCGGATGAAGGCCGATGGCCCCAGTCTCGGCGGACTTGAGCACCGCATCAAGCAGGGCCAGCGCCCGGACGAGATCCGGCTGACCGCGCGGATGCCCGAGAACCATGGCAACTCGGATCTGGTTATTTGGTGACTGCGGCAAGGAAGCCAGCACCATGCGCTCACGACCGATTTGCGCTGTCGTCATGCGCTGCAAAGTCTGGTAATAGGCCAGCGCCGGCACCGGCCCGGCATCTTCGCCGACAGCAGGGGGCGCGGTGTCTTGCGGGGCGACTTGCGGCGCGCCGGCACACCCGGCCAGCAGCACCAGCAGCGCGAGGAGAAAACTCCAGGCGACCCGCCCGGACGCAGGCGTACCCGGTGATCTATCCTTGCTTTTCATCAGGTATCTCCACCACGAAATGGGCGCCGACCGGACTTGGCAGCAAGCAGACGCGACCGCCCATGGCGCGCGCCAATTCGCGGACGATCGAGAGGCCGACGCCGCTCCCCTGCCTGCTCGCCGGTGCCTTGCGCCTGCCCTGGACGAAAGGTTCAAAGATCCGTTCCATATCCTCCTCGGCGACACCGGGCCCCTGATCGATACACGCCAGCCTGAACTGGCCACTGCCACGCGTTGCCAGCAGGCAAACTTCGCCGCCTTCGGGACTGAAATCGATAGCATTTGAAAGCAGATTATCGACAATCACGGCCAGTTTCTCATCGTCGACCAAAATCGTGACGTCGGGGGCCTCGACCCGCAACCTCACTTGCCGCGCCTGGCTATGCAGCGCGCTACGGCGCACGGCCTCCACCAGAAAAGCCCGGATGACGACCGGCCGCCGGACCTGACTGCTGCTCTCGAAGGCGGCAGCATTGAGGCTCAGCAGACCCTCGATCTGACGTTGCAGGGCGATCACGTTGTTCTGAAGGATGGCGACCACCTCCTGCTGCGCAGCCCCTAGCGTGCCCGGAACCTCCTCGCGCAGGAGTGCCACCCCTTCCCGCAAAGCGGTCAGCGGTGTCTTGAGTTCGTGCGATACATGACGCAACGTACGTTCCCGGTCGGCCTCGAGTTCGGCCAGGCGCTGCCGCAGCCAGTCAAGCTGGCGGCCCAGTTTCCTGAAATCTGCGGGTCCGCCGACCGCGACCGGTTGGTCAAAGCGCTTTTCCCCGAGTCGCGCAATCGCCACCTCAAGACTGTGAAAGGGACGAACCAGCCACCAGCCCACAGCCAGCACGACGAGGAGCGCTCCGGCCAGCGCTACTGCAATCTGCGCCCCCAGACGAAGTCGGCTGCTCTCCAGCTCGACTAGCAGGGCGCTGTTGCGGATGTCGATCCAGTGCTGCCCTGCCCCCTTCATCAAGCCATTGATTTCGGTCAGGCGGCTCATTACCGGCGCCAGTTCGGCCGCCGCCAGGCCGCCATCGAGGCCGCCCCGCAGCGCCTCTGCCCGCTCCCGCCAATCTGCGAGCAGCGATTTGAGTGGCTTTGCGTCCAACGCATCGAGGCGGTCGACTACCGCCATCGCCTGCCCAAGATGGTCATCGAAACGCTGGCGGATCGCCGGATCCTGAAGCACCAGAAACTGCCTGGCGCTGCGCGCCACATCGACTGTACGTTCGCCCAGCTCCTGAATCGACGCAGCAACCTGCAGCGCCTGCTCGCCATTCTGCCGGCCTTGCTCGACAAACTGCTCGACCACCAGCCAACTGCGAAGTGACACGCCACCGAGCAGGAGAACGATCATCAGGAAGCCGCCGAGCATGCCCTGGCGGAAAGAAATACGCATTATGCAAACCGCTTTTCTGCAAAACTGGAGTGTAGACGGCAACAGACAGACTCGCAGCGAGTGACCATGGCGCCGCGAACTGAAACCTACGCAATGACACAATAGGATTTCATTTTAAATCAGATAGTTAAAGATGTGTCGCTTTTTGCCGACAGGGCTGTGGTACAGCTTGGCTGGCTTTGGCAAGGAATGGGGAAATAGTTGTCGTCATTTCACGACTGATTACCGGCCTGACTCCCTTGACCAATTGATAGCCGGACTCCAAGCACCTGTTTCGATATATGTTTTTTCCGCTGGCACGCTTATCGCTGTTTCCCTTTCTTTCAGAGCGACCAAAGGAAGACCCATGTTCGACAAGCCAGTATTCAGCAACCGTAACGAACCCATTACCCGAAAGGACAACCGGATTTTTTCAGGCGCAAGCGCAACCCCCGCCGCTCAACCTGTAGCAGACCTCACCACCAGGGCAGCCCTTCAGGCGGCCGCGGCGGAAGCCCCGACGGAGGCCCCAGCGCTGGCCACACCGGCACCAATCCCGGCAGAAGCAGCCTCGTCCGGCGAGGCAAATGTTTCCGAAGCGCGGCTGATCGTCGGTCCCGAGGTCAAACTCAAGGGTGCCGAGATTCTCGATTGCGATACGCTGGTCGTCGAGGGGCGGGTCGAGGCGACGATGGACAGCCGGGTCATCCGCATTGCCGAACAGGGCTCCTTCACCGGCAAGGTCAGCATCGATATCGCCGAAATCCACGGCACCTTCGAGGGCGAACTGACCGCCCGCCACCAACTAATTGTCCATGCCACCGGGCGGGTCAGCGGGAAGATTCGCTACGGCAAACTGGTGATCGATGAAGGCGGCGAACTGTGCGGTGACGTCAACACCCTGAGCGAAAAACCGCTGCCGCAGAAGTCCCGCAGTGAGAGCACCCCGGCCTTGACTGCTGTAGGCGGCTGACTCTGGGTTCGCCGTCCGTCCACGGCGGCCATGATCGCGCCGCAATTTGCCCCGGTAGCCCGAGTTGCCGGGGCTCTTTTGCGTCTGCCGGCGTGCCGGCAGACACCCAAGGCTGGTCAATCACCGAGAAGCCCCGTAGACTGCCCACCTGAACTTCGCAGCGAGCATCATGAAACCATCAACAACGACAACTGCCCGCCTGGCCATACTGGCGCCGAGCGCCCTGCTGGCTAGTCCCTGCGCCATCGCCGACAAGGGCGAAAAACATCGCTACGGCATCATTATGGCCGAGTCGGCCCCGATATTCTGCTGCTTTCGACCGGTTCCGGCATCGTCGTCGATGCCATGATCAACATCGGCGGCAACTGATCTTTTCAACCCACTACGAAAATTCACCAGATACAGGCAGGCTCAATGGCTCAATATGTAATGTCAATGCTGCGCGTCAGCAAGATCGTCCCGCCCAAGCGGCAGATCATCAAGGATATTTCCCTTTCTTTCTTCCCCGGCGCCAAGATCGGCCTGCTCGGCCTGAACGGTTCGGGCAAATCCACCGTCCTGCGCATCATGGCCGGGGCCGACAAGGAGTACGACGGTGAAGTGCAGCATCTGGCCGGCATCTCGATCGGCTACCTGCCTCAGGAACCGCAGCTCGACGCGGCCAAGACGGTGCGCGAGGAAGTCGAATCGGCGCTCGGCGAGGTAATGCAGGCGCAGGCCAAGCTGGACGAGGTCTATGCCGCCTACGCCGACCCGGAAGCCGACTTCGACAAGCTGGCCGAGGAACAGGCCAGGCTGGAGGCGATCATCGCCACCGCCGGTTCCGATACCGAAAACCAGATGGAGATCGCCGCCGACGCGCTGCGTCTGCCGCCCTGGGACGCCATGATCGGCAACCTGTCCGGCGGCGAAAAGCGCCGCGTCGCCCTGGCCAAGCTGCTGCTCGAAAAGCCCGACATGCTGTTGCTCGACGAACCGACCAACCACCTCGACGCCGAGTCGGTCGAATGGCTGGAACAATTCCTGGTCCGCTTCCCCGGCACGGTGGTCGCCGTCACCCACGATCGTTACTTCCTCGACAATGCCGCCGAGTGGATTCTCGAACTCGACCGCGGTCACGGCATTCCCTGGAAGGGCAACTACTCCAGCTGGCTGGAGCAAAAGGAAGCCCGGCTTGAAACCGAATCCAAGCAGGTCGACGCCCACATGAAGGCGATGAAACAGGAGCTGGAGTGGGTGCGGTCCAACCCGAAGGCGCGTCAGGCCAAGAGCAAATCCCGCCTGTCCCGCTTCGAAGAAATGTCCAGCCACGAGTACCAGAAGCGCAACGAGACCCAGGAAATCTTCATTCCGGTCGGCGAGCGCCTGGGCTGCAAGGTCATCGAATTCAACAGCGTCACCAAGTCCTTCGGCGACAAGCTGCTGATGGACAACCTCAGCTTCAATATCCCGGCTGGCGCCATCGTCGGCATCATCGGCCCCAACGGTGCCGGCAAATCGACGCTGTTCAAGATGATCACCAGCCAGCAACAGCCGGACTCCGGCGAAGTCATCATTGGCCCCACCGTAAAGATGGCCTATGTCGACCAGTCGCGCGACTGCCTTGACGGAACGAAAACCGTGTTCGAAGAACTCGCGCAGGGCAGCGACATCCTGCAGATCGGCAAATTCGAGATGCCGAGCCGGGCCTACATCGGCCGCTTCAACTTCAAGGGCGGCGACCAGGGCAAGCTGGTCGGCAACCTGTCCGGCGGCGAGCGCGGACGGCTGCACCTAGCCAAGACGCTGATGACCGGCGGCAACGTGCTGCTGCTGGACGAACCGTCCAACGACCTCGACGTCGAGACCCTGCGTGCGCTCGAAGATGCGTTGCTCGAATTCCCGGGCTGCGCTCTGGTCATCTCGCACGACCGCTGGTTCCTCGACCGCATCTGTACGCACATCCTCGCGGCCGAAGGCGACTCGCAATGGACCTTCTTTGCCGGCAACTATCAGGAATACGAGGACGACAAGCGCAAGCGCCTGGGCGAGGAAGGCGCCAAGCCGAAGCGCATCCGCTACAAGCCGATCACCCGCTGAACGCCGGGCCGCCGCCAGCCCGGCGGCGGGTTGCGGTCAACGGCTGAAGACCATGCAAAACGGGCGCCTGTCGGCGCCCGTTCTTCTTTGTGTCCCGCTCTGGCGCGGGTCACGAAAAAATCTTAGTGCTTCAGGTTTGCCGAAAAAACCGCCTTGGTCTTTTCCGGGAACTGGAACTCGCTGAAGGCACGGTCGATCTCGGCTTCATTGCGGCCGTCGGAATGATCCTCGAAGCAGATACCGATGGTTTTGCCGTTCGCAGCCAGTGTCTGGAAGGCATAACGCCAGCGCTGGGCTTCGGCCAGACGCTCACGCAATTCGACTTCGTTGGAAATGGTAATGCCAGCTTTTTTAAGGGAATCCAGAAAAGTATCGAAGGATTCGTTGCTCAAACTGCCCATTTGTCTCTCCGTATTTGATTGCGGTGTTTGATCACCATGTGCCTAATAACGACGCGTTTTCGATTTGGTTGACACGAAAGTGATAGAAGTTTGAATGCGATAATCGGCACCTATGAAAACCCAAGGCAACCCCGCTGAGATTCCGGAGATCCGTCCCGGGCAGTCCATAGAACTGCTCAAGGAACTGCACATCCTGACCCGTGACGGCAGGCTCAACCAGGACACGCGGCGCAAACTGAAGCAGGTCTATCACCTCTACCAGTTCATCGAGCCGCTTCTGGCGGAAGCACAGACGCTGGCCGACCATGGCGCGGGAAAGTCCTACCTCGGTTTCATCCTCTACGACCTCTATTTCAAGGGCCGGGAATCAGGTCACATCTACGGCATCGAAACGCGCAAGGAACTGGTGGAGAAATCCCGGGCGCTGGCCACGCGCCTCGGTTTCGGGCGCATGAGCTTTCTCGACGTAACGGTCGAGGACTCGATCGGTGACAGCGCCCTGCCTGACCGGATAGACGTCGTCACCGCCCTGCACGCCTGCAACACCGCCACCGACGATGCGATCCGCTTCGCGCTGGCCAAGCAGGCCAGGCATATCGTGCTGGTGCCCTGCTGCCAGGCTGAGGTCGCTGCCACCATGCGCGCCAGGAAGAATGAGTCGCTGGGCAAGACCGCGCTCTCCGAACTCTGGCGCCACCCGATCCACACCCGCGAGCTCGGCAGCCACCTGACCAACGTGCTGCGCTGCCTGCTGCTCGAGTCGCATGGCTACGACGTCACCGTCACCGAACTGGTCGGCTGGGAGCATTCGATGAAGAACGAGCTGATCATCGCCTCAAATACGGGCAAAAAAGGCAGTCGACCGCAGCAGATCGCCCGCGAACGCGCCATTGCCATCCTGCGCGAGTTCAATATCGAAGAACTCGCCCCGCGTTTCACGTACTAAGGCGCCATGAACCGCCCCCGCCACCCCCTCGAACTCCTCGCCCCGGCCAAGAATGCCGATTTTGGCATCGAAGCCATCAGGCACGGCGCCGATGCTGTCTATATCGGCGGGCCATCCTTCGGGGCGCGCTACGGCGCCGGCAACGAGGTCGCCGAAATCCGGCGGCTGTGCGATTTTGCCCACCGTTTTCGCGCCAAAGTCTTCGTCGCCCTGAATACCATCCTGCACGACGACGAGCTCGAGGGTGGTCGCCAGCTCGCCTGGGAGCTCTACGACGCCGGGGCCGATGCGCTGATCATCCAGGACATGGGCCTGCTCGAAATGGACCTGCCGCCGATCCAGCTGCACGCCAGCACCCAGACCGACAACCGCAACCCGGCCAAGGTGAAGTTCCTCGAAGATGCCGGCTTCTCGCAGGTGGTTCTGGCGCGCGAGCTCAGTCTTGACGAGGTCCGCGAGATTGCCTCGCACACCACCGTCGCCCTCGAATACTTCGTCCATGGTGCGCTTTGCGTCGCCTTCAGCGGCCAGTGCTACATCAGCCAGGCCCATACCGGGCGTAGCGCCAACCGCGGCGAGTGTTCGCAGGCCTGCCGCCTGCCCTACACGCTGGTCGACGACAAGGGCAAAACGATCACCGAGAACCAGCACCTGCTGTCGATGAAGGACAACAACCAGACCGAAAACATCCTGGCGCTGGTCGAGGCCGGCGTCAGCTCGTTCAAGATCGAGGGCCGGCTCAAGGACCTCTCCTACGTCAAGAACATCACGGCCCACTATCGCCGACTGCTCGACGACGTCATCGCCGCCCATCCGGAATTCGCGCGCGCCTCGAGCGGCCGCAGCACCTATACCTTCGACCCGCAGCCGGACAAGACCTTCAACCGCGGCTACACCGACTATTTCGCCGGCGGCCGCCAGGACGACATCGGTGCCTTCGACTCGCCGGCCTTCGTCGGCGAACTGATCGGCGAAGTCGCCGAGATCGGCGACGGCTGGTTCACCGTCGCTACCGAGCAGGCTTTCCACAACGGCGACGGCGTCTGTTTCTACGATGCGCAAGGCACGCTTCTTGGCATGCGCATCAACCGGGCCGACGGCGCCCGCCTGTTCCCGGCCGAGATGCCGGCGGCACTGACCGAGGGGGCCACGCTGTTCCGCAACCGTGATCAGGAATTCGAGCGGGCACTGGAGAAAGATTCTGCCGACCGGCGCATTTCGCTGAGGCCGCTGTTCACCGAGACCGACGACGGCTTCCGGCTGACCCTGACCGACGAGGATGGTGTCACTGCTGCGGTCGACCTGCCGAAAAACGAGAAAATCGGCAGCGCAGTCGCCGCCAATCCCGAACGCGCTCTGGCCACGATCAGGGACAGCCTCGGCAAGTTCGGCAACACGATGTTCGTCGCCGAGCCGGTCGAACTGCAGCTTTCACAAGCCTGGTTCCTGCCGGTCGGTGCCCTGAATGCGCTACGCCGCGAGGCGGCCGCGAGTCTGGAACAGGCCCGCCGCGCCAGCCACCCGCGCCCGCCGCGCGCCGTCCCGTCCGCCAACCCGGCCCCCTACCCGCAGGACGAACTGACCTACCTGGGCAACGTCTTCAACGCCAAGGCCCGCGCCTTCTACGAAAAACACGGGGTCAAGCTGATCGAGGAAGCCTACGAGACGGGCAACGAGAAGGGCATGGTCTCGCTGATGATCACCCGCCACTGCCTGCGCTACAGCTTCAACCTGTGCCCGAAGGAGGTCAAAAACCTCAAGCCGGACCCGATGACCCTGATCAACGGCAACGAGAAGCTGATCCTCAAGTTCGACTGCAAGGCCTGCGAAATGCACGTAGTTGGCAAAATGAAGAAAGGCGTTAAACTCAATCTGGGAACGATCAGGCCGGCAACTGCCCGCTAGATTCGGCGACTGCCGAACGTCTGCCTTCATGTTTAGTGAATGCGGACTGCCGACCCGGCGGGCTCATGCGATTGACCAGCGACCTGAAAGGTTTCATCTCCTCAAACCGCCAGTCGATACTCTCGGCTGAATCTCCCTGAACTGAGCGAAACTGCGCTTACCAGGATTCGGACAAACCCTCTCTCGGAAATCTGATGAGCACACAAAAAGCCATTCTCATCACAGGTGCTGCATCGGGCATTGGGCGCAAGACTGCAGAACTGTTCGCTGCCCGTGGCTGGCAGGTCGCCGCCGTCGATGTCAACCGTGCGGCGCTCGATCAACTGGCCGCAGAGATCGGCGCCAGCATCATCCCCATCAGCGGCGACGTGCGCTCGCGTGACGGTGCGCAAGCCATTGTCGACGCCACGCTCAGCGCCACCGGCGGGACGCTCGATTGCCTGTTCAACTGCGCAGGCCTGCTTCAGATGGGGCCGCACACTGGAATTGCGCACGAGCGCATCGACCTCATGCTTGACGTCAACATCAACGGCGTACTCAACTGCATCGACGCCGCCTACCCGGCTCTGGCGCGTACGCCAGGGGCGCATATCGTGAACATGAGCTCAGCTTCGGCCGAGTACGGCACACCCGATCACGCCGTGTATAGCGCCTCGAAGTTTTTTGTGCGTGGCCTGACTCAAGCCCTGAACATTGAATTTGAAGCAGCAGGCATTCAAGTCAGCGCCATTCTCGTGGCCTATGTGCAAACGCCGATGGTGAGTGATGCCAAAACCAAAGCCGCCACCATCGAGAAACTGGGCGTCAAGGTGATGCCAGAGGCGGTCGCCGAGACCGTCTGGAAAGCTGCTCATGGCAACAAAGTGCTGTGGCGCGTAGGCACTGATGCCATGCTGCTTAACCTCCTGGTCCGTCTGCCAGGCAGTTGGGTTCGGGGTATCTACAAACGCCTGAACGGATATTGACCGGCGCTCGGGTGGCAGCCTCCAGAGCGAATACCGGCCATTCATTACTCCCGGACTCGCCGGGTCCGCATATCTCTTCCTGGCCATTCTCTGCCGGATGAAGAATGAAAACAGGTCGGCCAGCTCAAATTAACCCTCAACTGCCGTTCGGGTTTTGCACCGCACCGGCCGCAATGAAGCGGTAGCTGCCGTTGCCCTCCAGAATGTGTGGGGCAGCCCCCGGCCAACTGCCGACCTTCGCCGTTCCGCCTGAGCAGTCACCCAAGGGGCCGGTTCGCTCTGAAACCTGCCGCACGGCCTATAAGTGCTCGTCGGCCTGTTGACCAATTCGGTCAGCAATGCGTAGGTAAGCCGCCCGTTAGGAGTTATTTACGCTGGACTGCAGCTTTTCCGGCCGGCCAACTGCGTGGAAGGCATAATGTCTCCCATGTGATCGGGCTGAAATTGACCATTTCACAACATCGAACCGAGGAGAATTACCCCATGAACCATGCCCCCTAAGGAATCTGAAAAGGGTCAAATAAATAGACTCCGACTGGAGCGGCCCAGCAAATAGTGAGTTTCTTCGCAATGAACTGAGCGAGCGCGTGGAGTTGGCGCTGGCGATACGGCGTCAAGGTAACGTCTCCTCGCGTGTCGCTGGGCCTGCGATACGCCATTGGCGTGGACTCATTCCGGACCAGCGCATGAACGCGCGTGACAGTGTGCTGGCGTGACCATAGCCCAGTACATCGGTGATCTGCGCCATGCTTGCTCCGGAACCCCGCAACAGGTGGCAGGCCATCTCGAAGCGGGTTTTGTCGAGTAGTTCTTGGAAACTCGTGCCTGCGGCCCGCAACCGGCGCTTTAGCGTGGCGGTGCTGATCGCCAAGCGGCTGGCCACTTCGTCCAGCGTTGGTTCGCCGGCCAATACACAGCTGCGAATCAGCGTGGCAATGCGTTCAACGTCGCCAGGATCAGCGCGGGCTTCCAGTTCGGCCACCTTGTCCAGCAGCAGGCGGCGTAAACCCGGGTCGGCGCGCTCTACCGCTTGATCCAGCCAACGCGCCGAAAACACGATCAGATTGCTCTCGGCACCGAAATACACCGGCGCGCGAACGTGACGCTGCCAATCGGCCGGCCGGCTTGGCAGCGCACGGACAAAGGAGGCTTCAACCGGCGACCAGGAGGGCCCGCACAAGGCACGCATCAAGGAAATCGCCAAGCCCATTGCGGCGTCAACGATCCATTCCGCACCCTTGAGCGCCGGAAAGCGGAAGGAATAGGTGAATAGCGCAAGTCCCTTGGATTGCGTGACCGATACATCGCCGGCGAACTGATACAAATACTTCGACAAGGCCGCGAGAGCGCCACGCACGTTAGCCGTGTTCATCACCAGATATCCGAGCGTGCTCAGCGCGCTAGGGCCTTCAGCCAAGCCAACGCGAAAACTGAAGCTGTCGTCGCCTGTCGCTGCAGTACACATAGCCAAGTAGCGACCCATTTCCTCAAAGGAGATGGTCTTCAAGGGATCGTCAAAGCAAGGGGGATTCAGCTCGGCCTGCATCGCCAGTTCTGCCGGTTCGGCCCCCGCCGCCTTGAGCAGGCGCGGCGCGGACGCGATCGACATGATCGGTACCCGCTGATCCTGGGTTCTTTTGGACAAGGTTTCGCACTCCCGACGATGACGAATTTGCTTAGCCCATGGTAGTGGCGAGTGAGCTTTATTGCAAATTAATTGATCCTAATAGCTAAATCAAATGCGTTCAAAGAACTTAACCTACACCCATCGCATCATCCGTTCAAACCACACACCTGAGGAATCATGAACCACTCAAGTCTGCAGTTGCGCCATACCCTCGTCATTGCCTGCGCCTTGCTCGCCACCGGCGTCTCAGCACAAAGCCCGGCCCCCGCAGCCGCGCCCACAGTTGCCAAGACCAGCATGGCGGTCGCCGTTGAGGACCTCAGCCCCGAAGCCGCCGTTGAGCTGTTCAAGACCCTGCCGGCGCCCACAATGGAGGAAATGAACGGTGAATTCAGTGGCGCGATGACCACCTTTCCGACTCTAGCCAAGAAACTTTACTGGAGCATCGCCAGCAAGAACCCCTTCTACCTGGGCATCTGGCGGGGCAAATCATTCCGGCAGACCGGCCCCAACGAAGGTCGTGGTTACAACACCGTCTGGCGCATTTTTGGCGGCGAGACCGACCTGTGGCCGATGCTGACCAGCGTCGGACCGTCGTTCTTCGACGGCAAGCCTTCATTTCGTCTGGTCTATCGCGCCTTTGACCACCATGCCGGCGACATCCACATGCTCGACGAAGTGCGCCGCTTGCCGGACGGCCGCTACCTCGGCATCGGCCGTATTGGCGACAGCGTTGAAGAGCGGCGCATGCCCATGCCCTTCCTGCTCAAGGCGCGCATCGGCGACTATCGCCAGGACGTTGGCATCCCGCGCCCCGGCTTTGACATGAACGCCGAGTACCAGTTGCTGGAATTCCCTGAAGCCGCCTACAAGGCAGCCGCCGCCAAATAAGTCACACACCCAGAAAACTTCGCCATGAAAAACTTCAAAGACAAAGTTGCGGTCATCACCGGTGCCGGCTCCGGCATCGGCCGCGCCCTGGCCATAGCGCTGGCGCGAGACGGCGCGCAGCTCGCCCTCTCGGATGTCAACGCCGCCGGACTGGCCGAAACGCTCAAGCAATTGCCGGCCGGCACCAAGGCCAAAACCTACCTGCTCGACGTGTCTTCGCAAGAGGCTGTGTTCGCCCACGCCGATGAAGTAAAGCGCGATTTCGGCACGGTGCATCTGCTGTTCAACAACGCCGGCACAACGCTGGTTGGCCTGTTCGACAACCAGTCGCTCGACGAGATGCGCTGGCTGGTCAATATCAATCTGTGGGGCGTGATCTACGGCACCAAGGCCTTTCTGCCGATGATGCTGGCGCAGCGTGAGGGCGTAATCGTCAATCTGTCGAGCGTGCTGGGTCTGGTCGGCTTCCCCACGCATAGCGCCTACAACATCACCAAGTTCGGCGTGCGCGGCCTCACCGAGAGCCTGTGGTCGGAACTGAAGGGCACCGGCGTGACAGCCGTCTGCGTGCATCCGGGCGGCATCAATACCGGCTTTGATCAGCGCGCCAAGATTTCAAAAGGCAGTGACGAGCGCGAGCAAAAAATCATCAAGAACATGACGGGCACGATGCGCACCACGCCCGACGATTGTGCCGCCGACATGCTGGCCGGCATTCGCCAAGGCAAGCGGCGCATCGTGACCGGCCGCCTGTCCAGCCTGATGTTCTGGTTACCGCGTCTGTTCCCGAGCAGCTATCACCGCTTTCTTACCTCCATCACGCGTTGAACGGAATCCACGCCATGAAAACATCCTTTCGCAACAAGGTCGCCGTCATCACCGGGGCCGGTGCCGGCATCGGCCAGGCGCTCGCCGTCGCCATGGCCCACGAAGGCGCGCGCCTCGCCCTCTCCGACATCGACGCAGCCGGCCTGGCCCGCACCCAGGCCCTCTTGCCGGCCGGCACCGAGGTGCGCACCTATCGCCTCAACGTCACCGACGAAGCAGCAGTATTCGCCCACGCCGCCGAGGTGCAGCGCGACTTCGGTGCCGCCCACCTGCTGTTCAACAACGCCGGCAGCGCGCTGCTCGGCACCTTCGACAATCAAACGCTGGACGAAGCGCGCTGGCTGATCGACCTGGATTTGTGGAGCGTGGTCTATTGCACCAAGGCCTTCCTGCCGGCCATGCGCCAGCAGAACGAGGGCTGGATCGTGAATATCTCCAGCATCGCCGGCCTGATCGGCATGCCGGGTTTGAACACCTACAACCTGGTCAAGTTTGCCGTGCGCGGACTGACCGAAAGCCTCTGGGCGGAGCTGGAAGGAAGCGGCATCCAGGCGGTCTGTGTGCACCCAGGCGGCATCAAGACCAACATCGAGCGCGCCAGCCGACACTGCCAGAAAGCCGGCGCGATCGAGGAACGCGTGGATGCGGCGAACAAACGCATCCTGGTCACGCCGCCCGAGCAATGCGCCGCCGACATCATCAACGGGCTCAAGGCCGGCAAGCGCCGCATCCTCACCGGCAAGCGATCCTCGACCATCGACTGGATCGCCCGGCTGCTGCCCAATGCTTATCCGCGCCTGATCAACGCATTGCTTTAACCCGACAATTACAAGGAGACAGAACAATGACCACAGAACGCCCCTATGTGCTGATCACCGGTGTCTCGACCGGCATCGGCTTTGACGCCACCCGCTACCTGATCGAACGTGGCTACCACGTGCTGGGCAGCGTGCGCAAAGCGGCCGATGCCGAGCGCATGCAGAAGGAATTCCCCTCCCACTTCACGCCGCTGTTGTTCGATGTCACGGATGGCGCGGCCATTGCGACCGCGGTCGAGCAAGTCGGCAAGCTGGTGGGCAAACGCGGCCTCGCGGCGCTGGTCAATAACTCCGGCATCTCGGGTACGGCGCCGCTGATGCATGTACCGATGGCCGACGTGCGCCAGATGTTCGACGTCAACGTCTTCGGCCTGCTGCAAGTGACCCAGGCCTTTCTGCCGCTGCTCGGCGCCGTGAAAAACTGCCCGCATGATCCCGGACGCGTGATCAACATCAGCTCGATCAGCGGCGGTCTGGTTTTCCCCTTCGTCGGCACTTATGGCGCGACCAAGCACGCGGTTGAGGCCTTGACCGATGGCCTGCGGCGCGAACTCTCGATCTTCGGCATCGAGGTGATCGGCATCGAGCCGGGCAATATCAAGACGCCAATCTGGGAGAAAGGCAGCGCCGCCGATACCCGTTTCGCCCAGACCGCCTACGCCGAACACATGGAAAAAATCCCCGATCTCATCGCCGAGATGGGCCGCAAAGGCGACCCGGTGGAGACTGTCAGCCGCGCCATCCACAAGGCGATATCCGCATCTCGTCCGAAGACCCGCTACCCGCTGACCTTCCTCTGGCGCCTGTCGCGCCTGCTGGGCGACCGCGCGCTCGACCGCCTGACCAAGCCCGCCATGGGCATCAAGTAAGAAAAGTCGGCGCTGGCGATACAGCGCATGTCATCAATCAAGCATATGCGGAGACCCGAATGGACTACGACAACTTCAAGACGCTGAGCGTCACCTGCGACAAGGGTGTGGCTTTTGTTACCTTCAATCACGGCGAGTTGAACCTGATCGACTTCGAGATGGTTGGCGAACTTGACCGCCTCGGCCAGATACTCGAACAGGATGGGGCGATCAAGGTCGTGGTGTTGCAAAGCGCCAATCCGGATTTCTTCATCGCCCATGCCGATCTCAACAGCATCTCGGCGCTGCCCGCGGAACCACCGCCGCGCCAGGAAACGCTGGGCTGGATCAACCAGACTTTCGACCGCTTGCGCACCATGCCCAAAGTCACCATCGCCAAGATCGAAGGCCGCGCCCGTGGCGGCGGCAGCGAACTGGCGTTGGCTTGCGACATGCGTTTTGGCGCCCTGGGCAAGGCCGTGTTCGCCCAGCCCGAGGTCGGCATAGGCATCATCCCCGGCGCCGGTGGCACGGTGCGCCTGCCGCGCCTGATTGGCCAGGCCCGCGCGCTGGAGATCATCCTGGGCTGCGGCGACATTTCGGCCGAGGAAGCAGAGCGCTACGGTTACATCAATCGCGCCCTGCCGGCCGATGAAATAGGCGCCTTCGTCGATGAGTTGGCCTATCGCATCGCCAGCTATCCGGCCGATGCGCTGGCACGAGCCAAGTCATCGGTGAGTTTCGAGGGCAGCGTCGAGGACGCACTCAATCAGGAAGAAGTGCACTTTCTCAAAGCGGCCCACAGCCCGGCGGCAACGCAACGCATGGCAGCGGCGCTGGCCATCGGTTTGCAGACACCAGCGGGCGAAAAGGGCGCGCTGGCAGGTCTGTGGGCAGCGCTGGCCCATGTTTGATCCTGGGTGCTATCGTGGCAACAGCGCATATCTGAACCGGCATGCTGACCCACAAGCCACAAGGCCGATCCGTCATGCCATCAATATCGTCCTGACGGAACTTGAACGGGTGCTTTGGTATCGCCGTCTCACTACAAGCGGCAGCTCTTGCTTTATTGAACGGCAGTAAGGGCTTGAAAGTGTGACGTCATCGAATTGGGAGGCTGCCGCTGGCTTAGGTCAAGCGCTCCGATCAGATTTCGACGGTTTGACACTTGGAATCAGAGCACATTTAACGTTAGCTTTCAGAAATGTAACAACGCATACAGCCAATGGAGATCAAGAACATGAAAACGACATTGCTTAGACCCTTCGTCTGCACTTTAGCGCTACTCGCGCTATTTCCTTACGCCGCTGCAGGCGCCCAAACTACAGCAAGTCCCGCGGAAGCTCGTGCCATCGCAAAGGAAGCCTATATCTACGGCTACCCGATGGTGGACGGTTATCGGGTTCAATACGAATTTTTCGAGGATCGCCAGAGCCCCGAATTCAAGGCGCCTTGGAACCATATCTATAGCGCGGCTAACGTATTCACCCCGGCGGACCGGACCATCGTGTCGCCGAACTCAGACACCCCTTATTCCATGGCCGGCCTAGATCTGCGTACCGAGCCCATGGTGCTGACCGTGCCAGTGATTGAAAAAGAGCGCTATTTCAGTATCCAGCTCATCGATCTTTACACATTCAATTTCGATTACGTCGGCAGTCGCGCCACCGGCAACGATGGCGGCAGCTTCCTCATTGTCGGGCCGGGCTGGAAAGGCGAGACGCCCAAAGGGATAAAAAAGGTCTTTCGCGCCGAGACTGAGTTGGTGCTGGCGGTCTATCGAACCCAACTGATCAATCCGGGCGACATCGACAACGTGAGGAAAGTGCAGGCGGGCTACAAAGTGCAGCCACTGTCTGAATTTCTTGGCGTGTCCGCGCCCAAGGCTGCGCCAGCGATTGATTTCATGAAGCCGCTTTCGCCTGAGGCGCAGAAAACCTCGCTAGAGTTCTTCAACGAACTGAACTTCATCCTCAAGTTCTGCCCCACCGACCCGTCCGAAAAGAAACTCATGGAGCGCTTCGCCAAACTTGGCATCGGTGCCGGGAAGACCTTCGATGCCAGCAAGCTCTCTCCAGAAATGAAGACGGCGATCGAGCAGGGCATGGCCGACGCGTGGGCCGAATTTGCGGACTTCAAGGCGAAAGGCTTTGATACGGGAAAGGTGACCTTCGGCGCCATGTTTGGCACGCGGGATTATCTGAAGAACAATTATCTGTACCGCATGGCCGCCGGCGTGATCGGTCTCTACGGCAATTCAAAGAAGGAGGCGATGTATCCGTACTATGGCGTCGATTCCGACAAGCAACCGCTGGTGGGGACCAAGCGCTACACCATGCACTTCGCGCCGGGCCAATTGCCGCCGGTCAATGCGTTCTGGTCGGTGACAATGTATGAGCTTCCGGGCAGCTTCCTCACACCCAATCCGCTCAATCGCTACCTCATCAACTCGCCGATGCTTCCAAAGCTCAAGCGGGATGCCGACGGTGGCCTGACGCTGTACTTCCAGAATGAATCCCCCGGTGCCGACAAAGAATCCAACTGGCTGCCCGCACCCAAGGGGCCGTTCCAAATGGCCATGCGCCTCTACTGGCCGAAGGAGGCTGCGCTGGAAGGCAAGTGGAGCGCGCCGCCGTTGATGTCGGTAAAGTAAGAGAACATTCGGACGATTGGCAGCGCGGGCGAGGCAGCTAACCGGGGCATTGCGGGCCACGAGGGACAACTGGTCGAACGACCGCTGAGGCCTACAAGGACTCAGCCAGCGACCACTCGGTGCGGCCGCTTCGCTCAGTAACCCGCCGCTTTAACTCCGAGGTGGTGAATGTCTCTTCAGGGTCGATTGTGTAAATTCGCCAAGGAATCACATCAGGCAGCAAACAGTCTTCTGCTGACGTAGCCCATGAAAACCTGATCGACCGCTTGTGGCAAGCTGGGTGAGGTGCGCGATGGGCAGCTATGCAGCGGTTGCTGACGTTCAGGTTTAGAATCTCAATGAGTGTAGCCGGCCATCAAGAGCCATTCAGTGTCGATAAGCATGGTCGATGAGATCGACCGGTCACAGATCTAAAACCGGCCGCACGCCGGCATCAAACCCAAGTTCGCCTCTCAGTCACGCTGCCGATTCGCCATAACTATAGATTCGGCACGAATTATCCGTGAACTTTAGTGAGAGATATATGTCTCAATGGGCATGGAAAAAGACGACGCAAGAAAGCAGACGAGAGAAGTGCATCACGAGAGGCGGAAGCAGGTCATCCGCCTGCACCGCAAAGGGATGCCGGTGATGCAAATTGTTGAGCATAGCGGCCTGAGTTGGTATGCCGTGAATGCTGCGATCAGGCGCTACCTTACAGAAGGCGCTGGTGCACTCAAGCCAGCTGCGCGTGGCAGGAAAGCCGGCAGCGGACGCAGTTTGAGCGAAGAACAGGAAGCGGCCATACGGCAAATCATCTGCGACAAACGACCGGAACAACTGAAGATGGCATTTGCACTGTGGAACCGAGCAGCCGTTATGCAACTGATCGAAGATGAATGCGGCATCAAACTGTCGGTGCGTGGTGTAGGCAACTACCTCAAGCGCTGGGGATTCACCCCGCAAAAGCCGATCAAGAAGGCCTACGAGCAGCGTCCCGAGGCCGTCCAGGCTTGGCTTGATGAGGAATACCCCGAGATTGAGAAACGCGCCAAAGCAGAAGGGGCGGAGATTCACTGGGGTGACGAGACTGCCGTCGTGAACACCGATGTACGTGGGCGGTGTTACGCACCCAAAGGCCAGACGCCGGTCACCTTTGCGGTTGGCGGCACACGCCAGAAGCTATCGATGATCGCGACCGTTACGAACCAGGGCAAAACGCGCTGGATGATCATTGATGAGGCGTTCAACTCGGACAAGTTGATTGAGTTTCTCGAGGCACTGGTCAAGGACGCCACGAAGAAAGTCTTCCTGATTCTGGATAACCTGCGCGTGCATCACAGTAAGCCGGTCAAGGCTTGGGCCGCAGAGCGGAAAGACAAGATTGAGCTGTTCTATCTCCCGAGCTACAGCCCGGAGCTCAACCCGGAGGAACGGCTTAATGCCGATCTGAAACAGGCGATCTACACCAAGGTTCCGGTGCGCACCAAGGCCAAGTTGAAAGCCGCAGCAACCGAGCATATGCAGACGCTTGAGAAATCACCCAACCGGGTGCAAAAATTCTTCCAAGATGCGCGTGTGAAATATGCAGCTTGATTCACGGATAAATCTGGCCGGATCAATAGTGCACCCATTGCCCGACAAGCGGCACCACCATGACGCCCAGCCCAATCAAGGCTGATTGCAGCGCGAAGCTGTTGCGTTGGCGGTGCAACAGGGGCAGCAGATCGGCCACCGCGATGTAGATGAAACTGGCGGCGGCGATGGTCAGGACATAGGGCAGGACGTGCTCGGCGCCATCCAGGGCGAAGTAGCCAAGCAGGCCACCGAGTACAGACGTCAGGCTCGAGGCGGCGTTGGCCAGGAATGCCTTGCGCCGGCTCCAGCCGGCATTGAGCAGGAGCACAAAATCACCCAGTTCCTGCGGAATTTCGTGGGCGACCACCGCCAGCGTCATGGTCAGGCCCAGCATCGGGTCTGCCAGGAAAGCTGCAGCAATCAGCAGGCCATCGACAAAGTTGTGAAAGGCATCGCCGATCAGGATCAACGGGGCGACCACTTCCGCCTGATGTTCGCCTTCGACCGCCGCACAACCAGCGTGCGAGTGGCGCCACAGGGCGAGGCGTTCCAGTGCAAAGAAGCCGAGCAAACCCGCCAACAATACCGCGAACAGGCTCGCTGCAGGGGCATCGTGGGCATGGCTGGCATGCTCCGGTGCATCAACGTGCTGCGACAAAGAGGCAAAGGCCTCGGGCAGAATTTCGAGCAAGGCTGACGAAAGCATTACGCCAGCCGCAAATGCCACGAGCGTTGCGGTCGACTGGCGGGAAAGTCGAAAAGCCAGCCCGGCTGCGGCAGTCATGCTGAGCAACCCGCCGAACACGGTGGCCAGCACAATCATCGTCAAGGTGCTCATTTCATCCCTTTCGGTAACGGGTAAGGGTCGAGTTGCTCGCCGGTCATCCGGTAGCCATAGATGCCCATGCTGCTGTCGCCGCGCTGCAGGCTGAGCGTGCCGCTGACCCAGAACGCAGACATGGTCTTCAAACCCTCGGCCGGTTTTTTCAGCACAACATGTACGATCTGGTTGGCTGGGGGTGGCGGGGTATGGATGCAAGCCCCGAAATATGGCACCAGCAGCAGTTCAAGCACGGCATCACCCTTGCGCTCGAGCGGCACCACGAAGCCCGCCAGCTTGACCCGTTTGCCGTCGAGCGACGGCTCGACCGGCGCCTCGGCCCAGGCCGCTTTCATCTTTTCCAGTGCTTCGATGGCTTTCGGGTCGCTGTCCTTGAGCCGGCTCATGTTCAAACCTTTGAAGGCGGCCATCGGGTCCCAGTCTTTCGGAATCAGGTCATCCCACTCGATTTCACGATAGTTGGGCGCGGGCGTTGCCTTGCGCTGCGTCAGACGCTCGCCGACGCGATAATCCTCCGCCAGGGCCGGGCTCGATAGCACCAGTAATATTGACAAGAGCAGAGTGCGGATCATAAGCATGCTTTCATAAGCGGGGAATCAGGCCGTCAGCCAGTGACAGGCGGTAAGCGCGCCAGGCCGGCCAAAGACTGACCAGCAGGGCGGCGGCAAAGATGCCGGCCAGCAAGCGAAGTTCGCCAAGCGACAGAGCCAGCGGCAGTGTCGACAGGCCGAACTGGGCCGCCAGCCAGGGACCACCCAGCCAGGCTGCAGAAGTCACCACGGCCAGACTGAGCAAAACGCCGAGCAGGGTGACGAGCAGGCTTTCGAGCATCAGCAGGAACAGGATGTGGCGCGGCCCGGCGCCCACTGAGCGCAGCACAGCCAGCTCGCGCCGTCGCTCGTTGAGGCTGGCCAGCATCACCGCCGCCAGCCCGGCCAGGCCGACGGCAAAGACCAGCCAGGAAATGCCGAGCAAGGTCTTTTCGACGACGCCAACCGTCTGCCACAACTGGTCGAGGGCGACGCCGGGCAACACGGCAAGCAGCGGTTCGGTGCGGTAGTCGGCGATCTTGCGTTGCAGCCGGAAAACGCCGCTGCGCTGATGCAGGCCGAGCATGAAGGCGGTGATGGTTTTCGGCTGCAGGTCGAACTTGCTGACGACATCGGCCGGGATGGCGACACCGGGAATCGGCGCACCACCCTGCCAGTCGAGGTGGATAGCTTCGATGGCGGCAAGGCTGACATGGACCGTGCGGTCGACCGGCGTTCCGGTCGGTGCCAGGATGCCGACCACGGTGAATGGCTTGTCGGCGTGTGCCTGGCCTGGCAACTGCCCGCTGCCGTGGCTGAGCGTGATGCGTTCGCCCAGCTTGTAACCAAGTTTCGTGGCGACCTCTGCCCCGAGAACGGCGTCGAACAGGCCGCTGAAGGGCTGACCGGCAGTAAAACCCAGCGGCTGGCGGTCGCCGTAGCGATAGTGTTCGAAATAGGCGGGCGTCGTGCCGAGCACCGGAAATCCGCGGTGCGAATCACCGAGCGCCAGCGGCACGCTCCACGCCACGGCCGGGTCGGCGGCGATGGCTTGGTAGCTTTTCCAGTCGACATTGTTGCTTGCCTCGCCGACATGAAAGACGGCGTAGAGCACCAGTTGCAGCGGGCTGCTGCGGGCGCCGACGATGAGGTCGGTGCCGGCGACTGATTGGGCGAAACCATCGCGCGCCGCCTCGCGAATACGCTCGACCGAGAGCAGCAGCGTCACCGCCAGGGAGATGGCGAGCAAGGTCAGGCCCAGCGTCAGCCGGCGGTTCCAGGCGCTTTTCAGGGCAATGTGAAGGAGCGGCTTCATGCGCTCAGCGCCAGCGACTGGTCGAAATGCGTTGCCAGTCGCAAATCGTGGCTGACGAAGACGACGGCGCTGCCGGCCCGTTTGGCCTCGCTCAACAGCAGTTCGACAAAGACGGCCTGGCGTTCGGCATCGAGGGCCGAGGTTGGCTCGTCGGCGATAAGGATTTCCGGCTGGCCGATCAGCGCCCGTGCTGCCGCCACACGCTGCTGCTGGCCGACTGAGAGCTCCGCCGCCGGGCGGCCGAGCAATGTCGGATCAAGGTCGAGCCCGGCGAGCAGGCGCCGCGCTTCCGCCTCTGGTTGGCCGACCCGGCTGGCCCGCCGGGTAGAAAAGCGGCAAGGCAGCAGTACGTTGTCGAGCACCGACAGGTAGGGAATCAGGTTGAACTGCTGGAAGATGAAACCGAGGTGATCGGCGCGGAAGGCATCGCGCCGGCTGGCCGACAGTTCGCCCAGGGCTTGCCCGAGCAGGCTGACCGAGCCGTGTGTTGGCAGCAGTACGCCACCGATCAGGTTGAGCAGCGTGCTTTTGCCGCTACCGCTTGGGCCATGCAAAAACAGGCTTTTTCCAGCGTTGACCGTGGCGTTCGCCAGTTCCAGGCAGAACGCATCGGCGGACCGCCAGCGGAAGGCCAGATTCGTGATGGCGATGGCGGGCGGGTTCATATTCACCAGTTGAAGCGCGGGTTTCGCGCATCAAGCCGCCCGGCGCGCTGGCCCTGCGGCCCGGCGAATTCGACGGTGATGCGGCGTAGCTTCGGAAAATCGGCAAACAGACCGGTCGCGACGTCGCGCAAGGCTTCCGCTTTGGCACAATGCCAAGTGTAGCGGGCATCAAGGTCGTTATGCTTGCCCGGTTCGGCTTTGCCACCGAACACCGGCGAATCGAGTTCGACACCAGTTAATTTGCACTGGGCTGCGACACTAGGCATCAGGACTTTACCCGCTTCTCTCAGTTTGGCGGCCATGCCTTGCACCACTTCCCTTTCTCTGGCGTTGCGCGGCGCGTGCTCAAAACCGAGCAGGCTGTCGAGCGGGATCTCCAGAGCAATGACCAGTTGCTCGCGTTCGATGCTGATTTCCATGCGGGCCTCACCGTGGACATGGGCCGGGGCAGCCTGAGTGAAGATTGCGGTCAACCCCAAAATAAGGCCAAAAATACAATGCTTCATGTCGCCCTCCCTATTGATTGCTCGATCACCAGCCGGCATCCATCGCCAGCAGAATGCGCGGTGCCGCTCTCGGCGCAACGGCCGGCGAGCGATGCACGATGCCCCGCCCGTCATTACCCTGCCACAGACTACCCTTGAGCAGGGCAACAGCAAAGGGCGGAATGCCCTCGATATGATGCCCGACCGGCAGCAGACCGGACATCTCATCCGGCTGGCCGCCCGAGGCTGCGCCGAGGAAGCGGCGATCCACCGAGGCATCTTCCACCCATTCCGTCCCCGGACCGCGATAGGTGCACAACAGCCGGATGCCGACGCGGTCGACATGCAGGCGCGGGCACATCGCCTTGCCGACCATTTCGAGGCGAAAGCCGATGGTCTCGGCATCGACCAATTCGCCGAGTATCTCGGCGAGCAGCGCAATGTCGGCGGCCAGCGCCTCGCGTCCGGCACCGGCCGGCAGGCGGCCGAGGTCGGGTATCTGCCCCGGCGCAAGCGTCTGGCGCAAGCCGCTGCCCAGATCGCTGGCGTGCTCGTCCAGCCACTTGGCGATGTCCGGTTCGGCGGGCCGTCGCCACTGAGCAAGCTGGATTTCGGGATCGAAGATCCGCGTCAGGCCGAGAGGGTCATCGGCGATGGCGCAACTGCTGGTTACTTCGCAGGGCAAGGCGGCGTTCATCTGAGAGCTCCTTTGGTGGCAGTCAATTGGATAAGTCGCGCGGTCAGCATTCAGCGCCAACCTGGCCGACATCGCGGGCGTTGCAGAACATCGCGAAGGCCTGTTCGATCATCGACTGCGGCAGGTCGCGGACGATGAAGACAAGGCGGCTGCGCTGGTCGTTATAGGGGGCTTCGGCCGGCCAGTCTTCGATCCGGGAATACGGGTACATGACGTGCTGCACGCACTGCACGACCCGCGGCTTGTGGTCGCCGACGACGTTGAGCAGGCCCTTGATGCGCAGGATGCGGTCGCCCATGGTGTCGAGCAGCGTGGCGACGGCATCGGCGAAGAACACCCATTGCAGCGGCTGGTCGAAAGTCAGGGCAAAGCTGTAAACCTGGGCATCGTGACGGTCGACATCGTGGTCGTGGTGATGATGGGCATGGGCCTTGCGCCGTTCCTCGCGCACCTTTTCCTCGGCCAGCCAGCCAGCGACATCGGGCGTTTTGCTGCCCGGGTCGTAGAGGCCGCAATGGGTCAGCGAGGCGACCGCAACCTCGCCCCGCCGCACGTAAATCTGTGCTGCAGAAGGGTTGAGGCGGGTCAGGGTGCGGCTGACTTCGGCCAGTTGCTCCGGCGTGGTCAGGTCGCACTTGCTAAGCAGCAGGCGGTCGGCCATGGCGATCTGCTTCACCGGTTCGGCGTGCTGCGCCAATTGTTGCAAGGCATGCGTCGCATCAACCACGGTGACGACGCCATCGATGCGGAAGCGCTCGGCGACGAAGAAGTCTTCCATCAGCGTGTAGATCACCGGCGCCGGGTCGGCCAGCCCGGTGGTTTCGATGATGACGCGGCTGATTGGCTTCAGCTCGCGGCGCATGCAGCGCATGAACAATTCGGTCAGACTGCGCGTCAGATCGCCACGCACGGTGCAACAGATACAGCCGGAATCCAGCATGATCAGGTCTTCATCAATTTTGGTGACCAAATGGTGGTCGACCGCAACACTGCCGAACTCGTTGATCAACACGGCCGCTGTAGCCATTTCCGGCTGGCTGAGCAGGTGATTGAGCAGGGTCGTCTTGCCTGCACCAAGAAAGCCAGTAAGCAGGGTAACGGGGATGCGGCGTTCAATTTCCTGAGAAGACATTTTGCTTCCTAGCCGCCAAACTGGCGCTTGCGTTGTTCATGGCGCTCCTGCGCCTCCAATGTCAGGCTGGCCGTTGGCCGGGCAAGCAGGCGGGCAATGCCGATCGGCTCGCCACTTTCATCGCACCAGCCATAGCTGCCGTCATCGATACGTTGCAGCGCCTGGGCGATCTTCTTGAGCAACTTGCGCTCGCGGTCTCGCACGCGCAGCTCCAGGGTGTGCTCTTCCTCGGCGCTGGCCCGGTCGGTCGGATCCGGTGCCGCCGTCGTCTCCTGCAAATGATGGGTCGTCTCTTCGGCTGCCCCTCGCAAGGCACTCTCTTCGTCCAGAAGGCGCTGCCTGAAGCTCGCCAACTGCGCTTCGGACATGTACTCGGATTCCGGTGCCGCCAGCAATTCAGCATCGCTCAGCAGTTTGATCGTCTGGCTCACAATTCAGTCCTCCTCATCTTCATCGATGGCCCATTGCGGGAACGGGTCTTCATAGCGCACCCAGATTTCGGGACCGGCCGCCAGTTCGGCATCGTTCAGCAGGCAGGCATCGAAGGCCCGGCGCAGGGCAGCTTCATCCATCTCGATGCCGATCATCACCAGTTCCTGCTGGGCATCGCCATAGGGTTCGACCCAGCGTTCCAGAATGATCCGGCGGTTGTCTTCATCCTGAGGCCATTCTTCCTGGGGGACGGCAACCCACCACAGCCCGCCCAGTTCGTGTCGGGTCACCGGTCCGGCTTGCGACCAGCTGCCGACCAGGCCGGGGCGCGAGGCCAGCCAGAAATAGCCTTTCGAGCGGATGACACCCGGCCATTCCTGATTGATCCACTGATGGAAACGCGCCGGATGGAAAGGCCGGCGGGCGTGATAGACGAAGCTCGAAATGCCGTATTCCTCGGTTTCCGGGATGTGCTCGCCGCGCAGTTCCTGCAGCCAGCCGGGCGCTTCCGCCGCCTGTTCGAAATCGAAACGACCGGTGTTGAGGATGTGTTCGAGCGGAATCTGGCCGAAGCGGGCGTGAACGATGTCGGCGCGAGGATTCAAGGCGTGCAGAATGGCTTCGAGGCGGGCTACATCTTCCGGCGCCAGCAGGTCGGTCTTGTTGAGGACGATGACGTCACAGAATTCGACCTGCTCGACCAGCAGATTGACCACCGTGCGCTGATCCTCCTCACCCAGGCTCTCACCGCGATCGGCGATGTAATCCTGCGAGCTGTAGTCGTGCAGGAAGTTGAAGCCGTCCACCACCGTGACCATGGTGTCCAGCCGCGAGATGTCCGACAGGCTGGTGCCGTCCTCGTCACGGAAGGTAAAAGTCTCGGCCACCGGCATCGGTTCGGAAATGCCGGTCGACTCGATCAACAGGTAATCGAATCGATTTTCCTTTGCCAGTCGGGCGATTTCGATCAGCAGGTCTTCGCGTAGCGTGCAGCAGATACAGCCGTTGCTCATCTCGACCATCTTTTCCTCGGCCCGTGACAGTTCTGCCCCGCCCTCGGCCACCAGCCGGGCATCGATATTGACCTCGGACATGTCATTGACGATAACGGCAACGCGCAAGCCTTCGCGGTTGTTCAGTACGTAATTGAGTAGTGTGGTTTTGCCAGCGCCGAGAAAGCCGGACAAGACCGTGACGGGCAAACGGGGGTCGTTTTTGTTGAGTTGGCTGGTCATTTCTGGCTTTGGTGAACGGAGAGTTGAAGCGGAGTCGAAATTCCTTCAACGCGATCGTTTTTGACCGTGTTGAAGAAGCAGCTGCGCCGTCCGGTATGGCAGGCGCCGCCGAGTTGATCGACCAGCAGCAGGATGGCGTCACCATTACAATCGAAGCGGGTTTCGACCACACGCTGCAGGCAGCCGGATGTTTCGCCCTTGCGCCAAAAGCTCTGGCGGCTTCGCGACCAGTAACACGCAAAGCCGGTGGCAAGAGTTTCATCGATGGCGGCGCGGTTCATCCAGGCCAGCATCAACACCTCCTGGGCGTCGAATTGCTGGGCGATAGCCGCGATCAGCCCTTGCTGGTCAAACGGCAAACTGGCCAACACGTCGGCAAGCGGCAAGGTCGCGCCGATGGGAGTGCCTTCAAGTCGGGATAACATAGGGGCTTCTGGATACAAGGAATGCAATGTTATAACATTGCATTTGTGCCACCAAGGCCGAACTTATGAAACCCTCAGTTCCCGACGTTGAATGTCTGCCTGTCGATAGTGACAACACCGAAGCCCTTGACCGGGCAGAAGCCGCTTGTCGGGCACGGGGCGCCAGTCTGACGGCGATTCGCCGCGAGGTGCTTGAACTGCTTTACCTTAGCCCGACGGGTGTCAAGGCTTATGATCTTCTATCCCAGATCAAGGAAGCCAGGCCCGGCGCTTCACCACCAACCGTCTATCGCGCGCTGGATTTTCTGATTGAACAGGGTCTGGCACACAAAATCGGGCGCATGAATCTTTTCGTGGCATGCCGGCATGCTTCCCATCAAATCCCCAGCTTGTTTCTGGTCTGCCCGAAATGCAGCGGTGTTACGGAATTGCAGGAACAGTCGGTGATGAGTGCGCTGTCAAATAGCCTAGCCGTAGCCGGACATCGTCTGGAGAGCCCGGAGGTGGAAATCAGCGCTCTTTGCCCAAAGTGTGTGAGCGTGCGATAAAAGCGTCATTCCCATCTGGAATTTGACAGCACCCAGCGGCTTGTATCCGATCGTCCACCGGCACGCGAATGACAGTTTCGGGGTCTGAATGTTGCCGTTGGTCATGAACTTGTCATCAGGCCGTTCAGGGTCGGGGGCACTCAGTGGAGACTCGCCACTTTCGGGAATTGGAACTTAACTGACCGCTTTCCGGCGATCAATCCGAAGAGAGGATGGTCGCGTTGCGACCCTCAACGTCCTGATGATGTTTGCAAGGGCTGCGGGCAGGTACGTCCCCATCACAGCAGTCGGTTCGGAACTGTTGTTCGAGGTGATCCGCCGGCGCTACGAGAACGGCGCAACGATGGTCACCAGCAATCTGCCGTTCGATGAATGGACGAGTGTCTTTGGTTCCGGACGCCTGACCGGTGCGCTGCTGGACCGGCTGCCCCATCATGTTCACATTCTGGAGATGAATGGCGAGAGCTACCGTCTGGCCGCCTCGAAAAAGCGGGCCAGGAAAGACAGTCCAATCGCAGCGACAGAAGCCACGGCCCATGCGGCGCTTGGCGATCTCGTCGAGCGACAGCCGGATTTCCTTGGACGATGCAGTCGCCGGCCGCCCGGACTACGTGAGGCTGTAAATACCGAACAGAACTGCGCCGATCAAAAGGAAGTGGACCGGCGGCTCGCGCCATAAACGGCTCATGGTGCCCGCAGGGAAGTCGACGCAGGCCCCGAGGATCGTGACGCATCCGCTGGCGAGCCCGACGCCATGGATTCCGAACTCTGTCGGAGGTAGTTCAACATCGCCAGCATCGACGGGTACTGTTGGCGCACGCCCGACTTCATCAGCGCCTCATACTCCGGAACCGCGTCCCAGTAACGCCAGGCGGCCAGGTCCGGCGCGACGTTGCCGGCATTCTCCGGATGCGCCTTCATGTAAAGTCGGTACGCTTGGATCACGCGTGCTCGCGGGATGGCGGCGTTGGTCTGGCCCTGCACCGACAGCGCAAGCAGCGCCGCCGCGACCTCGGTGGCCGAGCGCGAGCGGTCGCTCAGGTATCTCTCCTCGACCCAGTTCACGCGTGCCGGGCCGCGCAATTCGAGATCCGCGGTCAACATTGACGCCAGATTCGTCGCATCGCCCGCTTTCCAGGCCGCGTCAAGCCGTTGCTCGAGTGCAACGGCGTCACGTTCGTCGCCGGCAATGCCCAGTAGCAATACATAGAGTTGTTGGCGTGCGGCGAGCTGCGGGTCGGCCACCCACGCCCGGACCTTGCGGGCATCGAGGCGCGGCTTGGCGCTGCGCATCACCGCGTACGGTGCGGCGGAGAGCTCGCCGTGCGCGATCTTCGCCACCAGTACCTGAGGACTTTCGAGCTGCGGCACGACCAGCGCGACACGTCCTCGCCACGCCTCCGCGCTGATTTCTTCGGTTTGCTTTCCCACGGCGAGCTTGCGCAGCCACCCCGCCTGATCGATGCCGATCGCACCGAGGACGACCCAGCCGGGCAGCGGGTCTTCACGCACGAGCAGCAGCGCCTCGCCCTTTCCTAACTCGGCGGTCACCGCGGCTGCGCGGCGGGGATACCCGCCTTCGATCGTGCTGGTCGAAGGCCGCTTACCTCGGATAACTTCGACGACGCGGAACCGGCCCGCCTCGGTGGTTGGCGTCGCCAGCACAGCCTGCTGCGCAGCCGCCAGTTCCTGCGCCGCGGTCTGCTGGCCCGCACCCAGGCAGATAGGGCACGCTACTGCAGCGGTGCTCACACCCAGCAGCGCCGCGGCTAGCCAGGCCCGTATTGCCCGCCGCGCCAAATTCACCGCAACCCGCTCGCTGGATGTCATGGCTTTAAACCCCAAATTGATCGATTTGATTCGCGGACAAGTCTAGCATTCTCACCCGATTGTGAACACTCAGTAGTGCGAGAAGCGCTCCGGTAAATGGCCGATGAAGGGACCCAAATATTTCCAGAGGAAGGCGGGCACGACGCCACGCTCCGCCTTCTTCTGGATCAGGTGCGCCATCTCCCGCGCCGCCTGGGTGGCGGGGATCGCGCCCGACAGGTTGGTGTCGATCAGCTTCAATTGCTTGTGCAGGTCTTCCTGGCCGATGTTGGTGACATCGTTGGCACCGGCATTGACCACGATCGTATCGATTCCGCCCAGTCGGGCGAAAAGGTCGTGCAGTGTCTCGGCGACGGTGTCGGTCTTGCAGACGGGGCAATCGCATGAATGCCATTGTCGTTGGCTGCTGAAATAGTTCTTTACGATCAACGGGTTGCCGAGGGGCTGTTCACAGGCGCTTGATTTGTGTAGTTTTCTGTCTTTTTGGGGATGCCATGGAGACGGGAAGCAAACTGCGGCTGGCGGATGTATTCGTCTCGATTGCCGACCCCAGGCAAGCCGGCAAGGTCGAACATGACTTGGTCGAGTTGCTTGTCGTTGCCGTCAATGGGGTATTGGTCGGGGCCGACACGTTTGTTGAGATTGAGTTGTGGGCACAGGAACGGCTTGATTGGCTGCGCCGCTATCTGCGGCTGGCGAACGGCATTCCCTCGCACGACACTTTCGGTCGCCTGTTCGGCCTGATTGACCCGGGCGAGTTTGCAGCGGCCTTCCGCAGCTGGGTCAGCGCGATTGCACCCGGCCTTGGTGCTGACGCGGTGGTCGCCATCGACGGCAAGACCAGTCGCCGCTCGGGCAAGATTGATGCGACACCGCTGCATCTGGTCAGCGCCTTTGCGGCAGGTGCCGGGCTGGTTCTGGGGCAGCGGGCGACTGCGCAAAAATCGAACGAGAAGACGGCCATTCCGGAACTCTTGGCGACCTTGGCGCTGGAGGGCTGTATCGTGACGATTGACGCCATGGGTACCCAGGCCAACATCGCCCAGGCTATTCGCAACCGGGGTGCCGACTATGTTCTGGCGGTGAAGGACAATCAACCAATCCTGGCCGATTCGCTGCGTGATTTCTTTGCTCTGTTCAAGACGGCGCCGCAACGTACCCCGCACACGACCGCCGAGACCATTGAGAAGAATCATGGCCGACACGAAATCCGCCGCTGTTTCGCCTTCGATCAACTCGACTGTCTGGCCAGACCCGAACAGTGGGTCGATCTGAAATCTTTCGCGGTCATCGAGTCCGAGCGTTGCGTCGCTGGCAAGACCTCTGTCGAGCACCGCTTCTACATCAGCAGTCTGCCACCCGACGCCGAGCGCCTGAGCCAAGCGATTCGGGCGCATTGGTCGGTGGAAAACCGCCTGCACTGGTGCATGGATGTCGCCTTCGCCGACGACCAGATGCGTGCCCGTACCGGTCACACTGCCCATAACCTCGCCATTCTCAAGCACATCACCCTGAATCTCATCCGCCTGGATCCCATCAAACGCAAGGGCGGTATCCGGGCGCGACGTTTCATCGCCGCAACTTCCGATCGCTATCGCGAACATCTGCTCGGCTTGGCTTGAGTTTCATGCGATTGCCCTGGTCTTGCAGACATCCAGCACTGCCAGTTCAGCCCGGTGATGGTAGCGTTGAGGGTGATCGGCGAAACGCCGTGATCGACCAGGTGCAACTGAAAGTTGCGCAGGTCCTCAACGCCGGCGCTGTGGGGCGATCTGCCAAGATAGCCGGCAAACTTCCGCACGGCGCGGATATAGTTGCTCTGTGTCTTGTCTCATAGCTTGCGCATTCGCACGTCCTCGATCATGCGCTGACGCAACTCGCTGGTGGCCTGTGTGGTTTGGCTCATGGCTCTGCTCCTGTCGAAAAGCGAGGCGGATTGCCTTGTTCTTCAACATCAACAGATCTGATGCCTCAGCGACCCTCCAACGTCAAATCGGAGCGCTATTACCGCGCGAGTGGTTTAGTCCACCTGCTGTTCCATCGCCGTGATTCTTGCCATGCAGTGACTGAACGATCCACGGGAAGCCGATAGCGACTCCCACCCGCTTCCGGCCGGCTCGCCCCTCACACGCGAACGCAGATCGACGAAACCAGCAGCAGAACCCGCGCAACGCCTACCACCATCGCCCCCTCCACGAACAACCGTGGAAAACAGGGGAAATCACATTTAACCGGCCTTTCTTAACAAATCCACCCGCTGCGGGTTGAGGAAAGTCGCGCCTTCTGATGTCATGTAGGACTCGAATTTTTCCTTCACCTTCAGGTACAGCCCGGTGGAGAGGTGGTGGCTGCTGTGGGTGACCCGGATCATACGCTGGTCGAATTGATCGAAGCTTTCGAAAAAGCTGCGGGTGTTGAAGAAAAGTTGCTTGTCGAGACGGAGGCGGCCATCGTCGACAGCTTTCCGGATGGCTGCGAAAGCAGCTTCGCGGACCACTTTTTCGTCGTGAAACAGGCGGAACACTTCGTTCAGATCGCCGGCGAACACCGGCTCGGAAATCCACGCCAGGCCGCCTGGCTTGAGGACGCGGGCAATTTCGCTCAGTGCCCTGTCCATGTTCTCCATCGGCACATGGTGCAGGGATTTGAACATCAGCACGATATCAAAGCTGTTGTCGGTCGCCGGTATGGCCTCGGCGCCACCGTGACGGAAATGCACGTTCGGCAAATCGCTGATCTGCAGATTGCGCTGGTGCTGGATGTCATCGACTTCGAGCGCGATGATTTCTTTCGGCCGTCCGGTCTCGGCCAGATTACGGGTTTTTTCGGCCTTGCCGCAACCCAGTTCGAGCACGCTGGCGCCGTCGAACGGCAGTTCGCCGAGCATGAGCCGGACTTCATTGACCAGCGTATTCTGAGCGGGGTCGGCGATTTTCATGGTGAGGTGTCCTGACGGTTCAAAGCGCGCCATATTAACCGATGGTGATATTTAACCGGATTCGGCCAGCCGTCGATTTTCGCCCATTTTCCTGGGTCGACCGCAGCAGGTGCCCGGGAGGCAATCAATATGCCGAATGATAGGCGACGGCTCCCTGCGCTATAGTTTCGACTCTAGCCACCCTAATGCGCATCCGTACCCGGAACCACGCTCCCATGAAACCGACGCCCTGCCCCTCCTGCCGACAGATCATGGTCAAGCAACGATTCGAGCGCAACCTGCATGGCGAGGTGGTACTCGACCTGTGCTTCCACTGTCAGGGCATTTGGTTCGACGAGTTCGAAAGCGTGCAACTGACCCCGGGCGGAATCATCGACCTGTTCAAGTTGATCAACGAACATCGCGATGACCAGCGCCTGCCCCTTTCCGACCCGCTGCGCTGCCCGCGCTGCAACGACCCGCTGCTGCACGGCCTGGACGTCGCCAAGCATGGCGGCAAGTTCAACTACCACCGCTGCCTGCAAAAGCATGGGCGCTTCACTACCTTTGCCCAGTTCATGATCGAAAAGGGCTTCGTGCGGCAGTTGAGTTCAGCCGAGATCGAGGAACTGGCGGTGAAGGTCGGCACGATCCGCTGCAACGGTTGCGGCGCTCCGGTCGATATTCGCGAGGAGCATGCCTGCGCCCACTGCCGCTCGCCGATCACGATTCTCGACTCGGGCGCTGTCGAACAGGCGCTGGCCCGCTATCAGAATGCCGAAGTCAAGCGCACGACACTGGACGTCGAATTGCTCGGCGACGCCATCGTGATGCGCGAACGTGAAAAATCGCGACTCAAGAAGACCCAGTCCGAACCCGAGAATGCAGGAATCATCGACGTGATCGACCTGATTTCGGCAGGCGCCGAACTGGTCTGGAACCTTATCCGCCGCCCGAAATGAACCTGGCGACGATGCCGTTGTGCTGCGCCGGCCAGTCACGCAGCGCGCTGTCGCCGCCACCGAACAGGCTCTTGAAAAAGGCGACGGAAAGCTCCCGGGTCGCCGCCTTTACCTGCGCATTGAGGGTGAAGCCACCGGCGCCGGCACGGTCAGTGAACATGCTGTGCGAGCCACCTTCGAACACCGCCAGGACCTTGCGCGCACCCGACATCGCCTCATAGACGGCAATGCGGTCCTCGGCGCCCGAGTAATAGCCGGGGACACGGATGATGTCCTCGGTGGACGTGACGTGCAGGGTCGGCACTTTGATGTCCGCCACGATTTTCGCCAGGTCGGCCTCGCCGTAAAAGGGGGGCGCCGAGAGCAGGATCGCCGCCGACAACCGCGGGTCGGCCAGTTCCAGCACCCGCCCATGGCGCTCGACGCGCGCGCCGACGGCGAGCATGACGGTGTTTGCTCCGTAGGAATGCCCGGCGGCGACGATGCGCGCAGGGTCGATCCGGGCACCCAACTCGGGATCTGCGAGCAGCTGATCCAGTGCAAAACGCAGGTCGGCGACGCGCGCGACCGCCTCCTGTTCTCCTGCCGCATCCTGCAGACGACCAACCAGGCTGAACACATTGCCCGTCCATAACGACCGGTCGCTACCCACATGCTGCAAATGGAGGCTGGCGTAGCCCTGGCTGGCCCAGTAAGCGCCAAGGTAGCTGTAGCCCATCCGCGAACCGCCGATACCGTGGGAAAACACCACCAGCGGCAGGGACTGCGAAAGCTCGCTGCCCGCCGGTAAATAGACCCGCACCGGCACCGCACGCTGGCGCACGCTGTCGAACCAGTCCACGTCGAGCGTTGTGACCTCTGCAGCCCGGGTTTCCTGAATG
>ERZ724516.217-NODE-217-length-36524-cov-6.032877_pt1 | contig 36524 bp, 25 predicted proteins | sample MGYA00376049_ERZ724516 | MGnify/ENA primary metagenome ERZ724516 (study PRJEB28724, sample SAMN07190886) | activated sludge metagenome | isolation source: activated sludge of sewage treatment plant in Hong Hong | place: USA: Christiansburg, Virginia | collected... | reverse complement strand
AAGATCGACAAAATTTTGGCACTGGAGCCCGATTGCGTGTTCGGTTTCTCAGACCTCCAGGCAGACATTGCTGCGGCGCTGATACGCCAAGGCGTGCAAGTCACGGTGTTCAACCAACGCAGCGTGCCGGAGATTTTTGGCATGTTGTACCAGGTGGCCGCCATGGTGGGTTGCGCCGAGCAGGGCTTGGCCTTGCTCAAAGACATTCAAAGCCAAATGGATGCGGTGCGCGCCAACGCAAGCCAATTGCCGCGTCGCCCGCGTGTGTTTTTTGAGGAGTGGGACGAGCCTCATATCAGCGGCATCCGATGGGTGTCTGAGTTGATGGGCATCGCTGGTGCGGACGACTGCTTTCCCGAGCTGGCGGTCCAGTCACTGGGCAAAAACCGCATCATTGCGGATGGCGGCGAGATTGTTCGCCGTAACCCTGAGATCATCATTGGGTCTTGGTGCGGCAAGAAGTTCCGGCCAGAAAAGGTGGCTTCCCGGGCAGGCTGGCAAGACGTGTCAGCGGTCAAGAACAAGCAGTTGTTTGAAATCAAGTCTGCTGACATCCTGCAACCCGGCCCGGCGGCCTTGACCGACGGTTTGGTACAGCTCAGCCAGATCGTTCAGAACTGGGCGGCAAAGCATGCGTGAATTTATGAAAGCCAAGCCCGCAAGCTGGGCGACCCAAGGTTTTGGGTACGTCAAATACTTGGCTGTACTGGCGGCTTTGGCCTTCAGCGTCAACTGCCATGCGATAGACATTACTGACCAGCGCGGCGTAACCGTGCACTTTGACAAGAGCCCGCAGCGCATTGTGAGCCTGTTGCCGTCGTTGACAGAGGGCGTGTGCGCACTGGATCAGTGCCAGCGCTTGATCGGCACAGACCGCTACTCCAACTATCCCACCTCGGTGCGTGCATTACCCAAACTCGGCGGCGGTCTTGACCCGAACATTGAAGCTGTGGTGGCGCTCAAGCCCGATGTGGTGCTGCTGGCCATGTCATCGCGCGCCAGCGAACGCCTTGAGTCCTTGGGGCTGAAGGTGCTGGCGCTAGAGCCCAAAACCCATGCCGATGTGCAAAAAGTGCTGGGCAAACTGGGCGATTTGCTCGAGGTGCCTGCCGCTCAGGGCGCGCAGCGCGTGTGGCGCTTGATTGACGCTGCGGTCAACGCTGCCGCGCAAAGCGTTGAGCCCAAAGCGCGCAGCACACGTGTTTACTTTGAGGTCAACCGGGGGCCGTATGCGGCAAGTGAATCATCATTCATCGGCGAAACGCTCACACGGCTTGGCGTCAAAAACATAGTCCCTGCCAGCATGGGGCCGTTTCCGCGCCTGAACCCTGAGTTTGTAGTGCGTGCCAACCCTGACCTGATCATGTTGGGTGAGCGCAGCATGGCCGCCATGTCCAGCTATCCGGGCTGGCAGGGCATCAAAGCGATTCGCAGCCACAGCGTTTGCGCCTTCACGGTGGATGAGGCTGACATCATGGTGCGACCAGGCCCCCGCATGGACGAAGCGGCCCGCATCATGGCCCGCTGCCTGAATGACAAGGGCCTGAAATGAGGGCAAACCGCAAGCAAAGCCATAGGGTTTGGGCGCTGGGTGCCATATTGCTGGTTATTGCGCTGCTCTTGACCGTGGCAGGTGTTGCCATTGGCAGCACAGGGCTAGACAGCATCTTTGCGCTGAACAGCGACCCGGTCGCATGGCAAATCGTGTGGGACATCCGCTTGCCACGCACCTGGGGTGCGTGGGCCGCAGGGGCTTTGCTGGGCCTGGCGGGGGCGGTGGCCCAGGGCTTATTCCGTAACCCGCTGGCAGACCCGTTTTTGCTGGGCAGTGCCTCAGGGGCGTCTCTGGGCGTGGCCTTGGCCATGGCGTTGTTTGGCGTATCGCCTTTGGCGATGCTTTGGTTAACCCGTTTGGGCCTGACTGGGGCGGCATGCACGGGTGCGGTCTTGGCGGTTTTGATGACGCTGCAACTCGCACGCGGTGTGCAGCACACGCTGCGTTTGCTGCTGGCTGGGGTGATTGTGGGTGTGGTGCTGGGGGCGGTGAAAGACCTGGTCACCTTGTCGTCGCCGGATATCTTGCAAGCGCTACAGGGCTTTGCCCTGGGCAGCGTGAGCTTTGTGAGTTGGTCGGGGTGCATGTTGATGCTGCTGACGTGGGCTGTTTGCATGGCGGTGTCCTGGCTGTTGGCCCCGGTGCTGGATGCCCTGAGTTTGGGCGAAGCCACGGCCCAAAGCCTGGGCATACCGCTAGCCAAAATGCGCGCCACGCTGGTGGCAGTTCTGGCGCTGGCCACGGGCTGCGCGGTGGCCCAGACCGGCTTGATCGCCTTTGTGGGATTGGCAGCGCCGCATTTGGTGCGATCAGTGGTCAAGACGACCCACAGTCGCCTGATGCTGCTGGCCAGCCTGATGGGCGCGGCCCTGCTGATGGCCGCAGACATCCTGGCGCGCTGGCTGATTGCCCCGCAAGAATTGCCGGTAGGCGTGTTAACGGCATGCCTGGGTGGCGGCTATTTGCTATGGCTAATGCATCGCCGCAAGGCAGGTGGCACGGGCGCAGCAGATCAAGGGGGTGTGCTGTGAGCGCCAGCGCCATTCGTTTGACATCATGCACCGCCCGTTTGGGCCACACCACCGTGTTCAGCAATCTCAGCCTGGATTTGCGCGCGGGCCGGTGGACCAGCGTGGTGGGCCCCAACGGTGCCGGCAAGTCCACCTTGCTCAAGGTAATGGCTGGCCTGTTGCCAGGTCACGGCCAGGTGCACTTGCTGGGGCAGGATTTGCAGAGCCTACCCAGCCGTCAGCGCGCCCAGCGCTTGGCATGGCTGGGGCAAAACGAGACGGTGACCGACGATTTAACCGTCTACGACATTGCCATGTTGGGCCGCTTGCCCCACCAAGCCTGGCTGGCGCAAGCCAGCGCAGCAGACCACGCAGCCGTGCAGCAAGCGCTCCAGGCCACACAGGCCTGGGGCTGGCGCGACAGGCCCTTGGGCGAACTCTCTGGCGGCGAACGCCAACGCGTATTGCTGGCCAGGGCGCTGGCAGTTCAGGCGCAGGTCTTGCTAATGGATGAACCCCTGGCCAATCTGGACGCGCCCCACCAGGCCGATTGGCTGGCGCTGGTGCGCGCCATGGCCGCTGGCGGCACCACCGTGGTCAGCGTGTTGCATGAGATTGGCATGGCTTTGCAGGCGGACGATGTGGTGGTGATGGCGGCAGGCCGTATCGAACACCATGGTCCCAGCGGCGACCCGGCGACGCATGACGCTTTGGTGCGGGTTTTTGATGGCCGAATTGCCATTCACCGCATGCTAGATCAGTGGATAGTGCTATCAAAATGATTTCGTATTCTTGCAACAAATAGTCTCCGACTGAACACTCAGATCCTTTCCAGCAAGTCCATGCAAATCGAAACACCGCCCACCGCAAAGCCTTATGACAAGCCCGAGGGTGAGCGGCGCGGCCTTGTCATCGTCAATACCGGGGACGGTAAGGGCAAAAGTACGGCCGCTTTCGGCTTGGCCCTGCGTGCCTATGGCAGGGGCAAAGCCGTGAAGATTTTTCAGTTCATGAAAGTACCCAGTGCGCGCTTTGGTGAACACCGCATGTTCGAGCAACTGGGTTTGCCCATCGAGGGCTTAGGCGACGGTTTCAGCTGGAAGAGTCAAGACTTGGACCATTCCGCCCAACTGGCACGCGACGGCTGGCTCAAAGCCAAGGCAGCCATCCTGGGCGGCGATTATTTTCTGGTGGTGCTGGATGAGATCACCTATCCGCTGGTCTATGGCTGGCTTCCGCTGCAAGACGTGATGGACACCTTGGCCCAGCGGCCCAAAGAGGTGCACGTGTGTCTGACTGGGCGACGTTGCCCGCTCGAAATCATCACTATGGCCGACACCGTGACCGATATGACCATGGTTAAACATGCGTTCAAGACGGGCATCCCGGCGCAGCGAGGGATTGAGGACTGAACGCGCATGAATTGGTCACCACTATTTGCCTGCCTTAAGGCGTACGACTGTTTAAAACCGAGTCTTCGGCATGTTCTTATTGGGTTTGTAGCTCTCTTTTTGGTAGCATCATGACATCTAAACAACTTGCACCGTGCATCATGGTGCTGGGCACTACCAGTGGTGCTGGCAAAAGCTGGCTGACCACGGCGCTGTGTCGCTATTTCGCTCGTTTGGGTATCAAGGTGGCCCCCTTCAAGGCTCAGAACATGAGCAACAACGCCCGCGTGGTAGAGGGGGGCGAAATCGGCAGTGCGCAGTATTTTCAGTCGCTTGCCGCGCAGGCCGTGCCTGAGGTGCGCATGAACCCGCTGCTGCTGAAGCCCGAGCGCGACACCCACAGCCAGGTGGTGCTGATGGGGCAAGTGAATCAGGAACTGACCCAGATGGACTGGCGCGGCCGCAGTTTGAAGGTGTGGCCACAGATTGCCCAGGCGCTGGACGAGTTGCGTGCCAGTGTTGATTTGGTGGTGATCGAGGGAGCTGGGTCGCCCGCTGAGATCAACCTGATGGACAGTGACATTGTGAACATGCGGGTGGCGCAGCATGTGCAAGCGGCATGTCTGCTGGTGACTGACATTGACCGAGGTGGCGCGTTTGCCCACCTCTATGGCACTTGGGCACTGCTGCCGGAAAAGGACCGTGCTTTGATTCGTGGCTTTGTGCTGAACCGCTTTCGGGGAGATGTCGCATTGCTAGCTCCCGGCCCGCAGATGCTGCAGGACTTGACGGGCGTGCCGACAGTGGCCACGCTGCCGATGTGGTGGCAGCATGGCCTGCCGGAAGAAGACGGTGTTTTTGATGACCGATCACGCTCAACCGGGAAAGTAACCCAGACCATTGCCGTGGTGGCCTACCCGCGCATCAGCAATCTGGACGAATTTCAACCGTTGAAAAACGTACCCGGAGTTCGGCTGGTGTGGGCACGCACGCCAGCCGATTTGGTGGGCGCTGACTGGGTGATCTTGCCGGGCTCCAAGCACACGAGTGGCGACTTGGCATGGCTGCGCGCTCAAGGGTTGGATGCGGCGGTGGCGGCACATGCCGGGCAGGGGGGCGCAGTACTGGGGGTGTGTGGCGGCTTGCAGATGCTGGGAGAGGCCTTGATAGATCCCCATGAGATTGACGGCAATGCCCCAGGGCTAGGCTTGTTGCCACTGGTGACGGTGTTTGAGGCGGAGAAGACGGTGAAAAGCACGGTGAGCCGTTTTGCATCCTTAGGCGGTGCATGGCAGGCGCTGTCTGGTGTGGAAGTGCAGGGGTATGAAATTCACCACGGGCAGACCGCGCCGCACCAAGCCATGCGCGCGGCGGGGGATATTGCGGGAGAGGCCCTGCCCAATGGCTTAGGCTGGCAGAATGCCAGGGGCAATGTGCTGGGTGTTTATATCCATGGCTTGTTTGAATGTCCTGCGGTGTTGATGGCCTTGTTTGGGGCCACGGTGCCAACATTGGATACAGTGTTTGAAGGTTTGGCAGATTTTGTCGACACGCATTTTTTGCCGAGGGTACTGACGTCACTGTTGGATGTAAAACCCTGATGACTTGCTGAGTCGTTTAACTTTTCGCTATCTGCCGACGCCTTTTTAGAACTTACCTTTTTTGATCGCTGACCACCATGAGTTTTTCTCTCCCCACCGTTGCCGAACTGCACAACGAAGACCTGCGGCTTGAACTGCAGGCCGTGCTGGACGGCAAGACCAAGCCGCTGGGCTCATTTGGGGATCTGGAGTCGCTGGCGGTTCAGATGGGCCTGATTCAGCAAAGCCCAAGGCCTGTGCTGACTGCTCCCCAGATGGTCGTGTTTGTGGCAGACCATGGCTTGGCGGCTCGCGGAGTGTCGGCTAATTCACGTGACATGACTTGGCAGATGGTGGAAAACGTATTGTCAGGTGGTGCAGCCAGTTGCGTCTTGGCGCGTCAGCATGGTTTGGCGTTAACGACAGTGGATTGCGGTGTGGACCATGCGTTTCTGCCTGCGGATCAACCCAGCCGACCTGGCCTGATCGTTAAGAAGGTGAGCAACGGCGCAAATGGCACGGCAGATTCGTTCTCAGAGCCCGCCATGACCCTGGCCCAATGCCAGGAAGCCATCAGCAATGGCGGCGACGTGGTGAAAGGCTTGCCAGGCAATGTGCTGCTGGTGGGCGAGATGGGCGTTGGCAATACCTCGGCTGCGGCGTTGCTCTTGGCGCGCTTGGCTGAGCTTGATATTGCTGACTGCACAGGTGCGGGCGCGGGCCTGGACAATGTGGGGCTGGATCGCAAGATCAAGGTCTTGTCGCAAGTGCTTCAACGGCATTCGTATGCGGCGGGTCCCATGGCCGCCTTGACAGCTTTTGGGGGATTTGAGATCGCGACCATGGTGGGCGCTGTGCTGCAAGCTGCCCATGAGCGACGTGTGGTGATGGTCGATGGCTTCACCGCCTGCGCTGCCGTGATGGTGGCGCAAGCCCTGGTGCCTCAGGTGCTCGGGTACTGTGTGTTTGCGCACCGGTCGGGTGAGCGAGGGCACCGCTTGATGTTGGAACACATGGGGGCAAATCCGCTGTTGGACTTGGGGTTGCGCGTGGGCGAAGGTACGGGCGCTGCGTTAGCTTGGCCGCTGCTGGTGTCGGTTTGTCAGTTGATGGCTGAAATGGCCAGGTTGCCCAGCAAAGACGCGCAATAGTCGCACGCTTGAGTGTTAGCGCGGCTTGAGGGTTTTGTCCTTGAAGGGGCAAAGTTTTTCGACCGCACATTCCCAGCACCGAGGCTGCCTCGCCTGGCAAACATAGCGGCCATGCAGGATGAGCCAGTGATGCGCATCAACCAAATAGCTTGGCGGGATGTGTTTGAGTAAACCCAATTCCACCGCCAGCGGGGTTTTGCCTGGGGCCAAGCCTGTACGGTTGGACACGCGAAAGATGTGTGTGTCAACCGCCATGGTGGGCTCACCAAATGCGACGTTTAACACCACGTTGGCGGTCTTGCGTCCCACGCCAGGCAAAGCTTCCAGTGCTTCGCGGCTACGTGGTACTTGGCCATGATGCAGTCGGACCAGCATCTCGCAGCTTTGAAGCAAATGACGGGCTTTGCTGTGGTACAGGCCAATGGTCTTGATGTAACCCTCCAGACCTTCAAGCCCCAAATTCAAAATCGCTTGCGGAGTGTTGGCGACGGGAAACAAGCGGCGTGTGGCTTTGTTCACGCCCACGTCCGTCGCCTGGGCCGAAAGCAAAACGGCGGTGAGCAGCTCGAACACAGACGTGTAGTCCAACTCGGTATTCGGCTGCGGGTTGGCGGCTTGAAGTGTTGCAAAAAAGGATTGAACGGCTTGAGGCTTCATGGGTTGAATGATGGCATTTGAGCAAAACTTCGATGTGAATAAGTCACACAAATAGTGGCAATGGAACACACCTCGTTTTACCCATTTGTAACTAAACTTTGAACGTGTCTTTTGGCGCAGTACGGAGTAGATCATGTTTGACCCTAGCAGCCTGGATTCAGTGGGAGATTCAGTTGCGCAGGCCTTTGTGGAAGCTGTGAATTCGCCGCTTGTCCCTGTTGGGCCCCGTTTATTTTCGAATGATGCCGCCAACGCGCCGTTGCCCGCCCATTCCGCTAAGGTGCTTCCCTTGCGCCGACGCTCAGACAAATACGGATCCGGGCGCCCTGACGGCATGCAGTCCTTGCTGATGAGTGCCTTGGACGAAATCGACTACGGCATGATCATGATCGATGCTCAAGGGCGGGTTTGCCATGCCAACCACCTTGCCCGCACCGAAATGGGGCGTCAAGAACATTTGTTCATGGACGGTGACCGCTTGATAGCCTGTGCAGTGATGCATCGCGAGGCTTTGGCAGCGGCCATTGCCCGCGCAAGCCGCGGGGCAAGAAGCCTTGTCGATTTGAGCCAACCTGAGTCCACCTTGACACCGTTAACGGTCGCTGTGGTGCCCGTTGGCCAGAACGTAGAGGGTAGCTTGCAGCCGTCATCCGTGCTGGTGATCACGGGCAAACAGCACATGTGCGAGCAGATCAGCCTGCAGTTTTTTGCGCGTCGCTATGCCTTGTCAAGGTCTGAGCAAATTGTGTTGCAGGCTTTGGTGCAGGGCTATTCTGTGCAGGAGGTGGCCGAGGAGCGCGGCTTGGCGCTTTCCACCGTGCGTAGCCAAGTTAAGGATATTCGGATCAAAACGCGCTGCAAGAGCGTGCGTGAACTCTTGGGTATGGTGTCGGCCTTACCACCTTTGGTCTCGTCCATCAAAGGCAGCCCGTAACGCCGTGTCGGGTATTGATGCCGTGCCAGCGGCGAAACGCTTGCGCGAATACCATCTGGGCTTGAAAGCCCTCTGTGGCACGCAACTTCCCCAGTGAGCGCAGTTGCGTGGCGATGGTGAAATAGCTTTTCTGTCAGCGTCGCTTTGCGTGCGGACATGGAAGGTAAGGGCTGCAACTATCCATTAGATTGAGCATTGCCTGTGCGTACCTCCAAAATCTGGGTTCAACTTATCCTGACAATCGCCGCGTCCTTGGTGGTCGTATGGATCGGCGTGATCATCTGGCAAGGCCATGTTTACAGGCAGTCTGCCTTGGCGCAGTCGCAAGAATCGTCTCTCGACATGCATAACTCGGTCGTGGCGGGCTTGACCGCCATGATGGTGACGGGCACTGTTGGTCAGCGTGCGGTGTACTTGGACCAAGTCAAACAACTGGGGACGATTCGGGATGTGCGCGTGCTGCGGGGCGAGAACGTATCCAAAACCTTTGGCCCAGGTAACGCGCAAGACGATGCCAACCCAGATGCACTCGAAAAACAGGTGCTTCAAGACGGCGTCGAGGCCATTCGAATTGAGTCTGACGCCTCGGGCGAGTTCTTGCGCGCTGTTCGGCCGCTGAAAGCCCTAAAGAATTCCTTTGGCAAAGACTGTACGCAGTGTCACCAAGTGCCTGAGCAAACTGTGCTCGGGGCCATCAGCATGAAAGTCTCGCTAGAGCACGTCAACAAAGGGCTGGCTGAACAAAGGATGAAGTCCATCATCGTGGCGCTGGTGACCTGCATTCCTGTTCTGCTCTTGATCTACCCATTTATCCGCAAAGTGATTACGACACCGTTGCAAGGTGCCATCAAAGCGGCGCAGGACATTGCGCAGGGTGACTTGGCTCAGCACATTGATGTCAATTCGCGCAACGAGATGGGCGACATGCAAAAAGCGTTGCGGGAGATGAGCCACAGCCTGGTAGGCATCGTCAGCCAAGTCAGGTCAGGGACCGACGCTATTTTCAGTGCCTCCAGCGAAATTGCCAAAGGCAATCTAGACCTTTCCACCCGCACAGAAATGCAGGCAGCAACGCTCGAAAGCACAACGCTATCCATGCGCGAACTGACAGCGACGGTTCGGCAAAATGCGGACAACGCACGCGAGGCCAATCAACTCGCGTTGACCGCGACTGATGTGGCCGTGAAAGGCGGAACCATGGTTGGTCAAGTGGTCAAAACCATGGATTCAATCAATGCGTCTTCTGCCAAGATTCAAGACATCATCGGTGTCATTGACGCGCTGGCATTTCAGACCAATATTTTGGCGCTGAATGCAGCGGTGGAGGCTGCTCGCGCGGGTGAGCAAGGGCGTGGCTTTGCTGTCGTTGCGTCAGAAGTGCGTGGCCTGGCCCAGCGCTCGGCCACAGCGGCCAAAGAAATCAAAAAATTGATAGATGACTCTGTCGCCAAAGTAAGCGAAGGCAGCAGTCTGGTTCACCAAGCCGGCAGCACCATGACGGAGATTGTTGGCAGCATCCAGCACGTCAGTGACATCATGGGACAGATCGCGACGGGTAGTGCCGATCAAACCATCCGTATTGAATCCATCAATACGGCCATGGCCGACATTGACGATGTCACGCAACAAAACGCTGCGTTGGTTGAGCAAGCGGCCGCAGCGGCGCAGTCGCTACAAGATCAGACAGGACAACTTGAGCAGATCGTAGGCGTGTTTAAGCTTGCTTAGATTGCCCGCGCTGATTTGAATGGCTGACCCCTGTTTGAGGGCGAAATTCGCTATATAATTGAGGACTCGACAGATATCAGTCGAGCATGCAAAAAGCATGTCGGGGGGTTCTTAGCTCAGTTGGTAGAGCAGCGGACTCTTAATCCGTAGGTCGAGTGTTCGAGTCACTCAGGACCCACCACCCCAAACACGATAAAAGCCTGCAATCTTTCAATTGATTGCAGGCTTTTTGTGTTTTGAAGGGTATTGCGTTACGGCCAGTCAAGAATAGCCTTAGTCGCACGTCGATATTTGATGCCTTCCATAATGGGGGCTTGTCAACTTATTTGGCGAAACGATGCTTGCTGTGCAGGCATCAACGGCCCACGATGCGCATCAAAATTGCTAGCAAGCTGCTCATCTTGCTTGTGCTGGCTTTGTCAGCCGTCAGTATCGCGACGGCGTTGCTGGCGGCGAGGAACTTCGACCGACAAGTCGAGGTTGCCGATGCCATGCAGGTGTCTCTGTCCACCATTGATCGGTTGACCCAAGACAGCGATCAGTTGATTAACGGTGTCCGTGCCTACGCTGTGACAGGGGACGTGCCTCGCCTGGCGCAATTTAAGGCGCGATCGGATGAAACAGTGCGTGAGCTTGGTCTTGCACTGGCGTCAACGAATACCATGTTCTCCGTGACAGAGCAGTCGATGATCGAGAGCTCTGTCGGAAGCATTAGCGCGTTGGTTGAAGTCGCCAATGAGGCGTCAGGACTGGTCAAGCGCGGGCATGCCAGCGTGGCGATTCGCCTGGTTCATGATCAGCATTTTGATGCCCTGCGCGAAGCCATCGCCTTACCTTTGCAAAATGCTCGCCGCGCGGTTCAGGCGCGCTTTTCTGCTGAGCGTTTGGGCTTAAGCCAGCGGGCGCACTGGCTGACAACGGCCGCATTGATCGCCATGGGCTTGAACGCGGCGGTTTTGATCTACGCCTTGCTGGTTTTTTATCAGCGAAGGGTGGTTCAGCCTGTGGTCTCAATGACAGAGAAAACCCTGCACCTGACGGATGCCCAGGATTCGAAGTCATTTGTGGAAGTCGCCGAGAAGTCCGAAATCGGGGATTTGGCACGTGCGCTCGAGGATTACCGCCAAGTGATCCGGGACATTGACCAGCAACGCTCGCGCAAATCTGTTCTGGCCGACGTGTCCGGGGCCGTTCAGTCTGCAGACAGCCCGTCCGCATTTGCCCATAGTTTGCTAGGTCAGTGCGTTCATTTTTTGGAAATTCAGTTTGCGGGCTTGTATCTTTTGCCGTGGGAGGATTCAGCCCCCCCGTTGTTGCTTGCAGTGAATCAACAGCTCGAGGCCCTGGATACCTCGCCGTTGGCTGCAGACGACGTGCCGGGGCTTGCCAGGTTAATGGGGGCAGAGGCATTCAGTGCCACCGATTTGCCGGGAGACCTTGCCGATAAGCTCCCCGCTGCGCCCGGCGTTGATAGCGCTCATCGCCGCTTGTTTGCGTTGAATCATGATGGAAAGTGTCTTGGCACCCTCGATTTAGCTTGGCCCCAGATCCCAAGTGCGGCACAGATCAGTCTGGTCACTGAATTGGTGCAGGGGGTAGCCCCGCTCCTGGGTAGAGTGCTTCGTAATTTGAACACGCAAGCCTTATTGGCGTCGTCATTGATGCAGGCACAACAGCTTGAAAAGACCACCTTAGAACTGGGTCAGCAGCGCGCCAGTATCGAGGCCACTGAAGCTTGGTACCGCGGCATCATTGCGTCGGCCCCCGATGGTTTGATTGTTGTCAATGCGGCCGGGGAAATTGTTCTGACCAATGCACATGCGGAGAGCCTGTTTGGGTATTCGCATGAGGACTTGAACAAAATCCCGGTTGAATTCTTGCTGCCCAAGTCTGGCGCGGTTGCCCAGGAACTGATGGAGGCGTCTGATGCTGGAGCCGACAAACTGCAGCACCTGGTTTTTTGGGGGCAACGGGAAGATGGCGGGTCTTTCCCTTGCGATGTCACCATGTCCCGATTGGCAGATGCAGCTGGGGCGCTAGTACATGTGTGCCTGTCAGTGCGAGACGCCAGTGAGCGGCGTGCGACCGAATATGCGCTGGAAAGCGCCAAAACGAGATCGGAAAAAGTTCAACGCCAGATCGTGGGCATGTCAGATGCGTTGCCCGTCGCCATATTCCAATATGAAGCCGAGGAGGACGGGCGCGTTCAATTTACCTTTGTCAGCAATCGGGTACTTCAAATCATCGGTGTGTCGGCACGTGAGTTGATGGCCGATGCTGAGGTTTTTTGGCGCAACATGGCGCCATCTGAGGCCGGTTTGGCTGAAAGCGTATTGCGCAACGCCTTCCAACGCGTTTTGGCTGGCGAGCCCGATGTTTCCTTTGTCTCTGAAGTCCGTGCCAAGATCACAGGTACGGTACGTTGGATCAGGGTCAGTACCACTGCCGGTAGCGTTCAAGTGGACGAAAAAATCCAGTGGAACGGCTATGTCGAAGACATCACCGAGCGCAAGCTGGCAGAAGCCGCCATTGCACGGGCGACCAATGACTTTCGCTTGTTATGGGAGAAGTCACCCGACAGTTATTTGTTTCTGCGTGGATCTGCTGTGTTCAGTTGCAATGCGGCTGCGGTCAGGTTGTTTGGTGTGGCAGGCCAGGATGATCTGGTGGGGCAGGAATTGTTCAAGCCACCTTTTTCGCCCATGTTGCAGATGGGCGACGTACCCAGCGAAAAAGCGGCGCATGACATCGCGCGCTACGCCACGGAGCGGCTGCTACAGGGCAGGGCAGATGCTGTTTTGCCTGGTTTAACGGGCATGCAGGTCGATGGCGACGCTTTGATTTACGAATGGCAGTTGTACCGAGCAGATGGCAGTGAATTTTTGGCTGAGACGCAATTGACACCCATGGAGGTCAATGGTGAATCAGGATTTCTGCTGATCCTGCGTGACGTGAGTTTGCGCAAACAGGCCGAGCAAGAAATGCTGCGCGCTAAGGAGGCCGCAGAGAGCGCTGCTCAAACCAAGTCGGATTTTCTGGCCAATATGAGCCATGAAATCCGCACTCCGATGAATGCCATCATTGGCCTGAGCCACCTCGCCCTGAAGACGGAAATGACAGCGCGCCAACGCGATTTTGTCACCAAGATTGAGCAGTCTGGGCAGCACCTTTTGGGCATCATCAATGACATTCTTGATTTTTCAAAAATTGAGGCTGGCAAACTGCATGTCGAGAAAAGTGAGTTTGCGCTAGAGCAATTGCTCGACAACGTCGCCAATCTGGTTGCCGAGAAAGCGGAGTCCAAGGAGTTGGAATTGATTTTCAACGTGGCGGCCGATGTGCCGATTCACTTGATGGGCGATTCACTACGCTTAGGGCAAATCCTGATCAATTACACCAACAATGCCGTCAAATTTACCGAGCGTGGTGAGATTGAGGTGGTTGTTGAAAAAATCGCGGAAACCGCGCTTGACGTCATGCTGCGCTTCACGGTGCGCGACACCGGCATCGGGCTGACGGCCGAACAGACAAGCCGCCTGTTCCAGAGCTTTCAACAAGCAGATACTTCGACAACCCGGCAATTTGGTGGAACAGGTCTTGGCCTGGCCATTTCGAAACAGCTGGCACAGTTAATGGGGGGCGATGTTGGCGTGCAGAGCCAGTACGGCGTGGGCAGCAGTTTCTGGTTTACGTCCCGTCTGGGCAAAGGCAAGAAACCGCAGCGTCGCTTGTTGCCGTCGATGGATGTACGGGGCTTGCGCGTATTGGTGGTGGATGACAACGACAACGCGCGGACGGTGCTTTCATCGATGCTGACGAGCATGCATTTTGAGGTGGATGCCGTCGAATCAGGCGCATCTGCTATTTCAGCGATTGAGGCGCAGGCCAGCTCTAACAAACCCTATGCGCTGGTGTTTCTGGATTGGCGCATGCCGGGGATGGATGGCATCGAGGCGGCGCGTCGAATCCAGGCGTTGAAGTTATCGCCTGCGCCACATTGCCTTCTGGCCACAGCCTATGGGCAAGAGCAAAATGTTCTGCACTCCCAGCAGGCGGGCATCAGTGAAGTGCTGGTTAAACCAGTGAGCCCGTCGGCCTTGCTAGATGCCATCATGCGAACGCTAGATTGGAAGAACTTGGACGACTGGGGTGCCCCAGACCTGAGCACCAACCTGGGCCGGCTTGATTTGGCCAGTTTGGCGGGCGCGCGTCTATTGCTGGTGGAAGACAACGAAATCAATCAACTGGTGGCTGCCGAGATGTTGCGGGACGCGAAGATCGAGGTCGACATCGCAGAGAACGGCCAAGTGGCCATTGCCAAAGTCAAAGCCAATTGGTATGACGGCGTATTGATGGACATGCAGATGCCTGTCATGGACGGCGTGACGGCTACTCAAGAAATCCGCAAAATCGAGCGATTAAATCGTTTACCCATCATCGCCATGACGGCCAACGCCATGAACATTGACCGTGAGCGATGCATGGCGGCGGGTATGAATGATTTTGTCAGTAAGCCCATTGTTCCGGAGTACCTGTGGCGCGTCTTGTTGCAGTGGGTGGGGCCGCGTGTTCAAGCCAATCGTGTTCCTTCAAGCTTGGGCGAAAGCGCCGGGCAGATGGTGCCTGCGGTGCCAGCGCCGGTCATGCTGTCGGCTGATTTGATCGATGGTGGGGAAGGACTGGATTTTCAGATCTTGGGGGTGAACACCGCGCTGGGTTTGAGTCGCATGATGGGTAAAAAGAATTTTTACCTTGCCATGTTGCGCAAGTTTGCGAATGAACAGCGTTCAACCATGGTTGATATTTGTAGCGCCTTGAAGGCGGACGACTGGGCGACAGCAGAACGGTTGGCGCACACCCTGAAGGGTTTGGCAGGCAACCTGGGGGCAGAAGACCTGCAAAACCATGTTGCAGCGCTGGAGTCCAGCATCCACCAAGGCCTTGCACGGGAGTCCTTTGCGCAACAGTTTGAGGTGTGCAAGTTGGCATTTGACCTGCTGATTCTGGAGCTGGACAGGGTCTTGCCGCCAGAAGCTGCCCCTGTGGTTCAGATAGAACTGACGCCAGCAGAGCAGCAGCACATGCTGGATAGCCTGCGTGGCATGCTAGAAGAAAGTGATCCTGGCGCGCTAGAGGCGCTTGAAAACCAAGAGGCCGAGTTCAGAAGTGCACTGAAGGATGCTTACGACCAGGTGTTGGTGCAAGTGCGTGCCTTTGAATTTGATGAGGCGCTTGCGACCTTGGGCACTGTGTAAGTATAGAAATTACTATCAAAAAAAATAGCGCCATAGGCATGACTGGCATGCCGATAGCGCTATTTTGAGAGGTTTTTTTACAGCGTATCGATGAAACTGCGCAGTTTGTCGGAACGGCTGGGGTGTTTGAGCTTACGCAAGGCCTTGGCTTCGATCTGACGGATGCGTTCACGGGTGACGTCAAACTGCTTGCCCACCTCTTCCAGGGTGTGGTCGCTGGTCATCTCGATGCCAAACCGCATGCGCAACACCTTGGCTTCACGTGGTGTCAGGCTGTCCAGGATGTCCTTCACCACATCGCGCAGGCCAGCTTGCATGGCTGCTTCGATAGGCGCGGTGTTGGCGCCGTCTTCGATGAAATCGCCCAGGTGGCTGTCGTCATCGTCACCAATCGGCGTTTCCATGGAGATCGGCTCTTTGGCGATCTTCATGATCTTGCGGATTTTGTCTTCCGCAATTTCCATCTTTGCCGCCAGGATGGAGGCATCGGGCTCGAAACCAAACTCTTGCAAGTGCTGGCGACTGATGCGGTTCATCTTGTTGATGGTTTCGATCATGTGCACTGGGATGCGAATCGTGCGGGCCTGGTCCGCGATAGAGCGCGTGATGGCCTGGCGAATCCACCAAGTGGCATAGGTCGAGAATTTGTAGCCGCGACGGTATTCGAACTTGTCCACGGCCTTCATCAAGCCGATGTTCCCTTCCTGGATCAAATCGAGGAACTGCAGACCACGGTTGGTGTACTTCTTGGCAATCGAGATCACGAGACGCAAGTTGGCCTCGATCATTTCCTTCTTGGCGTCACGTGAACTGGCTTCGCCTTCGTTCATGCGCTTGTTGATGCCCTTGAGCTCGGTCAATGGCACAACAACGCGGTTCTGCAGGTCCATCAGCTTTTGCTGCAGTTCCTGGATGGGCGGAATGTAGCGGCTGATGGTGGCGCTCCAGGGCTTGCCTGCAGCAGCTTGCTTCTCAACCCACTTTTGGTTCAGGAGTTGGCTGGCAACCTTGTTACCGGCTTTGTCCACACCGGAAAAGTCGGCGATGAAGTTTTCTTGTGGGTAATTGCACTTGTCAACAATGATGCGGCGCAGCTCGCGCTCTTTTTTGCGCACATCGTCAACTTGGGCGCGCACCATGTCGCACAGCTTTTCAATGGTCTTGGCTGTGAAGCGGATGGTCATCAGCTCTTCGCTCAAAGATTGCTGGGTCTTCATGTAGGTCGGCGTGCCATAGCCTTCCTTGTCATAGACCTTGTGCACCTTCTCGAAGAGTTCACGGATTCGGTCAAAGCGGTTCAAGGCTTCGCGCTTGAGTTCTTCCAGCTTCTTGGTCAGCGCCTTGGAGCCACCCTTACCATCGTCGTCGTCTGCTTCGTCGTATTCGTCAAAGTCTTCTTCGGCCACAAAGTCATCGGCTTCATTGGCGTTGGAGAAGCCGTCCACGATGGTGGAGATGACAACCTTTCCTTCGCGGATGTCTTCCGACATGCGCAAGATTTCAGCAATTGTTGCAGGGCTGGCGCTGATGGCTTCCATCATGGCCATCAGGCCACCTTCGATGCGCTTGGCGATTTCGATCTCGCCTTCGCGGGTCAGCAGTTCAACCGTGCCCATTTCGCGCATGTACATGCGCACTGGGTCCGTGGTGCGACCGAATTCACTGTCCACGGTAGACAGCGCAGCTTCGGCGGCTTCTTCGGCTTCTTCTTCAGTGGAGCCTGCAGGCGCGTTGTCGGTGATGATCAGCGACTCGGCGTCTGGTGTTTGCTCGTAAACCGCCACGCCCAGGTCATTCAGCGTAGCAACCACGACTTCAAGCGTTTCGGCATCGACCAGCTTGTCGGGCAAATGGTCAGAAATTTCGCCGTGTGTCAGGTAGCCACGTGTCTTGCCCAGCTTGATCAGCGCTTTGAGGCGCTGGCGACGCTTGGCCATGTCTTCTTCGGACAGAACTGTTTCATCCAGTCCAAATTCTTTCATCAAGGCGCGTTCTTTGGCCTTGCTGATCTTCATGCGCAGGGGTTTGACCTTTTCGACAGTCGCCTCTGTTGCCGCTGCGGGTTCTTCTGCAAATTCTTCTTCGATGTCGGACAGGTCGGTGTCGTCTTCGCCGCTGACTTTGCTGGCGCCAGAGGCTTTTGCCTTGCGGCCACGTTTCGCAGGTGCCTTGTCGTCGCCGTCAGCCGAGGCTGCTTTGGGCGGGCGGCCAGGTTTCTTTTTGGCGGGCTCGGCAGCAGCGGCTGCTGTTGTTTTCAATTCTTCTTTTGGCGCAGCTTTGGCGGCGGATTCTTTGGATTTCGCGGGAGTTTTGGATGCGGGCATGGCGGCAGATTTGGCAAGTTTGGCTGCAGCCGCCGGGGCGGTGGATACAGCTGTAGGTTTTGCCTTGGTTTTGGCGGGTGCTTTAGACACGGACCCAGCGCTTGGTTTGGTGACGGTGGCCTTCACAGGCTTTTGAGCGGACTTTGGCTTTTGAGCGGGCATGAACAATCCTCACGGGCAAAAACTGAAATACTGGCAAAAACTTTAGAGGGGCAACCGGTGCATCAACATCGGCGCAGGTGCAGCAATGGGTGTTACCCCAAAGGACAAGATGTGAGGGCGATCATTTGGTGTGCAGTCCTTGCGGTGAGTCGGACGGTCGTGCACGTTGTGCATCAGTTGTACCAGGCCCGGAGGTGCTGCTGTCGCTCTTGTCAGAGATTAGCCGGACATTATAGCTCGCCCTTGTGCGGTTCGGGTCTATTGGATACCGAATCAGTTCGCGGTGGCAGTTGGCTTTAACGATTTGAGCTCGCTGCATCGCTTGTAGAGGTCTCGTAATCTTTCCTGCGCCTGCGGATCGGAATGCGTTTCTGGCTGGGCCGCCAGAAAGGTTGCCTGCTCGCCCAGCCAGTCGGCCAGCATTAAATTGACAATGCCCCGCAATTCCGCCTGCGCCTCGGGTGTGTCGGCTTCCGTATGCGAGTCCAGGCCTCCCATCAATTTGACGGCCAGGGCTTCGGCTGCGTGTTCTCTCAGGCCTTCGCGGGCTGCGCCCCAAGCCTGGGGGCCGTGTTCATGTAACTGGTGATCAATCCAAGAAAATAGGCTACCGTAAGGTTCGGCCTGTTCACAGAGCATGTTGTGCTCTTCGCTCGAGAGGTACTCCCAGGCAGCCATGTGCGACAGCAGCATGCGGGCCGCGTGGTCTGCACGGCGCGCCAATCGCTGTCGTGTGGCACTGGATACGGGATAGGCCGACCAGCCGCTCTTGCGCTCGGGATTGCCGGCATCGCGTCCGGAGGAACTCCCCCCCGCCTTTTTGCGATTGAACACCGGGCGCTGTCCCTCTTGACGGGGTGAGTTGCTTCCTGCTGGCGCGAGTTTCCAGGCGTCCAGCAATTCGCGCGGACTCAATTGCACTTGATCGGCAATGTCATTGAGTAACTGGTGCTTAAGCGCGCCTTCTGGCATCGCTGCCCACAAAGGCTTAGCGTTGGCGGCTAAATGCGAACGGCCTTCTGCGGATTGCAAGTCGCAGCCTTCACGTGCCGCATCTAGCAAAAAGCGGCTGAGTGGCACGGCGTTGCTGACCATTTGCGCAAAAGCTTCTTTGCCATTGGCTCGGATGTAGCTGTCGGGGTCATGTTCGGTGGGCAAAAACAAAAACTTGACGCTGCGGGTGTCCGTGGCGTAGGGCAGGGCGGCGTCTAGCGCCTTTCGCGCTGCACGCTGACCTGCAGCGTCACCATCGAAGCTGAACACCACCGCATCGGTAAAGCGGAACAGCTTTTGCACATGATCGTTGGTACAGGCGGTGCCCAAAGTGGCCACCGCATTCGGAAAGCCCAGCTGCGCCAAGGCCACCACATCCATGTAGCCTTCAGTCACCAGCACATAGCCCGCGTCACGCAAGGCATTGCGGGCTTCAAACAAGCCGTACAGCTCCCGACCTTTTGAGAACACCGGTGTTTCGGGGGAGTTGAGGTATTTGGGTTTTTCGTCCCCCAACACCCGGCCACCAAACCCAATGCATTCGCCTTTCACGTTGCGAATCGGAAACATCACGCGGTCCCTGAAACGGTCGTAACGCTTTTCGTCTTCACCTTCGGTATTGACGATGACCAAGCCAGATTCCTCCAGCAAGGGATCGCTGTAATCCGGGAAGATGCTTGCCAGGGCACGCCAACCTTCTGGCGCATAGCCTAGACCAAAGGTCTTAGCAACCTCGCCAGAAAGACCGCGACCCTTCAAATAGTCAATGGCACGCGGCGTGATCTTGAGTTGCGCTTTATAGGCAGCGCCCGCTTTTTCAAGCACATCGGTCAAACTGGTTTGCCGTTCGCGGACCACTGATGCCTGCGCCCGCTCTTGAGGTGAGCGTTCGTCTTCGGGCACTTGAAGGCCGTACTCTTGCGCCAAATCCTTGACGGCTTCGACGAATCCCATGCCTGCAAAATCCATCAGGAAGCTGATGGCATTACCGTTTTTTCCGCATCCAAAGCAGTGATAAAACTGCTTTGAAGGACTGACGCTGAATGAGGGCGACTTTTCTGAATGAAAAGGGCATAACCCCGAAAAATTGGCCCCGCCCTTCTTCAGTTGCACCGAGCGCCCGACGATCTCCACCACGTCAGCGCGTGCCAACAGTTCCTGAACAAAGGATTGGGGGATAGCCATGCCGCTATTGTCGTGGCAATAGATCGCTTTTAAAGGCAGCCGCGCTGCAAAAGCTGCGACTGTTTTTGCTCAGTGCTTGCTCAGAATTGGCTGGTTACGCACCAACGACGCGGTTCTTTCCTGACCTCTTGGCAAGGTACATGGCTTGGTCGGCCCGGCTGACGCCGAGTTCAGCACTTTCGTCGGGCCCCAGGGCAGCCACGCCTGCGCTAAAGGTGATCAACACCTTGTCTTTGCCTGCTAAAAAGAAGTGTTTGGTCAATTCGCGCTGAACCCGCGTCATCGCTTCAATGGCTTGCTCTAGATTGGCGTCGGGGAGTAGAACAATGAATTCCTCTCCGCCGTAGCGCGCCAGCGTGTCCTGCGGGCGAATGCAGTCGCGCGTGATCTTGGTCAGGTGCTTTAGGGCAACATCCCCCACGTCGTGACCATAGCTGTCATTGAGTTTCTTGAAGTTGTCGATGTCCAGCAAGGACAGGCAAAGCTGCGTGCCTTTGCGTTTGGCGGACGCGATTTCTCTTTGAATCGCTTCATCCAGGCCTTTGCGGTTGAGCGCACCTGTCAGCGGATCGTGCCTGGCTTGTGCGCTGGCTTTGTCCAGCTCGTTTTGCAGTCGCTGGACTTGTTCTTCGGCCTGCTGGGCTTTTTCGCGCATTGACTTCAGCTCATCACCGACCCGCTGGGTGTCTATGGTCATGGTGCGGGCTGCGGCAATGGCTTCTTGCAGCACCGGGGCAATGTCTTCGATGCGTTCTGCGGTTTCCAGGCGTTTGGCGCTTTGCTCAATTTTGCCGCCGAAGGCCGACGTAGATGCCGACATGGCCGTCAAGCGCTCAATAAAACCTGCCAATTCGCGTTTGATGGCCTCCTGGGCGGCGACTGTTTGTGATTTCGCCTCGCTTTGTTTGAAGATCACGTCTTTCAGTTTGGCGCGCACATCTTCCAGGCGGCGTAGCGTGAGCGGTGGCGCAGCTGCTGCCATCAAGCCGTCCATCTGGCCCTTGAGCCAGCGGTCATCAATGCTGAGCTCGCCAATGTTCTTAAACACCATTTGCAAGAGCTCAAGCAAGGCTGTCTTGATGGCACCTTGCTCCTCAGCGGTAAAGCTGAGCCGGTGGTTAAAGTTTGAAATCATCTGGCGAAGCACGGCGGGGTCAGACGCAGTGCCTCTCAAATAATCCAGCAACTGCTTGACCTGCTCGCCCATTTGCGAGTCGTCCAGGCCGACAGCGGGTTGTGCATGTTCGATCAGGCGCGCAATTTGCTCCTTTAGATCTGTGGGCAGGGCCTCACCTGGAGGTGCGGCGCTGGTTTCAACGGCCAGCGCAGCATGGTGGCCCACAGGGGCTATGCCGTCAGCCGCAATGCGCTGAACCGGCTGAGCCTGGGAGAAATTAACCAAGGCAGTCTGCAGTCCGGTCCAATTGTGGTTGCGCACGGCGCTTTCAAACTGGGCATGAAGACGCTGCTGGCCTGGCGTTTTTGTCGGCAGCAGGTTGGCAATTTCCTGAAGCTGGGATTCGGGGAAGGGTTGCAGGCGTTTGGTGCCTGCAATCTCGTGATAGACGCTCTGGTAATTGTCAGGCGTCGGTAACAATTTGCGAACCGTCAACTGTTTGACGGTCTCCCGCGCAATCTCGTAAGGTTTTAAGTCTGCCATGTGGTCTCACCCTGTTTCGCACCATGATAGCCAAACCACAAAGACTGCGTTGGGCAGGTGTTTTAAACCTGCCCAAGGTTTGATGCGATTAACGCGGTGCGAGGCGAATGGCGCCGTCCAATCGGATCACTTCGCCATTGAGCATGTCGTTTTCAATGATGTGTTTGGCCAGCTTGGCGTAGTCCTCGGGCGTGCCCAGGCGTGAAGGGAAGGGCACACTGGCGGCCAGCGCATCCTGCACCTCTTGAGGCATGCCAAAGAGCATGGGGGTCCCAAAAATGCCAGGGGCAATGGTCATGTTGCGGATGCCATTGCGGGCCAAGTCCCGCGCGATGGGAAGTGTCATGCCCACCACGCCGCCCTTAGAGGCGCTGTAGGCGGCCTGGCCGATTTGGCCATCATAGGCTGCAACTGAGGCTGTAGAAATCATCACGCCGCGTTCGCCCGTGGCTTCAGGCTCGTTTTTGCACATGGCCTCAGACGCCAGGCGGATCATATTGAAGGTGCCCACCAGATTCACCATGATGGTCTTGGTGTAGACCGCCAGCGAATGGGGGCCATTTTTACCCACAGTTTTTTCAGCGGGGGCAATGCCAGCGCAATTGACCAGCCCCATCAGCTTGCCCAGTTCCAGAGCCTTGGCCACAACCGCCTGACCATCAGCTTCAGCGCTGACATCGCATTTCACAAAGGCGCCACCAATCGATGCTGCAACCGCTTGGCCTTTTTCAATTTGCATGTCGGCAATCACCACCTTGGCACCATTTGCCGCGAGCATGCGGGCAGTGCCTTCGCCCAAGCCAGACGCGCCACCTGTCACGATAAATACCTTGCCTTGAATTTCCATGTGCTTGCTCCTGATTGACGTTAACGTAAACGTCAATTATCAAACAAATGAAATCCCGACAGGCACAATACCCGCCGCGTCTTAGTCTTTACCCCTTCGTCCTTCGAAGCTCGTTATGTCTTTGTCTATTGTTCTTCGTTATTCAGCCGCCGCTTTGCTGCTGGTCTTGGTGGGTGCATGTAGCACCACGCCGCCTGTGACATCGCCTGTTGTCCAAGGCACGGTGCCCATTGCCAAGCGGCCACCCAAGTTGGGTTTGGCTTTAGGCGGTGGGGCAGCGCGTGGCTTTGCGCATGTGGGTGTCATTCAAGTATTGGAAGAAAACGGCATCAAGCCCGACCTGGTGGTGGGGACGTCGGCAGGAAGCCTGGTGGCGGCAATTTATGCCAGCGGCAAAACAGGTCCGCAGTTACAACAAATCGCAGAGGGCATGGAAGAGGCGGCATTTACCGACTGGACTTTGCCAATATTCAGCCGCGGCATGTTGCGCGGAGACGCATTGGCCAAGTACGTCAATACATTGGTGGGTGGCAAGCTGCTTGAAAATATGTCGATCCCGTTAGGGGTTGTTGCCACTGATTTGGCGTCGGGCCAAGGGGTGCTGTTTCAGCGCGGCGATACGGGGACGGCAGTGCGAGCCTCCAGCTCGGTGCCTGCCGTGTTTCAGCCCGTGAAAATAGGCACGCATGAATATGTTGACGGTGGCTTGGTCTCACCAGTACCCGTTCGTTATGCCAAAGCCATGGGGGCAGACGTCATCATTGGCGTAGATATTTCCAGTGCGCCCGAAAATAATCCGTCGTCAGATACCTTGCAAATACTTTTGCAAACTTTTGCCATCATGGGAAAAAGCATCAATGCCTTTGAATTAAAAGACGCGGACGTTGTTGTTCGGCCCGCATTAGCTGGCATGAAGAGCAATGATTTTGGATCCCGCAAGCGCGCAATTGAAGCGGGGCGAATGGCGATGCAACAGGCCTTGCCGCAATTAAAAATACTTTTATCGAAATAAGGTTTTTACTTTTAAGGTTTTGATCTGATAAGATAATGGCATATATTGCATATCTGATTTAGATTTGAAAGGGTGCCATGGCAAGCTATAAAGAATTAATTCAGCAACGTGAAGCGCTGGAACAAGCCATTGCCGCTGCACGGCAAACGGAAATTTCTCAGGCTTTAAACCAAGTCAAAACATTGGTAAATGATTTTGGCTTGACGGTTGAAGATGTCTTTGGCGCTACTTCCAGTGGTAGTTCCAAATCAAAAGTGTCTAAGCCCAGCGGAAAAGTTGCGCCGAAGTACCGCGATCCCGCAACAGGGGCCACCTGGACAGGGCGTGGCAAGGCACCAAAGTGGATTCAAGACAAAGACCGCGCTGCGTTCGTCATTGCCTGATTTTTTAATCTGAGTTCGCCAGTTAATCTTGGCGACTCAGGTAATGACGGGATTGCATTCTGAGTGCAATTTCATTGCCCATTCAGGCAGCTATCAAGCCGCTGCCTCTAGGCCATTTTCAAAATGCTTTTTCATGCATGCCACTGCTTCTGTGGCGTTTCGTGAGGCAATGGCCCTCATCAAATCCTGATGTTCTTTTAAAGACTCCTGCACTCGTCCGGTCTTGAGCAGGGAATTGTGTCGGTTCAGTTTCATGACTTTGCGCAGGTCGGCGACCATTTGATTGCGCCAGCGATTATCTGCAATATCCAGCAGTAGCATATGAAATTGCTCATTCAATTCAAAAAACGTTTCACGTTTGTCTATGGCAATTTCAAGCGCTTGATGCAGGGCTTGTAATTCAGCTAACTGGGATTCAGTCGCATTAAGTGCAACGCAACCTGCGGCGTCTGATTCCAATAAAGACAGCATGTGATAAACATCTGTCAAATCTTTTTCAGAAACTTCAGTCACGTACGCGCCGCGCCGGACTTTCATGGTCACCAAGCCCTCGGCGGCCAGCACTTTCAGCGCCTCTCTTAGCGGCGTGCGGCTGATGCCATATTCCTCTGCAATCTTTAGCTCGTCAATCCAGCTGCCCGGTTCGAGCTCGCGCTGAAATATCCGTTGCCGAATGGCTTCGGCAACCTCTTCATACAGTGCGCGCGGCGTGAGTGTCAGGGCGGACATGGGTAGGTTGAGCAGGTAAAAAGTGGGTCTGAAGTGCCAATTGTAAGGAGATTGGAATATTTTGCATAAATAATTATGAATGATATGATTGCCGCGATCTGATGGAAAGCACCCTGATATGAGCCACCCCACGCCTGAAAACAAGCCTGAATTCAGCCCTGCCAGCCTTGAAGCCTGGGCCAAATCTGCCGCCAAATCAGCCCCAAGTGGCGATGTCTCTGCGCTCAACTGGCAAACCCCTGATGGCATTTCGGTCAAGCCGCTGTATACGGCGGAAGACCTGAAAGGCCTGCCCCATACCAATACCTTGCCCGGCTTCGAGCCTTACCTGCGTGGCCCGCAAGCCACCATGTACGCAGTGCGCCCCTGGACGATTCGCCAGTACGCAGGTTTTTCTACGGCAGAAGCCTCCAACGCCTTTTACCGCAAGGCACTGGCCGCAGGCGGGCAGGGCGTTTCGGTGGCATTCGATTTGGCCACTCACCGTGGCTACGACTCCGATCATCCGCGTGTGACCGGTGACGTGGGTAAGGCTGGTGTGGCCATTGACTCGGTCGAAGACATGAAGGTGCTCTTCGACCAGATCCCGCTCGACAAAGTCTCTGTCTCCATGACCATGAACGGCGCCGTGTTGCCGGTGCTGGCAGGTTACGTGGTGGCCGCAGAAGAGCAGGGCGTGTCACAAGACAAGCTCAGCGGGACGATTCAGAACGACATTCTGAAAGAGTTCATGGTGCGCAACACCTATATCTACCCGCCTGAGCCGTCGATGAAGATCATTGGCGACATCATCGAGTACACCTCGAAGAACATGCCCAAGTTCAACTCGATCTCGATTTCGGGTTACCACATGCAGGAAGCCGGTGCCAACCAGGCGCTGGAACTCGCCTTTACCCTGGCCGACGGCAAGGAATACGTGAAGACCGCCATTGCCAAGGGCATGGACGTGGATGATTTTGCTGGCCGCCTGAGCTTCTTCTGGGCGGTGGGCATGAACTTCTACCTGGAGATCGCCAAGATGCGTGCCGCGCGCCTGCTGTGGTGCCGCATCATGAAGGGTTTCAACGCCAAGAATCCCAAGAGCCTGATGCTGCGTACGCACAGCCAGACCAGCGGCTGGAGCCTGACCGAACAAGACCCGTACAACAATGTGGTGCGTACCACCATCGAGGCTATGGCGGCCGTGTTTGGCGGCACGCAAAGCCTGCACACCAACAGCTTTGACGAAGCCATTGCCTTGCCGACTGAGTTCAGCAGCCGCATCGCACGCAACACGCAACTCATCATCCAGGAAGAAACCCACATCACCAACGTGATCGATCCTTGGGCAGGCTCTTACATGATGGAGAAGCTGACGCAGGACATGGCCAACGCCGCCTGGAAGATCATCGAAGAAGTCGAAGCCATGGGCGGCATGACCAAGGCCGTGGACAGCGGCTGGGCCAAGCTCAAGATTGAAGCCGCTGCCGCTGAAAAGCAGGCCCGCATCGACAGCGGACAGGACGTGATCGTTGGCGTCAACAAATACAAACTCAAAACCGAAGACGCCATCGACATCCTTGACGTGGACAACGTCGCCGTGCGTAACCAGCAGGTGGCCAAGCTCGCTGAAATTCGTGCAAAACGTGACTCACGGCAAGTGGAGCAAGCCTTGGCTGCTATCACTTCTGCAGCGGAATCAGGCAATGGCAACTTGCTTGCATTGAGCATCGACGCCATCCGCGCACGCGCCACCGTTGGAGAAGTGAGTGACGCCATGGAAAAAGCCTTTGGCCGCCACCGCGCCGATACGCAAAAGGTAACCGGCGTTTACGCGGCAGCCTACGACAGCGCTGAAGGCTGGGACCAACTCAAGGCCGAAATCGATGCGTTCGCCGACGCCGAAGGTCGTCGCCCCCGCGTGATGATCTCCAAGCTGGGCCAAGACGGCCATGACCGTGGCGCCAAAGTGGTGGCTACTGCGTTTGCAGACCTGGGCTTTGACGTAGACATGGGGCCACTGTTCCAGACACCCGAAGAATGCGCCCGCCAGGCGATTGAGAACGACGTGCATGCCGTTGGCGTTTCCACCCTCGCTGCGGGCCACAAGACCTTGGTCCCCGCCATCATTGCCGAACTCAAGAAGCAGGGCGCAGACGACATCATCGTGTTCGTCGGTGGCGTGATTCCCCGCCAAGACTACGAGATGTTGTACGAGGCTGGCGTCAAAGGCATCTATGGCCCTGGGACCCCGATTCCTGCCAGCGCTAAGGACGTGCTGGAACAGATCAAGAAGTCCCTCGCGGCTTAACCTCAGCGCAGGTTTATGTCCGATTTGTTGGGCCATGTGTTGGACCTGTCGGCGCCGCTCAGGCAGCGCCGCGCAGTCGCCAAAGCCATCACCCTGCTGGAATCAACCCGTGCAGATCATCGGGCGCTGGCGGACGATTTGCTCACCGGGCTCTTGCCGCACACGGGCAAGTCGTTTCGCTTAGGCATCAGTGGCGTTCCCGGCGTAGGCAAAAGCACATTCATCGAGGCTTTAGGCCTGTATCTGATTGAAAAGGGCCACCGTGTTGCCGTGCTGGCAGTGGACCCGTCCAGCACCGTGTCTGGTGGCTCCATCCTGGGTGACAAGACCCGCATGGAAAAACTCTCGGTGGACGAGCGTGCTTACATCCGTCCCAGCCCCAGCAGTGGCACCTTGGGCGGCGTGGCCGACAAAACCCGCGAGGCCATGCTGGTCTGCGAGGCGGCAGGCTACGATGTGGTCATTGTCGAAACGGTGGGCGTTGGCCAGTCAGAGACAGCAGTGTCCAGCATGACAGACATGTTCGTCTTGCTGCAACTCCCCAATGCGGGTGATGACTTGCAAGCCATCAAAAAGGGCGTGATGGAGCTGGCCGACATGGTCGCCATCAACAAAGCCGATATTGACGGCGCTGCAGCCACCCGAGCGCAGGCTCAAATCACATCGTCGCTGCGCTTGCTGGGGCAGCACGGCCGACCGGACACGGCGCACCACGACAAATCGTTTTGGCACCCACAGGTCATCCAGATCAGCGCTTTGCTGGGGCAGGGCGTGGATGCCTTCTGGGCCAAGGTCAGCGAATACCGGCAATTGCAGACCGCCAACGGCCGCCTAGCTGCTCGCAGGCAGACCCAATCTCTCGCCTGGATGTGGGAGCGCATCGACGCAGGCCTGCGCCAGACCTTTGCCCACAACCCACAGGTGCGCGAGCTTTTGCCTGAGCTTGAGCAGCAGGTGCGCAACGGCCAAGTCGCGGCGTCCACTGCAGCCAGAAAATTGCTGTCGCGGCATGACCCTGCCCATTTTTCTGCTATCTAATAAATAGCAGTTGTTACCCCTTCATTCACCCATTCCAACCCTAGACAACAGGACCCACCATGCAAGACATCTTGGACCAACTGGAAAGCAAGCGTGCCGCTGCGCGCTTGGGCGGCGGCCAAAAGCGCATCGACGCCCAGCACAAAAAGGGCAAGCTCACGGCACGTGAACGCCTCGAAGTCTTGCTGGACGAAGGCACGTTTGAAGAGTGGGACATGTTTGTCGAGCACCGCTGCGTGGACTTCGGCATGGCTGACCAAAAGATCCCCGGCGACGGCGTGGTCACGGGCTACGGCATGATCAATGGCCGCTTGGTATTTGTGTTCAGCCAAGACTTCACTGTGTTCGGTGGTGCGCTGTCTGAATCGCATGCCGAGAAAATCTGCAAGATCATGGACCAGGCGATGAAGGTAGGCGCCCCCGTGATTGGCTTGAACGATTCAGGCGGGGCGCGTATCCAGGAAGGTGTGGCGTCGCTTGGCGGCTATGCCGACGTGTTCCAGCGCAATGTGATGGCCAGCGGCGTCGTGCCGCAGATCAGCATGATCATGGGCCCCTGCGCCGGTGGCGCGGTGTATAGCCCGGCCATGACCGACTTCATCTTCATGGTGCAAGACAGCTCCTACATGTTCGTGACTGGCCCCGAAGTGGTCAAGACCGTCACGCATGAAGAGGTCAGCGCTGAAGAACTGGGTGGGGCCTTGACCCACACCACCAAGTCGGGCGTGGCCGACCGCTCGTTCGACAACGACGTAGAAGCCCTGCTGATGCTGCGCCGCCTCTACAACTACCTGCCGCTCAACAACCGCGAAAAAGCACCTGTGCGCGTGAGTGGCGATCCATCCAACCGCATGGACATGAGCCTGGACACGCTCGTGCCAGATAACCCGAACAAAGCCTACGACATGAAGGAGCTGATCCTCAAGACTGTCGACGATGGCGACTTCTTTGAGATCCAGCCCGAGTACGCCAAGAACATCATTGTTGGCTTTGCGCGCATGGAAGGCCAGTCGGTCGGCATCGTCGCCAACCAGCCTTTGGTGCTGGCGGGTTGCCTGGACATCAAATCGTCCATCAAAGCCGCACGCTTTATCCGTTTCTGCGATGCGTTCAACATCCCCGTGATCACCTTTGTGGATGTGCCCGGCTTCATGCCCGGCACCAGCCAAGAGTACGGCGGCATCATCAAGCACGGTGCCAAGCTGCTCTACGCGTACGCCGAGTGCACCGTGCCCAAGATCACCGTGATCACCCGCAAAGCCTATGGCGGCGCTTATGACGTGATGGCGTCCAAGCACCTGCGTGGCGACGTGAACCTGGCCTGGCCCAATGCCGAAATCGCCGTGATGGGTGCCAAGGGCGCGGTGGAGATTATTTTCCGAGAAGACAAGGGCGACCCTGAAAAGCTGGCCGCCAAAGAGGCCGAATACAAAGCCCGGTTTGCGAACCCCTTCGTAGCTGGCGCGCGCGGCTTCATTGACGACGTGATCCTGCCGCACGAGACGCGCAAGCGCATCTGCCGCAGCCTGGTCATGCTGGCCAACAAGAAGCTCGAAAACCCCTGGCGCAAGCACGGGAACATTCCACTTTGAGCCTTAAGGAGAACAAGAACATGTTTACCAAAATTCTTATTGCCAACCGTGGCGAAATCGCCTGCCGTGTTATCACGACTGCCCGCAAGATGGGCATCAAAACCGTTGCCGTCTATTCTGACGCCGACAAAGAAGCCCGCCATGTCAAGTTGGCCGATGAAGCTGTCAATATTGGTGCTGCGCCGAGCCGTGAAAGCTATTTGCTGGCTGACAAGATCATTGCTGCATGCAAGCAGACCGGGGCACAGGCCGTGCACCCCGGTTACGGCTTCTTGAGCGAAAACTCGGGCTTTGCCAAACAGGTGGAAGAAGAAGGCATCACCTTCATCGGCCCCAAGCACTATTCGATTGCCGCCATGGGCGACAAGATCGAATCCAAAAAACTAGCCGGTGCGGCCGGCGTGAACTGCATTCCCGGTGTCAATGATGCGATTGAAACGCCCGAAAAGGCGGTTGAGATCGCCAAGGGCATTGGCTACCCCGTCATGATCAAGGCGTCGGCGGGCGGTGGCGGCAAGGGCTTGCGCGTTGCGTTCAACGACAAAGAAGCTTTTGAAGGCTTCACCAGCTGCCGCAACGAGGCACGCAACAGCTTTGGCGATGACCGCGTGTTCATCGAAAAATTTGTCGAAGAGCCCCGCCACATCGAAATCCAACTGATCGGTGACAGTCACGGCAATGTGGTGTATCTGAACGAGCGTGAATGCTCCATCCAGCGTCGTCACCAAAAGGTGATTGAAGAGGCACCGTCGCCCTTCATCTCTGACGCTACCCGCAAAGCCATGGGCGAGCAGGCTGTGGCCCTGGCCAAGGCGGTGAAGTACCAAAGCGCTGGCACGGTGGAGTTTGTGGTCGGTAAAGACCAGAGCTTTTACTTCCTAGAGATGAATACCCGCTTGCAGGTGGAGCACCCCGTCACTGAATGCATCACCGGACTGGACTTGGTGGAACTGATGATTCGCGTGGCAGCAGGGGAGGCACTGCCGTTGACCCAAGCTGAGGTGAAGCGCGATGGCTGGGCCATCGAGTGCCGCATCAATGCAGAAGACCCGTTCCGCAACTTCCTGCCCTCCACAGGTCGCTTGGTGCGCTTTGCGCCGCCAGCTACCACGATGCAGGCTGGCAACACCGCCGATCTGCTGGGCGTGCGCGTGGACACCGGCGTCTACGACGGCGGCGAGATCCCCATGTACTACGACTCCATGATCGCCAAGCTCATCGTGCACGGCGTCAACCGCAATGAAGCCATTGCCAAGATGCGCGAAGCGCTGAACAGCTTTGTGATTCGCGGTATCAGCAGCAACATCCCTTTCCAGGCTGCCTTGCTGGCGCACCCCAAGTTTGTCAAGGGCGACTTCAACACCGGCTTCATTGCCGAGAACTACGGCAAGGGCTTTGCTGCCGAGGACGTGCCCCACAGCGACCCCGACTTTTTGGTGGCGCTGGCCGCCTTTGTGCGCCGCAAATCACGCGAACGCGCGGCCAACATCAGCGGCCAATTGCCAGGTTACGGCGTGGCGATTGAAAGCGATGTCACCGTGGTGGTGCTTAGCGCAGACGGCCAACACCGTCAGGTACCTGTCCACATCGGCGAAATGTCAGGTAAAACAGGTGTTGCGGCAATGCGGGTCGGTGCTAATAGCTATGAAATTGAGAGCAAATCGCGTCTCAATGACATTTGCATCACCGGTACGGTCAATGGCAAACCCTTCGCCGCACAGGTTGAGCGCACCGCAGGCAAAAACCCGCTGGCACTGCGCGTGGCGCATAACGGTACGCAAATCGACGCCTTGGTGCTCTCGCCCAGCGCCGCCAAACTGCATGCCCTGATGCCTTTCAAGGCACCACCAGATTTGAGCCGCTTTGTGCTGTCACCCATGCCGGGTTTGCTGGTCGATGTGGCGGTGCAGGTCGGCCAGAAGGTGCAGGCTGGCGAGCGCGTTGCGGTGATCGAAGCCATGAAGATGGAAAACGTGCTGTTTGCGTCAGCTGACGGTGTGGTCGGCAAGGTGCTCGCTTCAAAGGGCGAGTCGCTGACTGTCGATCAGGTCATCATCGAGTTCGCATAAAGCAAATATGCTGGACCGCCGCACACTGCTGGCGCGCACCGCCAGTGCTGCCAGCTTGCTGACCTTGGCAAGCTGTGCGGCGTCCATCGCTGATCGAGTCGAGCCTGCTAACAGCGCAGTCAAAGAAGTTGGCGAAGTACGCCGAGAAGGTCTGCAGGCTCTGAAGTCAGGCAGCCTTGTTCAAAAAATAGCATTCGGCTCCTGCATCGACCAAAGCAAACCGCAACCCATTTGGGACGCAATATTGGCGGACAAGCCTGATCTGTTCATCTTCGGCGGTGACAATGTTTACGCCAGCACGCAGCCGTGGCAGCTCGACGCCCTGCAATCGGCGTATCGCACGCTGGCCGCGAACCCAGGGTTCAGCCAACTGCGCAAGACCGTTCCCCATGTCGCTATTTGGGATGACCACGACTATGGGCTGAACGATGGCGGCTCAGAGTTCATCCACAAACAGGCGTCCAAAAATGCCTTCATTGATTTTTGGCAGTTGCCCGACAACGACCCGCGCCGTAGCCGCGAAGGCCTCTTTGATGCGCTGACCGTAGGGCCACTGGGGCAACGCGTGCAGATTATCTTGCTGGATGCCCGTTGGTTTCGCTCAGCGCTCAAAGTGACGGACCAGCGCAATGCCCCTGGCAAAGAGCGCTATTTGCCCGACAGCGACCCGGCCAAAACTCTCTTGGGTGCTGCGCAGTGGCAGTGGCTGGAAGCGCAACTGCGCATGCCTGCCGATGTGCGTTTGATCGTGTCAGGCGTGCAGGTGATTGTGGAAGGCCACGGCTGGGAAGGCTGGGCTAATTTTCCCCATGAGCAGGCTCGCTTGCTGGACTTGATTCAGCGCACCCAGGCCCAAGGCGTGGTGTTTCTCTCAGGCGACCGCCACATTGGCGCTCTGTATCGGCATCATGTGCCGGGCCGCTATCCCCTGTATGAGCTGACCTCCAGCGGTATGACCCACGCCTGGGCAAAAGCCAAAGAGGCCGGCCCAAACCGCCTGGGCGATTTGGTCACGGAAAACCACTACGCCAGCATCGAGCTGGACTGGGCCAAACGCCAGATCGATCTGCTGATCAAAAGCGTGCAAGGCCAGGTGCTTCGCCGCCAAACCATTGCACTGAGCGATTTACGTTAACCCGTTGGCCAACAGGCATTGCCCTTGTCGCCAGCAAATCAAGACACATCATTAAGGAATCCATCAATGACCACACGTCCTTTCAAAGTCCTCGGCATCCAGCAAATCGCCATTGGTGGCCCTGACAAGCTGCGATTGCAAAAATTGTGGGTCGACATGTTGGGCCTGGAAGTCACCGGCACCTTCAAGAGCGAACGCGAAAACGTTGATGAGGACATTTGCGCCATGGGCACAGGCCCCTTCAAGGTGGAAATTGACCTGATGCAGCCCATGGACCCGGACAAAAAACCCGCCGTGCACACCACACCGCTGAACCACATCGGCCTGTGGATTGACGATCTGCCCACGGCTGTAACTTGGCTCACCAGCAAGGGGGTGCGTTTTGCACCGGGCGGCATCCGCAAAGGGGCTGCAGGCTTTGACATCACCTTCTTGCACCCCAAGGCGAGCGATGAATTTCCTATTGCCGGGGAGGGCGTGTTGATTGAGCTGGTGCAGGCGCCGCCTGAGGTTGTCAAGGCATTTGCCGCGTTGGCCAATGATTCAATTTGATGTTATGCAGTTGTTTCTAAGTCCTTGTCAATGCACAGTTTTTTTGTGAAGTGATGTGGGGCAGTGCCCGGTAAAGCTGGCAATGGGGTCGGTGCACCGCGTGTTCAATAGGGCTTTCTGGCTATAACCGAGTCCATTGGCCGCTGATGTAAACCATGTCAGTTGAAGACGCCAGAATTCGGACGCACTGATGCTCAAAAATTTTTCACTTCGGCAATGGTTGACCATTCCGTATGTCGTGCTGGTGTTAGCGCTTGTGCTGGTGATTGGCAGCTTGTCTTACCGGGAGGGAAGCAGGGCGGTCGATACCATGTCAGACCGCTTGCTGTTGGAAACGGTACGTCATGTCAATGCGTCGCTAGAGCAGCACCTCAACAGTTCCACCGCCGTCTTGGAGGCGGCGTTTCCGGCGGGAATTCCCACCACCGAGCGCATTGAAGACGACTGGGCCAATCTTCGCCGCCGCCTGTGGGCTGCAACATCACTGAACCTGAACCCTAACAACTCGATCTACTTTGCCAACGAGTTGGGGCAGTCGATCGGTGTATTCCGCTCGAATGCCGAAAAAGGCGAGCTTCGCGTGCGACACAGCGTAGAGAGTCCGCGCGTCGCTTACACGTTAGACGGTGTGGATCGACAGTCACAAGATGGGCGACCGATCAGCAAAGCAATGGACTCTCGCCAGCGTCCCTGGTATGCAGCGGCCTCCAAAAGCGATACGGCCATCTGGACAAGTATTTATGCAGACTTCAATACGGGCAATCTTGGCATTACGCGGGCGAAGAAGGTGCTGACCGAGAGCGGTGCAATGCGCGGTGTGGTGGCCACAGATATCCACCTGACGCGGGTGAATGATTTCATTCAATCGATCAAGGTCAGCCCGAATTCTGTTGCCTTTGTGCTTGATGAGGCCGGGCAGTTGGTGGCATCATCACGAACGCTCAACGCCGCTAAGCTTGCCGATAGCACCTGGACCCGCTTGAATGTCAGCGAAGCGGGCAATGCATTGCAAGCCCAAGCCTATGTGGCCATGCAAGGCCAAATCTCGGGGCCGCCCCAGCACGCCGTCTGGACAAGCAAGTTTCAAACAGAAGATGAGGGCCTGGCCTATCTGGCGGTGACCCGCATCAGCGAAAGCACGGGCCTGAACTGGTGGGTGGCGGTCGCGGTGCCACGCAGCGACTTCATGGGCGATATCGGCAGCAGTGCGATACAAACGGCCGTGATTGGGGCTTTGGCGGCACTGGCCGCTTTGCTGATCGGGTTTTCGATTCTTCACCGTGTCAGTGACGATTTGCATCAACTCACGCACGCGGTACAGCGTTTTGGCGTTGGCCAGCGCTTGGGCCAATTGACCGTCAAAAGCCGGGGCGAAATCGGAAGATTGGCCAAAGCATTTGGCGAAATGCAGACCCGTCTGGCAACTGACACGCTGACCGGGCTGCATAACCGCGAATCTATCCTGCGGGCACTACAAGACCGAATTGCTCAGGCTATGCAACACACCGATCTCAAGGCATTTGCGATTCTCTTTGTCGATCTGGACCACTTCAAACTCGTCAATGATCGACTCGGGCACCATGCGGGCGACCAGGTCTTGATGGAAATGGCTGAACGTCTTCGGTCCGCAGTCCATGCTGACGACATCGTTGCCAGGTACGGTGGTGACGAATTCTTGGTGCTGCTCCATGATGTGTCCAGTCTGGCGGCGGCAGAGCAGGTCCGAGCCCAACTTGAAACGACCTTGGCTGCACAACTGGACTGCATCGGCTTGGGCGAAATCGGCGATATTTGTACTGGTGGCACGGTGGGCTTAGCCTGCAGCTGGGACGGTATCGCGACGGCCAATGAACTCATTGAACGGGCTGACCAAGACATGTATCGCCGCAAGATTGCCAAGAACACAGGCAAGGCAAGGGCTGTGATTCACCACGAAGAATTTGAAACTGCGGCCTGAGCCTGCAAGTCAAGCTCAGGACTTGGCTGAACGTTCCTTTGCCCTCGCCATCGCTGCCTCAATGATGGCGCGCTTGCGCTCTAGGGCACTGGGGTCTGCAATACGGGAATGCGTGGCCAGATCAGTGAGCTTGGTTTGGGCTGTTTTTTGATGCTTTTTCAGCCGTTCCCGTTCGTCCTGCTTGATTCTGATGCTTCTGAATTCATAGCGAATTCGAGCGTTTTCTGCTTGCTCATTCGACCAAGCTGACCAGCCGGTGGACGTGCCACTCGCATTTTCGATCTTGATGCAATCGACGGGGCAAACAGGTAAACACAGCTCACAACCCGTGCAATGTGCCTCTTGCACGGTGTGCATGCGCTTGTTGGTGCCAATGATGGCGTCGGTAGGGCAGGCTTTGATGCACAGGGTGCAACCAATGCACCAGGCTTCGTCGATAAACACCACGCTACGCGGGCCCTCGGCGCCGTGGTTCGGATTGAGTGCTTTGACTTCTTTGTTGAGCAGTGACGCCAGCCGGATCACGCCTTCTTCGCCGCCGGGCGGGCATCGGTTGATGTCCGCTGTGCCGTCCGCCATCGCCTGGGCATAGGCTTGGCAATCCACATAGCTGCAGCGCTGGCACTGGGTTTGTGGCAAGGCAGCCAGTAGCGCACCAGCCAGCGTCTGATTCAGATCACTGGCTGGCAGCACGGGGGTGCCACGGTCCCTCAAGTCTGAAACGCTTATCGGGCAGCCTTTTTGGCTGCGACTTTCTTTTGCGGTGCGGCGGGCGCTGCAGCAGGCTTTTTAGCTGAAGCAACTGGCGCGGCTTCGGCTTTCGGTGCTGCCTTCTTTGCAACTGGCTTGCTCACCTTGTTGGCAGGCTCAGCTTTGGTAACTGCCGTTTTTGCCACCACAGGTTTGCTCGCCGCTGCAGGAGACTGCTCCGCAGCTTTGACAACGGGCTTATCCGTAGACTTATCAGCAGGCTTTTCGGCCTTGGGTGTGCTGAGGGCGTGGGCCAAGATGAATTGCTTGACTTCGGGGTACACGGCCTTGCGCCAGCGGCTGCCGCTGAAGATGCCGTAGTGCCCAGCACTCTTGGCCTCAAAGTGGCGCTGCTGGCTGGACGGGATGCCTGAGCACAGGTCATGAGCCGCTTTGGTTTGCCCTGAGCCGGAAATATCGTCCAGCTCACCTTCTACAGTCAGAAGGGCGGTTGTCTTGATGTCTTGTGGGCGCACGCGCTCAATCTTGCCGTCAACGCCTTTGACGTCCCAAGTGCCATTGACCAGTTTGAAGTCCTGGAACACGGTGGCAATGGTTTCGAGGTAGTAGTCGGCATCCATGTCC